>Ga0209184_1000082_pt1 | contig 122985 bp, 105 predicted proteins | sample EN8Hudsemesocosm_2_FD_184627 | JGI IMG/M metagenome (GOLD analysis project Ga0209184, IMG submission 184627) | Methane-oxidizing microbial communities from mesocosms in the Hudson Canyon - EN8C Hudson Canyon (SPAdes) (version 2) | ecosystem: Environmental > Aquatic > Marine > Cold seeps... | reverse complement strand
TGAAAAAGCAGGAATCCTTTCAGAAGTTCGTCGTCGCGAATGTTATGAAAAGCCAACTTGGGAACGTAAACGTAAAAAAGCAGCTGCTGTTAAACGTGCTGCGAAAAAAGTTTCTCGTGAGAACGCTCGTCACGTTCGCATGTACTAAGCATTCTTTTTAACTTTTGTTAAGAAAATACCTTAGTCGCCTTTGGAGCGTAATTAGATGATACTTCTAACTCAACTCAAAGATGAAATGAAAAATGCCATGCGTGCCAAAGACAAATTACGTCTTGGGGTTATTCGTATGGCGCTATCTGCAATCAAGCAAGCTGAAATTGATCACAATACTGAAGCAACTGATGAGAACGTTATTGCCGTATTAACCAAAATGGTTAAGCAGCGTAAAGAATCCATCAAGATGTTTAACGATGGTGGTCGTGATGAATTAGCTGCTAAAGAAGCAGAAGAAGTCAGTGCTTTACAGTTCTTTCTTCCTCAGCCTTTAACCAATGCAGAAATTAGCGATTTAATTAATAATGCTATTAGTGATACTGGTGCCGCCTCAATGGCTGACATGGGTAAAGTGATGGCAGTATTAAAGCCTTTAATGCAAGGTAAAGCGGATATGGGCGCAGTTAGCGGCCAAGTAAGATCAGCTTTAAATTAGCGTACTTTTTAAGTGAAAACTTTAAAGGCAAAATAGTTTGAATTAAACCGTAACGATGTTAAGTTGTTACGGTTTCTTTGTTTTTAAACCATTAAGTTTTAGTTCTTTACCTGTTGTGGCATTTCCCATTGCCCACTATTTAAAATTCCACGTTCAATCATGCCACCAATGCCTTGCATACCGCCGGTATGTAATAATACGATGCTTTCTCTCTGAGAAAAAAAACCTTGTTCTAGTAAATCAAGAAAAGCTAAGACCATTTTTCCTGAGTAAACGGGTTCAAAATCCACTCCTGTGACATGGTTAAATTCAAGTATGCGTGTTGCATCAAAAGGGCTGAATTTTGCATAGCCACCACGATGGAAATCGGTGAGTAGTTGCCAATTATCATGGTGTTTTGCAGAGTCAGGCAGTAGGCTTTTAATTATATCTACTAAGTAGTCGGCTTCTTTTAATACTGCGACTCCCAGCACTCTGTGCGAACAACTACATGAATCACAGTCCCCTGCGATAAGTCCCGCTAAAGTGCCTCCACTGCCAGTAGGAGTCATCAATGTATCAAAGTCAGTTTGTTGACTTAATTCATTTATTATTTCTGCAACCCCTGATATTGCTAATTCATTACTACCACCTTCTGGGACAATAAAATAATTGGGGAATTTTTGTTGCAATTGCACCAAATAATCAGCGTCATGCCTTCGTCTATAGGTTTTTCTATCAACAAAGTGTAGTTGCATACCCCAATGTCTAGCCCAGGTTAAGGTGAAATTATTAGCATATTTTTCTTCACCGCGAATAACCCCCACACATTGAATTTTATGTTGATAACAAGCAAATGCTAATGCATGTATATGATTGGAATAACTGCCACCAAAACTGAGAACACCGTTAATATTTTTATTATGCTGAACATGCGCTAAATTATATTTAAGTTTTCGCCACTTATTTCCTGAAATGATCGGATGAATTATATCATCACGCTTTACTTGAACTCGTACGTTATGTTGAGTAAATAAAGGATGATGCAATGGCTGTAGTTCAGATAAAATGGTCATTGTAGGCAAGCTATCTTTTTAGAAAAGTTAATAAATCAGCAAAAAGCCTTGCAGGCATACGCTAATAAAGGATAATGTTAGAAGTACTTCTTTTAAATACTTTTTTAGTATTTAGTTCTTAGAAATAAAAGTAATAATAATATAGCACTGAACCATGTCTTTATTAACACAGATAAGTAACATTTTTTCAAAAAAACAATCGGAACAAGTGGTTGGAATTTCTATTCAGCAAGAATCGATATGTCTATGTTCTTTTCCTTCTAAAGCGACTACAACACCATCTGAAAGTGATGTGGCACAAGGTGCTAATTTTCAGCGGTTAAACGTTAAAGAATTAAATTATTCAGCAGCAATTATTGAATTGCAAACAGATGTTAGCTTAGCAGGAAAATGCCATATTGTACTGAATAGCCAGCAATCACAAATTGTACAAGTCGACAAGCCGAATGTTCCTACAGCTGAAATTAACAGTGCTCTTAAATGGCAGATAAAAGATCTTGTTAGTATCTCACCTGAAAATATGGTGTTAGATTATTTTGATGGCCCTGTACTTGCTGGCGGTAAAGAAAAAATTAATGTTGTCTGTTCGCCAATAAATGAACTGAAAAAAATTGTTACCGCAGCAAATCAAGGTCAAATGGAAGTTGCTAGCATAACGATTGCTGAATTTGCTTTTGCAAACTTGCTACCAATAAAAAATGATGCCTGCTTGCTCGTTTGTCAGCAGCCTAATGAAGAAATAGTATTGTTGATTGTTAAGCAAGGGAAATTATACTTTCACCGTAATTTACGCGGTTTCAGTCAAATAGCGAACAAAACTGAAGATGAATTGACTATGACAGTTATTGACAGTTTAGCATTAGAAATTCAACGTTCTTCTGATTATTTTGAGCGACAATTAAAACAAGCACCGATTAAAGATATTAAAGTATTATTACCCATTAACTCAGAAGCTTTTTTTGCTAGAAAACTTGCTGAAAACACGCATATATCTGTTACCTTATTAGCATTACCTGAAGCCTATCAATCATATCGTGAATATGCAGCAGCCATCGGGGTAACCATGGGTGAGGCTAGAATTACCGAACAAACTCAGGAGGTTAAGAATGTCAGTTAGCCCTAGCATGAGTAACGGTGTTAATAGTGGTGATAATAAGTTCAGCATCAATTTATTACAGCAGGAATTGTTGCCTGAAAAAGTTTTATTAACCTTACCTCGCGTGGTAATTGTTTGGTGTTTAGTGCTTTTTGTTATGATAGGCTGGACTGTCACAACAAATTATACTCAACATTCTATAAAAGATAAGTTGACCATTTTACAAAAAGAAAATAGCAAGTATACAAAGCAATTAGAAAAACTTACGACTAAACTAACTGCACGTAAAGTTGATAGCTTGTTAGTTGATAAGCTAGCCACTGTTAAATTATTGATGAGCAACAAGCAAGCGCTTCATGCAAAGTTGACTAATCCTAATAAAACCTATGTTGCCGGTTTTGCGGCTGCAATGGATGATCTAGCTCAGTTACACCATCAAGACATTCGTTTAGAAACTATTAATATAAATAACGATAACATGACTTTTACTGGCTTAGCGTTAACCCCCGAAGCTGTGCCCGCTTGGTTAGCTGGCTTTGAAAATTCTTTGTTGTTGTCGGGAAAATCTTTTTCTCACTTTAAATTATCTGAAAATGAACAAAATATTACTGAATTTATGGTTAGCTCTAAAGATGTAGAGGAATCCTCTGATGAGTAAACAATGGCAAGAATACTGTGATAAATATTTAGTACTGACAGTTCGAGAACAATACCTTATTTTTCTGACTGGTTTAGTTGCTATATTTTTCATCATATTTTATCTGTTTATTGATGCAAAAATAATAAAAAACAAGAAGTCTACCCAACAAATTGTGCGTCTTCAATCAAGCAATCAATCGTTGAAATTCTCTACTTTAGAAATTCAAGATGCTTTGAAACGTGATCCAAACGAAGATACTAGAAATAAAATTACTCAGTATGAAGCTAAGCTAGCTAAAATAGATGAGAAATTACTGATGTTAACCAGCGACCTAATTAGTCCTGTGCAAATGCGTTATGCCTTATTAGATTTATTAAAGTTAGATAAAGGTGTGTCATTATTATCTTTCGAGCTTTTAGGCGCGCAGCCACTACTTGCAAATAAGTCATCAGAAGATGAACCGTCAAAAGGTAATCAGCCTAAAGGTGATCAGCCAAAAGAAAGTGCAACCAATAAAAATGTTGAACCTGCTGCTGGTTTAAATTTATATCGACACGGCATTAAAATTAAGCTGTCTGGAAGTTATTTTGATTTGCAAAACTATTTATCTCAACTTGAAAAGCTGTCGTGGAAATTTTTCTGGCAAGACTTTAATTTCAAATTAACTGAATACCCCAAAAACGTATTAGAAATAGAAATGTATAGTTTAGGCACTAAGAAGGAGTTTGTCGGTGTTTAAATCTAATAATACCTTTTTACTTTTGTTTGTTTTTACTGCTATGACTAGCCAAGCATATGCGGCCAAGGTAGATCCAACTCGTCCTTTTGGTCATAAAGCTTCGTCTACAGTAATACCGGGCAGTAAAAAAATGGTGTTAGAGTCAATTATTCATGGTGATGGTATTCAAACTGTAGTGATTAGCGGTAAGGTATTAAAAACGTTTGATTATATTGGTGAGTACCAATTAACCGCTGTTAATGAACAAAGTGTTATATTACGAAGTAAAACACAGCAGCTTAAACTAAATGTTTTTAAAGGTAATGTTATTAAAACGAGTGTTGCTAAGTAGAGTTAAAATGAATAAGTAGAAATGCTTGCTACTTAGATTCAAAAAAATAATAAAGATAAATGAAATTATGAAACAGCCAAAATTTAAAATAGTCCTTTCTACCTTATTGCTAACCTTTGCAGGTTGTCAGAGTACACCTGACCATCCTGTCGATATGAAAGAAGGTTTAGACCAAGCAATTAGTGAAACTAAAACGTTAAATAGCCCGAAACCATTAACGCAAGTACCAAATTCTGTTCAGCAAGAATTGATGTTGCAAAATATGGCGCAGGCAAAACAAGGGTTATTATCAGAGAAAAGACTTGAAATTTCTGCAACCTCAGTCGCTGCAAAAGATTTCTTTACCGCGATAGTCGAAGGCTCAATGTATAGTGTTGCAATTCATCCCGATGTAAGTGGCAGCATTACCTTAAGCTTAACCGATGTTACTTTAAATGAAGCTATTGATGTAATTCAAGATATCTACGGTTATGACATTCGTATTAATGGCAATGTTATTCAGGTTTTTCCTTCGGGAATTCGCACAGAAACTATGGCGTTAAATTATTTGTTTTTGAAACGATTTGGTACTTCTAGCACAAGTATAAATTCTGGTGGTGTGTCAGAAAACGACCCAAACAGCAGCGGTAATAACAGTAATAATAACAATAGCAGTAATAGCAGCAACCGTAATAATAGCAGTAACCAAAACAATCAAAATAGCCAAAACAGTAGTGGCATTAACATATACACTGAAAATGAATCTGATTTTTGGGATGAATTAAAAGAAACGCTTACTGCATTTGTCGGTACTGAAGATGGTCGTTCTGTGATTATTTCACCTCAAGCAGGCTTAGTGACAGTGCGTGGTTTACCAAGCGAAATAGCCGCAGTTCAAAAGTTTATCTCTGATTCAGAAACACATTTGCATAGACAAGTGATTATTGAAGCAAAAATCATGGAAGTCACCTTAAATGATGATTATCAACAAGGTGTTCACTGGAATGAAGTTTTAGGTAGTTTAGGTAAAACAGATTTTACCTTTAGTACTAGCGGCAATATAAGTGGTAATCCGATATCAAGCAAAGTAGGCGGGGCAACATCACTAAGCTTTTCGGGCCCCGATTTTAGTGGTGTAATTGATTTGCTACAAACACAAGGGAATGTACAAGTATTATCAAGCCCAAGAATTACCGCAACTAATAATCAAAAAGCCGTGATTAAAGTAGGTGAAGATGAATATTTTGTTACTGAGGTTTCAAGTACTACAACCACAGGGACTTCAACTACAACAACCCCAGAAATTGAATTAACACCATTCTTTTCAGGTATATCCTTAGATGTAACCCCCCAAATAGATAAAGATGGTAGTGTTATTTTGCATGTACATCCATCGGTTACGTTAACTGAAGAACAAAATAAAACCATTAAACTTGGCTCAGACGTGTTGATTTTACCTTTAGCGCAAAGTCGTGTTCGAGAATCCGACACCATTATCCGCGCCAAGTCAGGTGAAATTGTAGTGATTGGTGGCTTAATTGAAACTTACAGCATAGATCTTGAGTCTAAAACACCACTACTGGGTGATATTCCCCTTGTTGGCGGTTTATTTAAAAGTGTTAGTGAAACGACCCAAAAGCGCGAGTTAGTTATTTTACTTAAACCTGTTGTTATTGGGCAAGACTCTTGGAAAACACAATTACAAGATGCGCGTGAGCTATTAAAAAAATGGTTCCCGGAAGAAGATGATTCTGTAATTTATTGATAAAATATATTTTTAAAAATAGACAACTTATGTATTTGTACCATTTTGGCTTGACAGAGTTACCTTTTACTCTGACGCCAAACACCAACTTTTTTTTAGCGCTAGAGCCTCATAATGATGCACTAGCGGTATTAATGACTGCACTTAAAACAGGTGAAGGCTTTATTAAAGTTATTGGTGAAGTTGGTACAGGAAAAACGTTATTATGTCGTAAGTTGCTTAATGAAATACCAGAACACTTTGTTACTGCCTACATCCCTAATCCTTATTTGAACCCTGATGAACTAAGGCGAGCCGTCGCGCTTGAATTAGGGGTAAAACAAGCACAGCGAATGTCGGCTCAGCTATTAACACAGCGTATTCAAAATCGATTGTTAGAGCTGCATAGCAAAGGTCATTCTGTTGTCCTTATCCTTGATGAAGCACAGGCGTTACCTGCAGAAAGCTTAGAAGCTTTGCGATTGTTTACTAATTTAGAAACAGAAACACGAAAATTGTTGCAAGTCGTTTTGTTTGCACAACCTGAGTTAGATCAGCGGTTAGCGCAAACCGAGTTTAGACAACTCTGTCAACGCATTACTTTTTCTTATCAACTAAGAGCAATGAACAATGATGAAGTACAACAATATATACACCATAGATTACACGTCGCAGGCTATAAAGGAGCAGCATTGTTTTCGGCAAGGTTATGTAAAAAAATAACAAAAGTAAGCAAAGGAATACCCCGCTTAGTGAATGTATTATGCCACAAAATGTTAATGCTAAGTTATGGTCAAGGCGGTTATCAATTGACAAAGAAGCAGCTCAATGATGCGATAAAAGATACTGAAAGTATTACCAATAATGCTAAAAATAATAGTTTGATTTATATGGCTAAGGTAAGTGTGGTCAGTTTATTGCTGATCGTTTTAGTGTACTTTGTTTATTCTTTTTATTTTTTAGGGGCAGCATAGTGAGCGTTATTAACCAAATGCTAAAAGATTTAGAGCAGCGCACACCTGAGCAGGGGCAGGCACCTATAGCTACAATATCTGCTCAAAAATCATCCACTTTCAAAATGGTTTTGATCAGTGCTGTTGTTCTACTTAGTTTAAATGCGCTTGGTTTTTATATTTGGAGCTTGCAAGAGCGTGTCGAAAAAAGTGAATTAGCGCTGCAAAAAACGGTTAATACGAAAAGTGCAGAGCAGGTCATAATTCACCAACCAATAAAAACAAAAAAACTGAAAAACCAAAACCAAAACCAAAATCAGCAAGAAACCTCAGATATTAAAAATGTTGAAAAAGTTTTAGCCAACAAATCAAATGAGGTAGCACAGAAAAAAGTAACACTGCAAGAAGTTACCAGCACTAATAAAGTAAGTCAGAATTCACACTTGCAATTAAGTGATGAATCCAAATCCGTTCCTCAACAGCAGAACAAGGAAAATTCTGAGGTTGTACAGGTAAATAAAGTAGCGGAGCATTTACCATTACCAAACAATGAAACCAGCAAAATGTCGGTATCTCGACGTCAGTTAACGTCAAAAGAGTTAGTCGCACAGAAATTGGCAAAGGCTGAAAAATCGGTCAACCTTAATGAAGTAGCTAAAGCAGAGCAGCTATTTGAAGATATATTGATAATAGATCCCTATCATAAACAAGCCCGCAAAAACCTTGCTGCATTATGGTTTGGTCGTAAATCATATCAACAGGCTGTGAACTTATTATCTCAAGGAATAGCAATAGATAAACAAGACGATGAATTACGGTTAATGAAAGCCCAAATTCATCTAAAACAAGGGCAAGTTGAAGCGGCATTTAATTCTTTGAAGCCTTTAGCCTCTTTTGAACAAGAAGAATATCAAGTTATGCTCGCCAATATTGCTCAACAAATTGAACAATACCCAAGTGCTATTGATGCTTATAAAGTGTTGATAAAAATGCAGCCTTATAGTGGCCGTTGGCATTTGGGCTTAGCGATTGTTTACGATAAAAACAGTCAGTTTTTATTGGCAGTTAATGAATATGCGCTTGCTTTAACCAAAGCAGATTTGTCAGTATCATCAGTAAAGTTTGCAGAGCAACGCATGCAAGCTTTAGGAGAATAAATAATATGGCAGCACCCAAATTAAAGATGCGCTTAGGTGACCTATTGGTTCATGAGCATATTATTTCCAACGAACAATTAATGCAGGCGTTAAATAGTCAAAAAACTACAGGCCGCAAATTAGGTGATACGCTTATCGAATTAAGCTATTTATCCGAACGGCAACTGTTAGAGTTTTTAGCACAACAATTAGATGTACCTTTTTTAGATATTAGTCAACGCCGAATTGCTACCGAAAGTGCTAGTTTATTATCAGAAGTGCACGCTAGGCGGTTACGGGCATTGATTGTTGAAGACAAAGGAGAATCTGTTGTTGTCGGTATGAGTGATCCAGCAGATTTGAGTGCTATTGATCAACTAGAGCAGATGTTAGCACCGAAACGAATTGAATTAGCAGTAGTGATGGATTCACAAATGTTTGAAGCATTTGACGGCCTATATCGACGAACTGCAGATATTGAATCTTTTGCTAGTCAATTAGAAGAGGAGTATGAAGAGTCATCTAGTTTTGATTTATCAACGTCTTTCATTGACGAAACAGGCGATGCAACGGTTGGTAAATTATTACAGTCAGTTTTTGAAGATGCTGTGCAAATGCGCGCCTCAGATATTCATATCGAGCCGGATGAAAATCAATTACGTATTCGTCAGCGTATTGATGGGGTTTTACAAGAAAACATCTTAAAAGAAAATAAAATTGCCTCTGCGATGGTTTTACGTTTAAAACTGATGGCAGGCCTAGATATTTCTGAAAAACGTATCCCACAAGATGGCCGTTTTCATTTGCAAATATCAGGGCATAGTATTGATGTGCGTATGTCGACCATGCCAGTACAACATGGAGAGTCAGTGGTTATGCGTTTGCTAGATCAATCTGCTGGTTTACTCTCATTTGACCAAACTGGTATGCCTGATGACTTTATCAAACGTGTTCGTCATCAAATTACTCGCCCTCATGGCATGGTTTTAGTTACAGGTCCTACGGGTAGTGGTAAAACAACAACCTTGTATGCTGCATTAAGTGAACTAAATGAAGCCAGTAAGAAAATCATTACCGTTGAAGATCCTGTTGAGTACCGATTACCCCGCATTAACCAAGTACAAGTTAATCCCAAAATAGACTTAACCTTTTCAACGGTATTACGAACAGCACTTCGTCAAGATCCAGATATCATGATGGTAGGTGAGATGCGTGATCAAGAAACCGTAGAAATTGGTTTGCGAGGTGCATTAACGGGTCACCTAGTGTTATCAACACTGCATACTAATGACGCTATTACTAGCGCATTGCGATTAATCGACATGGGAGCTGCTGGCTTCTTGGTCGGTAGTTCATTGCGCGCTATTATCGCGCAACGCTTAGTTCGTCGAGTTTGTGAAAGCTGTGAGGAAGAATATAATCCAGAGCCACAAGAGTTATTATGGTTAACTAACTTGGCAGGCGAAAAGGCAAAAACAGCGAAATTCTTCCATGGAAAAGGCTGTCAAAGTTGTCAATATACGGGTTATAAAGGTCGAATAGGTGTTTTTGAGTTGCTCGAAATGAATGAGCCAATGATGGCAGCACTAAAACGTGATGATGCGGAGGCTTTTACCCGCTTCTCTAAAGAAAATCCTACGTTTACACCATTAGCTGTTGCCGCCTTTGATTATGCTACACAAGGTGTAACCACGGTAGATGAAGTGCTGCGATTAGTTGAAACGATTGATATTAACTAGTATTAATAAATGGTAAGCGATAATCTATTCATATGAGCTATTCACGAGAGTTATTCGCGCTTACAAAAGAGGCATAATAATTAAATATGGCATCATTTAAATATATTGGTCGTAATAATAACGGTAGTCAGGTCAAAGGCACTATGGAAGGGGGTAATACCTCTGCCGTGGCAGAGCAATTACTTCGAAAAAATATTACACCAGTATCTATTTCAGTCTTAACTAAAAGCAGTGATGAGAGTCTTGCCAGTAAAGATGTGAGTGAAATTTTCGGTTTTAATAATGTTACCCTAGATGAATTGATTATTTTTTCACGACAGATGTATGCATTAATGCGTTCAGGTGTTCCTATTTTACGTGCCATAAATGGCATGGCTGATGCGAGTAACTCTATAACCTTAAAAAAGGCATTAGTTGATATTGGTAGTCAACTAGAGGGAGGCTATACCTTATCGTCAGCGTTAAACCAACACCCTAAAATTTTTGGCTCTTTGTTTGTTTCTTTGATTCATGTTGGCGAAAATACAGGTCAGCTAGAAGAATCTTTTTTAAAATTAACAACCTATCTAGAGCGAGAACAAGCAACAAGAAAACGTATAAAAACAGCTTTACGATATCCAAGCATGGTATTAATTGCGCTTGCTTCAGCACTCGTAATTTTAAATATTTTTGTCATACCTACTTTTGCTAATATGTTCTCAAAACTGGGAGCAGATCTCCCTTTAGCAACCAAATTTTTAATTACTAGTTCAAACTTCTTTTTAAATTATTGGCCTTATATGCTTGTTGCATGTGTTGCCGCCTATTTTGCAATGAAACAATCATTAAAAACGGAGAAAGGACGTTATCAGTGGGATAAACGAAAAATAAAAATACCGATTATTGGCAGTATTATTGAGCGCTCTATCTTGGCAAGGTTTTCTCACAGTTTTGGCATTATTTTGAAATCGGGTATTCCAATGACAACAGGGTTAACCCTCGTTGCCGATGCTGTTGATAATAGCTTTATGCAAGAGAAAATTATTGCCATGAGGTTGGCTATTGAAAGTGGTGAGAGTTTATTGCGTTCAGCCATCGCGAGTACTTTATTTACGCCGCTTGTTCTACAAATGATAGCAGTTGGTGAAGAAACCGGACGTGTAGACGAACTACTCAAAGAAGTCGGTGACTATTACGAGCGAGAAGTTGATTACGACTTAAGCACGCTTACGGCCCGAATAGAGCCTATTTTATTGGTCTGTGTTGCGGCTATGGTGTTAGTGCTTGCGCTGGGAATATTTACACCTATGTGGGATATGGCATCAGCTATGCAGGGTAAATAGAAATATGCGAGTAAGAAAAGTATCGAGTGATCCCCTTCGACTGTTCGTGCCTCACGCTCAGGGTGAGCGGTAGTCGGCGTTTGTACAGAGCTTGTCGAAGGAAGATTGTCGCCCTTCGGCTGTTCGTGCCTCACGCTCAAGGTGAGTGGTAGCCACCTTTTGTTGTCGAAGGGTCGAAGGGATAAGTTTTAAAATTTAATTTATAAAAGGCATATTAAATGTCATCCAATAGCGAAAAAAAAGAAAAATCACTGGCAGAGTTTATTGTGATAGTTGCGCTAATTGGGGTGATGATGGCTATCTTTATAAATTTTTTTATAAAAAATGAAACTCAATTTACTCAGGCAGGTTTTGCCACAATCGCACAAAGCTTTAATACCAAGGTTAATGCAGTACATGCACAATGGATGATGGATAAACAACCTAATATTGTTTATCTTGCTTCTTTAAATAAAGAACAAAAACAAGCGATACCTGTTAATAAATCTGGTTGGGTCGATGTAAAGCAACCGCAATTGTCTTGTGAAGCCATTTGGCAGTTAGTCATAGAAATGCCAATAAGCGCAATGAATTTTCCTGTTAGCGCGATAGAGGTTCGAACTTCACTTAATAAGCGAAATGACTTTGATAATAATAAATGTCGTTATGTGTTACTTGATGGTAGTTATTTTCAATATAGCCGTGCTAAAGGTAAAGTAAGTAAAGTGATAGCGTCAAATTAACCCCTTTATTTACTCGTTTTGTTCTAATATGTAATAAATAGCGTTAAATAAGTGACTTAGTAAATAAATCACTGTTACAATTAAATTAATAAGAGATGTATGGTGGGGTTGGTATGATTAATATAAGTAATGAAATGAATATGAAAAAATCTTCAGGTTTTACCCTGATTGAACTCGTTATTGTTGTTGTTATATTGGGTTTTTTAGCCGCAACAGCTATCCCTAAGTTTATTGATTTAACCGAACAAGCCAAACAAGCAAATATTGAAGGTATGGCTGGTGGTTTTGCTACGGGCGTTTCATTGGCTCGAGCACAATGGGAATCAGAAGGACGTCCAACATCAAATAATGTAAATCGTGTCGATTATGACGGTACCAATTTCGTCCTAACAACTCCACCTAATCCTAACCCGAATACTATTAGAGAAGGGTACCCAACAGGGACCGCCGTCGGAAACGCTACCGGTGAAAATATGAATAATGCTCGATGTATTGAAGTATGGAATGGCATTTTTCAACAGCCACCTACCATTAGTAGTGTTGTTGCCGATTTAAATGATGTGGATCAAAATATTGATTACTTAGCTGATACAGATAATAATTTATGTGTTTTTTATTTGAAAGAAACATTGAATAAAAATGGTGCGGGCGACTATACAAATCCAGGTGGAAGCCAATCAGTAGGCAACAACTTCACATATAATTCAGCAACAAGCGCAGTTATTATAAATATTAACAATTAGATTATAAATTAAGACGCTCTTTTTAAGAGTTTATGTCAATAAAATAAAAATAGGAAAACAGAATGAAGTTGAACAGACAACAACAAGGTTTCACCTTAATAGAATTGGTTGTGGTTATTGTGATTTTGGGTATTTTAGCGGTAACAGCTGCGCCTAAGTTTATCAATTTACAAGATGATGCTCGTACAGCGACATTGCAAGCGGTTAAAGCTTCTATTGAAAGCGTAAAGGCATTAGTGCACAGTAAATCATTAATTGCGGGTAATGAAACAGTTGATGGGGAAGCTGATACCGCCCCTGAAATAAATGTAAACGGAACAGATGTTGTTATAAGTTTTGGATACCCCCGCTCAGACACTGATTCTATATCAGACTGGGAAGATCATTTACTTGATTTAAATACAGATAGTGAATTTCAACTTTCAGTTATAGCTAGTGTTTTATATATAACGCAGTATGTTGATGGAGATGCCCTAACAGAAGTTCCTGATGCTTGCTTTGTTCAGTATGCTGAAGCAGATTCTGCAGCAAATGATGATATACCAGTGCCGGTTGTAACTGATTGTTAAACTAATTTACCTGTGATTATTGAAAAAGGAGAGCTATGCTCTCCTTTTTTGATTAGATTAAACACAATATGAAAACACAGCATGGATTTACTTTAGTTGAATTAGTAACAGTAATTATTCTAATCGGAATACTTGCCGTTGCTGTGCTGCCTAAATTTGATGGTACCGCAAGCTATGAAGCGCATAGTCACCGTGCGCAACTCATTTCAGCTTTGCGCTTAACGCAACAACGTGCCATGCAGCAAACCGATAACTCTTTTTGTAATCACCTAATAATAGAAAGAGAGCAATATGGGGTGCCAGATAGAATTGATTGCGATATTACCGTTATTCCAAGTTCAGACTGGCAACCAGATGCAACGGGTTATATTGTTGATGAACGTTATGATATTACCTTCGGCAGTAGTCCAAATGTTATTGGTTTTAATTCTATGGGAAGGCCTTTAATTGATTGTGCGGGTGGTTGCACTATTGAAGTTAGTAGTAGCGTGGAAACTCTGCAAATAGAAATAGAGTCTGAGGGTTACATTCATGCCATTTAACTCATTATTAGTCAATTCACGCGGATTTACCTTAATAGAATTAATTATTGGTATTGTCGTGTTATCCATATCACTCTCAATTGTTTCAACTCTTATATCTCCCGCCGAGGAAAAAAGTGCAGATCAAATACTCCAAGTAAAAGCGGCTGAGTTAGGCCAAAGCTTTTTAAACGATATTAGCTCACGTGCTTTTGATCATAATTCAGATATGGCTGGCGGAAGGTTACGTTGTGGCGAGGCAAAGCTTGATGGCTCTGCAAACCCTTGTTCTTCCGTTCTTGGCCCAGAAGTAGGTGAAGATTCGCGAGATTTATTCAATGATGTTGATGATTTTAATGGATACGAACTAAAAGTTAATGCACAAGGTGAAAGCTTGCATACTAGCTATACCAATTTCGAAATTGATGTCGTAGTAGAATATGATGGCTTATCCCTTGGTTTGGCAGATGGTAATGCAAAGCTTATTACAGTTACTATTACCACCCCTTTAGGTACCGAGATTAAATTTGCAACGCACAAGGCAAATTTCTAATGCGGTACTCTATAATAAGAAAGTCATCGGGTTTTACCTTATTAGAATTAATAATTGTCATTATCATTTTAGGCGTTATGTCAGTAGGTATTGCTGGCTTTATAACATTAAGCACACAAACTTACCTCAATGTTAGCGAGCGTGATGAGTTGCTCTCAAGTGCTCGTTTTGCCGTTGAACGATTGAATCGTGAAATCAGAAATGCACTGCCTAATAGCATAAGAACGAAAGAAGACACGACAAAACAATGTATAGAGTTTATTCCAATCAAAGCAAGCACTATTTATACGGGTATTCCCGTAAAACCAGACGCTAAGTCAGACGTAATTAGTGTTGTAAAGTTTGTGAATTCTTGTACGACTTGTAACGATTATATTGTGGTATATCCTCTCAAAGAATCAGATGTTTATAATTTTGATGTTGATTCAGGCGAAGGCAAAGTAACACAATTTAAATCGTTTTCAGCTTCAACTGATGATATTTGGACTGTACCAATAGAGCCAAGTGGCGGTATGGTATTTGATGAACACTCTCCAACAGATCGACTCTATGTTTTTGATGCGCCGGTATCATATTGTGTTAGTAATTCTCAGTTAATACGTTACCAAGGTGGTTTTTTAACCCCTGACCAAGAGTTTACTCCATCAAATGACTTTTCATTGATGGCAGAGAACTTGATATTTGATAAAGATGATTTACCGTTTAAATTTTTACCTCCGTCTTTGCAAAGAAATGGCGTTGTTCAAATTAATCTAAATTTTGATCGAGATGGTGAAGTGATTTCTTTTGACAACAATGTGCATATTGAAAATATTCCTTAGTTTATTTGCATATTTAGAGACTTAGCGTTACCTTGGCTTTATGATTGCAGCAACGATTTTTGTTAAATGATGGTGAGTTCCCTTCAACCTCCTAAAGCGACTTTTTGTTTTAAAAGGCAAAGCGGTAGCGCTATTTTGATGACATTATTTATTATCATTGTTTTAATTCTTCTTGGTGGGGCATTAATGCGTGTGTTATCAACAAGTAGTGAAGCTATAGCACAAGAAGTTATCGGCACCCGTGCTTATATGGCAGCTAATTCTGGCATGCAGGCGGAATTACAAAAGTTGTTTCCATTAAATAATGCCGAGCCACAGTGCAGGCCAACCCCCTCTCCTTACGACTTTTCTTCTTCCGATGCTGATATTGATGGTTTATATCATTGCAGCGCAACTACAACATGCACTCATTATGCAACTCACCCAACGACAGGAGAGTTGTTTTACCGCTTAACTAGCACTGGAAAGTGCGGTAGCTCAGTACTTTCTAGTGCTAGTAAAAATGTAGTGGTTAGCAGCAGAACTCTTCAAGTAGAAGCGAGGAATTTGCTATGAAAAATTTGCTTCTTGTATTTTTTGCGTGCCTAATGTTTCTTCATATAGATGTCTTTGCTGCATGCTCTATCTACGAGCCTAAAGCTACCTTAAATGAAATTTATTTAAAAGACCAAGGAAATGCAGCTCAAAAAAGAGGCTATATAGAAGTTAAGCTCCTTGATGAGTCGATTCCAGATACTATTTATAATACTTGGAATGTTGAAATTTGTGCGGCTTCTGGCTGTGAAATATTGTCATTAAGTGATGCTCAAGATACAAATGATTTTCCATGGATATTCTTTGATAAAAATGACTTTGATATTTTTAAAATAGATTTTGTTGGTGGTTTTGACTTATCTGTTACTGATGCTGATGGCGACTTTATTGATTATATTCAAGTAAACGGTTTTAGTCATCAAACGGTTTCATGTAATAAAGATGAATTTTCTTATGTCTTTACAACACCTACAACAACCAACGGTACAAAATTACTGCATCGTATTCCTGATGGAACAGGGGCTTGGTTAGCGGTTAGTGCAAACCCTACAGAGACTCCTGGTAGGCCGAATCATGATCTTACAGACTTTCCATTTTTGGCAATATCTGATGTTTCGGTAGAACAAGGTGAAGTAGCAAGTTTTACTGTTTCAATTGTTGATAAAGATGGCAATCCTGCGACTAGCAGCGAGGATATTGAATTTTATTATAAAACCATTGATGATACTGCATTGTCACCTACTCATTATAATCAAGTGACTCGTTCATTAGGTTCTATTCCCAATGGATTCAATAGTATAACAATTCCTGTTACTACCGTTTTAATTGGTGATGATGTTACTCGCGAATTTTTGATGTTTCTCGATGGCTCTTCAGACGCAAGTATTTATGATGGTCTTGCTATTGGTGAAATTACTCCAGCAACAGCTCAAATAGAGCAATTTCTTATTGTTCATGATGGCGAAGGTTTAACTTGTTTACCAGAGCCCGTTTTAATTCGTGCTTGTAGCGATGCTAGTTGCAGCTCTTTTGATGATACGATTAATACCACTGTAACAATGCAAGTTAACGGTGGTGCGGATCAAAGCATTGATATTATTAATGGCACAAGTGTAAATGAAAGTTTTGTTTATACCGACCCAATTACCCCAGCAGTACTTTCGCTAACTTCTGATTACTTGTGTTCAGATATCGGTGATAACTCAGATAGTTGTGCAGTGAATTTTGCTGAAGCAGGCTTCTTGTTGAATTTGGACAACCACCAATCTTGTACTACACCCAAATTAACCATTAAGGCGGTAAGAATTAGTGATTCAAAACTTGATTGTGAACCTGCTTATACGGGTAACCAGTCGGTAGATTTTGTTTTCAATTATGTCAACCCATCCAGTGGTTATGTATTACCAACATTAGATGGAACTAGTATGGTTGAGGCCGCCCCACAAAGTAAGATAGTGTATTTTGACAGCACAGGCACTGCAGAACTGGATTTTAACTATCAAGATGCAGGACAAATTAAAATTGAGGCCATTGATTCTGCTTCAGCAGGGTTAACTTCTTCTTCAGTAATTACGGTAGTAAGTCCTGCAAAACTGATTGTTTCTACCCCAGATGAATTTGCTGATTGTGATGATGGAGATGGCAGTTGTTCAGATTTTACATCCGCAGGTACAGAGTTCAATTTAGATGTAACAGCAGTATGTGGTGACAGTACAGTAACGAAAAATTTCGAAATGGATAATATCGAGTTAACCGTTAATACAGTTGCTCCCAAGGCAGGTAACGATGTTTCATTGGGGGTAACGATAATCAATATAGTAAAAGATGATAATGGCAGCCATAGGATAAATAACCAAACAATTTCTGAAGTGGGCGTTTTTACAATCACAGCAATACCACCAGAGAACGGTTATTTCGGCATGACAATACTTGAAGCAACTAGCGCCAATATAGGGCGTTTTATTCCTGAGTATTTTGAACAAACGGTCGTGGTAGCTGGTAGCTTAGATGCTGTTTGTAACCAAAATATGCCGTTTGCTTATATTGGGCAAACACTTGTTGATGATGATACTAAAGGAGCAATTTCGTATTTACTCAATCCTGTTGTAGAGCTTACCGCCATGAGTGCCCTAGACACAATAACAAAAAATTATACTGAAACAGGTTTTATGAAACTTGTTGCTGCTGATGACTTTATAACACCTCCGACAACAGACTCAACTATTACAGGTGAGGATACCGATTTATTGCCGTTAACAGCTAACTTATTTGCAGGTACAGTCAGCCATGATGATTTAGTTGCGGCAGATGGCTCAAGTTTAGCTTCTGGTGTTTTGCATTATGAATTATCAGATGAGGATAACTTTGTTTATATTCGTAATGAAAACTCAGAGATTAATGCACAATACAATGATATTAATTTTGTTATTGATCAGATCAATTTTACCGATAGTGATGGGGTAGCTATTGCTACTCCTGTAGATATTATGGAAACAACAGGTATTAATCTTCGTTTTGGTCGTGCTTACCTTGAAAATAGCTTTGGTCCAGAAACTTCAGATTTACCTCAACCATTTTCAGTGCAATATTTGAATTCTCTTGGGAAATTTGTAGTCAACGATCTAGATACTTGTACCAATTTTGATTCAAGTGAAATTGACCTCACTGATGGTACACTTGAAGCAGCTAAGACGGGAGTTAATGTTGTCAATGGTCAACTTGAAAGTGGTGAAACTAGAGCGATGATATTAACCGCACCCGGTGCAGGAAACCAAGGAACGGTTAACGTTGAATATGATATTTATGATTGGTTAAAATACGACTGGGATTGGAATGGTGTTGACGCCAAAGAGTTTGATGAAAACCCAAGTGCCGTTGCAACTTTTGGTTTATTTCGCGGCAATGATAGAATTATTTACCAACGAGAAGTAAATAATTAGTTTTTATAAAAATAAATACTTGAATTACCCGCTAAAAACAATGCTCACAATAGAATTGGCACGAATACTCAGGTATGATTGTCCGATCTATTTTAGTAATAGTAATTAACTCGCATTTTCACAGGACATTTCGAGCTTATGTTTAAAAAATTACGCGGTATGTTTTCTAACGATTTATCAATCGATTTAGGTACAGCCAACACCCTTATTTATGTTAAAGATCAAGGTATCGTATTAAACGAACCTTCAGTTGTTGCTATTCGCCAAGACCGTGCAGGTGGCTCAAAAAGTGTTGCTGCTGTCGGTACTGCAGCTAAGCAAATGTTGGGTCGTACACCGGGTAATATTGAAGCAATACGTCCTATGAAAGATGGTGTTATCGCTAACTTTTTTGTTACTGAAAAAATGTTACAACACTTTATTAAACAAGTGCATAGCAATAACTTTTTACGCCCTAGCCCAAGAGTTTTGGTTTGTGTTCCTTGTGGTTCAACCCAAGTAGAACGCCGTGCTATTCGTGAATCAGCGATGGGTGCTGGTGCTCGTGAAGTGTATTTAATTGACGAACCTATGGCAGCAGCTATTGGTGCAGGAATGCCTGTATCAGAAGCAACGGGCTCTATGGTTGTTGATATTGGTGGTGGTACAACGGAAGTTGGTATTATTTCTTTAAATGGTGTGGTTTATTCATCATCTGTACGTATTGGTGGTGATAAGTTTGATGAAGCTATTATTAATTATGTACGTCGTAATTTCGGTAGCTTAATTGGTGAAGCTACAGCAGAGCGCATTAAACATGAAATTGGCTCAGCCTATCCAGGCGAAGAATTAATTGAAATTGAAGTCCGCGGTCGTAACCTTGCAGAAGGTGTACCGCGTAGCTTTACCTTAAATAGCAATGAAATATTAGAAGCATTACAAGAGCCGTTAACCGGTATTGTTAGTGCCATTATGGTTGCATTAGAGCAATCACCACCTGAGCTAGCTTCTGATATTTCAGAGCGCGGTATGGTGCTTACTGGTGGTGGTGCATTATTAAGAGATTTAGATCGCTTATTAATGGAAGAAACAGGTATTCCGGTAGTTGTTGCAGATGATCCGCTAACTTGTGTAGCTAGAGGCGGTGGTAAAGCCCTCGAAATGATTGATATGCATGGGGGCGATCTTTTCTCCTATGAATAGAATCACTATTTATTCTTTGCCATTTAGCTCAATTACGGCGTTAAAAGTACTCATTGACTAACGTCAACTCCGTGCTTTCGCCTTGTACTTGAACTAAATTTCTGCGAATAAATTAGTGATTAACAATAAGAGAAAATAGATGAAAACAATTCGTAACTAGAGCCTCGTAACCTGTAACTGGTTTTCTATGAACCCAATTTTTAAACATGGTCCATCCCCACAGCACCGACTTGTCTTGGTGCTGTTTTGTTCTGCCTTATTGATTTTTTTCGATCATAAAATGGCAAGTTTTGAATCTTTACGCGGTTACTTACAATCGATGGTAAGCCCTTTACAGTATATTGCTAATACACCTAAGTTAACGATGACATGGATATCAACTAATGTCACTACCCGCCGACAGCTGATGGATGAAAATCAACAATTTCGTTTAGATGAACTTAAGTTTCATGAACAAGCTATGCAACTTGATATTATAAAACAAGAAAACGAACGTTTACGTTCTTTACTCGCTTCGCCATTGCGAAGTGAATTAAAGAAGATGGTAGCAGAAATTTTATCAGTAGATAGCGATCCTTATACACATCAAGTGGTTATTAATCGTGGTGCGGGAGATGATGTTTATGATGGGCAACCTATTATTGATGCGTTAGGCGTTGTTGGACAAATCTTACACGTTGGACAAACGACTTCTAGAGTTATCTTAATTACTGATATTTCTCATGCAGTTCCCGTAAGAGTTAAACGTAATGGCTTAAGGTTAATGGCTTCTGGTAGTGGTCAAATAGATCGCTTAAATCATAATTTTGTACCACAAAGTGCTGATGTGAAAATAGGCGATGTACTGGTTACTTCTGGATTGGGAGGGAAATATCCAGAGGGTTATCCCGTCTCTACTATTTCATTTATTAGTAATGATGAATCTAGAGAGTTTGTGCGAGTATACAGCACCCCTATTGCTCAGATAGATCGTTTACGTTACCTGTTGTTATTATCAAATAAAGAGCCGGTAAGTATTTTTGCACCGAAACCAAAGTCTAAAACAAAAACAACGGTGACTAATTAATGTTCGCTCATAACGGTGTCATTATTTTACTTACTTTATTGGTTGCTGTAATGGCGAGCATAATGCCTTTACCGCTCAGTGTTGATGCCTTTCGTCCTGATTGGGTGCTGATTGTTCTAGTTTACTGGTGTATGGCTTTACCGGGACGAGTGAATATTATCACTGCATGGGTTATGGGATTTTTATTAGATGTGCTGCTTGGCTCTGTATTAGGCGTTCATGCTGCTGCTATGGCTATTTCAGTTTTTATTGTTGCGGAAAACTATCAAAAAATACGGAATTTTTCTATTTGGCAGCAAGCTTTAATTGCAGGTGTGTTAGCCGCTCTGTACCATTTGGTGGTTTTTTGGTTACAGCGTTTCTTAATTGATGTTTCTTTTCTTACCAGTTATTTATATCCGGTGATAACAACAATCGTTTTGTGGCCATGGGTGTTTTATTTACTGCGTAAAGTTCGTCGACATTTTTCTATTAAATAGTTATTTAGGTATGCATGAAACAACTTATTCTGGCTTCACAATCTCCTAGAAGAAAAGAACTTTTAGCACAGTTAGGTTATCAATTTACTACTCAGGCTGCAGATATCGATGAGTCAGTACGACTAAATGAAAATGCTAAAGATTATGTATTACGTTTAGCAAAAGAAAAAGCTCAAGCAGTATTCTCAGCGTTGTCAGAAGAGCAGCAAGTACAATCTATTGTAATTGGCTCTGATACTAGCGTAGTGATTGATGGAGATATACTAGGTAAGCCAGCTAATGAAGCTGAGTGTATAACAACATTATTACGCCTTGAAAATAAGCAACATCATGTATTAACGGCTATTGCAGTTATAACTAGAGATCAAAGAAGCCAAGAACAAACAAATAAAGCGATAAGTAAATTAATTGAAACGCAGGTTCAGTTTAAATCGCTAACCGTTGATGAAATAAAACGTTATTGGCAAACGGGAGAGCCGTGTGACAAAGCAGGCTCTTATGCAATTCAGGGGATAGGTGGGCAATTTGTGACTACAATTAAAGGGAGTTACTCTGCTGTTGTTGGCTTACCCTTATACGAAACAGTGCAATTGTTGTCTCAAGAAGGCCTACCTTCAAGCTTATCTAAAGTATAAATTAAGGATTAATATAAAATGAGTAGTGAGTTATTAATCAATGTAACACCGAGTGAAACACGCGTTGCTTTAATTGAGCATGGGTCTTTACAGGAGGTTCATATTGAACGTGAAGCCAAACGTGGCATTGTCTCAAATATATATTTAGGTAAAGTGATAAGGGTTTTGCCGGGCATGCAAGCGGCTTTTATTGATATTGGCTTAGACAAAGCTGCTTTTTTGCATGCTTCAGATATTAATTCAAAACTTATATTAAAAGAAGAAGCAGGTCAGGTGCCTGATATTCGTGCCTTGGTGCATGAAGGCCAGCTACTTATGGTGCAAGTGGTGAAGGATCCTCTTGGTTCAAAGGGGGCGCGCTTAACTACGGATATAACTATTGCTTCGCGTTATCTAGTACTAATGCCACATGCAAGTCATGCTGGAATTTCTCAACGTATTGAAGGTGTTGAAGAACGGAAGCGCTTAAAGGATATTGTTAGCCCTTACTGTGACGATCAACAAGGCTTTATTGTACGTACCGCAGGTGAAGGTGCAGGAGAGCAAGAGTTAAAACATGATGCTGAATTTTTACGTAGAGTATGGAAAAAAGTACAAGAACGTAAACAACGTAAACAAGTTAATTTGCCTTTGTATCAAGATTTGTCCTTATCTTTACGTGTATTAAGAGATTTTGTTGGTGTTAAATTTGACCGTATTCGTATTGATTCTAAACTAACTTATGAGCAACTTATCACTTTTACTGAAGAGTTTGTACCAGAGCTAACACAAGTGATGGAGTACTATCCTGGTGAGCGGCCTATTTTTGATTTGTTTTCAGTTGAACTGGAAATACAACGAGCCTTGCATCGAAAAATAGAGCTAAAGTCAGGTGGTCATTTAGTTATTGATCAAACCGAAGCAATGACTACTATTGATATTAATACTGGGGCATTTGTTGGTCATCGTAACCTTGAAGATACTATTTTCAGCACTAATGTTGAAGCAACGCAAGCTATAGCACGGCAGCTAAGATTGAGAAATTTAGGCGGCATTATTATTGTTGATTTTATTGATATGCATAATGAAGATCACAAGCGTCGTGTATTAAGCAGTTTAGAAATGGCGATGGCAAAAGATAATGTTAAATTTAGCGTTCATGGTTTTTCTTCTTTAGGTTTAGTTGAAATGACTCGCAAGCGTACTCGAGAAAGTTTAGAGCATGTTTTATGTGGTGAATGTCCTATTTGTACTGGGCGTGGTAATCTAAAGACCGTTGAAACGGTTTGTTTTGAAATTTTGCGTGAGATTGTGCGTGTTAATCGTGCTCACGATGCCGATAAATTCATTGTTTATGCTTCTTCAGCGGTTAGTGATTTTCTAGTAAATGATGAATTTCATAGCCTAGCAGAAGTTGAAGTGTTTATTGGAAAATCAATAAAAGTGCAAACCGAAGCTATGTATTCCCAAGAGCAGTTTGATGTAGTAATGATGTAGCTAAAGGCTGCATGTTTGTAGGAAAGAATCTATTAATGTCGATTGCAAGTGTATCTAACCGTTGGCTTAACCGCCTTTATAAAATACTCGCTATTATGCTGGTATTATTGGCGGTATTGATCAGCGCATTTCGTTTGTTTTTGCCTTACGTTGAGCACTATCGTCAAGGTTTTCAAGATTATATAAATGATAATAACCAAACAAATATTGTTATTGGTGGTTTAGGCATGAGTTGGCAACGTTCAGGGCCAACCTTAATCGCTAACCGAGTTACCTTAGTTGATACTGATGGTGCCTATGTTTATGTTGGTCATTTAGAAGTGCAAGTTGATTTTTGGGCAACATTAACGACGCAACGTTTAATATCAAGCAATTTGATACTCGATGGTGCTGTTGTTTCTTTAGAACAAGGTGCTTGGCAGACACCAGAGGCGAATGAAAGTACTCCTCTTAGCTCGGATGAACAACGTGATGGTTTTCAACAAGTTTCAGACATTTTCTTAAATCGCATCAATCGCTTTTCTTTAGTGAATAGTGAAATATCCATTGAAAATAATTCTCTTGAACGTCATTTTCGAATCAATAATTTAAACTGGCTTAACAGCGGTGAGCGTCATCAAGCACAAGGTAATATTACTGTTGATGAACTAAGCTCAAATAATTTAAACCTGAAAATAGATATTAATGGTCCTTCTGTTAATGAGTTAAAAGGCTTGATGTATGTGGAAGCAAATCACCTTGATATAGCGCCTTGGCTTGATCGTGTTTTAACGATTGATAACGATAAAATCAAAGCAGATATTGGCTTTTCTGCTTGGTTGAAAGTGAAAGCTGGCAGTATTGAGCGATTACAATTATTACTTCATGATAATTTTATAAGCTGGCAAAAAAATGCTCAAATTGATACTCAAGAAAATGCTCAGGTAGGTACTTATTCAAGTAAAGAACGCCATAACTTAACCTTAAGTGCAGGGCAGTTATTATTAGTTAAAGGAAAAAAAGCGGCAAGTTTTAAGTTGTTTAGTACGCCAATGTTTTTACAGTTTGATCAAGAAAAAGTACAAAAATATATCGTACAAATGAATAAAACTGCTCAAGACCTATCTATTTACTTATCCTCGGTTGATTTAGCGTTATTTAGTCAAGTCGCTCCCTTGTTTGTTGGCTCACAAGATATGCGATCGTTGCTATCTGAATTAGATATTAGCGGGCAAGCTAATGAAATCTATTTCAAAAAAACGGCTGAAGATGCTCAAGCATTCGCTAATTTTACTAATGCTTCAACTAAGTATAGTCATGGTATTCCGGGTATTGATAATATTTCAGGGGACTTAAGCTTTACTGAGCGGTACTTGCATATTGATTTAGCAGCAGAGCAAGGTAGTTTAGACTTCAAACAGCATTTTGTTGCGCCTATTCCTTATGAGTCACTATCAGCGACAGTTGATTTATCTATTGAAGATACGGGATGGCAATTGCAAGTGAATGATATTGCGATAAGTTCTGAAGAGTTAAATTTAAATGCTGATTTAACCATTGATTCGCCTAAAGATGAATTATTGTCGATGTCTTTATTGGCAGGAATTACCGAAGGTGATGCCAGTAAAGCGGGTCATTATTACCCGCTTACTACCATGAGTAGTAATTTGGTTGACTATTTAAATGGTGCTCTAATTGACGGGAAAATAAAGCAGGCGCAAGTGCTGATAAATGGTCCCTTAGATAAATTCCCTTTTATTGATAATTCGGGCGTTTTTGTTGTTGATGCGGAAATTGAAGACTCAACGTTTAAATTTAGTGACGACTGGCCTGAAATTACAGATTTTTCAGCAAATTTAAATTTCACTAATAATAGCATGCTAATTACCGGTCGCTCAGGGAGCTTGACCGGACTTGATGTAAGTGGCGTGCAAGTTGCTATAGATGATTTAAGTGGGGAGCAAATATTAACTGTAGAGACTGTAATTCAACCATCATCAGCGAAAGATGTCACTAATTTGATGATTCAAAGCCCACTTAAAGATAGTGTTGGTAGTGTGTTACAGCAGTTAATAGTAAGCGGTAATATTAATGGTGAACTCCATTTGAGTTTACCATTAAACGATACAGAGAGTGTACTTGCTAGTGGTCTCATTAACTTTGTTGATAATACTGCGGTATTGCAAACACCATTAATGAATTTTGAGCAAGTCAATGGCCAATTAAGTTTTAAAAATGATCAAATAACGACAAAAAACTTATCACTAAGCTGGCAAGGATTACCGTTGACATTAGAGGTTAAAGGTAATGATAGAATTGATTATTATGACACTAACATTGTTTTAAATGCTAATTGGAAAAAAGATGTCTGGCTGTCACATGTTTCACCCAGTTTAAAGGAATACTTTGATGGACAATTACAGCTTCAAGGTGATTTATCTTTATATCAACATCATGGCGGTGGCTTTTCTTATCAATTCAATGTCGACTCAAATCTTGAGCAGATTCAAATTCAGCTCCCCGAACCATACGCTAAAATAGCGCAAACAAAAGTTCCTTTAAAAGTTGAAGTGAATGGTGAATTAGAGCAATCGACCTTTAACGCCACTTATGGTGATCAGTTAAGCTTTTTTGGCGTATTAGCGCATGATACTAGCCACTTTTCCCGGGCTCATATTGTACTTGGTAATGAAAAAATGTTGTTACCAATGGATGGTTTACACATTACCGCTAATCTTGAACAGGCAGATGTTAGTGTCTGGCAGCCGTTTATTTCAGATATTATTGATACAGCTTCAGGGATTAGAACTTCTAAGCATGTTGAGAGTGATGGAAAAAGCTCATCCGCATTGTTTTCTAATCCAGAACGAATTCGAGGAAAAATCGCTAAATTAGATTTGTTAGGTCAAAGTTTACATAATGTTTCATTTAACCTATTAGATAAAACTAATTGGTGGTTATTACAACTGAATGCCAAAGAAACTCGTAGCCAAATTAAGTTTTACCCTGATTGGCTAGAGCAAGGTGTTGATATTAATGCTGAGTTCATTCATATAATAAGGCCAAAGAAAACTGAGTTAAGCAAGCAAAACCAGCAAACTAATAGAATAATCAGTTCTTCGTTAACTGATGACAAAGTTTTTGCCAACATGCCAAAAATGAATTTTTCTTGTGAACGTTGCCAAATTGATGACTTAAACCTTGGTAGTGTTAATTTTTCTTTAGTACGCACCGATGAAAACGTCATTAGAATTGAGAATTTTAAAGCAAAACGTGAGCGGGCTGAATTTAATTTATCAGGTGAATGGCAAAAACTCGATACAAGATCAATAACGTCTGTTAATGGATCATTATCGTTAAAGAATATTGAGTATGAATTAGAGCAGTTTGGTTATGCTTCGATTATTCGTGATAGCGGCGGTGAATTTGATTTTAACTTAAACTGGCAAGGTGGCCCGCATGAGTTTGATTATAGCCACTTAAATGGCGAACTTAGTGGAGTCGTAGATGATGGTTATTTGGCTGAAGTTAGTGATAAAGCACGTATTTTCTCAGTGCTCAGTCTGCAATCTATTGTTAGAAAATTAACTTTAGATTTTCGAGATATTTTCAGTGACGGCATGTTTTATAAGGATATTAAGGGGGATTACCAGATAAAAGAAGGTGTCTTGCATACAGATAATACCCGTATGGATGGCTCTGCGGGCAATTTATATATTAAAGGTAATACTAGCTTTGTAACCAACACAATTGATTACCAGATGTCTTATAAACCTAATTTAACTTCTAGTTTACCTGTACTAGCTTGGATTGCGACATTGAACCCCGTGATATTTTTAGCGGGAGTGGCAATAGATCAAGTAATAACCTCACAAGTGGTTTCTGAATTTAATTTTGAATTAACGGGTAGTGTTAGTGATCCAACCTTTACAGAAGTGAATCGTAAAAGTCGTGACGTAAGTGTTGGCGGGTCAAAGTCACCTGAATTTGTTGATAGTAATGATAAGACAAAATCATTACAGAAAGAAAATAGCGAAGAAAAATCGTTTAAGGAATTTAAATCACCTAGTTTACTTGAACATGAGCAAGATTTATTTAAAGAAGAGCAGCCGTTAGAAGATTTAAATGATGATTAAACTAAGTGCAATTCAGCTAAACTCAAAAGCGAATGTTGAGCACAACCTTAATGTTATTGCTAAGCAACTTGATAAGTTAACTAAAGCTCATTGTAACGATGATAATATCAACAGTAATCATACTGAACATATTGTTGTTTTACCTGAGTGTTGTCTATTCTTTGGTGCAAATGATCAAGCTCAGTTGTCGCTCGCTAAGCAGTCTCAAACTAACAGTGAGCTGCAAACCGCATTAAGTGGTTTAGCAAAAGAATATAATGTCACGTTAATTGCGGGTACTATCCCTGTATTAGTCAATGGTGAAAATAAATTTACCAATACTAGCTACACTTTTAATTCAAACGGTGAGCTGATTGGTCGTTATGATAAAATTCACTTATTTGATGTAAATGTTGCAGATAATGAAAAGAATTACTGTGAATCACGCTTCACCCAAGCAGGTAAGAACCCCTGTGTTGTAAAAACACCATTTGCGAGCACTCCATTAATAAATATAGGTTTAACAGTATGTTTTGATGTACGCTTTCCCATGTTATTTCAAAAGCTGACAGCAATGGGGGCAGATATTATTACTGTACCAAGTGCATTCACGCGCGTGACTGGTAAAGCCCATTGGCAAACATTATTGCAAGCAAGGGCAATAGAAAATCAAGTGTATATCATTGCTGCTGGGCAAGAAGGTGTACATGAAAATGGTCGAGAAACCTGGGGGCATTCAATGATTATTAGCCCTTGGGGTGAAGTTTTAGCTTGCCTTGAAGAAGGCGAAGGAATTATTAGTAGCGACTTTATTCCGCAAGAAATTAAAAGAATACGAGCAAGTATGCCGCTTAAGCATGCTTTTAATAGTCAATTAGAAACTGAGTTATAAATGAATAATGTTGAACAAGTTTTATTAGCCGATAGCCAAATTGATGATGCTATATTATCTAAAACATTAAATAGCATGATGGGCCGACAAGTTGATTTTGCTGATCTTTACTTTCAGTCAAGTCAGCATGAATCGTGGATGCTTGAAGATGGCATAGTTAAAGAAGGTTCATACAATATGGAGCGTGGTGTTGGTGTGCGTGCTATATCGGGTGAAAAAACTGGCTTTGCTTATTCGGATGATATTTCGCCATTAGCGTTGCAACAAGCAGCAGATGCGGCCAAAGGAATTGCTGATGCGGGGCAAGGTAGGCAAGTTCAAGCTTTTAAACGTCAATCTCCCATTAAAATTTATCAATCGGTTGAGCCACTGGGTAGCTTAACCCAAGAACAAAAAATTGAGTTACTACATAACGTCGAAGCACACGCTAGACAAGTAGATAACCGAGTAAGCCAAGTGATTGTTAGCTTGTCAGGTGTTTACGAAAAAGTGTTAGTGGCTGCAAGTGATGGCACTTACGGTACAGATATTCGTCCACTAGTACGTCTAAATTGTTCGGTTTTGGTTGAAGAAAATGGTAAGCGTGAACGCGCCAGTTCAGGTGGTGGGGCTCGAACTGATTATAGCTATTTCTTTGAACTTGATTCTCATGGTCAAGGGCAGAGTAAGCCACGTTATTTGACTTATGCAGAAGAAGCTGTGCGTTTAGCGTTAGTTAATTTAGTTGCTGTTGATGCACCCGCAGGTGCTTTTCCTGTTGTACTAGGAGCAGGTTGGCCTGGAGTATTATTGCATGAAGCAGTAGGGCACGGATTAGAAGGTGACTTTAACCGTAAGGGCTCTTCAACTTTTTCAGGTAAAGTTGGCAGTAAAGTTTGCTCTGAGCTTTGTACCATTGTTGATGATGGAACTATGGCTAATCGCCGAGGTTCTATTAGCATTGATGATGAAGGTACACCTGGACAATATAATGTTTTAATTGAAAAAGGAATTTTAAAGGGGTATATGCAAGATAAGCATAATGCTTCCCTGATGGGGGTAAAACCTACAGGTAATGGTCGACGTGAGTCTTATGCACATCTTCCTATGCCGCGCATGACGAATACCTATATGTTAGCTGGAGAATCTAGCCCTGAAGAAATAATTAAATCAGTGAAAAAAGGCATTTACGCGCCAAATTTTGCGGGTGGACAAGTAGATATCACCTCAGGGAAGTTTGTTTTCACTAGCTCGGAAGCTTATTTGATTGAAAATGGTGAAATAACTACGCCAATTAAAGGGGCAACCCTAATTGGTAGTGGTCCAGAGGCAATGCAGAATGTTTCTATGGTAGGTAACGATCTTAAACTAGATGCGGGTGTTGGTGTATGCGGAAAGGATGGTCAGAGTGTTCCTGTAGGTGTGGGACAACCAACATTAAAAATTAATGAAATGACTATTGGTGGAACGCAGTAAACCATAGGGACTAGGTTTAAAGGAACTAGGCTCTAGGATCTTCCTAGCACCTAGTGTATTCCTAGTGCCTAATAACATTATTAATCTTTAGCAAAATTGATCAACGTCTGACCAGACATTCGATAACCAACCCACTCATCTTGTGATTGTGCACCTATCGACTGATAAAAATCACGTGATGGTTTATTCCAATCGAGACAGCTCCATTCAAACCTGCCACAGTTATTTTCTAATGCTATCTGTGCCATTTTTTTTAATAATAACTTCCCTGCACCTTTACCACGGTGTTCAGGAGACACATATAGATCTTCAAGATAAAGCCCCGATTTTGCAAGCCAAGTAGAATAGTTATAAAAATAAATTGCTAACCCTACTGGCTGTCCATTTTGCTCACAAATTAATGCGTTTACATGGCTATCGTTAGCAAAAATAGTTTTCTCAATAGTGTTTTCTGTTGCCAGTACTTCATGTTCGGCTTTTTCATAAATAGCCAGTTCACGAATAAAATGTAAGATTAGTGCTGAATCTTCAGCCACAGCTTGACGAATAGATAATTTATCCAAGGTATGCTCCGTTAAAGGTTGTTGATGCAAATAAAGATTAGATTAGTATGATACTAAGGCATTATGTAAATACCTGAATAACTAGCTATTCTCTTTTAGGTAGGTAAATAAATTTTTATAATGCTTACCGAGTTTTTCTGCCTTTTTCTCTTTTGCTGCATGGCGAACCAGTTGCTTTAATTTTTGTCTATCCAATTGTTCAAATTCAGCCAGTAATGCTTCAACAGCTTCATTGCCTTTTTCGATTAATTCATCTCTTAAATTCTCTAAACGGACAAATTTAGCGGTGGCTTGTTGGTGCTTATTTGCCATTACATCAATGGCTTGGTGAATAGGTGCAAGATCTGTTTCAAGTAATATTTTAGCGATATGTCTAATATGGCGACGTAATGCTTCATGCTTATTTTTAATTTTACCAGCAACAACCATGGCATCTTTTAAATCATCACTTAGCGGAATAAGGCTTCGCTGATGCTTTGACATTTCGACCAAAGACTGTGCGAAATCTTGCAATTGATGCATTTCTCTCTTTATTTCAGTTTTACTTTTTAATTCTTCGTCCATTTCTGGCGTTAAGTCGTCGATATCGTTGGCTGACTGGGGCATAATGGTTACTAATGTAAATTATATAAATATTGCCTTTATTATACGCAAAAATAAGTAAAGTTAATATTTTAAATCTAATTTTAAACTACAGTAAAAAATAAGTAGATAAAAAAACTATGACCGAAGTGAACCAATCCATTGATCCATTACTCGATCAACTTGAACAAGTAAAAGATCGAGTAGCTAAAGTACTTGAACTAGCTAAATCTTTAGGTGCTGACGGTGCAGAAGTAGCGATGAGCCGTCAACAAGGACTAAGTGTTGGTACGCGTCTTGGTGAAGTTGAAAATGTAGAGTTTACTAATGATGGAGCTTTGGGAATAACCGTTTATCAACAAGGAAGAAAAGGCAGTGCTTCAACGGCTGATTTATCTGAAAAGGCGCTCATTCAAGCAGTCGAGGCAGCCGTTAATATTGCAAAGTATACCTCAGTGGATGATTGTTCTGGTTTAGCTGACAAAGAATTATTGGCAATGCAGGCGCAAGATTTAGATTTATATCATCCGAAATCTCTAAGTACAGAGCAGGCGATAGAAATTGCAAAAGAATGTGAGCAAAGTGCTTTAAATAGTGACAAGCGCATAACAAATTCAGATGGTGCAAGTTTAGATTGTTTCTCTGGTTTTAAAGTTTATGGTAATAGTCATGGTCAGTTGGTTGGATATCCTAGCTCGCGACACAGTTTAAGTTGTGTTGTTATTGCGGGTAGTGATGATGAAATGCAACGTGATTATGCCTATGATGTTAATCGTGATTTTTCACTATTAGACAGTGGCGTTAGTATAGGTGAAAAAGCGGCGAGCGAAGTGCTCTCGCGTTTGAATCCACAAAAAATCTCTACCATGAAAGTACCTGTGCTTTTTCGAGCTGATATTGCCAATACAATTTGGGGACATTTTATTGCTGCTATTAGTGGTGGTAATTTATATCGTAAATCATCATTTTTACTTGATGCTTTAGGTAAAGATGTTTTTCCTGAGTTTCTATCTATTCAAGAACGACCACATATAGCTAAAGCGTTAGCGAGTAGTGCTTTTGATAGTGAAGGTGTAATTACTCAAGATAGAGACATTATTACAGCGGGTGCATTAGAAACTTATCTTCTAACGAGTTATTCTGCGCGTAAGTTAGGGCTTACTACTACAGGACATGCTGGCGGAATTCACAACTGGTTAGTTTCAGATAAAAATATTGCATCTAAGGGAAGCAAAGAAGCCGATTTTGATGGCATGTTAAAAACGTTAGGCACAGGCTTGTTAGTGACTGAGTTAATGGGACAAGGCGTAAATATTGTTAATGGCGATTACTCTCGCGGCGCAGCAGGCTTTTGGGTAGAAAATGGCGAAATTGCGTATCCAGTGAGTGAAATTACTATTGCTGGCAACCTAGATCTAATGTTTAAAGGTATTGTTGCCGTTGGCTCGGATGTTGATAAACACGGTAGTATTTTCACGGGTTCAATATTGATTGATGAGATGCAGGTGGCAGGGCAGTAGAGTTAAGTTTTGAGTAATTAGTCGCGAGTTACGAATAGCCACATTTTAATTTATTCGAGACTCGTAACTTTTCTTTTTTGTCGCTTATTTTTTATGTCAAGAACAGCGTTGCAGTACCTAAAAAAGCAAAAATCCCCAGTACATCCGTGACAGTGGTGATAATAACACTGCCAGCAAGTGCGGGGTCAATATCTAAGCGTTTTAGTAATAATGGAATAGCGACCCCTGCTAAACCTGCAGCGGTCATGTTCATTAGCATAGCAAAGGCTATCACTGCCCCTAACATTAAATCTTGCTTCCAAACAGCAACCACTGTAGCAATTAATAGCGCCCAGATAATACCGTTGAGAAAGCCTATTGCCACTTCTTTATTTAATAATGCTCGAGCATTACTATTACCGACGTGACCAAGTGCCATACCTCTAATAACTAGGGTTAAGGTTTGATTTCCAGCAACCCCTCCCATGCTGGGTACTAAAGAATTAAGTACGGCTAAAATAGCGAGTTGTTGAAAAAGCCCTTCAAACATACTGGTAACAGCTACCGCTAATAAAGCAGTTATTAAGTTAACCCCAAGCCATAAAGAGCGTTGCTTGGTACTTTTTATTACAGGTGCAAAAGTATCGGCTTCATCATCTAAACCCGCCATGCTCATCATAGTGTGCTCGGCGTCTTCACGAATGACATCTATGACATCATCTATGGTGATACGACCAAGTAAATGACCATCTTGATCTACTACAGGCGCAGAAAACCAATCATGTTTTTCAAATAATTGAGCAACTTCTTGTTCATCAACATTAGCTTGTACAGCCTCTATTTCAGCATTAATTAAATTTGAAATAATGACTTCAGGGTTAGCTGTAACAATGGCCGCTAATGATACCGCTCCAATAAAACGGTTATTTCTATCAACGACATAAAAAGAATCAGTTGCTTCAGGAAGCTGTCCTTTTAGTCGTAAGTAACGTAACACTACGTCAACACTCACTTCAGGGCGCAAAGTGATGGTATCGGTATTCATGATACCGCCGGCGGTATCTTCGTCATAAGATAGTGCAGTTTCTACTCTGCTTCTATCTTGAGAGTCCATCGAGTTAAGCACTTCGCGAAAAACACTATCGGGCAAGGTACGTAATACTTCAGCTAGATCATCAACATCCATACCTTCAGCAACAGCAGCCAACTTCTCAGGTCGCATGCTTTGTAAAATGCCTTTACGTACTTCTTCATTTAACTCTTCAAGTACCTCACCATGATGCTCAACGTCGATAAGTTGCCATAATACGGGGCGACTTTTTGAAGGAGATGACTCAAGAAAGAGTGCTAAATCATAAGCAGACATATCTTGCAATAATTTACGCACATAAACGAACATGCCACTATCAAGGGCTTCATTAACTTGATGTAGTCTTTGTTGAATATTTTCTTGTTCAATTGTTTCAGGCATAAGAATATTACTTGAAAGTTAGTGTATTGATTTTCTTAAGATCGTACTAAGTCTATCGTAACTTGGTGTTTTTTTCAGTTTTTTTACTTACTACAGTCAAACTCGCACCTTGAGATCGCTGGGTATAGGTGCAAATTATTCTTCCTCATCAAATCTATCACTTATTAATTGACTGATTGCTTGTAATGCATCGGGGGCATCTGTTCCTTGAGCGGTTACTTTAACTATTTTTCCTTGCCCACCAGCAAGTAACATAATGGCCATTATGCTGTTTGCATTAGCCTCTTTTTCTTCAAGAGACAAGGTGATTTTTGATGAAAATTGTTGACACAGTTGTGCAAGCTTACTCGCTGCTCGAGCATGTAAGCCTAGCTTATTAATAATAGTTAACTCTTTGCTGACGGTCATCGTGTTTTTATTAATTTGGCTCAACTGAGTGTGCATGGTTTAGACCTACTTTTTGTTTTTTTCAATATCTCTGTGATGAGTTTGTACGTCTTTTTGTTCTTTGCGAAAGTTAATGGCTAATAATTCGGCAATATAAACAGAGCGATGCTTACCGCCAGTACAACCAATAGCGATAGTTACGTAGCTACGGTTGTTGCGTTCTAAATGAGGCAACCAGGTCATCATAAAGCTGTTAATCTGCCAGATAAATTTTGTCACTATGGGTTGGCTAGCAAGAAAATCTATTACTGGCTGTTCTAAACCAGTGTAAGGCTTTAGTTCTTTTTCCCAGTGCGGGTTAGGTAAAAATCTAGCATCGAATACATAATCAGCGTCAGCGGGAATACCGTGTTTAAAGCCAAATGATTCAAATACTAACACCATGTTGCCTGTTTTTTTGCCGAGAATTCTTTCTCGTACTAAATCAGCTAATTGATGTGGACTTAGCTGGCTAGTGTTAATGTATAGGTCGGCATTGGTAGAGATAGGGGTTAATAGCTTCTTTTCTAGCGAGATTGCTTGGTCTAGTGGAATATTTTCTTTAATTAATGGGTGTAATCGTCTGGTTTCACTAAACCGACGGATTAGATCATTATCGTCAGCATCTAAAAACAATGTTGTCACTTCAACCGCATTAGGCAAGTATTCAATAATTTCTAGAATATCTTCAGGGTCTTTTGGCAGGTTTCGAACATCTAAACTTACCGCGACATTTTCGTAATCATTAATGACAGTATGTGTTAATGCAGGGAGTAAGTTAACCGGAATATTATCTACGCAATAATAGCCTAAGTCTTCTAACACTCTTAACGCAACTGATTTCCCAGAGCCAGAGCGACCACTAACAATAATAAGTTTCATAAATTAAGTCTCGAGTTGCGAGTTTGGTAGTTATGAGTAAAAAAGTTTTGAGAAACGAGAGTTTCATAGCTCGTAACTTTATCTGCTTGCAACTTAAGTTACTTGTTGAATAAGGTTAAACATTTCTTGTTGATTAGTGCATTTTCGTACTTGTTTAGCTGTTTTGCGATCACTAAATAGCTTTGCAATGCTTTGTAAAGTGTCTAAATGCTCTTGTGTACTATTATTGGGAACAAATAAACAGATGAATATATCTACCGGTTTGTTATCAATGGCGTCAAAATCAATAGCTTGTTTGGTTGTTAAAAAAACTGCGATTGCTTTGTCAGTGTTATTTAACCTTCCATGAGGGATGGCGATACCATTACCAATGCCAGTGCTGCCCATTTTTTCTCGGTTAAGTAAGCTTTCAAGCAAGTCACTTAGGTTTGAGTCGCTCAGTTCATTGGCGGCAAGTTGACAAAGTTTTTCAAGCAATCGTTTTTTGCTACTTACTGGAACTGCACATTGTGTACAGTCCAGCGTTAAAATATCTTGTAGTGTCATAATAGTAATGGAGTGGAACTAATGTTGAGTGATTTTGCCTTTGTATTTGAGTACTTGGCGATCTAATTTGTCAACCAAAGTATCAATCGAATTATACATATCCGCATTAACCGCTGAGGCATGAATTTCGCTGCCTTTTAGGTGTATTGTTGCTTCCGCTTTTTGATTTAGCTTTTCAACAGTAAGTACAACATGGACATTATTGATGTGATCAAAGTGTCGTTCTAATTTGGCAAATTTTGTATCAACGTAATCGCGTAATGATGAAGTTACTTCTACATGGTGGCCTGTAAGATTAATTTGCATAAGCATGATCCTTATTTAACTAAATTTAGATAATAAAACAAAGTGTTATAATAAACTCTTGCGTTGGTTCGACGGTGGTATAGACAAAGATTCTCGATATTTGGCTATGGTACGTCTAGCAACGTTAATTCCCTGCTCGGCCAATAAATCGGCCATTTTGCTATCACTTAGCGGTTTAGCAGGTGTTTCCGCTAAAATGAGTTTTTTAATTAATGAGCGAATAGCGGTTGATGAACATTCACCACCATTTTCAGTACTAACATGGCTTGAAAAAAAGTATTTTAATTCAAAAATACCCCTTGGCGTATGCATGTATTTCTGTGTTGTTACTCGAGAAATTGTTGACTCGTGCATGTCTACAGCTTCGGCTATATCATTTAATACCATGGGGCGCATAGCTTCTGCACCATGTTCTAAAAAGCCTTGTTGGCGCTGAACAATACAGTTCGATACTTTTAATAAGGTATCATTGCGAGACTCTAAACTTTTAATGAACCACTTGGCTTCTTGTAAGTTGGCGCGAATAAATTGGCCATCGTTACTTGACGATTTAGTGGTTTTGGTCATTGCAGCGTACTGTTGATTTACGGATAACTTAGGTGCAGTATCAGGGTTTAATTCAACCACCCAACGGCCATTTTTTTTCTCTACAGAAACATCAGGAATAACATATTGATCATCACTTTTAATAACCGCATCACCGGGGCGAGGGTTCAAGCTTTGGATTAAACGCATAACTTCGCGTAATTGATCTTCTTTTAATCGTGTTTTACGCATTAACTGACGATAATCACGATTACCAAGTAGGTCAATATGCTCGCTGATGATCAATTTGCTTTCTTTTAAATAAGGCGTATCAGATTCAAACTGATTTAATTGAATAATTAAACAATCGGCAATGGATTTAGCGGCAACACCAATAGGGTCGAAAACATTAATACGTTTTAAAACCGCTTCAACTTCATCAAGTTCAAGCCCATCTATACCAACGCTTTCTAGAATATCATTACTTGAAACCGTGAGATAACCCGCTTCATCAACCGCTTCAATAATTGCAATAGCAACAGTTCTATCGGTTTCAGAAAAAGGGGTTAATTCCATTTGCCATAGTAGGTGATCTTGTATTGAATCGGTGGTTTCACCTTGATAGGTGTAATCTTCGCTGGGGCTGCTGATTGCACCAGTATTTGACGTGCCAGCGCTATAACTTTCTTCCCATGTGGTGTCGATATTTAATTCTTCAGGGATATCATTTTTTTCCATCGCTTCTGTCGTGCTAATTTCATCAATGGTTGCTGATGAATCCTCACTACCGTCGCTTGTGCTATTTTCACTACTTGTTGCTGTGGCTGAAAAGGCTTCTTCAAGTTTGTCTGAGTTGCTATCTGAATTAGCCTCTGAGGCTTGTTGTTCATTAACTTCAAGCAATGGGTTACTTTCAAGTACTTCTTGAATTTCTTGTTGAAGTTCTAACGTTGATAACTGCAACAGCTTTATCGCTTGTTGCAGTTGTGGCGTCATGGTTAGTTGTTGTCCTATCCGGAGTTGCAGGGTTGGGCGCATCTACGTTTTCTTAATTCCTATTATTGGTTTTTTGCTTGCTTATGTCTTGTGTAAAGCTCTTATATACAATAAAGCATAGCTTAAGTTTCTAATGTCTGTGTAACTATAGCGTGAATTGCTCACCTAGGTATACATCTCTCACCTTTTGATTAGCAAGAATTTGATCCGCATCACCTTCGGCAATAATTTCTCCGTGGCTAACAATATAGGCATGTTCACATACATCAAGAGTTTCACGAACATTATGATCGGTAATTAATATACCGATGCCGCGATTTTTAAGGTGAATAATGATTTTTTTAATATCGCCAACTGATATCGGGTCGACACCAGCAAAAGGCTCGTCAAGCAGTATAAATTCAGGCTCAGCTGCTAATGCTCGGGCAATTTCTACTCGTCTTCTCTCGCCACCAGATAAGCTCATACCTAAGTTGTCTTTAATATGACTAATATTAAATTCTTCTAGCAGGTGTTCTAGCTTTCCTTGTCTATCCTGCTCGCTAAGGCTCTTTCTTGTTTGTAAAATAGCCATAATATTGTCAGTAACGGTAAGCTTTCTAAAAATTGAAGCTTCTTGCGGTAAATAACCTATACCACGGCGAGCGCGCTCATGCATTGGCGCGAGTGTTACATCTTCATTGTTGAGAATGATTTGGCCATCATCATTAGGCACTAGGCCAACTATCATATAAAAAGAGGTGGTTTTCCCTGCGCCATTAGGCCCTAATAAACCGACAATTTGGCCTGCACTTACTTCTAAACTAACACTTTTAACAACCTTGTTACTTTTATAAGATTTTGACAACCCTTGGGCTCTTAAGGTTGGCTGTTGTGAAGTGCCGTCAGCATTATTAGTTGCTACTGTCATTGTTTTTCTTATCTTGTTGGGCTTTGATTTGAGCAGGCTGTAAAATTGTAGTTACGGAGTCGTTATCACTGCTTTGGGCTTCTAATTTTTCACTTAAGGTGTTGTAGGTTATTGTTTCGCCGGTAACTTTACTACCAGCTTGTTTTACCTGTGCATTTCCTGAAACAGTGATAAGGTTTAGATCTGGTTGATATTTTATTTCATTTGCTTGTAAGGTTATTAAACTGCCATCTTCTAATTTTTGTTTGAAAGTTGCGGGCCTCCCCTTAGCAAGGTAGGTGTCAGACTTTTCTTTAGTTTTATCATCAACATGACTATAAACCTGTACTATGTCTGCAATAATAGAAATAGAGCCTTGGCTAATGTTTACCTCATCTAAATAGCTGGCTATTTTATTTTTTAGATCCGCTGATTGACGTTTAGATTTTATCGTGATTTCTTGAGTGAGATCATTTTTCGCCGCGTTTACGGGCGCAGTTAAAGTGAGAATCAATGAGCTGAGGAATAAACCTTTGCTAATGTTCTTAATTGTCATCAAGGGATTAACTATTATTTTTTTTGTAAATGGTACGTACATGTTCAGTTATTGTCATCTGTTTGGTGTTTAAGTCAATTATCAAGCCAGAACCGTATAAAGTGAAGTCTTTCCCTTGTACCATCACTGTTTGGTCTGAACTGATAATATTAGTATTTAAATCGAGCTCTAAATATTTGCAATGTATTTCTTGTATCAAACTATTTTCATCGGTTGCACTTAAGTGTACGCGATGATTTAAAATAACCCTATTGTTTTTATAAAGTGTTGCTTCTTTTGCACTAAGTTTCCATGGCAGGGGATTTTTCGCAGATAGAGAACTAGGTTGTTTTTCATCGATTAAGGTATTACTAGCTGCGGTACTTTTAGATGAATGACTTCGGGGATATAAAGTGTAATTGGGTAATTCAAAATGAGTAACTTTAAGCCTAGCGTAGTGTTCCATACGATCGGCAGTTATCGTATGAGAAAGTTGCCCCTTTTCTGTGTAGATATTAGTCTTTAGTCCTTCTGCGATAAAGTCTGGGGTAAATTCATTTTCAACATTTTCGCCTGTTATTACTTGTGATTGTCGCCACTCTATAATGCCATAAATCATTGCCCCTAATAGCAATATTAAAAATGTCAAAAAATTTGTTCGTGTCATATACTCGCGCCTGTTGCCTTATCAAGGGTGCCTTGACATTGCATAATCAAATCGCATACCTCTCTAACGGCGCCAAAACCACCGCGAATAAAAGTTGTGTAATTTGCTTTTGCAGACACAAAAGGGTGTGCATCAGCTACTGAAATACCTAAACCTACGTGTTCAATGCAAGCTAAATCAGGAATGTCGTCACCAATATAGGCAATTTCATTTGGCGTTAAATTAAGTTGGTTAGCTAGGTGAATAAGTGCCGGCAGTTTATCTTCTTCTCCTTGGATTATATGTTTAACATTCAAAGCAGACATTCGATTGGCTACAATCGCCGAGCGTCTCCCTGTTATGATGGCAACATCGACACCACTACTACCAAGGGCTTTTATGCCAAAGCCATCTTTAGTATGGAAAGCTTTCAGTTCTTCCCCGTCATTGCCTAAATAAATCCGACCATCGGAGAAAACACCATCCACATCACAAATCAATAATTTAATTTCTTTTGCTTTTTGTAAAACATCTAAAGCAACTTCACCATAAAGCGTATTATGGTCATTATTTGCGCTGCTACTAACGTGAGAATATTCGCTCATTTATAGTACCCCTGAGCTGAGTAAGTCATGCATATTCATTGCACCGATAGGCGTTTGTTTATCATTCACTATAATTAAGCCATTAATTTTTTTATCTTCCATAATATTAAGTGCTTGCGCTGCTAACATATCTGCTTGTGCAACAGTAGGTGATTTGGTCATTACCGTTGTTATACTATCTTGATGAATATCAATTTGAAGGTCTAGAATTCTGCGTAAATCACCATCAGTGAATAAACCCACAAGTTGGTTATCATCGTTAACAACCGCGGTCATACCTAAACCTTTGAGGGACATTTCTACCAAGGCATCTTTTATTAATGCATTTTCTGAGACTACGGGCAGACGCTCTCCTTGGTGCATTATATCGCTTAAGCGTAATAACAAACGCTTGCCTAGGCTACCGCCAGGGTGTGATAAAGCAAAGTCGTCTGCGGTAAAGCCGCGGGCATTAAGTAAAGCAACAGCAAGTGCATCACCCATAACTAAGGTAGCAGTAGTACTAGAGGTTGGTGCTAATCCTAATGGGCATGCTTCTGTTGTTACTTTAATACAAATGTGAGTGTCAGCTAACTTTGCTAAGGTAGATGATGTATTACCTGTCATGGAAATCAGTTTAGCGCCAATACGTTTTATTACGGGAATTATCGCTAAAACTTCACCTGTTTCACCCGAGTTGGAAATAGTTAATACCACATCATCTTTTGTGATCATGCCTAGGTCGCCATGACTTGCTTCACCTGGATGAACAAAAAAAGCAGGTGTTCCCGTGCTAGCTAAAGTTGCAGCAATTTTTCCACCAATATGGCCGGATTTCCCCATGCCAATAACAATTACACGACCTTGGCAGTTAAACATTAATTGGCAGGCGTATTCAAAGCTATCGTCAATATATTGCAATAACTCTGCTATTGCTTGCTGTTCTATCTTTATAACGTTCTTGGCGAGTTCTTTAAAGTTCTTCATGGCTCTAGTTAATTGTTGTTTGGCTGAAAAGTAATACTTGATAAGCAATAAAGCATAAAAGTAATAATGCGCCTTTTGCGCGAGTAAGTCTAAAGTAACCAGATTTTCGACTAAAACATAATATAAATAGCAAACCAGTAATTGCTAACATTACAGGAGCATCTCGAAATGATGCTTCTGGATTTATTGCACCCGGTGCAATAATGCCAGCAAAAGGGAGCACAGCTAATATATTAAATATATTTGAACCAACAATATTACCCATGGCTAAATCATCTTCTTTTTTCATTATGCTAGCAATGCTGGCTGCGAGTTCTGGCAGGCTAGTGCCGATAGCAATGATAGTTAAACCAATAACGAGATCACTAATACCATAGGCTTTGGCTATAAATATTGCGGAATCAACAAGAAAATGGGCACTTAATACCAATAAAGTTATACCAAGTAGTAGCCAAAAAACAGACTTTATTGTGCTTGTTGCTTCAGGTAACTCTTGTTCCGCTTCAAGAATCATTGGGTCGTCAATAGTGTTATTCTTTCGTTGCTTTATTGCCTTGATTAATAGAATAGAGATAAAGCCAAAAAAGCTAATCGCTAACGCAATGCCTTCAGGGAAGCTAAAAAAATTATCTGAAAGTATCCAATAAGCCAAAATAGTTAATATGAGTAAAAGCGGTAACTCTTGTTTAATGGTTGAAGATGAAACAACCAAAGGTTTTACCAATACAGTTATCGCTAGTACTAAGGCAATATTAGTTATATTTGAGCCAATTGCGTTGCCAATAGCTGTGTCCGGATTTCCCTGAATTGAAGCTGCAGCGGCTACCATCATTTCAGGGGCAGAAGATCCCATAGCTACAATAGTTAAACCTATAATCATTGGAGAAACACCTAAGTTTCTTGCTAATGACGAAGCCCCATATACAAATTTATCAGCACTCCAAACGAGTGCAATAAAGGCAACTAATAAAATACCAACGTGTTCTAACATTCATGACTCCAATTATAATACCAAGTGGATTAATTAATTATCTACTTAGCTAGAATTAATTAATCCACTTGGTATCGGGAGCTAAATTGTCGCTGTTTGTAGAAGAAAAAAAAAGGAATTAATGCGATCTGAGAGAAATAATTGTAATAAACACTTAAAATTAAGTTTTTTTTACATTTGCTGACATTTTTTATTGGGCAAATTGTTAATTTTTAGTGAAGAATTGTAGGCGCTCATGTAAAATTGATCTCAATCAAAAGCATAAAAATAATATAATTAATGATAGCAACAGAAAACCATGCGAACTTAGTTGAAATAAAGAACCTCACCTTTAAACGGGGTGAGCGAGTTATTTATAATGATATTAGTTTGTCTATTCCTCAAGGAAAAGTTACCGCGATTATGGGACCAAGCGGTATTGGAAAAACCACTTTGTTGCGTTTAATTGGAGGTCAAATTCGTCCAGAATCAGGACAAATATTATTTGCAGGAAAAGATATTCCGCAGCTTTCTCGAAACGATTTATATGAAACGCGTAAACGCATGAGCATGCTATTTCAAAGTGGTGCGCTTTTTACTGATATGAGTGTGTATGACAATATCGCTTTCCCAATTCGTGAGCACAGTCAATTACCAGAAACAATTATTGAAAAAATAGTGCTGATGAAACTAGAAGCCGTAGGTCTACGTGGCGCACGTGATTTACAGCCTAGTGAACTTTCTGGTGGTATGGCACGTAGAGTGGCTTTAGCACGTGCCATTGCACTTGATCCGGAACTAATTCTTTATGATGAACCCTTTGCAGGGCAAGATCCAATTTCAATGGGTGTGATCGTACGATTAATTAGCGCACTAAATGAAGCATTAGGATTAACGTCTGTGGTGGTCTCTCATGATGTTCCAGAAGTTATGAGTATTGCTGATTATATCTATATTATTGCAGAACAAAAAATTATTGGCCAAGGTACACCAAAGCAAATAGAAGAGGATGACTCTCCTTTGGTGAGGCAGTTTGTTCAAGGTGAAGCTGATGGCCCTGTACCATTTCATTTTGGTGCTCCAAATTATCGAGATGAATTGATTAATGACTCACCTGCGTTAAGTAGCCGAGGTAATATTTAATGCAGCGGTTACAGCTCTTAGGTAGAAACACTTTAGCTTTCATAAGTGGTTTAGGACGAGCAGTTATTGTGCTGTTGTCTGCTTTATTACATATGCCAAACCTTCGCAAAGGCACGCCGCTATTAATGCAACAACTTTATAGTGTTGGTGTAATGTCATTGATTATCATTGTGGTTTCGGGTGGCTTTATAGGTATGGTGTTAGCATTGCAAGGCTATACCATTTTAGTGGGCTATGGCGCTGAAGCAAGCCTTGGCCCTATGGTTGCTTTGTCTTTATTGCGAGAATTAGGGCCTGTCGTTGCCGCCTTATTATTTGCTGGCCGAGCAGGCTCTGCGCTAACGGCTGAAATTGGTTTGATGAAAGCAACGGAACAATTATCAAGTTTGGAAATGATGGCCGTTGACCCTTTACGTCGTGTAATAGCGCCACGTTTCTGGGCTGGTTTTATTAGTTTGCCCTTATTAGCTGCTATATTTTCTATGGTTGGAATATTAGGAGCCCATTTAGTTGGTGTAGACTGGCTAGGTGTAGATGGCGGTACATTCTGGTCTGTAATGCAAGATCAAGTGGATTTTAGTAAAGATATTTTAAATGGTATTATCAAAAGTGTTGTTTTTGCTTTTGTAGTTACTTGGATTGCAGTTTATAAAGGTTATGATTGTGAGCCTACCTCAGAAGGTATTTCACGTGCGACTACTTCAACGGTAGTGCAGTCATCGTTATTAGTATTAGGTTTAGACTTTATTTTAACGGCATTGATGTTTGCTAGGTAAGTCTTAATTATAAATGGCGAGTTTTAGTTTTAAGTGAATTTAGAAGGCGTTTGGTGAAAGACATGATGTCAAAAAAAGTAGAATTAATGGTTGGTTTTTTTGTTGCTTTAGGTATTGCAGCATTGCTAGTGCTGTCGCTAAAAGTGGCTAATAGTGGCATTTCAGGTGGAGGTGAAAGCTATAACCTTTTTGCTAAATTTGATAATATTGGTGGCTTAAAAGTTCGTTCACCTATCAAAGTTGGTGGCGTTGTTGTTGGTCGCGTTAGCGATATTTCTCTTGATGAAGATGATTATACACCGATAGTTACTATGGAAATTTATAGTGAATACAATCAGTTTTCAGAAGCTACTTCTGTGGCTATTTTGACTGCGGGCTTATTAGGAGAGCAATATATTGGTTTACAACCAGGTTTTATGGATGAATCACTAGAAATATTACAACCTAATGATTTTATTGAAGATACTAAGCCTGCTTTAGTATTAGAAGAATTAATCGGACAGTTTTTATTTAGCCAAGGAAGTGGTGACGACTAATGAAGAATATAGCAGTAAGTAAGGTGAAAAAGGTTTTCACTATACCATTATTTTTAGGTTGCGTGTTTACCAGTTTGATAACGAATAATGTTGTCGCGTATGATGCTGCGCAAGCAACTACTTTACCGGCAGATAAAACGCAGTCGTCGCCAGGTGCTACTCGACTTTATGTCGATAAGAAAGATCCTTATTTAATGATAGAAAAAGTTGCAGGCAAAACCTTTAAGCGTTTTGCGGAAGAGCAACAAGCAATTAAGGCTGATCCTAATATAATTAAAAGTATTGTGCGTGAAGAATTGATGCCTTATATCAATTATAAATATTCAGCATTTAAAGTTATTGGTAAGCATTTAAAGAAGACTACGGCTCAAGAAAGAAATGATTTCGTGCCTGTTTTTAGAGAGTATTTAGTTACTTCCTATGCGCAAGTTTTCACACTTTATGATAACCAACCAGTTGAATTTGCACCGGCTAAAAGCTTTGTTGATAAAAAAATAGTTGCGGTAAATACGCGTATTATCATGGCTGGACGAGATAATATTGATGTTTCATTTAAAGTAAGAAGAAATAGAAAAACCAATGATTGGAAAGCATTTGATATGGTAGCTGAGGGGGTAAGTTTGCTTGATAGCAAACAAGCTGAGCTTAGTGGTGTTATCCGTCAGAAAGGACTACCTTATGTAACTGAGCTTTTAAAAAAGAAAAGTGAGCGAAATATTGTTTTTAAAGATTGATCACTTAGTAAACAAATAGACTACAATCAACCCTATTAAATAGTGACAAAACTTGTGGAAAAAATAACCTTAGAAATAAATGATAATAATGGCGTGTTAGCTGGTGAGTTAACTCGAAAAACAGTATCGCAAATTTCAAAAAAGAGTATCAAACATCTAGTTGCTCAACAATCTATAATGTTAGATTTACAACAAGTGACTCGTATTGATACCGCAGGCCTTGCTTGGCTTTTCTATTTATTGGAACAGGCAAGCACTACGAGTTGTCGACTATCTTTTTGCAATGTCCCTGCTAAACTAAATAAATTAATTAGCTTAAGTGGTGTTGATGGCTTCTTGCCTATATCCCTCTAAATTATAGAGAAACAATTAAGGAATTACCCTTGGAAGTAACAGAAATAGAAAAATTAATTAATGACGCGCTAGAACTTGATGAACTACAAGTTAAGTTTGATGGTTCGCAATGTAGTGTTGTTGCCGTTGCTGATATGTTTGGTGAGTTATCACGCGTTAAGCGTCAACAAGTTGTGTTTGCTCCATTAGCTGATGCAATTAAAGATGGCAGTATCCACGCTGTGACTGTGAAAACCTTTACCAAAGCACAATGGCAACGAGACAAATTGTTTAATATGTAAAGGCGTGCAATACTAGCCGAAGTTTATATCCATATATCCATTCATTTATCAGTAAGAAGAAAGTCATTTTGGACGCATTTAAAGTTATTGGTGGTAAGCCACTACGTGGTGAAGTCACTATCTCTGGGGCTAAAAACGCCGCCCTTCCTATTTTAATGTCAGCACTATTATCAAAAACACCTATTATTTTTAATAATGTTCCTCAGTTAAATGACATTTTAACGACAGTAAAATTATTAGGTCAGCTGGGAGCTAAAACAGAGTGGTTAAACGAAAATAGGTTACGTATCGATGCAAGTAATATTACTCAGTGTTGTGCTCCTTATGATCTTGTTAAAACTATGCGTGCATCTATTTTAGTACTGGGTCCTTTACTTGCTCGTATGGGTCATGCTGAGGTTTCATTGCCAGGTGGTTGTGCTATTGGTGCTCGCCCTGTGAATCTGCATATTCAAGGCCTTAAAGCTATGTCGGCTGATATAGACGTTGAAAATGGCTATATTGTTGCAACTAAAGAAGGTCGTCTTGAAGGTGCTAATATCTTTATGGATGTTGTTAGTGTCACAGGAACTGAAAATTTAATGATGGCAGCGGCTTTGGCTGATGGCATCACTGTTATTGAAAATGCAGCCCGAGAGCCTGAAATTGTTGACCTTGCGAATTGTCTTGCGAGCATGGGGGCAAAAATTTCTGGGGCAGGTACAAATACATTAACTATTGAGGGAGTTAGTGAACTGCGTGGCAGTGAATATAGTGTTATGCCAGACAGGATAGAAACAGGTACTTTCCTTGTTGCTGCAGCTGTTACTCAAGGAAAAGTGAAGTGTTTAAATACTGACCCGAGTGCTCTAGAAGCAGTTTTATCAAAGTTAACAGAAGCTGGTGCTGATATTACAACAGGCGCAAATGATGCAGGTGAAGAATGGATTGAGTTATCAATGACTCAAAAGCCAAAAGCAGTGAGTGTTAAAACGGCACCACATCCTGCCTTTCCAACTGATATGCAAGCACAATTTATGACTTTGAATGTGTTGGCAGAGGGAACGGCAACGGTAGTCGAAACTATTTTTGAAAATCGGTTTATGCATGTGCCCGAGTTACAACGTATGGGCGCAGATATTGGGCTTGAAGGAAATACCGCTATTGTTAAAGGTGTCAAGTCTTTAAATGGCGCACAAGTGATGGCAACTGATTTACGTGCTTCGGCAAGTTTAGTTATTGCTGGTCTTGTAGCAAAAACACCCACTCAAGTTGATCGTATTTATCATATTGATCGAGGCTATTTGAAAATTGAAGATAAACTTCAAGCATTGGGTGCAGATATTACTCGTATCACAATCTAATACCAAGTTGATTAAGTTCTTTCCCACTCAGCGAAAATTAAAAGGCTTAGAGGCACGGCATTGATTGAAGATAATGGTATTCCCTTGTCAAAATCAATAACGCCGTATGTAAGGCTTTTAAATTCGCCCTTTGGGAGCTTGCTCGATGCCCACTAACATTGTTAAATTTATTTGATTTAGAACGACTAGACCGAAATAAACTTGCCTTGTTATTGAACATCGAGCATAACTCTGAGTAGGGAAGAAATTTAATCAAATTGGAATACCTTTATCTTGTTGCTGTATCTCCCAATTTATTTGTCAAAAGTACTCACAAATTCTTCGGGAAATAATTTTAACATCCAAAGGATGGCCTGAAAGGCAAAGTACAGGATGTACGGAGTAATGACTAACGTCAACTCCGTGCGTTTTCCTCTAAATTGGTTCATACAGCTTAAAGCTAAACAGTTACTATAAACGAATAGAACTTTTATCTTATTTAAAACCAAAATACACAGTAGAATATTCTCCTGTGTATTTTGGTTTTTTCAGTATTAAAATTGGACAAATCCTCAAAATAACCAGCACATTCTGTTGTTTTGTCATTAAAATGCGCCTCTATATTTATTTACTATAATAATTACAGAAATTATCTGTGAGCTTTTTTTGAGGAACGCTAATGCTTTTTACTGGTTCATTAACTACTGATTGTTCAACTCGTCAGAAAATTCGTGACTTTTATCGCATAGATGAAAATGTTGCTGTTGATCATATCCTACCTTTCGCCGAAGTGAACGTTAGTGCGCGAAGTCGTGCTTGGGAACGTGCTCGTAAAATGGTATTGCAAATTCGCCAAGATCAAGAAGGTAACGGTGCTATTGATGCACTTTTAAATGAGTATTCACTGTCTTCAGAAGAAGGTGTGGTATTGATGTGTCTTGCTGAAGCCTTATTGCGTGTTCCAGATAAACATACACAAGATGCATTGATTCGCGATAAAATTTCTCAAGGCCAGTGGAGTACTCATTTAGGATCAAGTGATTCATTATTTGTTAACGCCTCATCTTGGGGGCTATTAATCACAGGTTCGATGGTTAACTATGCTGACAAACGCAAACAAGATAAATTTGGTTTATTGAAAAAAACGATCGGTCGTTTAGGTGAACCTGTTATACGTAAGTCAATGAATTATGCAATGAAAATAATGGGTAAACAGTTTGTTATGGGGGAAAGCATAGCAGATGCCACAATACGTGCTGCCGATAAAGAGCAACAAGGCTATGTTTACTCTTATGATATGCTAGGTGAAGGCGCCCGAACTATGGCTGATGCCGAGCGTTATTTAAAAGCTTATCAAGATGCAATTGATGAAATTGGAAAAGTAGCCACGCAATCGGGTAAAAATGATCCTCGCCGTGTACCAGGTATTTCAGTGAAATTATCTGCCATTCATCCTCGATATGAGTTTACACATAAATCACGAGTGATGGATGAAATTGTTCCAAAACTAAAAATGCTTTGCCTACAAGCTAAAGCCTATAACATAGGTTTAACCGTTGACGCTGAAGAGTCTGAACGTTTAGATATTTCTTTAGATATTATAGAAGCAGTATTTACCGATACTGATTTAGGTGATTGGCAAGGTTTTGGAATCGCGCTGCAAGCTTATCAAAAGCGCGCTCTTTTTGTCGTTGATTGGCTTAGGGAGCTAACACTGAGAGCGAATCGTCGTATGATGGTTCGTTTGGTGAAAGGTGCTTATTGGGATACAGAAATTAAAAATGCTCAAAAAGATGGCATGAGTCATTTCCCTGTATTTACGCGTAAATCTTCAACCGATGTTTCCTATCATGCTTGTGCTAACAAATTACTTGATTATAGGGACAGCATTTATCCACAATTTGCGACTCATAATGCTTATACTGCAGCAACCATTGTTGAATTGGCTGGTGAAGATAGAAATGGTTTTGAGTTTCAATGTTTACATGGCATGGGTGACTCTTTGTATGATCAAATTGTCTCGCAAGAAGGTATTCAATGCCGTATTTATGCACCTGTTGGGCATCATGAAGATTTGTTGGCTTATTTGGTACGGCGTTTGTTAGAAAATGGCGCTAACTCTTCTTTTGTTAATGCTATTGTTGATGAATCTCAACCTGTGGAGTCTTTACTTGAAGATCCAGTAGAAAAAACACAACGCTTAAAAGATAGATACAATGGGCAAATTATTATGCCAATTGATCTTTATCGAAATGAAAACAAGAAAAATGATAATAGCTTGATTGACAGTAGAGATAACGCTAAGGGGCTAGACTTAACCAATATTAATGAAATCACGCCGTTAAAAGCCGCTTTAGATAATTGGTTTGTTGATAACTTATTAAATAAGAATGATGTGCCAGATGACGCTGTCGCAGTGAAAAATCCCGCTAATCATAATGAAATCATTGGCTTTCATCAACATCATAATCAGGATGATATGTTGGTGATGATCGATAAAGCAGACAGTGCATTTGCTACTTGGTCGAAAACCCCTGTGACTGAACGTGCAGCTTTATTGTGTCGCATTGCAGATACTTTAGAACTCCATATGGATGAGTTAATTGCTCTTTGTATTAAAGAAGCCGGTAAAGTAGCACAAGATGGTATTGATGAAGTACGTGAAGCTGTTGATTTTTGTCGCTATTATGCCGCACGTGCTATAGAGCAAAGCAAAGATGAACGTCTTGAAGCGCGTGGGATTGTACTGTGTATTAGTCCATGGAACTTCCCTCTTGCTATCTTTTTAGGACAAGTAGCCGCCGCTATTGCTACAGGGAATACAGTGCTAGCAAAACCAGCGGAACAAACAGGCCTCATTGCACTTCGTACCATCGAACTTATGCAATCGGTTGGTTTACCTGAAAATGTAGTGCAAGCTGTTATTGCGCGCGGTAGTGCAGTGGGTAGCATCATAGTGCCTGATGAAAGAATTGCTGCAGTTATGTTTACAGGCTCAACAGAAACAGGAACCCGTATTTCTCAAACTTTAGCTGAGCGAGGAGGCGATCAAGTACCATTGATTGCTGAAACGGGCGGTCAGAATTGCATGATTGTTGACTCAACCGCTTTGCCTGAGCAAGTAGTTGATGATGTAATATCTTCGGGTTTTCAGTCAGCAGGACAACGTTGTTCTGCATTAAGAGTTTTATTTTTGCAAGAAGATATTGCAGATGTAGTGATTGATATGCTCAAAGGCGCTCTAGCTGAACTATATATTGGTAACCCTGCAAAATTGAGCACCGATATAGGCCCTGTTATTGATCAAAAAGCATTAGATGCGCTTAACGCCCACAGTGATTATATGCAAAGTAATGGCAAACTTTTATATCAGTGTGAATTATTTGGAGGAGTAAACAACAGTGAAGTTAATGATGATGGTCATTTTTTCTTTGCACCACGTCTTTATGAAATTAGTAGTATCGATGTGTTAACTAAAGAAGTGTTTGGTCCTTGTGTTCATATTGTGCGCTTTAAAGGCAATGAAGTAGAAAAAGTCATAGAGAAAGTCAACAGTACAGGTTTTGGCTTAACGATGGGAATTCATACACGTATAGAACATAGAGCTATTGAACTTGCTAGATTATCACGTGCGGGTAATGTCTACATTAATCGCAATATGATCGGCGCTATTGTGGGTGTACAACCTTTTGGTGGAAGAGGCCTTTCCGGTACAGGCCCTAAAGCTGGTGGGCCAAATTACCTTTCACGTTTAGTTGTTGAACAAGCAACTCCCGATGAAGACAAAGTAAATATGATACCTGAACAGGCGCTTGCCTTAGCAGGTGATAAAGCCGCTCAACATGAAGCAACTCGCATTATGAATAAAGCTAGTTTCGCTGAAAATAAATGGCGTTTGACTGATTTAAATACTCGTATTTCTTGTGTGCGCCAATTACTTGCCAAAATTGCTCATGTAGAAATTGTTGATGATTTAGCGGATGATTTAAATTGCACTTTAGCGGCGGCTCGTGATCAATTGATCAACATTGAAAAGCGTATGAAAAAACCACAAGTGTTACCAGGTCCTACAGGTGAATCGAATATTATCTACTTAGAAAACCGTGGTAATATCATTTGCTTTGCCGATAAAAATGTTAGTTTTCATTTTTGGGTGATGTCTGTAGTGACAGCTTTAGCAACAGGTAATACTGTCACTAGCGTGGTGTCTGATTTATTTTATGATGAGGCATTAGCGTTTAGAGATAAGTTTATTTCAACGGGGGCTGATGAAGGGGTTTTACAAGTTGCAAAACTTACTCATCTAGAAACTATGTTAGCTCACCCTGCTCTTGCTGGTATTGTCGTTGATAGTAATTGTGATAGAAAACACTATATGAGTGAAAAGCTTGCAGAGCGAAATGGCGCAATATTACCCGTCATCACTTCAGAATATTTTGACAATTTAATTCAACGTTTGTTAACCGAAAAAACAATCAGCATTGATACTACGGCATCAGGTGGTAATACGTCACTGATGACCTTGGTAGAAGAAGATGAATAACGAGTAACTAGCTATTTAAGCTTATTGTTTTATCTAAAGCGAAGCCATTTGGTTTCGCTTTTTTATTTCCTAGCCATTAAATCTATGGCATTATTTCTGTTAGTCACTATTAATTATTGTATTTTAGATTATGAGCAAAATAAAACCCTTAGATCGTGTTGATTTAGCTATTTTAAAAACACTTCAATCGGATGGTAGGATTACTAATGTCGAGTTAGCTAAAAAGGTAAATTTAAGTGCTAGTCCGTGTTTAGATCGAGTTAAACGTTTAGAAGCCGAGGGATATATCAAGCGCTACGGGGCTTTTTTAAATGCTCATAAACTTGATTATGGTATGACAGCATTTATACAAGTAACGCTAGACAGAACTACAGCGGATGTATTTAAATTATTCAAAGTTGAAGTGGTTAAAATTAAGGAGGTTGTAGAGTGCCATTTAGTGGCTGGAGGATATGATTATTTGCTAAAAATACGTTTTGCAGGTATTGAAAGTTATCGATTAATTTTAGAAAATATTGCAGGTTTACCTGCTATATCACAAACTCATACATATATGGTAACTGAACATATTAAAGAAGATCGTGGTGTGCCCTTTGATTAGTTTATCTTTACCTAAGCTAATTCCAGCTGAATCCTGCATCTTGAAGTAGCTTAGGTATATACTTTATAAAACTGTTTTCAAAAAAGGATGATTATGAACGCCCATGAATACGCATTACAAGCTAATGGCTCTTTTGCTTTGCCAGATGCTTGTTTTAAAGTAAAAGCCTTGATGGAAGATGAGAATTCAGCAATCAGTGATTTCGCTGATGTTATCAGTGTTGACCCTTCAATGACCTCTAGGCTGCTACAAATAGCTAATAGTGCTATTTATCGCTTTCCGGGAGAGATAAGTACTATTTCTCGCGCGATTACCATTATTGGTACCCAAGCAATTTATAATATGATGCTAGTGGATGTTGCTGCGTCGGCTTTTAAACACTTTGAAAACCAAGCAATTAATTTGAAACGTTTTTGGCGTATGAGTATATATTGCGGCTTGGTAACAAAAAACTTAGCGATTAAGGCAGGGATAAAAGATATTGAGCGTTTATTTGTTGCTGGCTTATTACAAAATTTCGGGGAATTGTTAGTAGCAAAAATAACACCTGAAACAGCAAAAATCTGTGAACAATACAATCGTGATAATTCACCTTGGATGTTACAAGAATTAGCATTGGGTTTTACCTACACTGATATTTCTGCTGAATTACTTAAAATATGGCAGTTACCAGAAAAAATCATTATTCCTATTCGTCATTTCAATCAAGCACAAAGTAATCAAATCAATAAAGATGTCAAAGTATTAAACTTAGCCTCAAGACTCGCACTGATTGATAGCCACAGTGATCTATTTGATTATGATGAAGTGATTGATGAATCTTTATGTGAAAGTTTAAAGCTAAGTAAAGAAGATATAGAGCAAGTGACTGAAATTGCGGCAAATGATGCAGAAGGTATTTTAACTGTAATGAATCCAAAATTGTTTTCTAGGTAAATTAAAATAAGAAAGTGGACAAAATACTATACACTTCGTAGTAGTTTTATACAGAACAGCAGATCATAAAGGAGACAAGGCTATCAAAGCTTGCTAGCATCAAGCCGTTTTAAATTTAAATTCTAATAAGTATAAATATAAGTGAAGGAAGATTATGAGCGCATCTAGAGAGCATTTTAGCTCCCGTATCGGTTTTATTCTCGCCGCGGCAGGCTCTGCTGTAGGTATTGGTAATTTAGTTGGTTTTCCCGTAAATGCCGCTAAAAATGGTGGTGGTGCATTTTTAGTTCTATATGCAGTATTCGTCTTTTTAATCTGTTTGCCAGTAATGATTGCTGAAATGGCCGTGGGAAGAAAAACAGCTAAAGAGCCTGTTGGTGCATATAAATCACTTAGTGGTAACAGTTCGATTTGGGGGGCAGCAGGATTTTTAGGCGTACTTACCCCTTTTATGATTGCGGTATTCTATATGGTTATCACCGTATGGCTTTTTGGTTATATTATTTTAACACTTTCAGGAAATCTAGATTACTTAGCAAGTGGTGTTGGTTTTGGCGAATTTATTAATAGCCCGTATTTATTTGTAGTAATGGTTGTTGTAGCGGCTATTATAAACTTTATTTTGGTGGCGGGTGTTAAAGACGGTATTGAGAAAGCAGCTAAAATTCTTATGCCTGCGTTACTTATCATGCTGATTATTATGGTTGCTTTTGTATTAACACTTGATAATGCTATGGCAGGTGTTAAATTTTTCATAATCCCAGACATTAGTAAAATAACGCCTAGCGTTATCAATGGTGCTCTATCCCAGGCATTCTTTTCACTGTCACTTGGTATGGGTATATTAATAACTTATGGTTCGTATATTGATAATCAAACTAACATACCAAACTCGGCAAAATTGGTCGCAATTACTGATACAAGCGTTGCTTTTGTTGCGGGTCTAATGATTTTACCTGCAGTATTTTCATTTAACCCCAATGTGAACCCGAACGAGTTAAGTGATAGCTCGGTATCATTGATATTTACTTTCTTGCCGAAAATATTTTTAGCGCTGCAAACTTCAATTGGTTATATTGGCGCAAGCGCTGTAGCAGCCTTCTTCTTTATTTTGGTGTTTTTTGCGGCAATCACTTCTTTGGTGTCAATTCTTGAGGTACCTGTTTCTTATTTAGTTACAGAGAAAAAACACAGTCGTAAAAAGGCGTTATCTATTTTGCTTATGACCGCAGGTATTTTAACTCTTTTTGCTACGGTTTCTTTTGGCATGGTAACCTTCTTCACTGAATTTACTTCCTATGCTGGTGGAACAAAGTCTTTCTTTGATATTGTTTATGACGTTTTCTATGACACTATTTTACCACTTAACGGTTTTTTGTTATGTGTATTTGTTAGCTATCGTTGGAAGAAGAAGAATTTGTCTGAGCATTTAAGTATTGGTAATGAGAATTATATTGGCTCTTGGATTGAGAAGTATATTAATTTCTCATTAGGGACATTTATTCCCGCTATCGTTTTGGTTATTTTTATTAATACCGTTGCACAGAAGTTCTTTGATGTGAGTTTATTTGGATTTTAATTTAAATTCACTTTTTACTTTAAGTAAATAACAAACACTTTGGAACACTAAGCCGAGCAATGGTATTATTGCTCGGCTTTTTTTCTTTAAAATTTCTTTAAAATTTACCTATGATTGAACATATAAACGCTATTGATTTTACCGACTGTCAACGACTTTTTCATGGCAGAGGACATGCTTATGACAACTTATCTCATGTAAATGTTGACTGGTTATCACCCGTTATTTTAATTACCCTATATCAGGCAGTTGACGAAGATTGGTTGTTAACGCAAGCACAAGCATTGCAAAAGCTAATAAGTGAGTGTCGAAGTGTGCAAGTGCAGCATAGATACGAAAAATTTGCGCCAACAAAAGTTTTACTAGGTGATGCTATCGACCAGACCATAGTTACTGAAAATGGTCTTTCTTATCATATTGAGTTTGGTAAAGCACAAAACAGTGGTTTGTTTTTAGATATGGCTATTGGTCGTTCTTGGATTTATCAAAATTCAAAAGAAAAAAATGTACTTAATTTGTTTGCATATACCTGTGCTTTCTCTGTTGCTGCGATAGCGGGTGGTGCTAGCAAAGTAGTTAATATTGATTTAAGTAAATCATCGTTAAGTAAAGGCCGAGAAAATCATCAATTAAATAAACTGTCAAAAAAAGAGGGGAAACAAGTTGTTTTTGAAGGTGTAGATATATTTAAATCTAATAGTCGAATTAAAAAGTATGGAAAGTATGATTTATTGGTTTGCGACCCACCTTCTTTTCAAAAGGGCAGTGTTAATATTGAACGCGATTACGCTAAAATTATCCGAAAATTTCCGCAGTGGATGAATCAAGGCGCTAAGCTATTGTTATGCTTAAATTCGCCAGATCTCGATGAACAATTTTTAAAAGATGAGGTCGTGCGAGAGTGTCCTGATTGTGTTTTTGAGCAGCGTATAGCAAACCCTAAAGTATTTAAAGAAGCACATACAGGGAAGGGGCTTAAGGTGTTGGTTTTTTCATACCTTCCTTAAAGCGCTACCAAGTTAGCGCTTCTTTTATTCGCTGTTTTTTATGCGCTTTTTTATTCGAAAATATCGAGCAAACCTTGGTATATTTGCTTGGGTTTTGCCGTTATATTTATAGGTGATAGTACTACCTATTGCGGGAGGATTAGCTCGTTCATCATCACTGAACCCCGAGCCTATTTTGAAAACTATACCCGTTGCTGTTTTTACTTTTAATGCACCTAACATGCCTTGATATTTACCTTTTCCACTAATGTAAGCTATAACAGTAGCTTCTGCGTCTTGATGTCTTTTAAGTTTCATAATGTTTGCGGTTCTACCGACATGATAATAAGCATTACCGCGATGCAACATTAATCCTTCACCTTGATTCGCAATTATGTTGCTGAGTGTGTCATCAAGTTGTTTTGTATTTTTAAGCTTAAATTGTTTGATCATACTTAAATAAGCCGACTTTGTTTTATCTGTTAGCTTTTTCATGGTTTTTATTCGCTGCGTAAATGTGCCAACATGCTCGGGTAAGTCAAAAATCATGAAACGTACTTTACGCCAACAATTCTCATCAATATTTACTTTTCTGACACAAGAAAGTGTCGGCTGAAATTGAGATCTAGTTATCCATAACTCACCATCCATAACCGTAGTCGGCCAGTATTTAGTAAACCACTTAGGACTATGAATAATATTACCTTGTCGAGTTAATAACTGCTTTCCATTCCAGTAACCTCGCATGCCATCGAGTTTTTCAGAGATCCAATACTGACTGATATCATCTACAATTTTATAGGTAGCAGCATGCTGAATTTCAGGCTTTGGTTGTGGTACTGTTTGAGCGTTTATCTGAGTGTGCAGTAGTAAAAGTGAGAGAAAAGTTGTGAAGAAAGTTTTTACGTTTAGCATTATTAACATCCGTGTTTGTATAATTACTTTAATCATAGCCTAAAATATCGACTATGCTTTAGGAGGAATGGACTTCTCTAAAACTATTCAAGGAATGAATGTATGCACCCAGTTAAGTTTGTGCTAGTTACTATTGTCTGTGTCGTGTTCTCATTAGAAGTGGCCGCCAAAAAACGCTGTAAGCCTTTACTTGAAAAGCTTCATAATATTCAAGCACTGCAACGAAGTGGTTATTCAGCTAAGCGAGGATTAAGTTTACGTGGTCGTGAAGATAAGGCGCGTGATAATTGGTGGCAATGTGAAAATGGGCGTGGTAAATCAAAGCAGCACTCTGCGAAAAAAATGAATAAAAACAATGAAAGTAAAACGGTTAGCCATAATCTTCAATCAAAGCGTGTTACGAGTAAAACAATAATCGCAGGCGCACCGTTTAAAACCAACAATGCTATTGTTATTAAATCAAAATACCAAGGAGATAAAAAACAAGCTTGGCTTAACTATTACCAACAGCCAAATAAATGTCTTCGACCAAAAAGTTTGTCTGTGTTTGCTTTTTGTAGTGAAAATAAACGAACACAGCGGATAAACTTTGAAGATCAATATTACGAATAAAGTGATTAGTTACGAGTGATAAGTGACTCGTCTAGGGTGAACGGGTTTCGATGAACGTCACTCAAACTAGCCACTTGTTACTGAGTTATAATTTGCTTTACTGTTTTTGTATTGTTCAACCATTGCATCAACATTATCTTGGCAATATTCACGCAATCCACTTAACAACATGTGCTTCTTACCGTGACCAACCACTTCGCCTTCGCTGATTAAATCAAATTCCAACCAAGCATCCCCACGCTTTGCTTCAATAGATAAACTTGTTTGAGCAAGTTGTAGCGAAAGGGTATTAATATCTAGGCGCTCTAAGTTTATTTTCATGCATTGATACATCACCATTGGGCGGGCAGGATTAATCATGACCCCATTTTCTGTCATCAATTTGACTAAAATATCAGGGAAAGTATGACCAGAAAAATCAACATAAGCTTTAGTTAATGCATTGATTAATGAGGGACAGTGGGTTTTCTCACCACTGGCTTCGACAGTTAAATAGGTTTTGTTTTTGTCGTCTATAATATCAAAAGAATCGTTAATTTCGGTAGGAAAAGTCAGGTCAATATTATCACTTACCATACCAGAAAAGTTAAAGCTCATTTCTTTATGTAAACCTGCTTTAGCAATGATCACAGAAAACAATAAATCTCCAGGCACGCAAAAGCGTTTGGCTTCAATATTATGTAACGGATTAAAATCATCAGCCACTTGCTTTGCAAAATCACTACCTTGCTTGCGAGTAAAACTAATTTTTTCGCTATCAATAGGACAATACTTTTCAATAAACATAGTTTCTTTTGGCATAGCTTGTTCAGACATGGATAATCACTTCATTTTTAAAAACGAGGCATTCTAACAGCAATCAATAAATTAATCGAAAAAAAAACAAAAATATAAACTAAGCAGACCTCCTAACAGTGCTTTATTTGGCTAGGTAAGTACTTACTAATTGCTCTTTCTTGATTTTTGTTAGCTTTCTGAGTTGATATTCTCGCTTACTCGCAGTGCTTTTGTCTGATGCTGTTTCAATAAAAGCGAGTGTTACGGGACGTTTTGCTCTAGTATACTTAGCACCAAGCTTGGTATGATTATGCTGATGTAAGCGACGGTTTATATCGGTAGTGATACCAGCGTAAAGACTATTGTCATTGCAACGTAAGAAATATACATACCAAGTGTTTCTTGTAGTCATTATTGTTGGGTCATACTCAAGTGAGCTCAAAATACGAGTTTCAGGATGTCTGAGCGATTCATGATCAAGGCGCATCTTTTTATTAATGGTAATTCCCTTAAAAATAGATGTAACGAAGAACATTATTTGCTCAGACATCCCCATTGGGCTGGTTTAGAAACGTTTTATGCGACGTTATTGATTTCGACAAGGGAACAACCATTCTCTTCAATCAATGCCTTGCCTAAAGACGATTCTAATTCCAGCTGAATCCGGAATTTTGAATTCACTTGAGTATATAGCTTATTAATAGAAAAGTTATAATTAATTGATGGTAAAGAAAAGTGTTAGAAATATCAAATAGTGTTAGCCTTGCGGATTGGGAAATAGAGCTAAGTGCAATTCGCGCAATGGGGAATGGCGGGCAGCGGGTTAATAAGGTCGCTACTGCTATTCATTTGCGTTTTGATATTAATCGATCCTCGTTACCAGCAGTTTATAAAGAAAGGTTGCTAGCAAGTAAAGATACTCGCATTTCAAAAGATGGTGTAATTATCATTAAAGCACAGTCTTTTCGTACGCAAGAAATGAACAAGGAAAATGCTTTAAAGCGCTTAAAAGAATTGATCGTATCTGTGATGGTTGTACAAAAAAAACGACGACCAACAAAACCAACTAAAGGCTCTGTTCAGCGAAGATTAACCAATAAAGCCAATAAAAAAACAGTAAAACAGACTCGTCAAAAAGTTAAATTTTAGATCCCTTATAGACCTTCATATAATAGAGAGTATAAATGCCAATTTCAGCAATAGGCGCAGTTGAAAAATTAACAGCGCAACTTGATAATAATAATGTTGTTCAATACCAACTGCCTTTAGCTGCTATTGATGAAAATAGTGAGCAACAGAGTATTGCACTAAACCCACTGATAGGAAAAAAACTAACCTTAAACTTTCATGGTAAAATAGCTTGTAAACACTGCGGCAGAGCAACTAAAAAAAGTTATTCTCAAGGTTTTTGTTACCCATGTATGACAAAGCTTGCTCAATGCGACATGTGCATTATGAAACCTGAAACCTGCCATCATCACCTTGGGACTTGTCGAGAGCCTGAATGGGGTGAGCAGCATTGTATGGTTGAACATTATGTCTATTTATCAAACACTTCTGCTTTGAAAGTTGGTATTACTAGGCATACACAAATTCCAACACGTTGGATTGATCAAGGAGCAACGCAAGCCTTGCCTATTTTTAAAGTAAGCACTCGCCTACAATCAGGATTAGTTGAAACATCACTTGCTGAATTTATAAGCGATAAAACTAACTGGCGTGCAATGCTTAAAGGGAGCAACGAAGCGGTAGACTTAAAAGCGCAAGCAAAAATATTAATCCCACAAATAGCACAACGTCTAGCTGATATCGCGCTTAAGTTTGGTGATGATGCAGTGCAACTTTTAAATGAAGAGGTAGTAGAAATAACTTACCCTGTTAGCCAGTATTTAACTAAAATCAGCTCCTTTAATTTTGACAAAACACCAGTGGTATCAGGTACATTGCTCGGCATAAAAGGACAGTATTTAATTTTTGAACAAGGTGTAATTAACATGCGTAAGTTTTCGTCTTACCAAATAAGTGTGGAATATTGATTAGTTTTTTTGAAATTGTGCTAAATTTATAAATATATGTTTGTTTACTAGTAACCAATTATCTCTATCGGATGACTATTTATGACTGCCACTGAGTATGCTAATAAAGCGGGCGAAATTTTTGTTTTGTCGGATTCATTTATTCGTATTAAAGAACTAATTGATGATGAGTCGTCTACTATAGATGATATCAGTGATGTCATCATTATTGACCCCGCACTTACAGGTACAATTCTTAAACTTGCTAATAGCTCTTTTTTTAACTATCCCGGTAAAATTGATACTATTTCTAAAGCTGTTTTGGTGTTAGGGATTACCGAAGTATATAACCTTGTTATAGCATATTTTACAACGCAGGCATTTAAGTCAGTTAATGCCGAACAAGATTATTTAGATAGATTTTGGGAAAAAAGTGTTGATTGTGCTTTATTGATTAAATTTTTTGGTTGCACTTTAAATGTAGCTAATGCAGAGCGATTATTTATTTTAGGTATGTTGCATAATTTGGGTGAATTGGTCGTAAAACAAATTTCACCTGATAAATTTGATGAATATCAAAATGGTGAGGATGGTTGTTTACCTTGGAATATACAGAGAGACGTTTTGGGCTTTACCTTTGGTGAATGCGGGGCTGAATTGTTAAAGCTGTGGCAGTTACCTTATAATTTAGTGTCGCCTATTCGTAATCAAGATGAAGACGATTTTGGTTTGATAAACACCGAAGCCCAGTTACTTTATATTGCTAAACGAGTTATGACTCAACAAACGTTACTAAAATTAAAGAGTCAACATCAGTTTGTTGATGAATTGCACTTAACATCTTTAGGTATTAATGATGAAATGTTACGTACTGCAATGGATTATTGTGATTTGGAGCGTTTAAGCATTTTGTCAGTATTAAGCCCAACATCCGTTACTATTTATTAGATAGATAGTTAATAAAAATTAAATTCTAAGCATAAAAAAAGCGACTATCCATTGGATACTCGCTTTTTTTTGTGACTTTAATTAAAAAAAATTAAAGTGCAACAATGTTCTCAGCTTGAGGGCCTTTTTGACCATCTGTAACTGTGAATTCAACTTTTTGACCTTCAGCTAAAGTTTTGAAACCATCGCCAACGATTGCGTTGAAGTGAGCGAAAACGTCTGGGCCATTTTCTTGCTCGATGAAACCGAAACCTTTAGCTTCGTTAAACCATTTTACTGTACCAGTAGTAGTAGACATAATAGTCATCCTATTTAATTTATGAGTAATTAGGCTTTGACAAACTGTATACATAATATAAAGTTGAAAAAGCGGGTTTGCTAAAAAAAGTTGCTATTACTTATAAATCAGGCCGAGCTACTAACTAATTATAACGTCGAAATGGTGTACAAAAAAATAAAACTAACTTCAAGCGACCTGCATTATAAAGCTGTGTTATGTATTGTCAAGTATGTATTCGCTTGTAGCTTGTTAAATTTAGCTGCATGACAGCTGTGCTAGCAAAATCCGCCATTTTATTTGTGAATCTCAATTATTTCTATTCTTGTTATATTATTTTTAAATAATTACCTTTTTTTTATTACGAAAATTTTCGCATACTTGATTTTACCTAATTTGCTATAAGCTAAGTGCTCTATAGGGTGTAGGAGGAATTAAGTAAGAAAACCTTCTTCTAAACCTCAAGCATCATAGCAATGGTCTGTAATTATGCCTGTTTTTTTACATGTAACCCTATTGTAAAGCTTTCAAGACTACTTTATAACTAGATGTAATTAGTATCATTGAGAATACTAATGTAAACAGCTTGTTAATTTTAATTTGCTGTATATATAAAAAATATAAAAATCAATGCCTAGTTCAATTTAGTTAATAGGTTGAAGAGCAGGTAAATTGGTTTAAAAAACAATAAATTTTAGAAGGAAATAACATGTCTACAAAATTTCGTGCAACAACGTTAGCCCTAGCTGTGGGCGTAGCGTTAGGCACAGCACCCTTATATGCGGCTGAAGAAGCTGATTCAGTAAAAGATGAAGCCGTTGAAAAAATTATTGTTGTTGGCTCACGTGGTGCGCCACGTTCAGTTAACGACTCGCCAGTACCAGTTGATTTAATTGGCAGTGAAGAGTTAGAGCGCTCAGGTAACACTAATATGCTTGAGCTCTTAAAAAGCACGGTTCCATCGTTGAACGTTCATGAAAACCCTATTTCAGATGCTGCTAGTTTGGTAAAGCCGGCTAACTTACGTGGTTTATCAGCAGATAGTACGTTGATCTTGGTTAACGGTAAGCGTCGCCATCGCTCGTCTGTTATTGCAATGTTAGGTGGTGGTATCAACGATGGTGCTCATGGCCCAGATATTTCAGTTATTCCTAGTTCAGCATTAAAGCAGGTTGAAATATTACGTGACGGCGCTGCTGCACAGTATGGCTCAGATGCTATCGCTGGTGTAATGAACTTTGTTTTAAAAGATGATGCTGAAGGTGGTCACTTAACTGCACGTTACGGTGAATATTATGAAGGTGACGGCAGTGCGATGGAAGTATCAGGTAATGTTGGTATGCCTTTATCGGATGACGGCTTTGCCAATTTCAGTTTCCAATATAAAAATTCAGATGCGACAAGCCGCAGTAAGCAGCGTCCAGATGCACAGGCTCTCATCAATGCAGGTAATGACAAGGTTTCTTCATTAGCACAAATTTGGGGTTCACCTAAAGTAAATGATGATATTACTATTTTTGGTAACTTTGGCTTAGATTTAGGTAATGATAAAGAAGCCTACATGTTCACTAACTATTCTGAGCGTGATGTTCGTGGTGGTTTCTATTTCCGTAACCCGCATACACGTGGTGGCGTTTATAGTAATGGTGATTCTGATGGTGATGGCGATAGCAACTTATTGATTGCTGATATTGCCCAAGCAGGGGGAGCAGAAAGAACCTGTCAACCAGTAAATGTTACAAGCGGTAATGTGTTAACACAGCCTGATTACATCAATAATGTTGCCAACAATGATAACTGTTTTGCTTTTAACGAAATGTTACCGGGCGGTTTTACACCAAACTTTGGTGGTAATATTGTTGATACAGCAATTACTATGGGTACTCGTGGAGAGTATGATTATGGCATTATGTATGACATAAGCGGAACAGTAGGCCGTAACCAATCTAGTTATGTAATCTATGACACGTTAAATTCCTCTTTAGGACCAGAAACACCCGTTGATTTTAATCCAGGTAAGCATACTCAATTAGAAAAAATGTTTAACTTTGATTTAAGTAAAGATATTGACGTTGATTCAATGGAATCTTTATTTGTTGCGGGTGGTTATGAGTGGCATGCTGAGTCTTTTGAGGTTACCGCGGGTAATGTTGAATCGTATTTAGCAGGTCCATACACTGATCAAGGTTTTGGTATCGGCTCAAATGGTTTCCCTGGGTTTAAACCGGTTTCTGCAGGAGTATTTTCTCGTCAAAACTGGGCGGCATATGCTGATGTTGAGGCACGTTTTACTGACACCTTTATGATGGGTGTTGCTCTTCGTTATGAAGATTATAGTTCGTTTGGTAGTACCACTAACTATAAGTTAACAGGGCAGTGGAATGTAACAGATAACTTCTCTCTTCGTGGCTCGGTAAGTACAGGCTTCCGTGCACCAACAGTTGGTCAAGCTAATTACTCTAATGTTCAAACAGAGTTAAAAGATGGTTTATTGGTTGATACAGCACTATTACCACCAACTAATCCGATTGCGGTTCAATTAGGTGCAACAGAGTTAACACCAGAAGAGTCACAAAGTTATACTCTTGGTATGGTTTATAACCTAGGCGATTTCTTCTTAACGGTTGATTATTATAATATTGCAATTGATGATCGTGTTTCTAAGTCAGATAGTTACACTTTGACTGATGAAGATAGAGACGCATTAGAAGAGGCGGGTGTGCCAAATGTTGATTCAATTAATGGGGTAAGCTTCTTTAGTAATGACTTTGATACCACGACCGAAGGTTTAGATGTTATTGCTAATTATAATACTGAGCTTTTGGGTGGTGACACTCTCTTCAGTATGGCTTACAACTATAATGAAACAACGGTAGATAGCTATTCTGAGGTTACCGGTGACTTTAAAGTATCTCGCTTAGAAAATGATTTACCTAATCATCGCGCGACTTTTACTTGGTCTCAAAGCTATGAAGACTTCAATTTCTTTGTGCGTGGTAATTACTACGGTGAATACCAAGGTGTTCATGTAGATTATGATGCAACAATTAGCACAGGTGAAGAAGCTGTAACTTTTGATGCAGAGGTAAGTTACTTTGTCTCAGATGAGCTTTCATTATCTGTTGGTGCTCAAAACTTGTTTGATGAACAAGCAACCTTAATTGATATCCCTGCAGAGCAAGGTATTCCAAATAATAATTGGGGCGGTAAATACTATGAGACTTCTCCTTTTGGATTTAATGGTGGCTTCTACTACGCAAAAGCAACTTATAAATTTTAATTGAGTTGAATTAACTTAAATTAAAATTATTATGTTAAAACCCCAGCAATTGCTGGGGTTTTTATTTTTATAATACCCGTTTCATTAAGTTTGTGATCTTGTTGTACTTAGGAAAAATAAATCAGGGCAAGGCGCTCGATTGACCAATAGCTGGCTATTGGGATTCAGAGCAACGCCGCCTTGGAGTATTTTAACCAGCACAAGTGGGCAATAATTTAGTGAAATTGGTATAATATAAACTTAGAAATTATCATAAGAAAAACAACCTACCTATGAGTTTAATCAACCAAGCAAACCTGCTTTTGCAGAAGGGTCAAGTCAAGCAAGCTGAACCGCTATATCGGCAATTGCTAAAACAAAACCCTAACGATATAGATGCTATGTGGGGACTGGGTAAGGTTGCTTTAGCATTAGATGGCTATCAAGCAAGTTATGATATATTTAACCGTTGCGTGCAATTAGCCGCTAATATGCCTCCGTTATGGCTATCTCTTGCGCAATCCTGCCAAAAGCTTCACCGATTTGAACAAGCAGAGCAATCTTTACTAAAAGCCTATTCAATTAAAAAAGACTATACGCCGAGTTTATTGGCGCTGGCTATTTTTTATTGTCAGTCAAATGAGTTAAGTAAGGCTCAAAAATATTTAGATGAACTTTGTACTATAGAGCCTGAACATGTGCGTGCCTTTTGTTTGAAGGTTCGTATGAACATGCAAAATGTGTTGGATAAATATACGCAAAACTTTTTAGTAAAATTGACTTCAGAGGAAACCTCATTGAGTCATCAAGATCAGGTTCTACTCCATTATGCTTTTGCACAATTATCTCAACAATCAAAAGATTATAAGCAAGCATACCATCATTTTACCCAAGCGAATAAGTTGCAAAAATCTCAAGTTTCATTTTCAGTAGCAGATATGCAAGACTACTTTTCTCAGTTAATAGACACTTTTTCAGCAAAATATCTCGATATAATAAAACGAGAGCAAGCTTTAAATGCTCAAGCAAGCGGTGAGCCTGTATTGACGCCCATTTTTATTGTCGGGCAACCTCGTTCAGGGTCTACACTATTAGAGCAAATGTTAATCAGTCATAGTGATATTAGCTCAGCAGGTGAACTGCCTTTTTTAGCCGGTGATATTGCTCAAGGAATTTATCAGTTAACTAATAAAGAATTTCCTGAAGGTTGTAAGCAGTTAACGGAAAAGAAATGTGAATCATTAGGTCAGCATTATTTAACAAACATGCAAACATTGGCACCCAATGCCAAGTTTATTATTGATAAGATGCCGGCAAATTATCAATCAATCGGTTTGATCAAAATGATCTTACCTCATGCTAAAATCATCCATATATCACGCGCTGTTAAAGATGTAAGTTGGTCTATTTTTACCAACCATTTTGATGCTCCTGAACCCTATTTTTGTTCTTTATCAGAGATTGCACTTTACCATAAAAACTATCAGCAAGTGATGTCTCACTGGCAACAGGTGATACCTGAATTTATTCATCACATAAATTATGAGAGCCTTGTGGCAGCACCAAAAGAAGAGTTAACTAAACTCTTTTATTTTTGTTCATTAAGTTTTCAAGATAAATGTTTAAGATTTTCAAATGAACAGCGTCATATTGATACACTAAGTGATGTACAGTTACGAAATGGGCTAAAAAGAAATGAAAGTAGTGCTTGGCTACCATATCAAGAGTATCTGCCAGATTGTTTTAATGACTTACCTTATACGCAATAATCTTAATAGGCTCCATAGGAGAGATAAAAAAAGCCTGCTTTGTTTACACAGAGCAGGCTTTTTTGTTGAGCTTAATATTAGAGCTTAAATTCTTGTACTGATTGTTGTAGCTCTTCAGAAAGGCGGGCCACTTCACTGCTTGAAGCAGCTGTTTGTTGTGAACCCGCAGTAGTTTGCTCGGCAATGGCAACAATAGACTCAAGGTTCTCACTAATTTCATGAGCCACTACGCTTTGCTCTTCTGCAGCAGTAGCAATTTGTGAACTACGATCAAAGGCTTCATGTACGGCATGAGTGATAGTTTCTAATGCTTTATCTGCTTCTTCAGATTGCGCGACACAATCACTGGCTTTTGACTTACCTGCGTCCATTACGGTTACTGCTTTACCTGCGCCGGATTGTAGTGATTCAATCATAGTGTGAATCTCAGAGGTTGATTCTTGTGTTCTACTCGCAAGGGTTCTTACCTCATCAGCAACAACAGCAAATCCTCGACCTTGTTCACCAGCTCGAGCGGCTTCAATTGCAGCGTTTAAAGCGAGTAAGTTAGTTTGATCTGCAATGCCGCGAATAACATCTAATATTCCGCCAATAGAGGCACTATCTTGTTGCAGTTGATTAATTACTTGTGATGCAGAATCAACTTCGTTTGCTAATTGTTCTATAGTATCGCGGTTACGACTTGAGATTGTTTTAACTCGTTCTGCTTCATCATCTGCGTGTTTAATTTCACCTAGCGCATCGTTAGCACTAGACAATACACTTTGTGCCGTACTACTCATTTCTGTGGTTGCAGAAGCAGCTTGTTCAACCTGATTACGTTGCTCTTCTATTGCTGTTGTACTTTCAGCTGTTACTGCTGATGTTTGCTCAGCAGCTGCGGCAAGTTGAGAGGAACGATTAACTATTCCTTCAATTAAATTTCGTAAGCTATCAATAAGCAGGTTACAATTTTTAGATAATTGCGCAAATTCATCTTTGCCACTTTCATCTAATTTACGAGAAAGATCACCAGAAGATACGATATTAAGCATGTCGTTAACACGACTTAACGGGCGAGTAATACTGATTAGAGTAAAGTGAGTAATTACAACGGCGATAATAATGGAAATAACCGCAATAACCATTGTTTGACTGTTACCACTAGATACTGAGCTTTTAACTAATTCACTTGAGGCAACAGTAGCTTGATTTGCCAAGTCTACTTGTTTGTCTAATATTTTGTTGGCTTCGACCGTCGCTTCTTCTATGGCTTTTAACATATCTTTAGCTTGTTGATTGGCTGATAATTGAGACTTTTTATGAAATAAAATTCCGGCATCAGGTGAAAGTAGTTCTTCAATACTGGAAAATGATTCTGATAGTTCTTCAGCTACATCTTCAATGTCATTCATGGTTAATTCAGCAATTATTTCGTTTACTGAAGCTTGAGCGCCCTCTAAACTGAACGAAACTTCACTTTCAATTAACTCTGCAGTGCTGTCAGATAAGGTATCGCGATATTCTAGGGAAGATGAAACGATGGCATTAAATTGATTTTCTAATTGTTCACTTAAACTGATGGCGCGTTGTAATTTACTTTCGGCTAAATCATGGTCCGCCAAGTCCAATAATAAAGTCACAGCATCATCAGCTTGTTCTTCTAAGCTACTTATTTTTTCGGTTAAGATAATTCCTTGCTCAATTGACACTTTTCTATTTTCAAAAACAGCCAAGGCTTCTTCTTCAAATAAAGAAAATACCTTTGTTACTTTATTTAAGTTAGTAATTAAATCATTTTCATTTTGCACTAAGATTTTTAACTGTTTAAATGCAGGAGTAAACTGGCTGTTTATCTCTTTATATGAATTTAAATTTCCAGCTAATAAAGTGAGATCACTTTGGTAAAAGCCTTTTAACGTTGAACTTGCCATTTGACCTAGTTCTAAGGAAAGCTTATTGCTTCCCTTTAACGTGGGGATCGCCAATTGGTTTTGTTGGTTAGTTGAGTCACTAATCGTGTTTAAGTTTAGTAAAGAAATCACGCTAGTTAAAATAAGTAGAATTGAAATGATGGCAAAACCACCAATAATTTTCATCGCTACAGTTAAATTCATAGATACCACCAATTAGTTTATACAAATGCATTAGTTAAAGAATAGTGAAATAAGATTATTTCCTATTAGAGACTGAGATAATCTACCATTCTATTATGTTAGTTCATTTTTTTATTTTGAGTAAATTTTTAAAGTAGCTTTGCATCCATATAAAGCATTTTTCATATTTCTCAGTTGCGTCGACCATTATTATATATTTAGTATTCTTAACAGATATTTAACATTAAAACACGGCTAATCTTTTGAGTATATCAAGGTGTACAGCTTTTTCACCCCTAAATGAGTTTTAATTACTAAGTTTATGAGCGGGCTCAACAAATATTTTTTTATCATGCCAGCGTAACATGGTTAGATGATTACCCCAAACGCAGCCAGTATCTAAAGCATAAACATTTTTGGCTGAACAATAGCCCATAAGCGTAGCCCAATGACCAAAAACCCAAGTCGTTTTTTTTATGGTTGATGATAGTTCGTACCAAGGAAATAAAGTCATTTTTTGTTCTATGGAGGGAGAGAATTTAGGTGCCAATTTATTTTCAAATTCTAATCGTTTATTAGCAAAGCAATAACGCATCCGTGTAAAAGCATTAACTGTATAGCGAAATTTATCTTCTTCAGTTTTTGCTTGTTGCCAATCATTGGGTTTCTCTCCGTACATTACCGAAAGCCAATGCTCTCTATTCTTAGAACTAAGTCGTAAAGTTGCAAAGTCTGCTTGTTCTATTGCCTGTTGCAAGTTCCATTGAGGAGAAATACCAGCATGACTCATGTAAGCATTATCTTTACCAATTTGTTGTAATAATGGTTGTTGCGCCAGCCAGTTCATCAAGTCGTCAATATCATTAGCTGCGAGTAATTCGTTGAGCCTATCTTGCTTTTTTACTTTTTTTATACCGGCATAAACAGAAAGTAAATGTAGGTCATGATTACCAAGAACGACTTTTGCAGACTGATTAAGTGATTTAACAAAACGTAGAGTTGATAAAGAGTCGGGCCCTCTAGCAACAAGATCGCCTGCTAGATATAATTGGTCGGTCTCAACATTGAAGGAAACTTGCTTTAATAAAGCTTGAAGCTCGGTATAACAGCCTTGGATGTCGCCAACTAAATATATACTCATGATAATTCAAAATATCTGCTTCAGGGTGCCTGTGCGATTCATGATCAAGGCGCTTGTTTTTATTAATGGTTGTTCCCTTGAAAAAAGGAGCAACGACGAACATGATTTGCTCAGACGTCCCCGCAGGGCGAGTTTAAAAGGCTTATATGCAGCGTTATTGATTTTGACAAGGGAACTACCATTCTCTTCAATCAATGCCTTGACTCTAAGCCTTTTAATTCTCGCTGAAACGAGTATTTCGAGGTAACATGAGTATATCGCCACTTATTCATTACTCTGCAGTTATTGGTCTTGCTCTTGCGCTCTTTTTATTGCACGTCGAGATTGTTTTTTATCACTTTTCTCTTCTTGTTCAACAGGAGGGTTATCAACAATAAAATTGGCGAGTTTGATGAAATCATCAATAGTTAAATTTTCAGGACGAAGGTTGGCATCGATATCAAGACTGGTTAATTGCTCAACACTGATTAACTTTTTAAAACCATTGCGAATGGTTTTTCTACGTTGATTAAAAGCAGCTAAACAAACCGTGTTAAGTGCGTTTATGTCTTTTACTGGATTTTTGATTTCTTTGTGGGGTATTAAGCGCACAATGGCAGAGTCAACTTTAGGAGCTGGTTTAAATGCTTCAGGACCTATTTCCATCACTGGAATGACTTGGCATTGGTATTGAGTCATAATTGATAAACGGCCATAGGCTTTACAATCTGGCCCCGAAGCCATACGTTCAACCACTTCTTTTTGTAGCATAAAGTGCATGTCTTTAACCTTATCTTTGAAGGTTAATAGATGAAAAATTAGTGGTGTAGAAATGTTATAAGGTAAGTTGCCAAAAATACGTAAAGGGTTTTCAGTGCCATGTTCATCTTTTACTAGCTGAGAAAAGTCAAAATTTAAGGCATCTGTTTCATAAATCGTTAAGTGTGGGGCTAAAAAAGGATGGTGACGCAATCTATGGGCAAGGTCTCTGTCTAATTCTACTACCGATAGCTTTTCTGCACGATCAACTACTGGCTCAGTTAATGCGCCAAGACCAGGACCAATTTCAATTAAATTCTCACCTGGCTCAGGGTTAATCGCGTCAACAATATCACTGATGACAGCATCATTATGAAGAAAGTTTTGACCAAAACGTTTTTTTGCTTGGTGGCCTAAGTGGATTTTACTGTTCATAAGTTCTCGTTTTAAGTCTCGCTGATCGCATTGTTTACTAGCTCTATTGCACTACGCATAGCTTCCATCATACTGCCGGAATCTGCTTCGCCTGTACCTGCAAGTTCAAGTGCGGTGCCATGATCAACTGAGGTACGAATAAAAGGTAAACCTAAGGTTATATTTACCGATGAACCGAAGCCTTTATACTTAAGTACTGGTAAGCCTTGATCATGGTACATACTCAAAATAGCATCAGCATCTTTTAAGTATTTCTCTTGGAAAATGGTGTCTGCTGGTAAAGGACCGATGATGTCTATTCCTTCATTTCTAAGCTCAGCAAAAGCTGGCTCCATTACTTCTATTTCTTCACGACCTAAGTGACCATCTTCACCGGCATGAGGGTTAATGCCACAGGCATAAATTTTGGGTGACTCTATGCCAAATTTGCTTTGTAAATCTTGGTGAAGAATGCGCGTTACTTTTTGTAAACGCTCAAAAGTGATGGCTTTGGCTACATAGGCTAAGGGGATATGTGTCGTTACTAAAGCAACACGTAAACCTTTAGTCGCAAGCATCATGACAACATCGGAGCAATTTGCTTGGTTAGCGAAAAATTCTGTATGACCACTGAAAGGTACGCCAGCTTTATTAATTAAGCCTTTGTGAACAGGACCGGTAACGATAGCATCAAACTCACCGGACATGTTTTTGTCACTAGCCACTTTTAAGGTTTCAACCACATAAGCACCATTGTTAGTGTCAAGAGTGCCCGCGATAGTAGGTTCACTTAATGGTATGTCTACTATGGTTAATGTGCTTTTAGCTTGAGACGTCGCTTCAACATTAGCATCATAATCGATGAGTGTTATTGGTAAGTTTAGTTGCTTGGCACGCAGCTCTATTAGTGCTTTAGAAGCAACAACAACAAGTTGTACTGGCCAAGAATTCTGAGCAATAGCTATAACTAAATCTGGGCCTATACCCGCAGGTTCACCAGGAGTAATAGCAATGCGTTTAGTATTGCTCATACTTATTTATCCTGTTCAAAAATTTCGATGTAAGCTTCATCTCGGGTTTCTTTGATCCAACGAGCACTTTCAAGACCAAACTTACGATTGTGAAGGATTTGATAGGCGCGGTTTTTGTTCATTTGTGAGGTGGCATCAATCATACGGCGATCGTTCAATTGAATGATATGCCAACCGAAAGAAGAACGAAATGGTTTGTGGTACTCTCCAATTTTCATGGTTGCTAGTGCTTCTTTGAAAGCGGGATCATAACTTTGTGGGTCTGCCCAACCTAAATCACCGCCTCGAACAGATGTTGGGCCTTCGGAGTGCTCTTTGGCCATATCAGCAAATATCGCATCACCCGCTTCAATTTGATCTAAAATTCCTTGCAGTTGTGCTTCAGCTTTTTCTTCACTTAAGATAATTGAGGGTTCAATTAAAATATGGCTGGCTTTCACTTCTTCAACTTCTACGATTTGACGACCACGAATGTCTAGCACTTTTACAATACTAAAACCCAAACCAGTACGAATAGGGCCAACTACCGTGTCTTTATCTTTTCCGGCAATGAGTTCAGAGAAAAGTGTTGGCATTTCATTGATGTTCTTCCAACCCATATCGCCACCTTCAAGTGCGTTAGTTCCACCAGATGAAGCTATAGCAATTTTTTTGAAGTTAGAGCCACTATTTAATAACTCAATAACTTTATCTGCACGTTTTTTGCTGGCGGTCATATCTTCTTGTGTTGGCTCAGAAGGAAACTCTATTAATATATGGCCAAGGTGGTATTCGACATCGTTTGTAGTTTGTTCTTTCATTAAATTTAGAAGATTAGAGACTTCTTGTGGTGAAATATAAATGCGACGTTGGACACTATTGCGACGAACCTCACCAGAAATCAATTCAGTACGAACGTTTTCACGATATTTTTCATAGTCTTCACCATCACTGATAATAGCTTGACGAAATTGGGATAAGGTTAATTTGCTTTCTTGTGCCATGTTGGAAATGGTTTGATCTAACTGAGCGTCACTCACTTGTACACCCATACGTTCGCCAATTTGTAATATTAAGCTATCGTTAATTAACTTATCCATCACTTGTGTACGTAAGGCTGTGTCAGAAGGGAGTGCTTGATTATTTTTTTCAGATTGTTTTTTTATATTTGCTAGCAGGTCTTTTACTTCAGATTCAAGTACTACGCCACCGTTAACAATCGCAGCAACTTTGTCTAGCTGTTCTTCTGCCGCTTGTGCAGGTAATTGTAATCCAGCATAAAGCACAGTGGTGAGCGTAAACGTTTTAAGTAAAGTGGTAACTAAATTTTTCATAAATTATTACATCTTGGTTATGGTGCATTATTAATTTGTTTTTATGTTAGTTCTTTAAGTAATATGGGCGTTTATAGCCAAAAATACTTGAATCAAACATATCTTGTGTTCCTATAGCATCCTGCTTGCCATTTAGCCCTTTAAAGATGAACTGTAACTCAAAGCCACTATTAAATTCATCGCGGTCTTCATTGGATAAATCATCATCATTTAAGGTTGAGTTTATATGTCGATGAAAGGCTATACGTACTGCCCAACAACAACTTTCATATTGTAAGCCAGCATAACTTTCTAAACTGCGTTTATCTATTAAGTCTTGGGTAAATCGTCCAACAAAAGCCCAATCTTTGTTAATTGCAAAGTTTGCTAGCAAGGACATTTGTTCTAAACTAGTATTTGAGACATTACGATTATACCTATGGTTCAATTGAACTGAATTATATTTATCAATTTGATAATTAATCGCTGCCTGACTCTTATTCGTGAAGTTATCAATGGTATTGTATTGTATATCACTACTAATTTGCCACTTATGATTTAATCGGTAAAACAAATTTGCCGCAAAGGATGACTGTTCGCTACCAACTTGGTTATTGTTATTATCAAATGATTCAACGGTATTACTATTGTTCGAAAAATACTGAATGCGGCCGACACTTAATCGAAAAACTTCTAGGTTGGATTGATCAAGAATTCTACTGGTCACCCCCCAGGTATATTGATTAGCGCTAGCAATTCTGTCTAAACCACTAAAGCTACGGTCTCTAAATAAACCATTAAAATCATATTGTAATCTGGTTGTATCGTACAGACCTATATTGGTTTGATCTTTTTCTGGAATATATAAATATTGAATTTGTGGCTCTATAGTTTGCGTGTAACCACTTGCAAATAAAGTCATTTCTCTATCAAAGTTAATACCGCCATGAAAGCGAATTTTCGGCAAAGTTCGGTTGACAGTCTCGCTTAATTCACTTCCAACTTGAATATTATCTTGTTGGTAGTATGTATGCATTAACATAAATTCTGAATTTAAAAACCAAGCGGGTGTAGATATAGGAATATTTAAGCCAGCTTCAACATGATATCGATTAGCACTTACTTGATCTTTAGTGTCAGCTTGAAAATTTGATATTTCAGAATACAGTTCCCATTGCCCTGATAAACTCTGCTCAGAAAGTAAATTAAATGGCTCTTGGGCTGAAATTTCTATATGGGGTAATGTTTTATAACTTGCTTGATGATTACCTAAAACTTCAAAATCTTGCAGTTTCATTGAGGTTTGCCATTGCTCACCAAAATAAGAAAGTTCTCCTACCTGATATAAATAAGCATCATTAGAGTTATATTGTTTAGAGCCAATATCAACTAAATAATTGTCATCGCTGATGGTGGTGTAATCCATGTAAGCACGAAAGTTATCTGAAAATGTACCTATATGTTGGAATCTTGCAAGGTAACGGGGATCGTTATTAGACTTTATTTCATTATCTTTGTGTAAGTATTCTAAATCAACGCTACCGTTTTGTAGGCCTGCTAAATAACGAAATTCTGTTTTTAGCTGCGTGCCACGTTTCGACATATAATGCGGGGAAATTGTTGCGTCCATACTGGGAGCAATGTTCCAATAATAGGGTGTTTCAATTTCTATTCCTGAATTGCTAGAACTGCCAATTTTAGGGTACAAAAAACCGCTTTTTCGCTGTTTAGAAACGGGAAAAGTGAAATAAGGTAAGTATAAAACAGGGACATCAAATAACCGAATTTTTGCATGATAAGCCTCTCCTTCGCTACCGTCAGCGGAGATGTTTATCTCAGAAGCTTTTATTAGCCAATCAGGTTTATCACCGGCACAAGTAGTAAAGGTAGAATCTAATAAGCTTAATCCTTCCGCTGAGCTTATTTGTAATTCGTTTGCACTGCCATGACCAGGGTTACCATAAAGTTGATATGCAGCACCAAGCATGGTGGTTTTTATGTCTTTTTTACTCGCACTTAGTTCACCAGCGAAAATATTAATGTTTTGATTCTGATAGTGTATATTGCCTTTAGCATTCAAGGTCATTAATAAGCGGTCAAAAGAGAGTTGGTCAGCTTTGATTATTTGGCTTTTATCAATAAGTGTTACACCGCCACTAAAGTTGGCCTCTTGATCTCTTTCAATACTTGAATACTTAGAGGTAATGGTAATGGTGTCATCTGTTACTTTCGGTGAATTTATTTCTATTGGAGTAAAAGTTGGAATAGCACATTGGAGTTGAGCTTGCTCTACTGCTTTTGTATCTGTTTCAGCTAACGTTAGCATGGGAAATGCTACGCAGAATAAAGCAATTAAGAGAAAAAATAGTCGGGAAAAAAGCATTTATTTGTAAATGTTATCTTAAATATGCGCGATGAAACGTATATGATATAGCAAATGTAGCCTTCTAGCTACGAGTAGCGAGTAAATAGCCAATAATACCGAAACAAATTTGCCTTGTTATTGAACATCGAGCTTAGCTCTGAGTTGGGAAGAAATTTAATCAAATTGGTATAAAGAGTAGGATAATAATAAAAGTATGCGTATTTGGGGAAAAGTTTTAGGTTTTTTGTTTGGCTTCATGTTGAGTAAAAACTTATTTGGTGCATTATTGGGTGTCTGGTTGGGACACATGTTTGATCGTGGTCGAGGGTTTGATTTTGACGGCATAACTGGCGGTGAGGAAGATGATGTTTCTCGTCAAGCTGCCTTTTTTTACACCACTTTTTCAGTAATGGGTCATGTAGCAAAAGCGAAAGGTCAAGTGACTAACCATGAAATTGCATTTGCGAGTGCATACATGGACAAACTTGGTTTAACTAATGAGTTACGCCAACAAGCACAAGATGCTTTTCGAGAAGGAAAAACCACAGGGTTCCCTTTAAAAGAGCGATTAAGAAAATTTAAACGTATTTGTGGTATTCGTCATGATTTACGTCTGATGTTCTTAGAAATTCAAATTCAAGTCGCTTTTTCTGATGGTGATTTAGACGCTAAAGAGCGAGAAGTCTTACATATTATTGCTAAGCACTTGGGCTACTCTGCTCGTCAGTTAGATAAATTGCTAGAAATGATTATTGCCAGTGCTGCTTTTCATCAACAGTCAGGACAGAGTTATCAGCAATTTAATGGTGATAATGCACCGACAAGTGCCGGTCAACTTGATAACGCTTATAAGGTATTAGGTGTAAGTAAAGAAGACTCTAAAGGTGACATAAAAAAAGCTTACCGTAAACTTATGTCTCAACATCACCCTGATAAATTGATTGCTAAAGGTTTGCCACCAGCAATGATGGAAGCCGCGAAAGAAAAAACGCAAGATATTCAAGCAGCGTATGATTTGATTTCAAAACAAGATAAGTAAAGTGACGAATCGACTAGGGTTTATAACCTAGGCTCTAGGCCCTAGAACTTCATCATTGTCGTTTACCAACCGATTGATTTTAACCAGCTATTGATTTGAGTAAGCAACTCTTGTTCAGGATAGTAGCCCATCGCTCTATTATTAAGTTGGCGCTGGCGATAATAGACTTTCATTTCTTTTTTAGATAAAGCTAAACGCTGTTCAGCTTTATCTAAAACGATAGGATTATCGTGCCTTAAGTATAAATCTAAAACAGGATATTCACTATAAGCTAACTTTTTAGCAAAAGCGGTGTTAGTTTCATCAATTAATTTATTGCTGGTTAATAAATGGCTACTTAATAAAATTAATGCGTTAGGTGCTTGAGTAATCGTGGAAGCCTCTTCGTTTTGACCTAATAGCTCGACCAACATTGCGCCATGGTTGCCTTGAGCAATGATAATTACAATACCTGGGTATTCATTTGCTTTTGCAATCACAGCATTCATCATAGTGCCTAGTTTCATTTTGTAGTCATCAAGAATAGTTTTATTTTCTTGTTGTTGTTCACTTATTTTTAAGGCGTTTGATGGGTAATTTGTTGGTTTGCTAGCAGGCTGAATGCTGATGGTAGTCCAACCTTGTTGAGGAAGTTTGTTGCGTAAATAATTTATCGCTTTAGGGCTTGTTGCCCCTTGATGCCAATCAGGTAGTAAAATTGCAACGCCCTTATTATTTACACTAATGTTTTCAGTGATTAATGTTATGTAATCATCAGGCCCTGCTAATAGAGGCTTAACTTTGTCGGCAGGTAGGTAATGCTTTAAGTCTTCTTTATATTGCAGAGTTAGAGAGATTGGTGCTGGAATTGGGATCGCTTTTGGCTTCTTTTCGGTTGTGTCTTTTGGATCAGTATTAGCTTTGACATTAGTTTCAGTTGCTGCTTGCTCTGATGGTACTTTTTCATCTTGTTGGGCAAGTACAGCAATGCTTGCACAATTCAATAATACAATGATGATTGTTAGTTTTCGTATTATTAACGTAAATAATGCTTGCACAATGTTCCTCTGGCTTAAAAAAAAATCGCCTAGGCGGTGATATTATTTATATATCGGCATGTTAGCGAAAAGTGTTAATTAAATGGGCAAGGTGCGGAAAAAGCCAACAGTTCACCGCTAACAGGGTGTGCTAAGCTCAAATTTCTTGCATGTAATTGTAATCTAGGGCTAACGGTTAGCGCTTGATCATGGGCGTATAATCGGTCACCTAAAATAGGGTGTCCTAATGCGAGCATGTGCACACGCAATTGATGAGAACGGCCTGTGACAGGCGTTAATTCAACTAAAGTGCTTTCACTTTCTGATAGGCCATTTTCTGGACTTGGCTCACTGTAGCTCAGCACTTGATAATGGGTTAGTGATTGCTTGCCATTTTCATGATCAACTTTTTGCTTTGGCCTATTTGGCCAATCACATATTAGTGGTAAATCAACACTACCTTCAGGCTCTTTAACATGACCAAACACACGGGCTATATAGCTTTTTTTTGTTTTACGTTGTTCAAACTGTCGGCTAATAAATACATGTGCGGGCTTATTCAACGCCATAATAATTATACCCGAAGTGGCCATGTCTAAGCGGTGAACTATAGTCGCTGTAGGTAAAACTCGCTGTACTCTATTTTGCAAGCAATCTTGATGTTCAGGCAAGCGGCCAGGGACGCTTAATAAACCACTGCTTTTATTTAATACTACAATATCTTTATCTTGAAAAATGATATCGATATAAGGGCTCATTGGTGGTTCATAGATAAAATCTGGATTAGCTGCCATTAATGCGTCACAACTATCATACGTACCGCTTCAAAGGTTAACTGAGCTTTATCAATATAATGGCTCAGTTCACTTTGTTGATGAGCAATAAAATCAATTTCTGCTTGTCGAACACTCGGATTAATCGCTTTTAGTGCTGTTAACCTTTGTTGCTCTTGTTCAAGCTTAGTTTGCATAGTTGCTAAAGCTTTTGTTTGAATGTCGGCAATCTGTTGTTCACCATGACCTTCAGCTTTGGTAACTAGCGGCCCAATTTGTGATTTTAACGCTTTTATTAATTGTAATGCCATTTGTTTTTTTACCGGTGTTAACTGTTTATCTAACACAGATTCACTGACCTTATCTGCAAGGTTTTTACCGCTTTTATCTACGAGAATACGAATTGGCGTGGTCGGTAAATAACGACCTAATTGCAAATGTTCAGGTGCGGTTGCTTCAACAGTAAACAAACACTCTAAAAAGAAAGTGCCAACAGGTAACGCTTCATTTTTTAATAAACCCATACTCGCATTACCGATTTCATCACTAAGTACCAAGTCCATCACGCCACGAACCATTGGATGATCCCAAGTGAGTAGTTGATAGTTTTCATTAATTAGTGCGGTGTTACGATCAAAAGTAACTGTGGTGCCATCTTCAGGTAAACACGGGAAATTGCTATTAAGCATGTGTTCACTCTGATTCAAGGCAATAGCATTGTCGGCTTTATCGTCTTGTTGTACACCAAAAACATCTAATGCTTGAAACATAAACTGAGGTAGATGTATTTGTCTGTCGCTACGTTCTATTTTTTCAACTAATTCATGAGCACGACCTTGACCAGATGAATTTAGCTCAAGTAATTTATCTCGGCCAGACTCTAACTCTGCTTTTATTTGACAATGTTTTTGCCAACTGTCACTAATTAATTGCTCAGCTTCACTAGAGACTTGTTGCGCACTTAATGCCAACGACAATAATTGTTGACCATAAGCTTCATAAACCACGCGACCTGTAATACAAGTGTGTTCAAACGCTTGCATACCTTGCTGATACCAGTCAAACAATAAGTGTTGTGCTGAATCTTCAAAATAAGGAATGTGCAATCGGATTATTTCAGTTTGACCAATACGGTCAAGACGTCCAATACGTTGCTCTAATAAATCAGGATTACTTGGTAAATCAAATAACACTAGGTGATGGGAAAACTGAAAGTTTCGACCTTCGCTGCCTATTTCAGAGCACAATAATAACTGTGCACTGTCTTCATCTTGAGCAAAGTAAGCCGCTGCTTTATCCCGCTCAAATATTGATAAACCTTCATGAAAAACTGCTGAGCGAATACCTTCTTTAACACGAAGTGCTACTTCTAAATCAATCGCGGTTTGTGCATGAGCACAAATGACCAATACTTTCTCTTTTTTCAACGATTTCAGCAAATCAATTAAATAATCAACTCGAGGATCGAAATCTGTCCATGTATCAGCTTGGTGGTCTAAACCGTATAGCATTTCTGGCGTGAAAACAAACTTAGCTTGCTTGGAGTTTGCCAGTGTTTCAGGGCAACCGCTAAGCATAAGTTCATTTAAAGATTCTTGATATTGCTCTGGCATCATTAATGGTGCAGGGTGTGTTTCACGTGCAGGGAAACCTTTAATGGTATTACGTGAGTTTCTAAATAATATACGGCCTGTACCATGTCTATCAAGTAATTGTGATAATAACTGCTGGCGAATACTTTGTTGCTCTATTACGTTATCGCTATTTAGTCCAGTTAACTGCTTACTAATATCAGATTCTTTTAGTAGTGCAGATAAAGTGTTTTCTTGTTCTTTAGATAATTGCTCGCCTTCAACTAAAGCATTGGCAGCATCTGCTACTTCGCTATAGTGAGATTCTTCCTCGGTAAATTTGTCATAATCGAAGAACCTATCTGGATCAAGTAAGCGCAAACGAGCAAAGTGACCTTCATGGCCTAGTTGATCAGGCGTTGCGGTGAGTAATAATACACCGGGAATAACTTGAGATAATTGCTCAATGCATTGATATTCAATGCTCGGTTTATCTTGGTGATAATTTAAATGGTGGGCTTCATCTACCACCATTAAATCCCAGTCTTCGCTGATTAGTTCTTCGTACCATTTAGGGTTTTTAGTGACAAAACCTAAATTAACAAGTACTAATTGTTCGCTGCTAAAAGGATTTGTATTGTCTTCACCTGCGACTTCAGTGCAGCGATCTTCATCAAAAATGCTGAAATTAAGGTTAAAGCGACGTAACATTTCTACTAACCATTGATGCATTAAAGATTCAGGCACTATGATTAAAATGCGTTTTGCTCGGCCACTTACCAACTGTTGGTGAATAATTAAACCTGCTTCGATGGTTTTGCCTAAACCTACTTCATCGGCAAGTAAAACACGGGGAGCAAAACGATTACCGACTTCGTCAGCTATATAAAGCTGATGGGGAATAAGGCTTACGCGAGCACCTGTTAAACCCATTAATTCAGATTGTTGCTGTTGATATTGGTGATGTAAACAGTCTTTGCGAAGGCGAAACCAATCAAGTCTGTCAACTTGGCTGTTAAGCAAGCGATCATGTGGTTTATTAAATTTAATAAAGTGGTCAATCATCACTTCTTTTAATGATACCTCTTCGCTCTGATCTGAGTCTTGTTTTGTTCCGTGATAGGTTATAATGCCACGGTCTTCAATACTCGATGTTACTTTTAACACCCAGCCTTCATGACTTGGAATAGTATCGCCTTGATTAAAAATAACACGAGTTAAGGGAGCGTTTGCTTTAGCGTATTGGCGTGATTCACCCGTAGCAGTAAAAACGATAGTAACAAACCTGTGTTCTATACTGGTAACGGTTCCTAATCCTTGATCTGATTCACTGTCACTGATCCAACGCTGGCCTACCTGAAATGGCATAAATTAAACTCTCCAAGAACTAAAAATTATCGTGTTACCCCCTTAAAATAATAGAACAGGGGAAAAGCGGCGCTATGGTACTCTTAATCATAGCTAGGATCATTAAATAATTCAGGAAAACAGGCAAGATGAGACAATAATTTCTGCACTGGCGCTAATATTTTTTAACTATCTTAGCAATTTCACCTTTTTCATCAAGTAATCTTATGGCCTGAGAAAATAACTTGGAGACACAAGCTGGCGTGTCTTTATGGAAAATAAAAGTTGTTTTGAATTTGTCATTTAACGTATGAATGGGTATAAGCTTCTTATCTGTAAAACCCAATTTACTTAGTTGAAAATTAGCAACTAACTCGGAGTAAGCTATTGCCTCAACTCTGTGATAAATAAGTGTGCTTAACATGCTATTTGCTGAAGTCGTTTCTACTTTATTTTTTATAAGTAATTGTTCATTAAGTAAATGCTCTCCTATATCTTGCCGAACAACTGAATAGGTAAGTTCTTCAAGATTTTTTTTAGTCAAAATGTCTTTGTTTTCTTCTAATACCATTATCGATACTTTAACTGTAATGGGTAGCGCAATTAACTGAAATTTCTTCGCCCGTTCAGGCGTTTCAATCATAGAAAATGCAGCATGCTTTGAAGAGTGTTCTAATGTATAAAAAAGTCTTGCCCATGGCACGATTACTATGTCACCAAGATTAATATTAAGATTAAGACTTTTATATATTAGTTTTAGTATTTCAGGATAAATTCCTACTAACTTCCCTTGCTTGTTCTTATAATTATATGGCGGGTAATCCTCTGTATACCATTGATAATTAGTTAGTATGTTTTTTGCTTGCAGTTCATTACACTCAAAAGAAAATGTAGGAGAGGTGAAAAAAAAACAGAAAAACAAAACAACTCTTAAAATCATTAAAACGTGCCATTATTTATCGTTACTAATTAACAGTATAGTAAATAAAAAAAAACTATGTAAAGTTACAAAAGCGGCTTGATAAGTCGCTATTTAACTGTCAAGGTTAATAGGTATACTTAGTAATAATTTCCTTACTCTTTTGTGTTTGTTTTTGTCAGTAAATCACGGAGATTGCTTATGACTGAAGAAAATATGAATAATGAGAAAACCAGCGAAACTCCTTCCTCTACAGAAAAAGCTATCTATATTTTAGATACAAATATTTTATTACACGAACCTTTTGCCTTTCTATCCTTTAAAGAAAATGACGTTGTTGTTCCTATGACAGTGTTAGAAGAATTAGACTCAATTAAAGATAGACGCAAAGATGTTAGCCGAGATGCAAGGGTTGCTATTCGAGCACTGGAAGATACCTTAACTGATGCTACCCCAGAGCAAGTTCTAGCGGGCGTAAAATTACCTCAAAATGATGAACAACACCCAAGTGGCTGTTTATCAATTATTAATGATTACAGCCTAGAGAAAACAGCTAAAACTTTATCGTTTAATGAAAATGATAACCGAATTATTAATGCTGCTTTGCATATACAGAAGGAAAATCCAAATAATAAGATTGTTCTGGTAACTAAAGATATTAACATGCGCTTAAAAGCTAAAGGTGCAGGATTAGCGCATGTTGAAGATTACAGAACGGATCAGCTTATTGATGATATTCAGTTTTTAACTAAGGGTTATCATCAATTTGAGGGAGATTTTTGGCAGCAGGTCAATGTATGTGATAGTCAAACTGAAGGGCGAAACACCACTCATCTTGTGGATAAGAATACTGTACCGCTTAGTTATATGAATGAGTACCTGATTGATGAAAGTGAAACTTTTGCGGGTAAAGTTACTGGTTGGAGTGATGATCAAGTATCGATTTTAGATTTAGGCCGTGAACGGTTATTAGGAAAAACAGCTTGGGGTATTCATCCGAAAAACATTTATCAAGGCATGGCAATGGACGCCTTGCTTGATCCAACAATTGATTTAGTTATTTTAACAGGACCTGCAGGTTGTGGTAAGACTTTATTAGCGCTTGCTACAGCGTTAGAGCAAGTGGTGGAAAGAGGTTTATATGATAAAATTATTGTTACGCGCAGTACACCAGAAATAGCTGAATCTATTGGCTTTTTACCAGGAACAGAAGAGGAGAAAATGGCACCATGGCTAGCTGCTATTACTGACTCTTTAGAAGTGTTACATCAACAAGATGAAAGTATGTCAGGCAGTTTAGATTACATTATGGACAAAGCTAACATCCAATTTAAATCTGTTAATTTTATGCGTGGTCGTAGCATTCAAAATGCCTTAGTGCTGTTAGATGAATGCCAAAATTTAACTGCATCACAGCTCAAAACTATTATAACGCGATGTGGTGAAGGGACTAAGCTAGTTTGCTCTGGCAACTTAGCACAGATAGATAGTAACTATTTAACCGCTGTTACCTCAGGCTTAACCTATATTGTCGAAAGGTTTAAGGACTTTCCAGGCAGTGCAACGGTTAATCTTAATGGTGTAGTGCGTAGTCGCTTAGCTTCATTTGCAGAAGAAAACTTATAACTAGGTGTTTTTAACGAGATATTTGTTTTTCAATAACACTCTGTTGCATAATTTTACTTAGTTTAGTTGTACTTATGCAACAGAATAAGTCACCATGAAAATAAATATGCACTCTAGGAAATGGAATGAAGAAAGTTATGAATTTGTTGATATTGGCTGTTATCGCGTTAACTTTATCAGCATGTGTACAAGTTACTCCTGAACCAAATAAAAATAATAACCAGCTTGCGATCTCTAGTGTTCGAGATTTGCCTTTTAACTATCCTCAAAAAAGTTTGTTTTCACTGTCGCCTAAGTACGTCAAAGATACATCTCTAAAAAACCAACAAACTCAGGCTGTTTATCAAATTTATACAAGTGCCATTATTAATGATCTACAAAAAAACGGGTTTACTATGGCTCAAAATGATCAGCAATCGGCATTTCATGTTGGTTTTGGTATTGCCCTTTCAAATGATTTTTCAGATGAAAAAATTAATGAAAAGTTTGGTGTAAGTCCTGGCTTGCCAGACAACGCTGATTTGAAAAAAGGTAGCTTTTTAATTTACATTGAAGATGCCATAACAGGCAAAAGAGTATGGCGTGGCATAGCTCAAGGCTTTGCCCAAGAAGGGATAACAATTGAACAGAGACAACAGCGTACAGCAATTATTGTTGCTAGTGTGATGAAACAATTTTATCAAACTAATTAACATTCTTTTACAATACAATTGCACTTTCCATGGTCTAATAAGCTATACCAAACAGAAGAGGAAATGATTATGAAAATGTTAACCACAGCATTCTTAGCTTTGTTCACTATAGTGTCATTCCAAAATGTTGCCTATGCAGCAACATCAGAGGTTACTTGGACAGATTATGAAAAGTATCGTGATATACATCCAGGTGATGGAAATAAAAAAAGCTTTCGTGAACGAACATTTAAAAACCTTGAAAAGCACTTCGCTAAACTTGCGGCCAACCTTCCTGAAGGGCAAGTATTGAAGATAGATGTAACAGATGTTGATTTAGCTGGTGATACTATGGCAGGCGGTATAAATCGTTATCGGATTGTTAAAGACATTTATTTTCCTAGAATGAATTTTTCATATCAACTTGTTAATGCAGATGGCAGTGAGGTTTTATCTGATGACGTTGTAGTAAAAGATATGAACTTTCTAAGGGGGAGCAGTTTGAAATATCGTAATGACTCTTTAGGTCATGAAAAGAAAATGCTTGATGATTGGTTCTTTAAGGAATTTAAAGAACAAGTTATTGAAAAAGAGTAAATCTAGAAAAAACTCTTTATTAAAAGCTGCTTAGGCAGCTTTTTTTTATGGTTAGAATTTAAAACCTCTTACTTGAGCTTAATCGCTTATTCATGTTAGCTTACGGTTATATATATATAACTCGGAAGTTATTTATGAAAACCTTGCTCTCAATATTTTTTTGTCTATTCATCCAGTCGTTTTCTCTACCCTTATACTCACAAGAACAACAAGACTCTAAAGTTTCCTTAAAAGATATTTTGAAAGAGGATATTCCAACAAAAGAAAAAGTACTTAAAGATGAATTGTTTATTGACGAAAATGTGCCTGAGGATGAATACAGACGAGGCCAACCAAGAAGTAGTTTTCAAGGCTTTCTATATGCTGTAAAAAAACAAGATTATGAAAGAGCTACTAATTACCTTGATTATAGAAACTTGCCTGCAGATGTACTCGAGGTTGGAAAAGAAGAGTTGGCGCGACAGCTTTATGTGGTATTAAGTAGAACAATATGGGTTGATATTAATGGTATTAGCGATGATCCAAAAGGTAATTTAAATGAAAAGAATGTACCTAGTTATCGTGATTTATTCGGTAATATAAATACCAAAAAAGGCTCGGTAAAATTATATCTTCAACATGTGCCACGCAAAGAAGATAAAGTTAAAATTTGGAAAATATCTAATTCTACCGTTGCAAAAATTCCAAGCCTAACTCTTGAGTATGCTTATACTCCGTTAGGAGAGTGGTTATCAAAAAGTCTACCTGCAATGAGTTTCTTGGGAGTGAAATTATGGCAATGGCTCTATTTTTTATTCATGATTTTTGTGTTTTATCTCATAGCCAAAATTATAACACTAACTCTCAGTTATATTTTAAAACGTTTAAAACCTAATGTATTGCCAGAGACTCAACAGTTTATTGAAAAACCATTATCTTTATTATTGACTGTCGTACTATTAAGATTTTTTATGCCGGAGGCAAATGCTACACACGAGTCTAAAGCGGTTGCAGAGGGAGCAACATTACTGACCATTGCATGGTTATGGGTGTTATTTCGTTTTATCGATTTGATGAAAGTAAAACTGGCTGAGCGTTTTGTAGATCAGGATAAGCCACTAGCGGTGTTTTTATTGAGACCTGCAGGTACTGTTCTAAAGTCAATTGTCGCTGTGGTAACGGTATTAATTTGGTTTGAAAACTTAGGCTTTAGTGCAACTACAATAATCGCTGGTCTTGGGATTGGTGGTTTAGCAATAGCACTTGCCGCGCAAAAAACAGTAGAAAATATTATTGGTGCTATTACGTTGTACACCTCTGCACCTGTAAAAATTGGTGATTTTTGTCGATTTGGCAAACACTTAGGTGTAGTAGAGGAAATTGGCTTACGTGCAACAAGAATTAGAACATTAGATCGCACTGTAATTTATATTGCCAATGCAAAATTTGTTGATATGGAAATTGAGAACTTTTCAGAGCGTGAATGTATCGCATTTCGGCCCAAAATATATTTAATGCCAAGTTGTACTAAAGTTAATGTCGATGCTTTATTGAATGCATTACGAGAGTATTTTTCAAGTGTAGATATGCTATCAGATGAGCCGCAACGAGCTCATTTAAAAGCATGCACATACATGGGCATTGAGTTAAATATTTTACTTTATGTGAAAACAACAGATTTTGAAGTATATTTAAATGAAATTAATCAGTTGAATTTAACTATTTTATCTCTGCTTGAACAGCATGATTGTCAATTACAAGTTGTTAACGATAGGGTGCCAGTTTAGACACTCTATATCATATGCAAGCCACCTTATTTTTGAAGTGGTTTGGGTATATCATTACGCACTGTGGGTTTGTTCGAAGCCAGCTAACACAGTAAATAATTGTTCAATTTTTTTCACTAAAGGAATGAGCAATTGCTGTTGAGTTTTATTAGCTTGCCAAGCAAGTAAATCGTCAGCCATTTCTTCAACATAAGGCTGGAAAGTATTGGCTGAACAGTTAAAGCCTGCATCTTTTTTGAATATAGCTTCAAATCCTGCTTTTTTATGCTCGCGTAAGTCGGCTAAGGTGGCATCAGCGGTTAGTGATCTTTTTAAGATCAAAGAAATGTTTTCAATTAATTGTTGTTCAATGGCTTTTGTCATGATTTTTTCTTTGTTGTTGAGAGTGCTTTCACGTAATATTTATCGTAACTTCTACTTTAGTTAAGTACGAACTGTCGGCAATTATGCCAGATTTATCGGTGTTTTGTTAGCTTGACCTGCAATTTCACGAACCAATTTAGGCATTAAAAACCCAGGAAGTGTTGCTAGCATTTTGGTAACAATCTTAATGGCATCTTCTTCATTAACATCAAAATGAGCAGCGCCTTGAACGGGGTCAAAGAGATGCAGATAGTAAGGCATAACTCCTATATCAAAAATTTCCTCGCTTAACTTTATTAAAGTTTCGGCATTATCATTAACCCCTTTTAGCAGTACACTTTGATTAAAAAGTGGGATACGGGCTTTTTTTAATGGCTCTAGCGCTTTTATAAAGTCTTCACCTAGCTCGTTGCTATGGTTTATATGAAAAACCATAGTGGCTTTTAAACGAGTATGGCTTAGTAAATGAACTAAACTATTAGTGATGCGGTTTGGAATGACGACTGGCAATCTCGTATGAATACGTAACCGTTTCACGTGCGGTATAGTTTCAATTTGCTCTACTAGCCAAGTTAAATATTCATCACTTGCCATTAAAGGATCCCCGCCGCTAAAAATCACTTCAGAAATTTCTGAATGTTCATTAATGTAAGTTAATGCCTGCTGCCATCGTTGCTTGTTTGGGCTATTTTCTTGATATGGAAAATGTCTGCGAAAGCAGTAACGGCAATTAATGGCGCAACCTGCTTTTACTATCATTAATACGCGATTTTTGTATTTATGTAGTAAACCTTCGGCAACTGTTTCATGTTCTTTAAGAGGATCAGTTATAAAGCCATCAGTGATAACAAATTCACTCGATAAGGGTATTACTTGCTTTAGTAAAGGATCATTAATATCATTTTTGTTCATGCGCTTAATAAAGGGTAAGGGCACACGCACCGGAAATAATTTTTTAGCTTTAAAATGCTGTAAATACTCATCAGTATCGATATCGAGCAAGGCTAATAACTTTTTTGGGTCCGTTATTACTTGGCGCAGATCTTTTTGCCATGAATTTTCATCACAAAGATGCAATTGCGGGTCAATTTGGGTTATTATCTGCGACAATTCTAATTTCAACTTATGATCTATACCTTAGATGTTGCGTAGTTTAATGGTAATAGACAATTAATTAAAGAGCACAATTATGGCTAATTTCAGTACTAACCAGTTTAAAGCTGGACTTAAAATCATGCTTGACGGCGAACCATGTAATATTATTGAGAATGAATTGGTCAAGCCGGGAAAAGGACAGGCGTTCAGCCGTGTTAAAATTCGCAAGCTAGTATCAGGCAAAGTACTTGAAAAAACCTTTAAATCAGGTGAGTCAGTTGAAGGTGCTGATGTAATGGAAGTTGAATTAGCCTATCTTTATGCGGATGGTGAGTTTTGGCATTTCATGAACAATGAAACCTTTGAACAAATTGCTGCTGATGATAAAGCGGTTGCAGACACTACTAAGTGGTTGGTTGAAGGTGATATTTGTACTATCACGTTATGGAATAATTCACCTATTTCTGTAACACCAGCAAATTTTGTTGAAATAGATATCACAGAAACAGATCCTGGTTTAAAAGGTGATACCGCAGGTACTGGTGGTAAGCCCGCAACGTTAGCAACAGGTGCAGTAATACGAGTCCCTTTATTTGTACAAATTGGCGAAAAAGTGAAAATTGATACACGCTCAGGTGAATATGTCTCTCGCGCAAGTGCAAAGTAGACTTGGTTTTTAGCAGGAGCTACTGCGAATATTTATTTGAGATAAGTTAGTCATCTAGCAGTAATAAGGAAGTGATATGAAAAAAGTGATTTTAGTCATCAGTGTTTTAGCATTATTGTCATTAAGCTTTTGTGATGAAGCAAATGCGAAACAAACAAGACGTGATGGCAAATGGGAATCTAGTTTTAAACTTTTACACAGTTTATCAACCGATATCAATGGTGAAATGGGTTCGTCTATCGATATTGATAGTGATATCGGCTGGGGGTTCTCCTTAGGTTATAACATAAATCCACATATTCTAGTTAATTATGAATTTACTTCAACAACGCCAAAATATGATGCAACCATAGTAGATGAAGATGATGATATTCATCAAATTCAACATAAAATGAATATGTATAACAGCCAATTCAATGTTGTTTATAATTTTACTACCGAGCAATTTACGCCTTTTGTACAAGCCGGCTTAGGTTGGAGTTATCTTGACAGTAACGTAGCTGATGGACCTCCAAATGGTTTTTGTTGGTGGCACCCAATTTGGGGGTATATTTGTGAGAGTTATCAAAATACCCATGATGATACGCGTTTTTCTTATAATGTAGCTGCAGGCGTGCGCTATGAATTAGATAATAGTCTATTTTTCCGTGCTAGTTATCAACAAAACTGGGTTGATTTGAGTAGTTCAGGTGACTTAAGTCTGGGAATGATTCATTTCGAGGTAGGTTCAATTTTCTAAACTGAGTAAAGACAGCTAATCGTATTCTTCTAAAAAGTCCAAGTAGTTTTTACTTGGACTTTTTTGTGTCTATATACTTATGAAACTTGCTCAGGTATATTCTTGTTATCCTTGTTTTTAAAACATTTATTGAGATTATTCACGTGAAAGAAAAAGCTACTTCTTTTGATATCGCCTATCAGGCGGGTGTTTCTCAGTCGACAGTGTCTAGAGCACTACGAAATAGCCCTTTAGTTAACGAAGAAACTCGACAAAAGATTCAGGCTATTGCCAAAGAATTAAATTATAAAGTAGACAAAAATGCTAGTAATTTACGTTCACAGCATTGTGACACTATTGCTTTGTTATTGTTTGAAGATCCCACTAATGATGATTCTGCCATAAATCCATTTTTTCTTTCTATGTTAGGAAGTATAACGAGAGCTTGTGCAGACAAAGGTTATGATTTATTGGTTTCTTTCCAACAAGCAAGTAATGATTGGCATGCTGACTTTGAAGACAGCAATAAAGCGGATGGACTGATTTTACTAGGCTACGGTGATTATGTTGATTATGAAGAAAAGCTAATTAAGTTAAGTGAGCAAGGTACACACTTTGTTCGTTGGGGCGCAGAAGTTAAAGACTTACCTGTAGTGTCTATTGGTTGCGATAACTTTTTAGGCGGCCAAGAAATTACCGAACATGTTATTAAGCAAGGTAAAAAGCATTTCGCGTTTTTAGGTAGTGCTTCAAGCCATGCGCCTGAATTTTTTGACCGATATAAGGGCCACTGCCAAGCATTAATTAATCACAACTTAGTTATCAATAAAAATGCGCAATTTAACGCTTTTTATACAGAAGAAGCGGGCTATGACGCCGCTTGTAAATTGATTGATAGCGGTGAAAAGTTTGATGCTATATGTGCCGCCAGTGATTTAATTGCTATTGGTGCAATGCGCGCTTTAAAAGAGCACAATATCAATATTCCAGAACAAGTAGCTGTCGTGGGCTTTGATGATATTGCGATAGCTAGTTTTACCTTCCCACCTTTAACAACAGTTAAGCAAGATACTCAAATAGCGGGTGAATTGCTAGTGAATACCTTATTAGAGTCTATTGATGGTAAAGATACGGAAACCACCTTGATTCCACCTGAGTTGGTTATTCGAAAATCTTGCGGATATTAACAGCTCATCTTGTTGCTGTATGGCCCAATTGATAGTCATCAACTCCGTGCTTCTTCCTTCCAATTGAACCATACAGCTTAATGCTGAACCGTAATAAAAATGAGGTTGTTTAATTATTAAACGGCCACTTTATTATTTGTAGTGACTGACTTTTCTTCCACTCCATCCTTCACAAAATATACTGATAATGCGGCTAGTATCATTGAACCACCAGCCATCATGATAATGTAAATCGCTTGATTATCAAAAACGGCCGTTAATATCCAACCTGCAAAAATACCTGAAACAATTTGAGGGGCTGCAATGGTGAAATTAAATATTCCCATATAGACACCCGTTTGTTTCACTGGCAGTGAACCAGCTAAGATAGCATATGGCATAGCTAAAATTGCTGCCCACGCCATACCAATGCCAATCATAGGTAAGAATAATGATACTGCACCTTGAGGTACTTCGATTTGAGTAATGCCTAAATTAACCAAGGTTAGCTCAGGGTTTTGCATAAGCATAATCGAGATATAACCGATACCGCCAGCGAGTAGTGATAATGAGTAAGTTAGTTTACGGCCAATCTTATTGGCTACTTTTGCCATAAATAATGAAGCAATTGCAGCAAATAAAGAGTAAGCTGCGAATATTATTCCAACCCAATCACCTGCCGTACCTTTCGCTTTAGAAATATGATCAGGGATGATACCTACAGACTCTAAATAATGCGGGTCAAACCATTTGGCATCAATATCCCAAATATGCTGGGCAATTGCGGGCATTGTATAAACCCACATAATAAATAAAGCAAACCATGAGAAAAACTGCACTAAAGCTAACTGCTTCATTGTGGTTGGCATGGTTTTCATTAAGCCAAAAAATTCTGATAATTTTTCACCAAGTGAACGTTGTGTGTCACTTTGTTCTAATGGCGCTAATCCATTAGTACCAGGGGCATATTCTTTTGTTCTAAACACAGTCCATAAAACGGAGCCTAGCATGACTGAGGCGCCAATATAAAATGCCCAAATAACCGATGGGGCAACTGAACCGGTACTGGCCGTATTTTCTAAACCAATAACATTGGTTAATACGAACGGTAAAATAGAACCAAAAACCGCACCAATATTAATTAAAAAAGATTGAATTGAATAGCCGACATTGCGCTGCTCCGATGGCACCATGTCTGACACTAAAGCGCGGAACGGTTGAAAGGCTAAATTAAAAGAAGCATCCATTAAAGCCAGCATCATCGCGCCAAAAAATAGCGGGGTAATAAAACTAGCTAAAGTGGCAGAGTTAGGCATTAACAACATGCCAATAGCAGCTGCAAAGCCACCGGCTAAAATATACGGATTACGACGACCTAAACGGTTCCAAGTTCTGTCTGATGCTGAACCAACGATTGGTTGTATTAGCAACCCCATGATTGGAGCGACTAACCAAAATAATGATAATGAATGTAGATCTGCACCTAAGTCTGAAAGTATGCGACTGGCATTAGCATTTTGCAGAGCAAAACCAAATTGAACGCCTAAAAATCCAAAACTGACATTCCATATTTGCCAAAAGCTTAAACGAGGTTTTTGCTGAATTGCTGATGAATTTGAAGTATTACGGGTCATAGGCTGAACTCTTATAATAATAATATTAGCTTAATAAAAAAAGCACCCGTAAAGAGTGCTCATAGCCCAATGAAAATATGGCAATTATTAAACAACGAGATTATTGGAATGAGTCGAATCATTTCAATAATCTCAATATACTCATTATAACTAAGAACAGCTATCTCTTACATACGTATTCAATCGAGTATTTTTATTGCTGTTTCTTTAGCTATTACCTTTGAAGTAAAAAAGCCGCCGCACCAAGTAAACCTGGTTGCTGCTCTGTAATAATGTAAGTAGGACTTTGCTTAGGTATATGAGATAAACGTCCTTTTGCTTCAAAACGTGCTCTAAATTCACTGTTTTTAACGAAATCAATAAAGCGAGGTGCAATGCCACCAGCAATATAAACGCCACCCTGACAATTTAAGGTGAGTGCTAAGTTACCCGCAAAGCTACCTAGCACTTTACAAAACTGCGCTAAAGTTTGCTGACATAATGAGCAGTTGCCCGATACTGCTTGTTGACTAATGTCAGCTGCGGAAAGTTTATTTTCGTTTTTGCCGTTAATAGAGCAAATTGCTTGATAAATTTGCTCTAAACCAAAGCCTGATAACAGTTGCTCATATGAAATCCGCCCTTTAATTGCTTGCAAATACTGAAGAATTTGAACATCAAGTTCATCAACAGCGGCAAAATCTACGTGACCACCTTCACCACTGAAACAATGCCATTGATTGTTTAGCGGTACTAAATGCGCTACCCCGAGCCCCGTTCCTGGTCCACATACGGCAATGGGTTTGTCTGCTACAGTTTCTCCACCTCCAATTTTTACTTTTTGGCTATCGCTCAATAACGGAATTGCCATAGCGATAGCAGTATAGTCATTGATCATGGTAAGACTGTTTAAATTAAGGGTTTTTATTAACTCTTTTTGTGAAAACTGCCAAGGTAAATTAGTCATCGAAATAATATCGTTGTCAGTAGGACAAGCGATAGCTAAACAGGCATTGATACAAGTATCAGTAATGTTTTTGCTTTCAATATACAGCGCGATAACTTCAATTAAACTGGAAAAATTTCCGCATCGGTAAGTTTCTATGTCAGTGTATTTAGTATCACTTTGCGCATTTGCCTGAGCCAAACGAATATTGGTACCGCCAATGTCGGCAATTAAATTGACTATTTTTTTATCTTTGGTATCCATTGCTTACTTCTTATCTAATTTTCGATGCTTAACGTTAACGGTTGCTGCTGCCAAGTAAACTTAATGGTTAATATGTTTGTATTATCATTCCAGTCAACTTGTTGAGCTTCTTGCTTACTAATAGACACTTTTGATGGTTTGTATTGCCAATTGTGAACAACTAACGTCATCTGTCTTTTTGTAGGCATGTCAGTATAACCGCTACCTTTGTGTGATAAATCAAAAGAAAGTTGTTTATCATTGTAGCTTGCTTTAAATGATAATAACTCAAACAAACCTTGAACGTTAGCTTGAAACATTTCACCATCATCCTCATACATCTCATAATGAGAAACCTTAACAGACTTGTCAGCATAATAGTGCAAGGTTAGCTTGCTACTATCATAATCTTTGGTTGATTGAATATCATCAATCATGGGAATGAAAGAGCCAGCGCGAACTAATACTGGCAAAGTTTCTAAACTTGTTGTTATTTCAACAGTTTGATTACCGTGATGCTTATCTCCTGAGAAGTAATCAAACCAAACGCCTTCAGGTAAGTCTACTAAGACAGACTTAACGTCTGCATCAACAACTGGGGTCACTAAAAAGGCATTGCCCCAAAGGTAACTTTTCGTATTGTCTATTAGGCTGGTATTTTCTTCATCCTCAAAGAAAAGTGGACGCATTAGCGGCAAGCCCGTTGTGCTATTTTGGTATGCTAATGTGTAGTTATAAGGCAGTAAGTTATATCTAAGTTTGATAAACTTTCGCAATATATCTTGCGTTTCTTTGTCGTGAAAAACCACTTCAGGGGCGATATTGTCTTGAGCATGCGGGCGATAAATAGGTTGGAAAACACCGTATTGTAACCAGCGGATATACATTTCTTTATCAAATTTTTCACCACCGGCAAAGCCGCCTAAATCAGAATGCGTATAGCCCATGCCTAACAGGCTCATTTGCAAGCTCAATTCTACTTGTGGCTTTAACCCGCCCCAAGAGCGACTGACATCACCAGTCCAAGGAATCATGCCATAACGCTGCGAGCCGGCAAAACCTGAACGCATTAAAATAAAAGGGCGCTCATTCGGCGCTAGGGTTAGTTGGTTTTCATAAACCATTTTTGCCCATTGATGGCCATAAACATTATGTATAGCATCGGTATTTACTACGCTGCCATCTGCAAGGGTATGTAAGGTATCACTTGGGTGAACCTCTGGCTCACCTAAATCACCCCACCAACCGGCTACGCCTTGTTGATGTAAGGTTTTATAAATATCATTAAACCAGTGTTGACCTTTTTCGTTAAACACATCAACTAAGCCGGTGTTGCCAAAATAGAAGTCAAAACGTTTTGGTTTGCCATCATCACCTTTTGCTAAGGCTTCATTATTCATCGCGTCAGACCATTTTTTAGAGGTAGTTAGTACAAAGGGTTCGGTGATTAATATGGTATTCACACCTTGGCTTTTTATGTCAGATATCATTTTTTCAGGTGTTGGAAATGCTTCTTTATCCCACTCTAAGTTGCCCATATGCCCTTTAATATCTTTACCAAACCAGTAAAGATCTAGAATTAAGGCATCAAGAGGAAAGTCTAACTCGATAAATTTATTAACGGTATATCGCACTTCTTTTTCGCTTCGATAACCAAATCGAGAAGCATAATTGCCTAACGCCCAACGCGGTGGCATTGGCTGTTTTCCGGTAACATCTACATAATTATTGATTAATTTAGGGTAAGTGTCGCCACTAAAAACAAGGTAAGACATGCGGCCAGATACGGCTTCGAATTGCATGATATTTTGTTCTGACTTCCCTAATTCCATCCAACCCTTGGCGGAGTTATCAAATAAAAGTATGTATTTATTGCTAGAGAAAACAGCTGGTAAACTAAAGTTCATTTGATTAGATTGCGTTTCATAACCGTAATGAGCACGATTATACAAAGGCATACGATGACCACGTCTATCCATACCTAATACGCGTTCACCACCACCGAGCAGCTTTTCATTTTCGCTTAGCCTAAAACGAAAGCCTTGCACTTTATGCAGATTTTCATTTTCTAGTGCAGATCCAGTGAAAAAACCTGCTTCTTCAGCAATCAACAATTTACTTCCTTGATAGTAGCTAATATTGAAAGGAGATTTATTAATAACAGCTTTTAGTTTACCTAGTGAAATTGTAAGGGTGTTTTTTTCACTGTTAACGTTGAAGTGATGTTTTTCAATTTCTTCTTTAATTGCAAATGACGGCAAATGAGCAGCGTTATTATTACTATTTTCAACTAAGTATTGTACTGCTATAGCGGAATCTGAATAGGCAGTTAAACTAATTTTTCCTTGGCTTGTAGTTACAATCAATGATTTATTTGTTAGTTGATGACTAACATAAATATTTTGATTGAGTGCCAATGAAGGTAAAGTAACTAGGATCAGGGATAGTAATAAAAACAGCTGTTTTATCAAGACAAATAAGCGCAAAGCAATTCCTTAATTTTTTAATATTCTTTCATCATGATAATAACCTTAGATGACTTTAACCTACATCTTGAATACGTATGCAATAAGTTGATAGAAACTCAACTTATCATTAGTTGAAAATATTATTGACTTAACTGGCCAAATTTATTCAAACCAAACCACAGTATGGCAATAGCAAAGATAAAAACGAACCACCATGGCATACCAAAGCCCGTGGCGAGAGTACCAATAATAACTGAAACTGCGCCAACAGTAAGCGCATAAGGCATTTGTGTTCTCACATGATCGACATGATTACACTGTGAAGCCATGGAAGATAAAATAGTTGTGTCTGATATAGGGGAGCAATGGTCACCCCAAACTGAGCCGGCAAGCACACAAGAAATTGATGAATATATAATATGCATATCTTCAGGGTTTACATTTCCTGCTTCGTTAGAGATTAGGCCGTAGCTAAGTGGGATAACAATAGGCATTAAAATCCCCATAGTGCCCCAACTTGTGCCTGTTCCTAGAGAAATAACACCAGCTAAAATAAAAATGAGAGCAGGGAATATTGCCGGATAAATGCTATCGCTAATAATGGAAACCAGATAGTCTGCGGTATGTAATTCTTTGGTTATTTCAGCCAGTACCCAGCTTAATACCAATATAACAAGCGCAGTAGTAACCGTGCTCAAACCATCAGTCCAAGCTTTTATTGTTTCTTCTAGTGATTGTAGTTTCTGTACTTGAGTCATAACGATAGCGATAATTGATGCAATAAATCCGGCAAGTAATAAAGCAGTAATAGAATTAGCACTGCCAAGAATTTCTCGTATAGTGTTACCTTCACCAGTTATTAAAATACCAAGGATAACAGTGATAATTAGCATCAATATAGGAATAAGAGCGTTTAAAGCGCTTGAGCGCTTAATTGTCGTATTGTTATTTGTTTTGGGAGCTCTTCCTGCTATATCACCGGTGATAGCTCTTTTTTCTGCCGTAAGCATTGGGCCAAAGTCTTTGCCAGTTAACACAACAAAAAAAACAAAACACAAAGTCAAAATTGGGTAGAAACTATAAGCGAGTGAATTTAAAAAAATTATATAAGGTTCATGCAAGCTAGCAATATTACTGATAGCGGTTTCAATTAGCCCAACTTGATATCCGATCCAAAGAGAAACAAGTGCTACAGATGCGATAGGTGCTGCAGTTGAGTCAACTAAATAGGCTAGCTTTTCCCTCGATATTTTTACCTTATCTGTTATTGGTCTCATCGTGTTACCAACAATTAACGTATTAGAGTAGTCATCAAAAAATATAATTAACCCCATAAAAATAGTACTTAACTGAACGCGTTTTCTATTTTTTGCCCATTTTACAATATGCTCAAGTAAACCAACCATACCGCCATTTGATGAAATAACACCTACCATGCCGCTAATTAACAAGGTGATTAAAATAATGGCAATGTTTTCAGTTTTAGTCATCACAGTGAGGGTGTATTTTTGTGGTATATCGAGTAAGCCAATCACTGTACTTTCTAAAGATCTTCCTGCAATTGCCCAAGCACCAAACCATATGCCTAAAAATAGCGCGACAATAACTTGTCGAAGGATGAATGCTGACGCGATAGCAATTAGTGGCGGTAAAATGGAGACAATACTGGGTAATGTCTGATCGAAGTTATTATCAAGTAAGGTTATTAAAAAAGATAATGTAAGCAGTATCATTATTGCAGACCAATGTTTACTCGCCATTTTTTTCCTTCCTCAGTTGTGGATAAATCAATCCGTTTGGTATAAACACCTCTTTCAACTGAGTGTAGATAACGAAAGCGATAAAACCCAATTCTTATTAATTAATGAGTGAAAAGGTTATCGCTGCTTTATTAAACCCCTGCTTCAAGCGACAGTTTGAATACGTATGCAACAATAATAAAATTCAATACATACGTATGCAAAGCCTATTACCTATTTCATTTATTTCGTATTCTTATTTTCAGAGTATTAAATAAGAATACTTACTATTTAAGTTAAAAGATTTTTGGGGTTGTAGGATGAGTGAACAAATGTGGTGGCGTGGTGCGGTAATTTATCAAATTTATCCGCGAAGCTTCTATGATGCTAATCAGGATGGTATCGGTGATTTACCGGGTATTATTAGTAAACTGGATTATATTGCTAGTTTAGGTGTGGATGCTATTTGGATTTCACCATTTTTTAAATCACCCATGAAAGACTTTGGCTATGATATTAGTGATTATCGTGATGTTGATCCTATTTTTGGTAGCTTAGCTGATTTTGATGAGCTTATTGCTAAAGCACATGAACTCAATATTAAAATAATGATAGATCAAGTGTTAAGTCATACTTCAGATCAACATCAATGGTTTATTGATAGTCGAGAAGATCAATCTAATGATAAATCAGATTGGTACGTTTGGGCTGATGCCAAAGAAGACGGTACTGCACCAAATAACTGGTTGTCAATTTTTGGAGGAACAGGTTGGACATGGGAACCTCGTCGTCAACAATATTATTTGCATAACTTCTTATCTAGTCAGCCGGATCTTAATTTTCACAATCCACAAGTGCGTCAAGCTGTATTAGATAATGTTGAGTTTTGGTTAAAGCGTGGTGTGGATGGCTTTAGGTTAGATGCAATAAACTTCTGTTTTCATGATGCTCAACTACGTGATAACCCCGCTAAACCAAAAGCGTTAAGACAAAGTATCGGTTTTGATGAAAAAAATCCTTACGCTTATCAATACCATTATTTCAATAACACTCAAGATGAAAACCTAGACTTTATTGAATCAATTCGCACTTTGTTAAATCAATACCCAGGAACTGTTGCTTTAGGTGAAATATCTTCAGAAGATTCATTAAAAACGATGGCTGAATATACTCAAGGTGATGACAGGCTTCATATGGGTTATAGCTTTGACTTACTAACGGAAGAATTTTCAGCGGCTTATATTAAACAGGTAGTGCAAACGCTTGAAGAGCGGGTATCAAATGGCTGGCCTTGTTGGGCTATTTCAAATCACGATGTGCAACGTGTAATCAGTCGTTGGGGGAAAAGTCAAAATGCTGAGCAAAATAACGATTTAGCAAAAATGTTATTTGCAATGATCTCTTCTTTACGTGGTAGCGTTTGTAGCTATCAAGGGGAAGAACTTGGCTTAACTGAAGCCGATATTGCCTTTGAAAATATTCAAGATCCATATGGCATTACGTTTTGGCCACAATTTAAAGGTCGCGATGGTTGTCGTACACCACATCCTTGGCAACACGATGAAATCAATGCTGGTTTTAGCCAAGCTAAACCTTGGCTGCCGGTAGGGGCTGAGCATCAAGAAAAGTCAGTTAATTTACAAGAAGGCTCAGCAAGTTCAGTGCTAAATAGTTACCGTCACTTTACTCAATGGCGTAAACAACATAGCGCATTACTTTACGGTGAAATTACTTTTGTTGACACGCCAGAGCCTATCCTTTGTTTCATTAGAAAAGATAGAGTTGAAAAATTATTGGTGTGCTTTAATTTCAGTAATCAGTCACAAAAGCTATCACTTGATCTATTTAGTGATGGGCTCTCAGCACTTACTGATCATAATTTAACAACGGCTAATATTGTTGATGGTCAAATTACCTTGCCAGCTTTCGGCTGTTTTTATGCTTCGTTATAACTTGTTGTAGAGAATGAATATTATGAAAGTATTACTAACACTATGCAGTTTATTTGCATTAAATTTTGTTGTTACTGTTCAAGCAGTGGCAAGCCCAGATTTTGCTGCAAAAGCAGCTAAATTAGCACCGTATCAGCAAAGAGATTTTCAAGATGAAGTCTTTTATTTTGTTTTACCTGATAGATTTTACAATGGTGATAAAAGTAATGATTTAGGCGCTGGTGCGAATGATAAAAAACGCGCTTTATCTCGCGGTGGCTTAGATAAAACTCATAAGGGAATGTATCACGGTGGTGATCTAGCGGGACTTACTGAAAAATTACCTTACCTTGACAATATGGGCATAACAGCTATTTGGTTAACGCCGATTTTACGTAATCAAGCAATGCAAAATGGTACTTCAGGTTATCACGGCTATTGGATTTTAGATTTTACTGAAATCGACCCACACCTTGGTAGCAATGCGGATTTAAAACACTTTATTGACCAAGCTCATAAACGCAATATTAAAGTATTCTTCGATATTATTACCAATCACACAGCCGATGTTATTAAATACAAAGAATGTCATGGTGATGATGGTTTAGGTTGGTTAGTTGAAGGGGATAGTTGTCCATTTAAATCGTTAGCACAAATGGCAAAAGGTGATAAATACACACCACTTATTCCTACAGGAAATGAACAACTTAAAACGCCAGCTTGGCTTAATGATATTAATGTTTATCATAACCAAGGCGATTCATTCTGGGAGGGTGAGAGCTCTATTCGTGGTGACTTTGCCGGTCTTGATGATGTCGATACTAATAGTAATTTTGTTGTTAAAGGTATGACAGATATTTATACCGATATTATTGATGAATTTAGACCTGATGGTTTTCGAATTGATACCGTTAAGCATGTCAATATTGAGTTTTGGCAGTCGTTTTCACCTGCACTTATATCACATGCTAAAAAAATAGGTATCGATAACTTTTTTATGTATGGTGAAGTGTATAGTTTTGACGCTGAATTTTTGAGTCAATTTACCACAGAAGCTAAATTACAATCAGTGTTAGATTTTGCTTTACAAGGTGCAATAAGAAGCACGCTGGTAGATCAAAAAGGTACCGATGATTTAGCAAATCTATTTGCTCAAGATCATTTTTATACCACAGTTCATGATGGTTTAGAGAACACCAATGCCAACCAGCTTGTTAACTTCACCGGTAATCATGACATGGGACGTTTTGCTTATTTTTTAAAAGAAAGTAAACATAACTATAGCGAACAAGAGCAAATTCAACGTAATTTACTTGCCAACGCCATAATGTATTTTAGCCGTGGTGTGCCAGTAGTTTATTATGGTGATGAGCAAGGGTTTGTGGGTGATGGTGGCGATCAGGCTTCACGTCAAGACATGATGCCATCAAAAGTTGCCAGCTATAATGACGACGATTTAATAGCAACGGATAAAACTACCGCAGTAGATAACTTTGATACGTCTCACTTGTTCTATCAAACTTTTGCGAAATATGCTGAGTTATACCAGCAATATCCTGCGCTGAGGTTTGGTCAACAAACGACACTTTACTCACAAGATAAACCGGGCATTTTTGCTATCCAAAGAGCTTATTCGCTTAAAGGAGAAGAGCAAAGAGTGATAGTGATTTTTAATACTGCCAAGAAGACGCAAAGTCTTGACGTGATTATTGAAAAACAAGTTACTGAATTACTTTATCAATCGGCAATAAACGTTGATGGAAAAATAGCACCGTTGAGTTTTGTTATTTACCTGTTGAAGTAAGTTAAAAGTTGTTAAGAGTTATCTTGGCTCATTCGGTAATAAAAAAAGCGGCTAATTAGCCGCTTTTTTTAAGAGCCTAAATTGACTATTGTTGGTTAGGAGCCTGATGAATATGCACATCTCGTTGTGGAAATGGGATGTGAATATTGGCTTCGTCTAACGCAGAGTAGATACCTGCATAAGCTTTATATTTAGCGGCATAAAGGTTCACTGTAGGTGTCCATAAACGAATGGCTAGTGTGATAGCACTGTCTGAAAACTCATCAATACCCACTTGTAATTTTTTATTATCGCCAATAATATCAAGTGACAACATTGTTTTTTCGAGCAATTCTACAACCTCTAAAGGGTTATGGTTATAAGAGATACCTACCTTTAGTTCAAGCAATGAATCATGTCGAGAGTTATGTAATATTTCACCGACAATATGCTTGTTGGGCACAGTAATAGTGACATCGTCTTCATTCTTTAACACAGTATAGGCAAGCAATACTTCTTCAACAACACCTGTTACGCCATCAACTGTTATGGTATCGCCGACAACAAATGGTCTTATTATAATAATATTAAAACCTGCAGCATAGTTAGCCAGTAAACCTTGTAATGCTAAACCAGCACCCAAAGAAATAGCACCTATTGCCGCAATAAATGGTGTAACACTAATGCCTAATTTCCCTAGTGACATAATGGTGATCATTATTACAAGGAGCATTTTTGTGGTATTAGATAAAAACTGACTTAAAGTAATATCTAGTTTATTTTTAAGGCATAGTTTTAATACCCATTTAGAAACTTTGCCGGCTAATATATAACCAATAATAAAGACAATAAGTGCACCAATAAGCTGAAAGCTATAATTGGTAAAAAACTCAATAATTATGTTGTATATATTGGCGACTTGATCAATTTCTTCTTTTAATAAATCAGTAGGTGCAAGTGAAATACTGGTCTTTTCAGCCGTATCGGCAAGTTGAGTGGTAAACACAAAAATTCCTTAATATAATGAGAACAGATAATTAGTCTGTATGACACTAAAATAATTGTAACGTATTTTTGTATTAAGCAAAATGACAAGTAGTAGAAAGAGAGTTATCAATATTTGCTGTTGAGGTGATTTTACAAAAAAACGTAGATAACATATTATCAATTAAAGATTTTTTGTTTTTTAGATAGGGATATTACTGACATGAAATTATTGTTATCTTTGATTAAGTGGCTGTTTGGAATCGTTATCGGAGCTCCTTTATTAGCCTATCTTTTATTAATATTGTTTAATGTAAATGATGAAGGTAAATCAGATAAAGTTATTGAATTTGAACAGTTTTTGTCGAAGAGAGTTGTGGTTGATGATAAAACCAATGGCTTTGTTTATGCTGCGGGATTGTCGGCAAGCTCTGGTGATGATTTTTATTTAGCTGGTTTAGAAAAAATAAAACAAGCCAATCGCATTACATCATCACCTTCAACACTGTTAGTTACTTCTGAACAAGATCATTTTAATACATCAAAAGAAACCTTCAATGCGCTAGTTGGAGGTTGCGGTGACCCCCTAAAGCTTGATGAAGCTTGTAATACACATTTACTTAATAGAACAGAAGAAATAGATAAATTTTTAACTGATTCAGAAGAGTTAGTTCAGCGATATGAAATAATGACCAATCAAAGTCATTGGTATGAATCCATACAGGCTAATGTTCATAATAGTTTAAGCATACTTCCGTGGAGTGTTGGCCATAAAATTTTTATGCTCAATGTTTGGCGAGAAGCCACTAAAGGTAATGTGAATACTGTTTCTCAATTACTACAACAAGACAGTGTTTTCTGGCGTAATGCCATATTATCAACTCACTCTCTGCTTAATTATACTATGACAACCATATTGATGGAGCAAAATTATCGCTGGGGAAGTTTCGCTTTGAAAAATTTTTCAGCGAATGATATTGCTCAAGCGATGCCAAGTGATTGGCATCGTTCTCTTATTGAACCGCCATTTACATTTGAAAATATTGTTATGGGTGAATGGCAATTTGCTAGTTATTTATTTCAAGAAATGTATGACAGTGACGAATGGGGTTCAGTGATTTTCAAACCAATTTTTAATTTACAAAGTACTTTGAATTTGAATGCAGAAGTACTTATAGAAAGATCTCACTCAAAACAAGATAATGTTGAAAGCTCTATTTATATGAATAATTGTCAGCAAGAATTAAGTTTATCAATGCTTGCTTGGTATAGTTATAACCCTTTCGGAAAGATGTTTGTGTGCGCCTGGACTCCTAATCTTAAGGCATATCAAAATAACATAAAAAAAGCAGAAGAAGTTCGACTTGCCGTGCAAGCAGCTCAGCAAGTCAATTAGCTTCTTTGTTAGTAAAAGCGAATGGTATAACTTAAAGTGACTCTAAAAACTCATCATGAGTTGGTAGCTTTTCTACGGTGCGGTTGATTAAAGTTTTCAAGTTATCCATTAAATCTTCTACTTGCTCTTTAGATAAGGTATCAACTAATGGGTGGTGATCTTTTGGCACATTACCATGTCCTATCATGACTTGCTGCCATGCAATTTCAGTAAATAAATCATCAGGATTACAAAATATTTTCCCTGTTTTTTTGAATAACTGAATTTTATTGATTAATGATTCAGGTACATCCATACGCTGACAAGCGCGCCAAAATTCACTGTCGTCACGGCCATTGAGTTTATAATGCAGAATAATAAAATCGCGAATACCTTCAGACTCTATTTTAGATTGACGATTAAATTCGTTAACCTCTTCAATATTAATGCCATTGTGAGGGAAAAATTTAACTAAGCGAATAGCGGCAGTTTGAATTAAGTGAATATTGGTTGACTCTAGTGGCTCAAAGAAACCACTGGCTAAGCCGATACAAACCACGTTTTTATTCCACTGCTTGCGACGTCGGCCAGTTTGATAAGGCACAACTTTCGGTTCAGCTAATGGTTTTCCGTCAAGGTTTGCAAGTAATACTTCTTTGGCTTCTTCATCAGTCATGTATTTATCAGAATACACCAAGCCATTGCCAGTCCTATGTTGCAGAGGTATGCGCCATTGCCAACCTACTTTATGTGCGGTAGAGCGAGTATAAGCCTCTGTTGTTTCTGTTCTTTCACAGGGTATTGCCATTGCTCTATTACAAGGAAGCCAGTGTGACCAATCGTCGTAACCTGTGCTCAATGTCTTTTCAATGAGTAATGCTGCAAGTCCGGTACAATCAATAAATAAATCGCCTTCAATTGAAGTGCCATCTTCAAGTACCAAGCTTTCGATAAAGCCAGAACTGTGATTTTGATTTACTTGGGTGATAGTGCCTTCAATGCGTTTTACACCCATACCTTCGGCATGTTTTCGTAAGAACTTAGCATACAGCTGAGCATCGAAATGATAGGCATAAGCTAAGCCGGGTAAATTAGTATTTGGAATGTTATTAACAGGGGCAAATTTACCCTGTTTTGCTGCTTGGTAATTTAATGAATAATCCCAAAAGCTTTTGCTGTTGATACTGTCGCTACCATTTTCAAACTGTTGAGCTTTTTGCCAAAAATGATGGAAATCACAGAAGGGGAGCTTTTTTCCTATATTGCCAAAAGCATGCATATAGCTTTCATCGGCTTTATTCCAATTTTTAAAGTCTATACCTAGTTTAATAGTGCCTTTAGTCGCTTTGAGGAATTCTTTTTCATCTATACCAATAGCGCTGTTGAAATTAACGATAGGTGGAATAGTTGCTTCGCCAACGCCAACAATACCAATTTTATCTGATTCAACTAAAGTGATGTTAAGTGCTTTACCCAGTACTTTTGCTAGTAGTGATGAGGTCATCCAACCGGCAGTACCACCACCGACGACTATTACATTTTTGATTTTATTTTTGTTCATCTTGCTTCCTAATTTCACTAAAATAATTATGCAAACCTACATTAAATGATTAGCAAATATTGACATTGATTAACATCATTATCGCTGAAAAAATATAAATAAAAAGCCCTTGTATTGTGCATACAAGGGCTTTTTTAACTTGTAGCTTAAAATCTACTAGTTATTGTTAAGCTACATTTTATAGCTAAAGCCTAACAAATAAGTGCTACCGTAATCTTGGTAATCACGTACTTGTAAAGCATTGTCACCTTGCAGTGAAGTGAACGGCTCTTTAGTTAAGTTGTAACCTTGTAAGAATATAGATAAACCGTCTAAGCTTTCAAAACCGCCTTCACCGAAATCATAACCAATTTGGGCATCCCAAATAGTCTCACCAACAATATCAACTTGCACAGTATTAAAACCTAAACCGTAAACATCTCCTTTAAAGGCGTCACGTTTACGCATGCTTGCACGCGCTGAGAAACCATTTTTGTCATAGTAGAAAGTGGCACTAGTAATACTTTCAGATAAACCAGGTAATTGATAGTCATCACCATTTTGGTCTTTCATGTCTGACTCAACGCCGGTATAACTTGCGATAATACCGAAACCATCAAGGTGCTCTGATACCATGTTAAATGGTAAAGTTGCTGATATTTCATAACCCCAAAGTGTGCCGTCACCACCGTTTACTTTACCTTTACCTGTGCCTGAGGTAGTTGGCGGTAATTCACCCGTTGAAGGATCTGCTACGCCTGTCATATCAACTGCGTAGCTGCCATCAAAAATCCAGTTTTGTAAATCTTTATGGAAAAGTGCTACCGCAAAATAACCTTCGGCGCTAAAGTAATTTTCATAAGATAAATCAATACCAAGCGCTTCTTTAGGCTCTAATGATGGGTTACCACCTTCTATTTCCCAGAAATTACCTTGCTCATCAGGCTGTTGATTATATTTAGCGCTATATGAAGCATTCATTTCATCTAAGCGAGCGCGAGAAATTGTTTGCGCTACGCCAAAACGTAAGGTCTGGCTATCATCAATTTGCATTGATAAGTTAAGGCTAGGCAATAAGTTATTATAATCGTGGCTAGCATCAGTCGGCTCTGCAACCACTAACCCATCAACAGTATTAAAGGCATTACCTTGTGAAGATTGGTCAGTATAAACGTATCGTAAACCAATGTTACCTGTAAGTGGCATGCCGGCAATCTCAGTAGCGATTTCCGCTTGTACAAATGCTGACATTACTTTTTCATTCACTGTCCAAGATTTAGTTGCATGCGTAGTATTGGTCAAGCTTTCTTGTAAAAGACTATAATAACCGTCATTGATTAAACCCATAGTGTCATAAGCTATCATATCGCCCATGCCAATAAAGTCTAAATTAGCAGTACCTAAACGGTACTCTTCTGGTACAGATTGCATACCTGGGTTATCAGGGTAGCTAAAGCTGTTTAAGGTCATGAAATAACCTTCAGAGTGCTTGCTTTTTTCACGCTCACGATAAGCAACGCCGTAAGTAATATCACTAATAAAGTCTGAATCAATTTCTTGGCTAGCAGCAAATTTTAATGAGGTTAATTCATCATCAATGGTTGGCGTATTGATAAAACCGTCTTGGGCTTGGTTTTCGTATTCTGTACCGGTAATGTTGTGTGCGTCATTTAATGCACCACTCCAACCCCAGCTTAATGGACCACCTAATTGAATTAGGTTGTAATCGCTATAATCTAAACCGTGAGTGAACGTTGCGCCAGTATTACCAGAATCAAAGGTGTAACCTAAATCATCACCAACACCACGGCTATCACCACGCCCAGTACCAGAGTAGCTCTCAACACTGTAAACATCACGTTCAACTTTTGAGTAACTAGCATCAAAATCTAACGTCCAGCTCTCGCTTGCTGCCCAGTTAGTATTAAAGCCAAATGACATCAACTCAGCATCACGCTCTTCATAGTCATTACGTACAACAACACGTTGATCTTGCGTAATTGCGCTAGTAACAAATCCAGTGGCAGGATCAATTACCGCTGTATCAGCAGAAATAGAGCCTTGGCCCCATGCAAATGGTACTTCGATACCACGTAGAATTTTAGTGTCTAAAAAGTCAACATAAAGCGCATCAAAAGTCATCTTAAGATCATCTCTTGGTGCAGCCTCAAGTACTAACATGGCTGAATCACGTTCTAACGTAGAAGAACGAACGAATGGCTTAGCACCACCTAAAATAGAGCCTGCAGAGCCATCTTCATATTCAAATGTTGGGTAACCCCAAGAGTTCCAACGTTTTTCTTGATTAGGAGAAGTCATGGTGGTGTAAGCAAAAGCAACACCAAAAGTGTCATCTGCAAATTGATCCATGTAGAAGAATGTGCCTTTTAAGCCGTCATCATCACCGTCAGGGTTTAATTTATCAAAGCTGGTTTTTTCATAAGTACCGTTAAATTGAATAACACGACCGTCTTGGTTTAATGGTTTGATCGTTTGTAAATCAATAACACCGGCAATACCTTCGCCTTCAAGGCTAGCATTGGGGGTTTTATAAACGGTAACACCGCTCATAATTTCAGATGGATACAGGTCAAATTCAACGCCGCGGTTATCACCAATAGATACTTGCTCACGACCATTCAAAGTAGTACCGCTTTCATTTTCACCAAAACCGCGAATACTTACTTTACTGGCACGTCCATCAATACGTTGTGCAGCAAGACCAGGCAAACGAGCAATAGATTCAGCAATTGATGAGTCAGGTAATTTACCTATGTCTTCAGCTGAGATCGCTTCAACTACGTTTGATGAGTAGCGTTTAAGGTTGATTGATTCAACAACACTTTTACGAAAGCCGGTAACTTGAATTACTTCAACTTCTTCTTCAGCTTTCTTTTCAGATATTTGTGCTTCTTCAGCAGCAGCAAACGTTGGTGCAGATAATGCGGTTAACGCAACGAAGCCACTTGAAAGTAGTGCAAGCGTCACTTTGCTTGGTTTAAAATTTAACATTGAATGTTCTCCCCTAGCCATCCTTGATTAATTTTTATTAGCCAGTTTCCGTTGGCTGAATAGTTATATGTTTTTTTTGTCACCTTATCTGCATACCTTTTTAAATATAGCAGTCAATTTGTGAACAACTTTAATATAAAGGGGAGATTTGCAGATGAATAGTAGTTGCATACGTATTCATAAGCTGGAATCACTCTGCAAAGTGATTGAATACGTATGCAAGTAATCAAAACTAGTATTTATCTACTGGTTAAATGAGTAAGTTAATGTTCATAATTATTTCAATGACTCGTTTATTATGAAAATACCTACTTCACCTTTTTTTCAGTATTCTATTTATATAGCACTCAGCGCAGCGATGCTACTTAGTGCTTGTGGCGATGACAGTAAGTCTAAGAAGTCCATTGTTGAAGCTGCTAATACTGCCCTTGCTGTCAAGTCAAGCTTATACACTGAAAGCGGTTTAGTAAATTTACCTAGTGATAGCTCTGCTCACTGGTTAACGCCTGAGTTATTGGTTTTACCAAAAAATGAAGGGTTTTCTCAATATCAATTGCTAAGCAAGACTACTTCTGGTTTTATTGAGGTTGCTTTATCTGAGGAATATTTTCCTGAAGATATAGCTAAAAAGTTTCCACATCTAGCTGATTTTCAGGCCTATAAAGTAGCTTTATCACCTTCAAAAGCGAAGGAGTGGTTTAAGCAAAAACTTATGGTTGTTGCTTTAGACGCAAGCAAGCAACCTAAAAAGTTAGCTTATGTGCAAACAGGGGCAGTAATTGATGCTCTTTATACCCAAGGGAAAAATGATGCTGATGAAGTGACTGATTTAGGCGCAACAAATACGGCACAAGGGGTTAATTTTAAACTTTGGGCGCCAACGGCACAAAAGGTTGAAGTATTACTGTTTGATAACGAATTAATGGCCAAAGCAACACCGCTTACTATGGTTGAAGATACTAGAACAGCTATATGGTCAGTAGTCAGTGAAGAGGTGCTCAAGGGAGATTTTTATCAATATAAAATAAGTGTTTACCACCCTGCATCTAAAAAAATTGAAACATTGATTGCTACAGATCCTTATTCGTTAAGTTTATCGACCAATAGTAAACACTCGCAAATCGTTGATTTGAATGAGGAGGCAACACAACCAGCTAATTGGGAAACCCATTCAGTACCTAAAGTTAAAAATGTTGAAGACAATATTTTTTATGAAACCCATATTCGTGATTTTAGCTCTGACGATAGGGCGTTATCAAACAAAGCTTATCGTGGTAAATATAAAGCGTTTAGTGAACATAACTCTTATGCAGTAAAGCACTTAAAAGCTTTGAAAAAAGCAGGGTTAAATAATATTCACTTATTACCAACTTTTGATATAGCAACGGTCAATGAAGAGGTTAATGCTGCGGGAAGTAAGGCTGTAAGTTTGCATAATACGCTTGCTGAAGTAAAAGCCAAGGTATGTGATTTAGCACCAAAAATAACTCTTTGTAATGATAACTTTGAAGGGGGTGATGTTCAACAAACGCTAAAATCATTATTAGCAAGTTTTGACGTTAGCGGTATACAGGCACAGCAATTAGTTAGTGAGTTACGTCAATTTGACGATTATAACTGGGGCTATGATCCTTATCACTATACTGTGCCCGAAGGTAGTTATGCACTTAACCCACATGGTATAGCACGTTTGGTTGAATTTAGGGAAATGGTGCAAAGCATTCATGGTCTAGGTTTTCGTGTGATTATGGATGTTGTTTATAACCACACTCATCAATCAGGATTAGAGCCCAATGCCGTATTAGATAAAATTGTACCAAATTACTATCATCGTTTAGACACAATCACAGGGGCAATTGAGCAATCTACTTGCTGTGATAATACCGCCACTGAACGTGTGATGATGGCAAAATTAATGACAGACTCCTTAGTTATTTGGGCGCGTGACTATAAAATTGACGGTTTTCGTTTTGACTTGATGGGGCATCAGCCAAAAGACGCCATGTTAAAAGCACGTGAGGCTGTACGTAAGGTTGATAGCGATACCTATTTCTACGGTGAAGGTTGGAACTTTGGCGAAGTTGCAAATAATAAACAGTTTGTGCAAGCCAGTCAGTTAGAGCTAGGAGGCAGTGAAATAGGTACTTACACTGACAGGTTACGTGATGCGATACGTGGTGGAGGTAATAATACCCGAGACTCTCAAGGGATTGGCAATGGATTATTAACCTTCCCAAATGATAGACAGTCAAATCAAGAAAAAACTCAAATTGATAATGCCCTACGCATGGATCAATTACGTATTGGCCTAGCGGGAAATTTAATTAATTTTCCACTTAGGTTTGTGAGTGGTGAAGCCGTTTTAGGTAAAGATATTCCTTATGGCGATCAGCCGACAGGTTATGCCTTAGATCCTGCTGATACCATTAACTATGTTTCCAAACACGATAATCAAACTTTGTGGGATAATAGCCAGTATCGCTTGCCCTTTGATGTTTCGACACAAGATAGAGTAAGAATGCACCTACAAAGCTTATCGTTCACTTTGTTTGCTCAAGGTATTCCATTCTTGCACATGGGCAGTGAATTTATGCGCTCAAAATCATTCCTTAGAGATAGTTATGATTATGGCGATTGGTTTAACCGTGTCGATTTTTCCAAACAAAATAACTACTACAATGTTGGTTTACCGCCCGCGGAGAAAGACGAAAAAAACTGGCCACTGATCCAAGAGGTACTTAAAGGTCATCAAGGTAGAGATCATGTAGATGCTAAAGATATTGAATTTAGCGCTAAAGTGTTTGAAGAGATGATCGCACTGCGCATGAGTTCGCCATTATTTAGATTAACGACAGCAACAGATATTATTGAAAAAGTAAGCTTTTTGAATATTGAGAACCAACAACTTGGTTTACTGGTCATGAAATTAGACGACACACTTGGTCAAAGCGTTGATGAAAACTCGAAAAGCTTAATCGTTATCTTTAATACCAATAGTAAAGCACAAACATTTTCTTACGATGGAGCGAATGACTATCAACTTCATCCAATTCAGCAAAATGGTGTTGATGAGGTGATTAAGCACAGTAAAACAGATGAAAAAGGTTTTACTGTGCCAGCGTTATCAAGTGTTGTATTTGTTAAGTATTAATAATGAGGCATTCATTACTAGGTATTAATGTTTGGTGTTAGGTGTAAAAAGTAACCTTTTCCAGCAAAAGTTAGTTGGTAAGTACTTTCACTAGCTGAACTGCGAGTATGGTTTTTTTCTAATAAACCTTTATCTATTAATAATGTGAGCATATTGCTAGATAATTCTGCCAGTTTAGCTTTGGCGTTAATTTCCATTTTAGTTGCTACACCTTTAAATGAATAAAGTGCTCGAATAATGGCTGCTTCTGATTCTGATATTGCAGGTAGTTTTCCAATGTATGGTGGATATTGATCTTTAGGATATTTACCATGAATACTTTTATATGACGCTTGTATTGCTTGAATATCATCAGCTTTATCGCCTGTTAATTGAAAGGTATGAAACACCCCTGTTTCTTTGCTTTGGTAATCAACTTTTGCGAGAAAAATAGGTAGGTCACAGCCTTGGGCTACATGGTAAAATCCTGTTTTCCACTTTGAAACTGCACCGCGAGTGCCTTCTGGAGTAAATAGAAAAAATACTCGATTGCCTTTTTGTGAGTCAATAAATGCTTTTATTTGCTCAACTTGGCCTTCCCCTTTTGATGAGCGATCTATCGGCATAGCGCCTAACCACATTAACCAAGTACCTAAAACAGGAATTTTGCACATGCTATCTTTTATAGAAAAATAGATTTTTACGTCTTGTAATATGGCTGCACCAAGCGCGTAGATAAAATCCCAATTTGAAGTATGAGGTGCTGCAATTGCAACACCTGCACCTTCTGGTGGAAATTCACATACTTTCCATCCTGATAATTTGAACCATATCTTGAATAATGATTTCAAAAAGTATTTGGTAAATATGCCGTCAAAGATAGTATTTTCGCGAATGGAGAGTGATTTTTTAGTCATGAGTCACATCAATAAAAGGATGTATGGAAAGTAATGAAGCTAATTATAGCATAATCATCTATTCAAACGAGATCAAACTGCGCTATTCAGTTTGAGCTAGAATAAAGCTGAGTTTGAACTAGAAACTCATTAGGGAAATATTAATTAAATCGCCAATAAGCAGTTAACCTAATCTCCCTATCAGGTTGTGGAATTTGAGCATTATAGTAACTTTCACTGCCAATCCATACGCCATTCTCATCAACTTCGCCAATATTGGTTGTGCTGGCTGAGGCGCTACGAACACCGGGATGAAAATAACTTTGATTGAATAAATTTGAAATAGTTAATGCAAAGGTTAATTGCTCGAAACGTTTTGGGCTGTATATAATATTTGCATCGACACTAGTGAAGCTTGATATATTTTCAAGCTCATTCGTTTCTACCGTTTTTCTGTCACTGTAATAACGTCCCCTTAAATTGAGTTGCCAATTCTGATTAAAAGTAATGTAAGCACCGCCGTGTAAGGTATAGTCTGCTAAATCACCAACTTCTCCCCATATAAGTTCATCTTGTTCATCAATATATTGCTCCTTTGAGTTTAGCCATGAAAGAGTTGCCCAAAGTGATATATTTGAAAAAGGAATATTAGTAGCTGTTTGGTATTTTATTCTAAAATCCCCGCCATTAACTAAGCCTTTGCCTGAATTTATCGCTCCTGTGTCAGTAGTGTTAAATAAATTTTTGCTTTGCATATGATAATAGTTGCTTGAAAGTAGTATGTTTTTCATTTTGTAATTAATATTAAATTCAAAGGTATTAGCATCTCTAGGCTCTAATTTTGGATCGCTTCCTGATCCTTGCCAGCCACCATAGAGTAAGCGAGCTGATGGCTCTTGGTACGCTTGCCCATAAAATAGCTTTAACGTTGTTTTTTGCCATTGACTAACATAACCAGCTCTGATCGTAGTTTCAGAGCCAAATACAGAGTGTTTATCATTACGAAGGCCAAAATGTAAAGCATGTTTGAGTTTTGATGAGTATGTGTCTAGTTGATATTGCGAGAGGAAATATATTCCTCGCTGATTAGTGTCTATTCGGTTATTGGCTACAGTATCTTGTGTTGGTGGCGACGGAAAGTCATAATTTTCATCAATTAATTCGGGTGGTAACAAGGGGCCATAGTTGATGTTATAGGCTTTTTGTAAATCTTTTGCCTCGTATTCTAGGCCAGCAGTGAGATGTAATTTGCTGCTGATTTGCCAGTTTAGCTCACTTAACCCAGTCCAGCTACTGTTAGTTGACTCCCAAAAACTTGCCTCAACCAACCTTTGTTGAGTATTGGCTTCAGGGTTGTTAACTAAAAAGCCATCTATAAAGAAAGAATTATTATCAATATCACTGCTTCGATAGCGTAAAAGAGTCTTAACCGTCATATCTTCATTAATATTAAATAACTCTTGCCAATGAAATGAATATTCACTTTCATACCATAATCCTGGATTAGGTAAAGAATGATCGAAAGTATATTGAAACCCATACCCAGTAGCTAATTCATTATATTGCATCGTTATTTCTGTATTTTCATCAAGCAAGCTGATGGCAAAGGATTTGTTTTTATGTTTTGAATTAGCTTCACCAAATTGTTCTGAGAATCCTCCCCAAATATTACTGTTGCTCAGTAGTTCTGGATCAGTCCAACGATATTTATTGCTGTTAGACATATCTAAATCGCCCTGATCGTAACGCCCTGTAATGCGTAATTGATAATCTTTAATAGCAATAAAGGTTGAGAAATCGATCACTTGGCTATTATTTTCTCCCAGCTGAACAAAAACTTCTTTATTCGTGGCATCTTTATTGGTAATTACATTAATTATGCCTACAACTGCATCATTACCATAGGCGACAGAAGCCGGACCATGAACTATTTCTATATGTTTTATAGAAGATAATGGGAATGTTGCTAATATTTCAGTTTCGTTATTATATAAATGATTGAACTTGATGCCATCAACCAAAATTAAATAAGAGCTGCCAACTGTATGGCGTACACCACGCCAAAGGGTATTAAAGTAGTTATCTCCAAAAGTGCGAGTAACCTGCACACCTGCTATATCATCAAGTAAATAACTTAAATCTTTGTAGCCTCGGCGTTTAATATCATCTTGAGTGACTATTTCCACAAAGGCAGGGCTTTCATCTAGACTCTGTTCTCGTTTGGAAACAGTAGACACTTTCATATTGAGTAAATCTTCTAAGCTATATGAGAGCAGATCAACATCTTCAAATGCTTTTACTGAAAAAGCTTGAATTGTTAATGATATGAATGGAATGAAAAATTTTAAAAAATGCTTCATAAAACTTTTTAAAATTGAATTTATATAATTAAATATAGCATTGATTTTTATTTTCTAATAGATTTCTGCAGTGGTTGAATTTGAAATTAATAGCACCATATTTATTGTCCTTATCTTTGAACGATTTTTATTCATTAACCCTTAAGGTAAAACTATGGCAAATGCATTAGAAACTTATGCCTTGAAAATAAGCTCACTTGCAAAAACTTACAAAGGCGGATTTCAAGCGCTTAAAGGAATTAATTTAAGTGTTAAAAAAGGTGATTTTTTTGCGTTGCTTGGCCCTAATGGGGCAGGTAAATCTACTACAATAGGAGTGATAACATCTTTAGTGAATAAAACTCAAGGACAGGTGGAAGTCTATGGTTATGATATTGATAGCGACTTAGAGAAAGCTAAATCTTTTATTGGTTTAGTGCCACAGGAATTTAACTTTAATCAGTTTGAACCTTTAATGAATATTTTGGTGAATCAAGCTGGTTATTATGGCGTAGACAGAAAAACCGCCTTAGTGCGCGCTGAAAAATATTTAAAGCAGTTGGAGTTATGGGACAAGCGACATTCTGCGGGTCGTGAGTTATCAGGAGGAATGAAACGTCGCTTAATGATTGCTCGAGCCTTAATGCATGAGCCACAAATGCTTATCTTAGATGAGCCAACTGCCGGTGTTGATATAGAGATTCGTCGTGGTATGTGGGACTTTTTACAAACCTTGAATGCACAAGGTATTACCATTATTTTAACAACACATTATTTGGAAGAAGCCGAAAGCCTATGTCGTAATATTGCTATTATTGATGGCGGTAAAATCGTTGAGAATACCAGTATGAAAGGATTGCTAGCGCAATTGGATGGTGAAACTTTTATTTTGGATTTAACACCTTTTCAAAAAGAAATTTCCCTAGATGACATTGGTTACCGCATTATTGATGATCATACCTTAGAGATTGATTTACAGAAATCACAAAACTTAAACTCAGTGTTTGAACAATTGTCTGCTCAAGGTGTAGAGGTATTAAGTATGCGTAATAAAAGTAATCGCTTAGAAGCTTTGTTTGTTAATCTAATATCTAACAAAGAGTCAGGTAACGAATCTAGAAAAGAGGCTAAATAACATGAATAATTCTATTGCCTTGAAAAGTATTTTGAACAAAGAAATTCAGCGGTTCATGCGTATTTGGGTGCAAACTTTAGTGCCGCCCGCGATTACTATCAGTCTTTATTTTGTAATTTTTGGTTCTCTTATTGGTTCTCGCATTGGTGAAATGGGTGGCTTCGATTACATGTCATTTATTGTACCGGGTTTGATTATGATGAGTGTTATTACTAACTCATACTCTAATGTTGCTTCCTCATTTTTTAGTGCCAAATGGCAGCGTAATGTTGAAGAAATGTTAGTAGCACCTGTGCCTAACTGGGTTATTGTGGCCGGTTATGTTGGCGGAGGTATGGCGCGGGGCATTCTAGTGGGCTTAATTGTTACTTTAGTATCGCTATTATTTGTTGATATTCAAATCCATAATATTTGGGTTATTATTGCAACCGTGTCATTAACTTCAGCAACCTTTGCTTTAGGTGGTTTGATCAACGCTATTTTTGCGGGATCTTTTGATGATATATCGATTATCCCAACCTTCATTTTAACGCCGCTAACTTACCTTGGCGGTGTTTTTTATTCGATTAGTTTGCTGCCTGAATTCTGGCAGGGGGTTTCTCAAATTAACCCGATTGTCTATATGGTAAATGCTTTTCGATATGGATTTTTAGGCATATCTGACGTTAGTATAGTCACCGCTTTTGCGGTAATTGGTTTTTTTATCATCACTTTGTTTACTATAGCTATGACGCTAATTAGTAAAGGAATAGGGCTACGTAGTTAATTAAGAATGAAGTTAATAAATAGCGTAGTTAATAAAGTAGTGAAATCAATATAGAGCAGCAGTTAATATGAGTAATAATATGGATACTCCTACGGGTGATTCAAAAGCGATTGTTACCAATCAAACAGGTATACATGAAAAATTAGAGGTGATTGTTGAAAAACACTTCTCACATCCTTTTCAAAAACCTTATCAAAGTCATACTAAACAAGCCTTTGATGATGTTAATGAATTTGTACAAGCCTTTTTAGTAGATAAGCCTGATGGAGAAGTCATTCTTGACTCGTGTTGTGGTGTTGGACAAAGCACTCGTTTATTGGCAAAGCGTTATCCAGACGCTTTAGTTATCGGAGTAGATAAATCTTCGAGTCGTATCGAACGTAATGTTGAAGGTTTTACCGAAGAAGATGGTTATCAGGCACAAAACTACCATCTAGTACGTGCTGATTTGAATGACTTTTATCGTTTGGTAAAAATGGCTAATTGGCCTGTCAAGAAACACTATATTTTATACCCGAATCCTTGGCCTAAATCTAAGCATGTGCAAAGGCGTTGGCATGGTAGTGCTGTGTTTCCCACGTTAATCTCTATTGGCGATAAAATTATTTTGCGCAGTAACTGGCTGCTATATTTAGAAGAATTTCAACTGGCGGCAGATATCGCTGGTTTAATTGGTAGTATAATGGAAGTCAATGATGATGAACCATTAACGCCCTTTGAAGCTAAATACCAAGCTAGTGGTCAACAGTGTTGGCAGCTTGTTGTTGAGACGGCCAATTACGGTCATTAATGTCAACTTGGTATATATTACTTAAAATCACTATTTTATGGTTATTCTCACTACTCATTATTTTTTCTGAAAACAAACTTTTACAAATATCAAATTAAATCAATGTTTTAATTGTTTGGCATGACTATTGATTAAATTTATCACAATAGATAAATTTGAAGGAAAAATGATGAAAGCAATGAAAAGTAAAATATTGGTGGTAATAACCTCTCTAATTATGTGTACACAAGCAGGATTAATTTACGCTAGCTCATTTATTAGTTAGTGTTGAGATAGTCATTATCAATACTCTTTATTATGAAAACAGAAGACATTTGAACATTTTTTTATTAAAGTGCCTCACTTAAATGGTAACTTTTAAATGAATCCGTATGACTCCGCCCAAGCGTATAGCCCAAGCAACCCCAGCAGCCTTGCATAGAATTTTTACCCTTGCTGAAACCCCAGACTCCACGCTAGGGCGTATTGAGCAGGAAATTTCTCATAACCTTATCGGCTTTTTAAACAATCATATTGTTGCCAGCAAAAATGCGTTAACTGATATTGAACAAGACTTTGTGTCTCCGTGTATACCTGAGCAACCTGAGTTTGTTTCTGATCACATGCATCACTTGTTAGATAAGTTAGTTGCGCAATCGGTACATACTGCAAGTCCTAGCTTTATTGGTCATATGACCTCAGCTTTGCCTTCTTTTATTTTACCTTTATCTAAGTTGATGGTTGGTTTAAACCAAAACTTAGTGAAAGTAGAAACATCTAAAGCTTTTACGCCACTAGAGCGACAAGTTCTAGGCATGATGCATAACTTGGTATATCAAGAAAATGAAAGTTTCTACCAAGCTTGGATGCATAGTGCTCAGCATTCTTTAGGCGCCTTTTGTTCAGGTGGTACTGTCGCAAATATCACAGCGCTTTGGGTTGCCCGTAACAAACTACTTAAAGCCGATGGAAATTTTAAAGGCATCACCCGATCAGGATTGTTTTCAGCATTGCACCATTATGGCTATCAAGGCTTAGCAATTCTTGTTTCAGAGCGTGGTCACTACTCCTTGAAAAAGTCTGCAGACATTCTTGGTATTGGCCAGGACAGTGTAATTGCTATTGAAACCGATGAAAATAACAAAATAGACTGTCATAAGTTATCACAAAAATTCCAGCAGCTTCATGAGCAGAATATTAAAGTTTTGGCCATTGTTGGCGTTGCAGGTACCACTGAAACAGGCAATGTAGATCCGCTTAATAAGATGGCAGACATTGCAGAGCAACATCAATGTCATTTCCATGTTGATGCAGCATGGGGCGGGGCTACTTTATTATCGAATAAACACCGATATTTACTAAACGGAATTGAACGAGCAGATTCTGTGACCATTGATGCCCACAAACAAATGTATGTCCCAATGGGAGCAGGTGTTGTTTTATTTAAAAATCCTTCGTCTGTTGCTGATATTGAGCATCATGCAGAATACATACTTCGTAAAGGCTCAAAAGATTTAGGTAGTCATACATTAGAAGGCTCTCGCCCTGGTATGGCAATGTTAGTCTATGCGAGTTTACATATTATTAGCCGCCCGGGTTATGAAATGTTGATCAATCAAGCTATTGAAAAAGCGGAATACTTTGCTGACATTATCAATCAACATGAAGATTTTGAACTGGTCACTAAGCCTGAATTGTGTTTATTAACCTATCGATATGTACCTAAATCAGTGCAAGCATTACTTACTAAAAGTCTATTAAATGCTGATAGTGCACAGTTAGCGGATATAAATTTACTGTTAGGAAAGTTAACTAAATTTATTCAAAAGCGTCAGCGGGAAGATGGTCGTTCATTTGTTTCACGAACACGTATAAAAGTTGCCCGTTATGATGGTGATAAAATGATTGTGTTTCGGGTCGTACTTGCTAATCCATTAACGAGTCATGAAAACTTGCATGATATTTTGGCTGAGCAATGCTTATTAGCACAGGAAAGTGAAAAATTCTTGCCACAGTTATTGGCTATGGCGAAAATAGGCTAAGCTATAGTTGTACTTAACTTGATTTTATAAGGATATAACGATGAATAAAGGACTATTTTATTTGCTAGTAACGCTCTTAATTTGCACTTCTGGTTTGAGCATGGCAGAAATTTATAAATGGACAGATGCTAATGGTAAAGTTCACTTTAGTGATAAGCCACCCATCAATAAAAATGTTGAAACTATTGATGAGCAACGACTCGCTTCGCGTGCTAGTAGTTATACTCAAGCAGAGATAAAAATATTACCTATAGAGTCATCAGCTTATCGAAAGAACCAAAAGCTGGTCATGTATAGCACGTCAAGCTGTGGCTATTGTGCAAAGGCAAGAAAATACTTTGCCAAGCAAAGAATCCCCTTTAAAGAAAAAAATATTGAAACTTCAGAAAAATACCATCGTGAATTTAAAAAAATTGGTGGTAAAGGCGTGCCTGTTATTTTATGGGGGAAAAATAAAATGAATGGTTTCAGTGTTGAAAAATTTGAGAAGTTTGAAAAAATGTATAAAAAATCAGTTTAAGAGGAAAAAGCAAATCGGAAAGTACCAGTTTCGATTTGCCCTTAAACTACAAACTCACCGGCAGATTATCTATTAACCTTGCTTTGCCTAAATAAGCGGCCGCTAAAATAACAATATCTTTATCGCTTGGCTTCACTGGCGCTAATGTTTGTGCATGACATAAATTGATATAGTCAGTTTTTAATCCTGCTTGCTCAAATTTTTCACTAGCTTGCATAACAAGAGCCGCATAGTCTCTTGGCTGATGACTTTCGCGTAGCTGTTCGCTTAACCATTGCAAGGCTTTGTATAATGCAGGTGCTATCGCTAACTCTTTGGGTGTTAAGTAACCATTTCGTGAACTCATGGCAAGGCCAGATTTTTCGCGAATTATTTCTACAGGGATGATATCAACGGGCATAGATAAATCTTCAACCATAGTTTTGATCACTTGTAATTGTTGATAATCTTTCGAGCCAAAACAAGCAACATCAGGTTGAACTAAATTAAACAACTTACAAACGACCGTAGCGACACCGCGGAAGTGTCCTGGACGACTAGCACCGCAGTATAAGTCTGAAATGTTAGGTACTTCTACATAACTATTTTCACCAAAGCCTTTTGGATAAATAATATCTGCTGTAGGGGTAAATAATAAGTCGGTGTTGACCTTAACTAGACTGTCTTTGTCTTGCGCTAACGTTCTTGGATAATTATCAATATCTTCACTTAAACCAAATTGCATTGGGTTAACAAAAATACTAACAATCACTTTATCAGCATAGCGGTGTGCTGCTTTTACTAAAGCTAAGTGGCCGTCATGTAAATTTCCCATTGTGGGTACAAAAGCAATGGTTAAGCCTTGCATGCGCCATGCTTTAACTTGAGCTCGTAAATCTTTTATATTTTCAACTGTGTTCATGATGTATTTCTTATTTTGAATCTACTTCTATCCTTCCTTCGACTACTGTGCGCTCAGGATGAACGGAAGTATCCGCTTGCCCTGAGCTTGTCGAAGGGTTATTTAAAAATATGGTCTTCGCCCGGAAAATTTCCTTTAGACACTTCACTAATATAAAGCTCAATTGCTTTCTTAATATCGCCAGTTTCTTTAATGAAATTTCGAGAAAATTTAGGCATGTAGCTACAAGAAATGCCTAAAGCATCGTGCATTACTAATATTTGTCCATCAGTATATTTGCCTGCGCCAATACCAATAGTTGGAATTGAAATAGCTTCAGATATTGCTTTACCAAGCGGTTCAGGAATACACTCTAATACCAATAGCTGCGCTCCCGCTGCCTCTAATGCTTGTGCATCCTTTACCATTTGCTGTGCTTGCTCGTCTTCGCGTCCTTGTACCTTAAACCCACCAAAAACATTAACGGACTGCGGTGTTAAGCCTAAATGAGCACAAACAGGAATTCCGCGTTCTACCAAAGATTTTATGGTATCTACTAACCAAGCGCCGCCTTCCATTTTTACCATACTAGCACCCGCTTGCATTAATTTTGCAGCATTAGTAAGTGCCTGTTCGGTTGTGGCGTATGTCATAAAGGGCATATCGCCAATGACTAAAGTGTTTTCAACACCTCGCTTTACACATTGGGTGTGATAAACCATATCTTCAATTGAAACAGGCAGGGTATCATCTTGACCTTGAAGTACCATACCTAGCGAATCGCCAATTAAAATAGCGTGAATACCTGCTTGATCAAAGAGCTTGGCAAAGCTAGCATCATAAGCGGTAATGGTTGAAATTTTTTCGCCTTGCTGCTTCATTTTTAGCAAAGTCGATGTAGTTATATTAGCCATACAGTTCTCAATACATTTTGATGAGTTGAGTAAATACTCAGTTGCGCTACTTTCGCATAATTGAAATTTTAGCGCAAGAGCTTAGCTTAGTCTTGTTATGTCATTATTAGCAATGTTTTGGCTTAAAGTTTTTACACTATCGCCATTGGGTAGGTTCAGTTTGGGTGCTATTTCAACTAAGGGTAACAAAACAAACTCGCGTTCAGTCATGCCATAATGCGGTATTGTTAGGCGCTCTGTATTGATAATGTCATTGCCAAATAGGATTATATCGAGATCTAAAATACGTGCGCCCCAACGATTTTCTTTACGTACTCTTCCTGCTTTATTTTCAATAACTTGTAAGGTATCTAATAAATCAATAGCAGAGAGAGAGGTTTCAAGGGCTAAAATAGCATTGATATAATCATCTTGATCTTGAGGACCCATGGGTTTACTTAGGTATAAAGATGAAACAGATAACACTTGGCTTTGCGCTATATTTCTGATTTCATTAACAGCATTTTTTACTTGTTCAATAGGCTCAGATAAATTACTTCCTAAGCCAATATAAGCGGTTATCATTTTGTGTTTCCTGAAGCTGCTTGATCTTGTGGTCTCTCCACTTTAGGTTTACTTAGGTATAAAGATGAAACAGATAACACTTGGCTTTGCGCTATATTTCTGATTTCATTAACAGCATTTTTTACTTGTTCAATAGGCTCAGATAAATTACTTCCTAAGCCAATATAAGCGG
>Ga0209184_1000080_pt1 | contig 123992 bp, 111 predicted proteins | sample EN8Hudsemesocosm_2_FD_184627 | JGI IMG/M metagenome (GOLD analysis project Ga0209184, IMG submission 184627) | Methane-oxidizing microbial communities from mesocosms in the Hudson Canyon - EN8C Hudson Canyon (SPAdes) (version 2) | ecosystem: Environmental > Aquatic > Marine > Cold seeps... | reverse complement strand
TTATACACCAACTTCACGTAGAGAAAAGTATGAAGCAAGAGCGTTTATTGATTCAGTCTGTTGGAAAACAGGCGACTTATTACAAGCAATTACGGTATTTGTCGCAATTAACTATTTGAACTTTATACCAAAAGATTTTGTCTTTCTAAATATTTCCCTAGCCTTAGTCATGATTGTTTTGGCGTATTTTATTTCTAAAGAATATTTGATAAAAACTAGCAGTATTTAGGTCTTTTATCCAGAGCAAGATTATGACATTATTTTTGCTGCAGATATTGATTAACATCACCAATATAAAGTTAAACTATTGAAGAAATAGGTAAAAATAAATTAAACTGATAGCATATAACTTCTAGCGCCAATACAAGCTTTATACAACAAACAGGTTTTATTTTGTCAAACATATTATCCCATTTGCTACAAAGCCAAGCTTTAGAGCAAAAAATCGATCAATTGGGCTTACGCAAGCAAGTTAACTCATTAAGAAAATGGCAATGTTCACGTTTGTTGTTTTCCTATGATGACTTGTACCAACAAAAAAAATACCGTGCGGCAATGGATTTTTTTACCGATGAGCTTTATGGGCCCAATGATTTTACTCAACGAGATGAAGACATCAAAAAAGTGCTGCCTTTAATGGAGAAGGTACTGTCTAAGGAAACGCTAGCAACTTTTGAATTAGCGTTAAAACTTAATACGCTTTCGTATCAACTAGATTTTGAGCTGGTAAACAACTTGGGTGATGTTAAAGACATTTCAAATGATCAGTATGCCCAGGCTTATAGAAGTTGTAACAATCTGGAACAGCGTAAATTACAATTAGAACTAATTGATATGTTAGGCAACAATCTGGCTGGCATTGCTCATAGAAGATCTATTATGCTAGTGCTAAAGCTATCAAGAAAACCCGCTAAATTAGCAGGACTTGAAGAACTGCAAGCGATTCTGGAGAGGGGAGCAAATGCATTTCGCAAAATAAAGAAAATTGACGATTTTATTAAACCAATTCTTCAAGGTGAAACAGTTATCATGCAGAGTCTCTTTTCAGGTAAGAACTGTTTACCTGAAAAATTCACAATGAATTAAATGATAGCGTCTAAATAAAGCTGAATAAATACCTGTTTATCTGGTGTTAAATTATACGAATTAAATCATGCGACGAAACCGTTTGTAAATAAAGAGTGAATCATTATGAAAAAAGTAGCAATAATTTTAAGTGGCTGTGGAGTTTATGACGGCAGCGAAATTCATGAAGTTGTATTAACTTTGTTAGCCATTGAGAATAATGGGGCTAGTTATCGTTGTTTTGCACCCAACATTATTCAACATCATGTCATTAATCACTTAACAGGTGAAGTTAGTGAGAATGAGAGTCGTAATGTATTGGTTGAGTCAGCCCGTATTGCTCGTGGTGATGTGGAAGATTTGTGTGAACTACGCGAACAAGACTTTGATGCGTTGATTGTACCGGGCGGTTTTGGCGCGGCTAAAAATTTGTGTAACTTCGCTATTGATGGTGAAAACTATCAAATAAATGAGCAAGTATTAGCGGCTTGTCAGGCATTTGCTAAAGCTGACAAACCAGCTGGTTATATGTGCATTGCGCCTGCCATGTTGCCATTAATTTACCCTAAAGGTGTGCAAGGAACTATTGGCAAAGACTCCGATACAGCTACGTTAATAGAAGCGAAAGGCTTATTACATAACAATTGTGATGTAGACGATGTAGTTATCGACCAAGCCCATAAATTAGTGACAACGCCTGCTTATATGCTAGCAACATCAATAACTGAAGCCGCTGCAGGTATTAATGATTTAGTGAAAAATGTTTTGGCTTTAGTTAAATGACAATTAACTTTCTAAATGACAGTAAATTACTTATTGTTATTTTTTACTTATTTATCACAAATCTTTGTTATGCCTTACCTAATGATTTACCGAATAATCTTATGACAAAAAATACTGAATCTTCGATACGATTTTCTGATTTTGAAAGACAAGTTGCAGCTAAAATGGCATTAGATATTCGTTATTTTTGCGTTGAAAACGCTTTTGCTCAAACCGGACAATGCTTGCAACCTGTAACGAAATTACCGTCAGTATTAGCAAAAATGATTACTAATACTGGTATTGGTAGTGTGGTACTTTTTGCTGAAAACTTGGAGTCAACAAAGCAAATAATTCACTTAACACGTGATTTGCAGCAAGCTGCTGTTAAGTCTAAATCAGAGCAACCATTAATTATTTCTATAGATCAAGAAGGTGGTCGGGTTGTACGCTTGCCTCAGGCGACTTCATTTGCTGGTAATATGGCCATAGGTGCTACTTACCTTGCTAATGGCGTTAAGTACGCTAGTGAGACAAGTACTGTTATTGCAAAAGAATTAAAATTATTAGGTATAAATAATAATTATGCTCCGGTTGTTGATGTTAATACTAATGCCGAAAATCCAGTGATTAACACTCGCTCGTTTGGGGAAGATCCGCAGCGAGTCGCTGAGTTAGGGACTGCTGCAGTTAATGGATTTCAAGGGCAAGGGATAATGGCAACATTAAAGCATTTCCCTGGACATGGTGATACTCATGTTGATAGCCATTTAGGCTTGCCATTGGTCGCACATGACTTGGCGACAATAGAGAAAAAAGATATATCGCCATTTCGATGGGCTATTAGGCATAGTGATCCCGCGATGATCATGACAGCACACATTCAATATCCTGCTTTAGATGATTCAACTATTGAAAATATTACCGGTGATAAAATCATTCGTCCGGCAACTATGTCGCGAAAAATACTCACGACTTTATTAAGAGATCAAATGGGCTTTGATGGCATCATTGCAACCGATGCACTTGATATGGCAGGTATTTCTCATTACTTTAACGACGTTACAGCAGTGGTTGAAACCTTTGTCGCCGGTGCTGATTTAGCGGTGATGCCTTTTAAAATAAGAAAAGCAGAAGATGTCGATAAGTTTTATGATTTTATTAAGTCGGTTGCTCAATTATTACAACAAAAAGCAGATGAAACCGAATTTTCATTGGCAGAAATCCCGCAATCTCTAGCGAGAATAAATCGCTATAAAGCGAAATATATAAAGTTACCTAAAACGGCAATAGCAGAACAAATAGTCTTAGCTGAGCAAGAAGTAGCGAAAACAAAGTCTTTAGAACTTGAGCAATCCTTAGCTGATAATTCAGCCGTTTTGCTAACCAATAAGCAAGACAAGTTACCCGTAGATGTTACTAATATTAATCGAATACATTTGTTTGTTTTAAATTGGCAAGAGTTTCGCACTTTAAAAGAAGCTATCATCACTCATTGGCAAAAAGCGGATAAATCGATTCCACAAATTAGCGCAACAGTGGTAGCAGAAAGTGATGCACAATCACAGATTCAAAGTGGTGAAAAGTTAGTAAAAGCAGATTTAATTATTGCGACTATTGATACCAAAGTTGCTAGCGCAGTAGATATTGGCGGCGCAGAAGATGTATTAACACAAGCGTATTTAAAAAATGAACAAGGCAAGGTTAGTTATAATCAACTGCTTACTTACCAATTACAACAAGCACAACAGAAAAAAGTAACGAGTGTTTTAGTTGTTAAAGGCTCACCTTATTTGCTACAAGCATACACTGAATTAGCCGATGCAATATTAGTCACTTTTGATGATAGAATTTATCAGCAGCATGATGAGACGACATACAGCCCAGGTTATAATACGAGTATGGCGATTATCTTTGGTATGCAAAAAGCATTAGGAAAGTTGCCTGTGAGCTTAACAATGAATTAGTTTTTTAGTCACGGTTATCTCTATAGAAAATAAGTTTTTTTGATTTTTAGCTTATCCGCCATAAGGTATTTTAGTGTTGATGTTTTTTTATATGTTTATATAGTTATATCACATTAGGTAGTAATATTTTAACATTAGCTAAAGATTCGCTAACCTGTGCGTTGAAATAGCGAAGTGTATATTATATGGGTATATATTTAGCCAATAAAATTTTTAATCAGTATTTCAATATTTTTCATTGATTAGTTAGCACTAATAGCCTAACTTTAATGCAAATAACCTAATTAGTTCAAGTTGTTACAATGCTGTTAAGATTGTTAATGTTAGTGTTTTTCCTAAGTAGTTTTTCAGGCTTTGCTAGTGATGATACACAATTTAGTGCCTTTGGCACTATTGGGCTTGTTACTTCTGATTCTAGTCGGTACGGATACCGTAATGATGTAAGTTATCACAAAGGCGTTTATTCTGGTGATATTGACTTTTTAAATCACTCATTGCTTGGTGTTCAATTAGATAAATCATTAAGCTCCGATGTTGATTTTGTCGGTCAAGCCGTCATTAGGGATTTAGCCGATCCTAAGTTTGAGCGCTATATCACCTTAGGCTTTTTAAGATATGCACCTTCTGCTAATTGGCAACTTAGAATAGGAAGAACCGCACCAGATATATTTTTAATAACAGAGTATCGAGATGTTGGCGTTGCATATATTTGGGCAACTCCACCAAATGAAGTATACGGGATGATACCATTTCGCTCTTTAGATGGTGCAGATGTCGCTTATAGCACTCATTTAGGTGATGGAACACTTAGAGCAAAAGTTTTTACTGGTCAAGCTGAGTCAGTTATTTCTTCTGCATACTCTGTAATCCCTATTGAACTCAAAAACATCTTTGGACTTTCCATCAACTTTTCCACCATTGACTGGAGCATTCAGGCTCAACATACCCAAGTCAAACTTGCTAATGAAGCTGAAGATAACCAACAAATTATCGATGCAGTTGCGCAAATGCCACCTTTTATTTGGCCTGATGCGAAGCAGTTCAGTGAAAGCTTAGCTTTAAAGGGAAAACATGCTAGTTATACTTCTATCAGTGGTCAGGCTTATTTAGGTAATTTCTTATTGACGGCAGAACTCGCTCAAATAACTTCAAATGATACTGATGTAATTCCCAAGCTATTAAGTGGCTATGGAAGTTTAGCTTATCAGTTAGGTGAACATACCCTTTACAGTGTTTATGCATTTACAGATTCCGACAGTTATACCTTTGATGAGCCTGGTGTAAAAACACAATTAATACCTGAATTAATTAGTGGTGTAGAAAGTATGAATAATTTCTATGCTTCTAGTCAGCAAACCATCTCAATTGGTTGGCGCTGGGACTTTAGCGACAACATTTCTTCATCATTACAGTGGAACAACACTCATATAGATGATCTTGGCGGAGCATTGTGGCTCAATGATTCAGCTGATCTTTCAGCTGATACCATAAATGTTTTGATGCTTAGTGTGAGTTTCAGTTTATGAGTATGCAGCGAAATTTTCTAATTTTTCTCATATTTATATTAATGAGTATGCCTACATTTGCGGAAGAAGAATTAGTTGTAGTTGTTAACGGAAATAATCCTATAGAGCAAATGACTCGCTCTGAAGTTATTGATCTTTTTATGGGCAAGTATGTGGCGTTTCCTGATGGAAATAAAGCAATTGCCGTTGATCTAACCAGTGAGCATAAAACTAAGAAAATTTTTTATCAACGACTTGTAGGCCGCTCCTTAGCAAGTATCAATGCTTATTGGTCGCGAATTCGCTTTACCGGCCGTGCGAAGCCTCCTATAAAAAAAGAATCTAAAGAGGGCGTAGTGCAATATGTAGCAACAACAAAAAATGCTATAAGCTATATTCCTAAATCAATGCTTAATGAAAAACTTAAAGTGGTTTATCAATTAAATGAATAAAAATGGCCTTGTTATTCGTCTTGCTATTATTGTCATTTTTGCTGCATCCGCAGTGGGATTTCTAGCGACTCAAGTATTTTATCGTATAACTTATTTGAATGAATTATCTCTTAGTAAAGATAAAATTGAGCAATTACACACTACAGTTTCATCAACCACTTCAATAGCTACTTATTTAGAAGATGAAGAATTAGTAACTGAAGTGGTCAATGGCTTAGTTTCTAATGATATTGTTAAAAGTGTAGAAATAAAGACTAAGTCTTTGAGTGTTAGCTCAAAACAACACGAGAAAGCAGTTGATAGCATAGAATTTCAATTGTACTCTCCATTTGAAGCTGAAAGATCCGTCGGCTCATTAACAATTACCCCAGATTTATTACATATAGAAAAAAGAGCTCAAGAAATAAGCTTCGATAACAGTTTAGCTATATTTATACAGGCCTCTATTGTCACAATAATTATCATAATAGTTGCTTATACTGTCATAACTCAACCTATTCTGACAATTGAAAGGCGCTTGCATAATATAGTGCCAGGTACTAACGAAAGAGTTGAAACTCCTAATCACCACAACAAAAGTGAAATTGGTTCGCTGGTTGTTGATATTAATTCATTGCTTGATAAGACTGAAAATCAACTAGAACAAGAGCGTAACCTACGAGATGAGGTTGAGCGCTTAAGTAAGCACTTTAGAACCTTATTTGAAAAATCTACTTCTTCAATTATTCTAACTGAGCCTAAGGGCAATATACTTTTGTATAATGAAGCATTTGCCTCTTTATTAAAGCGACTTAACCTTCCTCTTAAGAAGAGCTATGGTCCTTATTTAAAAGAACTATTTTTGGAGCAGCATCAGCTTAATAATCTTGTTGAAATAGCCTTTGGTAATGAAGAAATAGCTTCTGGTGAATTCAAACTCGTAAATAAAGCCACTGATGAAGCTGTTTGGGTGCAAACAATAGTAACTTCCTCAATTGCAGAAGATTACAAAGAGCATTACCAAATAACCCTACATGATATTTCTAAGCGAAAATTACAAATAGATAAACTAGACAAAAAGGCTAGCACAGATGAATTAACCAAATTATTGAATCGTCGGGGGGCTGAACAAAAAATTAACTCACTTATCCAATCAGAGACTCAATTTGCTCTAGTTTTATTGGATTTAAATAAATTTAAACCAATAAATGATATCTATGGTCATGAAGCGGGTGATGACATCCTTATTCATGTTGCTAGCCAGTTAACAAAAGGGCTAAGACATCGAGATATATTATCACGCTGGGGAGGTGATGAATTTATTATAGTATTACCTAATTTACCCCAAGCAGAGTTAACAGAGATAACATTAAAAATAAAGGAACATATTGAAGCTCCATTATACATTCCGGCCCAAAACATTAGCTTGAGTGTCAGTGCTTCTATGGGGGGAACATTCTTTCCGGATGATCAACTCACCTTGAAAGCTATAATAGAAAATGCTGATAAAGCCATGTACTGGTCAAAAGAAAAACAACGAATAAATGATGATCATTTCTTTAGCTTATATCAGGATCTGCTTAAAAATATGGATAAGAATTAATGCTTATCAATCCTACTACATCAGAAAATGATAAATTAGCATCGATACGCCAATTAAAGTTGTCGCTCGTTTTTGTTATGTCTAGTTTATTAGTTTTACTGTTAAGTGGGTTGTTTTTCTCTCCTTTTGATGAAGTAGAAATTGCCATAATTGTTTGTTTTTTAGTTTTAGTATTCCTCTATTATTGGTCAAATACGGATACTATAAATATTGTTATCGGGATTACTTTATGGGCCCTTGCTATATTAGCGACTTATCTTGCTTGGCAAAAACATGGCTTATTTGATGCGTCAATACTTACCTTCCCTTGCATTATTCTGCTTGCATTGGTTTTAGGCTCAAAATTACTCTCTATTTCACTAATAATTTTTATTGAAGCAGTTATCATATTTTTTATGTATGCACATACTGTTCAATTAATTGAAATAAAAGAGCTTTCTAAACACTCATTACAAGTTAGAACTATAGATATCATTATTCTTATCTCTCTATTTTCCATTATCAGTTTTATTTACATTCAGCATATAAAGTCTTCGCTAAATAGGTTTCTTAATAAAAACAAAACACTAACAGAAAAATTAAAACAAACATCAAAGCTAGTTAATTATGACACTTTAACAACGTTGCCCAATGAAAGGATATGTAGATCTGAAATACAGACACTATTAAGTAATTTAACTGCATCAGGAAAAACATTGTCATTTATGACCTTAGATTTGCATAACTTAAGAAGTATAAATAATTCTTTAGGTCATGCTATTGGTGATGAGTTATTAGTACAGCTTTCTCAACGTTTGCTTTCTATAATAAAAGCTAATGAATATATTTATCGCTTTCATGGCGTTGAGTTTGTTTTGTTAAAATTATCAAATAATCATGAAGAAACAGAGGCCTTAAAAGAACAAATATTTCAGGCAACCAGTTTACCTTTTTATATTCATGACTATGAAATTGAGTTATTTATCTCTATTGGTATTTCAATTGCCCCATTTGATGGAGACAATATAGAAGTATTACGTAAAAAATCTCATTTAGCGCTACATCAAGCAGATAATAAAAGTATAAATACATTTCATTATTATGATGAAACGATGACATCAACTGAAGAAAATAAGTATCAACTTATTCAAGCACTAAAGTCAGCTATCAATAATAATGAATTTGAACTTCACTACCAACCTAAAATTAATTTAAAGACTAATAAAATTACTGGAGCTGAAGCATTAATTCGATGGCATTGTCCAAAGCGTGGTATGGTGCCTCCAGATGTATTTATCCCCATTGCTGAGGAATCAGGAATCATTATTGATATTAGCAAATGGTTAATAAATGAAGCTTGTAAAACTTGTATGCAATGGCATGCTCAAGGCTTAAAACATTTAAATGTAGCGATCAACTTATCTCCTGTTGACTTTAGGCGGGGAAATTTACCACAGATAGTTTTAAAAGCGCTACAAAGTAGCGGCTTATCACCACACTATTTAGAGTTAGAAATTACTGAATCAATGATTATTGACGATGTATCTCATATCCAAAACCAAATTCATCAGCTACATAGCAAGGGTATAACATTTGCTATTGATGACTTTGGTACAGGTTATTCAAATCTAGGTTATTTAAATAAATTTAACGTTACAACACTAAAAATTGACCAATCGTTTGTACGGAACATTCATCAGTCAGAGCAGGACTTACTTATAGTAAAAGCAATAATAAATATGAGCCGAAGTTTAGGAATTAATAATGTTGCTGAAGGAGTTGAAGACAAAGCAGCAGCAGAATTATTGAATGAGCAAAAATGTGAATATGGACAAGGTTACTATTGGTCTAAGCCATTAAAGAATGATGACTTTATTCAATTTGTTTCAGCTCAGTTATAAATCTTTATTTAAACTTATATATGGTTATAAGTAGTATACAGATTAAGTAAGCACCAACTTACAGCCTACACTGTAAACTGACTGTACTAATTCGTTTTTAGACTCTATTGCATTTGATTTCTTACGCAGTTTTTTAATATGACTACCTATGATGCGTTCACTGTGTCCTTCTGGTTAAAGGCACATAGTTGCTAAATTTGTTAAGTTTGAATATTCCTCCCGGCCTTTATAAATAACGTGGCTATTGTTTAAAAAAACAATAACCACGAATCAAGCTATCAATGAGTGAACTTGAGTTGATAGCGATCTAGGAACGTACTCTGATTACTCGAACCCAAGATTACGTAAGATAATTAAAACTATTATTCTACACGCTCAAACGTAACGCTTGCATCTGTAAATAAAATAGTTGTTGGCCCCTCAAATCCAGAGTCTGTTCCAAGACTAAAATACAAGATTCCAGTATCGCCAGTTGTAATGCTGAAGGTTTTCTCTAGTATCTCAGAATCGAAAGATTTAAGGCCAAAAAGATTAGAACCGGGATCACAATCTGCCAGTGTTTCCGATCCAATATCACCAAGAGTCAATCCGTTAGTGCCTTCTTCCATATTATTGCCAAGATCAATGTTTATGCGATAATGTTCGTCGTTTTCAACTCGGATTGCTTTTGGCTCTTCAACCGACAACCCTGCTTTAACATAGACTGAATGAGGTGCTCCGCCAATACCAAAACACATATTATTAACATTTGTCGCTATGGTTGCTTTGAATACACCGGTATAACTTGTATTTGCTGCTAATCCTTTAATTGGAGTGTGCAACAACATGCCCGTATCGTCGCTTCGGTTATAGGAATATAGAAGATAACCTGTAACGTCTCCACCTTCTTCAAGAGCAACTGTTTCTTGCGATTCAGCAGTCAATTCCCATTCGAATTCACTTCCTGCTGGATAGTCATAAAATACAGAAGTGATATTTGGCTGAGGTATAGAAAAATCAAGGTCAACAGTAAATCCGTCAATTGACTTGTCTGATTGCGTAAAAGTCACATCAGCATTTGTAAAATAAATACTGCTCGGGCCTTCAAATCCAGAATCAGTTAGCAAAGTTAACCAAAGTTAACCAAAGTTCTCCATTCTCATCAGATGTTACTTCAAAGCGATTTTCAGTATTGTCAAAATCCTTTAATCCATAAACAGGACTTGACGGATCACAATCTTCCAAAGTAGACAAACCTATATTACCTAGAGATTGAGCATCTAACCCACCTTGTGTTTGGCTTCCTGTATCCATGGTAAGACGATAATGGTCGATACTATCGACAGTTTATTCTGGCTCATTAGCAGTAAGGCTCGCCTTAACTGTTACTGAATGAGGTGCTCCTCCAATACCCATACACATATCGTTAACATTAGTAGCGAGTTGAATATTAAAAGATACTTCGTAATGAGTACTCGGCATCAAGCCATCAATTTTGCGACTGATATACATCTGAGTATCATCACTACGATTATATGAGTGCATCAAGTATCCTTTACCTAGATCCCCCGTTGTTAGCGTAAATTCAGCATTTTCTGCTGCAGTAAGTTCCCACTCAGCTTCGCCACCAACAGGGTAGTCAGCAAATCCAGCCTGCCATTCACCATTTGTTGCTGCAAGATCATACGAAACGCTATCTGTATATGTAACTTCATTATCGTCAGAGTTACAACCTACAACTGCTATAGCAAGAATACCAACGAGTGTATTTTTCCAAAGTGTATTAATTATCAAAACTTGTACCTTTCATTTTTTAGCTAACTAGTGAGTTAAACTTAAAGTAAAACTAATTATGTAACGCAGCATCTTGCGCCAATCGCCGCGCAGTATACGTAAATTTGATTGGTGATTTTGTTAACAATTGTTATCAGAAATTTAGTTGGTGCTAAGTTTTAAAGAATAATACCATTCCGCATAAAGAAGTGACCACTTAGAACGATATGGGCGACATTAGAACAAGCAAAATATGTGTAGATATAGTTATTCTACATCAAACAAGTTTTGTGCCGTTATCATGGTGCCCATACGTTTCCGAAGGACGAGCTTTAAAGGCTTATATGCAGCGTTATTAATTTTGACAAGGACGCTACATGGAGGTAGCTTATTAGAGAATGCAGGAGCATATTCTCCTGAATAACCATTTTCTTCAATCAATGCCTTGCCTCTAAGCCTTTAAATTCTAGCTAAGAGATCACTTTCTTATACGGATTGGTATAACCTTCAGAATAGTCAATTAGTTACAATTATGAAGGTTATGGGAGGTGAGTTTTATTCTACAGGGTTCAATCTAAAGAGTGTAATTAGCCACTACAACTTAAGAAAGCACTAACTTATAACCAACACTATAAACTGATTGCACTAACTCGCTGTCAGATTCAATGGCGTTTAATTTTTTGCGTAGCTTTTTAATATGGCTATCTATGGTACGTTCACTGACCACACGATTATCTTGATAAACCATATCAATTAATTGCGATCTAGAATAAATTCGACCCGGGGTGCTAGCTAAAATTTTAAGTAGATTGAACTCTATAGCAGTTAACTCGACAGGGTGTTGATGTACTTTTGCTTGGTAGTTTTCGATATTGAGTTCTAATACAAGGTCTTTTGCTTGTGTTTCAGTATTTGCATTATCAGTTGGGTTTATACGCCTAAGAATTGCTTTTACTCTAGCGACAACTTCTCTAGGTGAAAAAGGCTTGCAAATATAATCATCAGCGCCTAACTCTAATCCTAATAACCTATCTATTTCGTCAACCCGAGCGGTCACCATGATAATGGCAATGCTGCTAAATTCCTGTATTTCACGACAGATTGTTAAACCATCTTTACCAGGCAACATTAAATCTAATAAAATTAAGTCGAAGTGCTGATTTTTAACGGTAGAGACCACGTTATTTCCGTCAAGTAAAATTGTAGTTTGATAGCCCGATTTAGTTAAATAATCCGCTAATAAGGTAGCAATTTTTTCTTCATCTTCAACAATTAATATGTGCGACATCGTAAAGTTTTAACCTTATTAATATTTTAGGGTATTAATGGGAATGTACAGCGGATCTCAAGACCACCTAATTTAGAATGAGTCGCCTTAATTGTACCTTGATGAGCTGACATTATTTTTTTGCATAAGGCTAACCCTAATCCAGAGCCGCCGGTTTTTCTATTTCTAGAGCTCTCTACTCGGTATAAATGTTCGAATAACTTGTTCATTGAACCGTCAGAAACTCCCGGGAAGCTATCGCTAATAGCTAGTATAACGTGGGAGGATTCTTTTGTTAGTGAAATATGAATTTTACCTGGGGCTTGAGTGTACTTAAAACTGTTATTGATTAAGTTGTCAACAAGTTGGCTGATTCTGGTTTCATCTGCCCAGATAGTAATGTCAGAGTTAGGTATGTGTTGGCTGATAGATAGTTTTAGTTCACTGGCCTTATGCTCATGGCGTATTAAGTTGTGTTCAATGACCGCGGCTAGATTTATTTGCTGCTTTTGATAGCGCATCGCACCGATTTCTGCATTTGACAAAGTGGATAAATCATTAACTAATTTATGTAAATGTTCAACTTCGTCATTTAATGAAGATAAACTATTGAAATCTAAAGGTCTAATACCATCTTGAATTGCTTCAATTTCGCCTTTAATAATGGCAATAGGTGTGCGTAATTCATGGGATATATTGGCTAACCAAGTATTTCGTGAATGTTCATTTTGTTCTAATGTTTTAGCTAAATCATTAAAATTTAAAGATAAAGATGATAGTTCATCATTGCCAGTAACATTAATTTTAACCTTATAGTCGCCATTATTTAATGAACTCATTGCATGTGCTAAACGTTTAATTGGCATAACAAAGTGACGAGACATGGGGATGGCGATAATAACAATAAGTATGAAAAGTCCTAATACAATATAAAAAAGGTTTTTGTTTATTTGCTCAATAAAGGCTAAATCGAAAGTGTCTGTTAACTCAGTTTTTGGTGGTAAAGCTAAATAGCCGATAATATCCCCATTTAAATGAATTGCTTGTAGATTGAAATTCTCATTTACTGGGCCTAATACTCTATGCTTTTCAGAATTTAATAAGCTTGGATGAAGGCTGCTACCATTGTTTCTTGTTCTTTGTTGACTCTCAACTGGTCTCGGTCGTCGTTGAGGGGCTAAAAATTCTGGTGGTCTATTCTTTCTTGGTCGAAAGTCACTGTTTGTACGTAGATATTGCTCGACATCATTTGGTAGCTCTATTCCATCTTTTGATAATTCGACTATTTGTTGCCACTTTTTACTGGGTTTAAATTTTGGGATTTTTTTTGGTGGAGGCGAAAAGTCATGCTTTTTCTTCCTTGGAGGAGGACGTCTTTCGAGATTGTTGGCTCTAACAAGTGAGTCCCAACTTTGCTCTTGTTGATAAAAGAGTGCTAAGTTTTTTGACAGTAATTCTAGGCTTGCCAACTCTTTATTATTGACGTATTCCAGCATGCCACGATCGAAACTCCATTGCACTGCAGCATAAATTACAGTGAGTAATAATATGCTCGTAAATAACAAGATAAGTATTAGCTTAGTGAATATTTTCATTTAATGATCTGGAGCCTACTGATTTAACTAGCTTATCAATGAGTTTCTAATTATACCAATCTATTTACATTATAACATTTTGACGAGCACGGCTCTCATATTCGCTATTCCACAGCTTCAATAGTATGAAGTATTCTTCTATCTCATGATCTGTTAATGAAAGTGAGATGATTTTCTTCATCAAATCATTAAATCGAGAAAGCTGTGGAATTGTCATTTTGTCATCCTTTTAATATTTTTTTATTGATACTATTCATCACTTAATGTTTCTAGAAAAGCGATCAAGTCATCAATTTCTTCAGTGGTTAAATTGAGTTCACCTAACCTACCGCCTTGTGCAATGTTTCTATTAACTTCTGGGGACTCTGAGAACGTAGTGTCGCGTGTATTATAGAACTCAATCACCTCTACCTCTCGTAGCGTGGTAAACACGCCGTTGTGCATATATGGCGAAGTATCCGCAATATTTCTTAAAGTGGGCACTCTAAATTTCCCATCATCGCGTGTATTACCGCTTACTGCGCCTAAACCTAAATCTATAAAGTTAGGATCATTAATGAATGCAGGGAGTTGTGTATTACTGGGAACACCAATATTTCTATAGCTGAAATTAGAAAATGCTCTTCTATTGCCGTCGTGACAAACTTGGCACTGGCCTTTTGTATTGAAAATATCTAATCCTCTACTTTCTGCAGCAGTGAAGCTTGTTGTTCCAACTTGTACTTGGTCAAACTTAGAAGAGAAAGGAGAGAATATGGCACTTCTTTCAAATGCAGCAATAGCATCGGCAACATAGTTATAGGCTTGTTCAACATTTAGTAAAATATCGTCACCAAATAACAATTCGAATTCTGTCGCATAAGTACTTATTGCAATTTTAGTAATAACGTCTTGTTCTGATGTATTGCCCATTTCTGCGGAGTTTAAAAAAGGGATTTTGGCTTGCTCTTCAAGTGATGCTGCTCGGCCATCTAAAAATAAGCCACCTACTAATCTTTCTCCTCCTCTTGGTGTAGGCCTCATTCTCGGTGGTGGTATGAGTGCACTATAGCTTGTTGTGGGTGAATTACGTGTACCAAAGCTTTGTTGATCTGCACCAATAGAACTTGGATTTGCGCTGTTAGGATCATCAAAGCCGGTATTCATGTCATGACAACTTGCACAAGACTGACCAACAGGGCTAGACAAGTTGGTATCGTGGTAAAGTAAATTGCCTAAATCAACCAATTGTTGCGTGTTCACTACAGTCCCGTCGATTAATACTGTTGTCTCGGTATTTATTGGCGTTTGTGGTTGAGGAGGTCTAGGTCGCGGTGTTGCGGTAATATTTCCCGCCGGTTGGTCAATTTGTGTAGGTGAAACCGAGTTTTCACTGTCTTCTGTATTTGAGTATGTCGCAGCTGAAAATGAAATTGATAAGGTGGCGAAACTTAATTTAAGTAATTCTACGGATCTTAACTTCGAAATTATTTTCATAGTAACTTCTCTTTGCTTTTATGTAGGTTTTCTAACGTTAGCAATGAAAAGTGAAAGTAGTATGCAGCAAATAAGGAAACAATGTGCAAATGGTGTTGTACAACTTTAGGCAAAGATAAGTTGGTAAAGAAAAACCCATAAAAATTTTATGGGTTTTGGATGTTGTACTAAGTTGGTAAAATACGTTTATGCGATCAGTTTAATAAAAAGTATCTTCTTTGTTATGTGCTTGTGGATCTTCTATGATCTCTTCAAATTCTACTTCAAAATTATTATTATTGCAGGTATCTGCCATGTAAATTTTGCGGGTTGAACCATCTATCCAAGTTACCGTACCGCTACCTTTTCTACTGCCGCATTTCATACCAATATGAATATCATTAAACTCCATAGCTTCTCCTAATTATCTATTATAAAGATGCAAGTACTTAGACGGAATAATCAATTATAAGTTCATTTTGTTTGTTTTTAATGTAACAAAGTGAACAAATGGATTGTGGTGAAAACCATCAAATATCGCTGTTTTTTTATTCTTTGAATGAATCATTATAGAGGGAAAACTGATCTTTGCTAGTGGCAATTAAGGCAAATACTCATTGCCGAGGGTGCAACATTTGCTAGCCCCCGTAACTGTTGACATGCTGCTTAAGAACTTTTTGTCATAAGCGAATGCTAGCCAAGCAAAGGCTATTGCTTCCAACTGATCTACATCGATATCTTTATGATTAGTAAGAAGAAGTTCGTAGTTTGAACTCTGTTTTTTTAACTGTTGATTTATCAGGTTTTTTAAGGTTTTGTTATGAACACCACCACCACAAAGATATACCTTAGTAATGTTTTTATTGCCAGTAGTGTGTTGTTTAATGGCATTAACTATGGTTATTGCGGTAAAGGCAGTAAGTGTTGCTTGCACATCTTGATTACTGACTGGGCTAACCCTATTCAGTTGCTTATTAAGCCATTGCAAATGAAAATACTCACGACCTGTACTTTTAGGTGGGGCTAGTTGAAAGTAGTCATCAGATAATAATTGCTTTAATAGATCATCGTTTACTTTTCCTGTGGCTGCCCATTCGCCATTTTTATCATATTTACTTTTATTCTTGGGGCTATGCAATTTAAACCAGTCATCCATTAAGGCATTACCTACGCCGGTATCGTAACCAACAACCTGCAACTTGTTAGTTGCAGGAAGAAAAGTAAGGTTAGAAATACCACCAATATTCACCACAAAAACATCAGAGCCCTTTTTTATTAAATCATCAGCTATAGACTTTTCACGACTCTTATTTTCACGGAATAAGGTTTGGTGAAAAGCAGGTACCAATGGCGCGCCTTGTCCACCTAAAGCCATATCTTTACGTCGAAACTGCCCAATAACGCGTATATTCGTTAAGGTAGCTAAAGTTTGGCAGCAACCAATTTGTAAAGTAAAAGGGTTTTTAGCTTGCGGTCGGTGACGAATAGTTTGCCCGTGGTTACCAATAGCAATAATGTCAGTACAAGATAACTGCTCTTGCGCTAAAAATGCGTTGATTGCCTTAGAAAAGAGTTTCGCTAATTCAACATCTAAAGTAAAAGCGCGATCAATTTCATTATTATCAGGGGTGTAAAGTGCCGTAATTTTTTTAGCTATTTCGCTACTATAAGGTTGATAGAAACTGGCATGATGTTTAAGGCTATTTTTGTTATTAAAAGTAACTAGTGCTAAGTCTATACCGTCGGCACTTGTGCCTGACATTAAACCAATATAATACTTTGGTTCATTGTGCGACGGAGGATTTATATTAATCATCACTTTGTTGGGTACTTTCTGCGTTGGTCGTCATAGACAACATAGCATTTTTTGAACCTTCAAGCTCTTGTAGGCGTTTTTCAGCTAACGCGGTGAATTCGCTTTTATACTTTTTAGCAATGGGTTTAGCATCAGGGAGTTTTACTGTTCTCGGATTACGATGCACACCATTGAGTAAGAATTCATAATGTAAATGTGGGCCCGCAGCCAAGCCTGTTGCGCCAACTTTGCCAATTAACTGTCCTTGTTTTACTCGTTGACCCTTTTTAACGGCTCGTTTTGAAAAGTGCAAGTATTTAGTCACTATGCCATTACCATGTTGAATAAACACATAATTACCATTGTATTTATTATAGGTTGAATGGGTGACTTTACCATTACCCGCAGCGACTACGGGAGTGCCTGTTTTCGCAGCGTAATCAACTCCTCGGTGGGCTTTCCAACGTTTTTGAACGGGGTGAAAACGATTGCGTTTAAAGCTTGAACTAATGTATTTAAAATTAACAGGCGCACGTAAAAAAGCTTTGCGCATACTTTTGCCATCAGGGCTGTAGTATTCATCATCAGTAAATAGCACGGTTTGGAAAGGTTCATCTTGATTGATAAATTCTGCAGCTAAAATACTGCCGGTACCAATATATTCACCCTCAACATATTTTTTTTCATAAATTACATGAAAGCTATCACCCGATCGTATGTCTAAAGCAAAATCAATATCCCAACCAAAAATATTAGCAAGCTCAATTATTTGTCCGTCTGTTAACCCCGCAGAGGTACCAGCATTCCAAAAGTTTGAATTGATTGTGCCATGAGCAAAATCTTGTCGAATTTCAACTGTTTTACTTTCTTTATGTGATTGATAGTTGTCGCCAACAAGGTTGATATAGAGCGTATCAGTTTTTGATAGTGGGTATTCTAGTGCCGTTATTTTTTTTTCATCATTAGTGGCAATTCGTAGTGTATCCCCAACATTAATTTTAAGTAGTAATTTACTGTTTTTGCCTTTAGCACTGCTAATAGCATAAGTGTCTTGAGCACTAAAGCCTAAACGTTTAAATATTCTAGCTAAAGAGTCGCCGCTGCGTACTTTTTCGCTTTGCCAAGAAATATTGCTTTGTTGTTGTGAGTTTACCGTTGTTGAAATCGCAGTATTATCAATTAGCTTATTATCTTTCGATTTGCTGATTGAAGGGATCTCAACTGGGGTTGTCGTTGTTTTATCTAATAGCTGATCAGGTATAGCAACTTGGTAGCGTTTGCCAACTTCAAAACCTTGATTATTAGCATCGTGTGTTGTTAACTCTTGCTCACTCGGCAGCAACACCAATAACACAGCAAGCATGCTAATGGAGATAATGATAAGGCGATGTTTCTTTGGCAACTGTTGAAAAGTTTTATATAAGCTCAGAAAAATTCCATGCAGAGTTTTCAACTGACGCTGTATTATTTGTTGTTTATTCACTGGGATATTTGTTTACTTTATATGAGTATTGGTAACTGAAATACGATAACTGTCGTTAACTAATATTTCACTATACCAAAGTTTTTATAAAAGTTTTATAAAAATAGGCTCACATTTGCTTTTATGTAGAAGATAAAGTGAGTAGAATTCGGCCATTGAAATAAATATAGACCTAGCCAATGGAGCTAAAAATGACCGATGTTAGTCAAGCGTTTGCAGAATTGAAACGCGGCGCGGAAGAAATCTTAGTAGAAGATGAATTATTAGAGAAATTAAAAACAGGCAAACCGTTAAAAATTAAGGCTGGTTTTGATCCAACAGCGCCTGATTTACACCTTGGTCATACCGTATTAATTAATAAATTACGTCAGTTTCAATTACTAGGTCATGAAGTCATTTTCTTAATTGGTGACTTTACTGGTTTGATTGGCGATCCAACCGGAAAAAATGTAACACGTAAGCCGCTAACTAAAGCAGATGTTTTATCCAATGCCGAAACATATAAAGAACAAGTGTTCAAAATTTTAGATCCAGCTAAAACAACGGTAGCTTTCAACTCCACTTGGATGGATAAATTAGGCTCGGCAGGCATGCTTAAATTAGCTTCACGTCAAACCGTTGCTCGTATGATGGAACGTGATGATTTTAAAAAACGTTATGCTAATGGGCAATCTATCGCTATTCATGAGTTTATGTATCCGTTAGTGCAAGGCTGGGATTCTGTTGCACTTGAGTCAGATATAGAGTTAGGTGGTACAGATCAAAAGTTTAACTTACTGATGGGAAGAGAGCTGCAAAAGTCAGAAGGTCAACGCCCACAAACCGTATTAATGATGCCTTTACTTGAAGGTTTAGACGGCGTACAAAAAATGTCTAAATCTTTAGGGAATTATATTGGCATTACTGATAGCCCGTCAGATATGTTTGGCAAGATCATGTCGATTTCTGATGTGTTGATGTGGCGTTATTATGAGTTATTAAGCTTTAAGCCTTTGGAAGAAATAGAAGGGTATAAAGCAGAAATTGAACAGGGTAAAAACCCTCGCGATGTTAAAATAGACTTAGCAAAAGAATTAATTGCGCGTTTTCATGATGAAGCGGCTGCTGAGGCGGCACACCAAGAATTCATCAATCGTTTTCAAAAAGGCGCTATGCCTGATGAAATGCCAGAGCTTGAACTTGCACCTGATGGTGGTGAAATTGCTATTGCTAATTTATTGAAAGAAGCAGGTTTAGTTGGTAGTACTTCTGATGCTTACCGCATGATTAAGCAAGGCGCAGCTAAAATTGATGGCGAAAAAATTACTGACAGAAACCTAGCTATTGCTAGTGGCAGTAAAGCCGTATATCAAGTAGGTAAGCGCAAGTTTGCTCGGGTGAGTGTTAAGTAATAATTTAATTTATTCAAAAAAGACCAGTCAATTGACTGGTCTTTTTTTGTCTTTTTTCTGAGGGATTTATAACCTCTTTGTCAGACTAAAGTCTAGTGCATAGAGTGTTTACAATAACCATAATTAGTTTATGGTTATATCTTGTTGTTCTCGTTCGTTTTTTTAATGTTTTATTTCGTTATCGTTTTTTGATCTACATCATAACGATAAAAATTTGAACGCGTACACTGTGACATATTGTCGCAGTGGCTGTTTTTTGTTCGCTGTTATTTCCATAAACTATCATCACAAAAAAGAGAAGTTTTTACTTGAAGTTGTCACCCTTTTTTAAAACGGTAATGAGTTATTTATCAACACCAGCTAAGGCATTGGTGGTGTTTTTATGTGTTATTTTACCAGCGCAAGCATTATTTGTTAGCCCGCCGAAAGATCCTATGCCGCTAATAAAGGAAATCTTTCCACAATATACTAAAATTTCTGAAAAAGTTGCCGCCAAAGCAGAGGGGCCTCTTGTTTGGACAGTTTATGGTAATACAAGTGATAACAATGAAGAAATACTCGGCTATGCATTTGAAACCAACGATTTAGCTAAAATACCAGCCTACTCAGGTGAGCCGGTAAACATGTTAGTGGCAATTGACACAAAAGGCATTTATTTAGCTGCTAAGGTATTAGAACACCACGAACCCATTATTTTAGCTGGTATCCCTGAATCAAAATTACATGCCTTTGCTGATCAATATGACGGCTTGAATGTTAGTGACCGACTAAAAGTAGGCGGTAACCAAACTGAAGGCACAGTACATATTGATGGCCTTTCTGGTGCAACGGTTACTGTAATGGTAATGAATGTTGCAGTTGTTAAAGCCGCTAAGATAGTCGCACGCTCTCTTGGTATTATTAGCACAAGCCAAGAAGCTATTCAGCCTATGGGTACTATTTACCCAGATGTGTATGAAAAAGCAGATTGGACAACGCTAACAGGTAATGGCGCTATTCGAAAATTATATCTCAATAGAAATACGGTAGATGAAGCCTTTGTAGGTACGGAAGCCGAGCATGTTGATGAAGCGACGTTAGAACAAAAGCAGGATATGTTTGCTGAAATTTACTTTGCACAAGTTAATATTCCCTCTATTGGTCGTAATCTATTAGGTGACAGTGAATATGAATACTTGGTATCGACATTAAAACCGGGCGAGCATGCGATGGTTTTCATGGGCACAGGTTATTCATTTAAAGGCTCAGGTTACGTGCGTGGTGCTATTTTTGACCGTATTCAAATTCTTCAAAATGACAATGCTTTTGCTTTTAGAGATTTAGATCATAGCCGTTTACCTGATATTTATATTGATGGCGCGCCAAAGTTCAGTGAAAGATCTATATTTATTGTACGTGAACATCATGAATTTAATCCAGCCTCTGATTGGCAATTAGAATTATTAGTTCGCCGTCAAACGGGTCCTTTAGAAAGTATATTCACTAGTTTTAAAGCGGATTATCATACCTTAGATAACTATGTAGATCGTCCGCCACTGATTATGCCAGAGCCTGAATTATCTCTAGCACAGCAAGTGTGGCAAGAGAAAAATACTGAAGTGATTATCTTACTTATTTTGCTTGTCATTGTAGTGATGAGTTTATTTTTGCAAGATATTTTAGTTCGTCACCCAACCTTTATGCACAATTTCCGCCATTTATTCTTGATTGTCACCGTCGTATTTATTGGTTGGTCTTGGGGTGGTCAGTTATCAGTGGTAAATGTTTTTACCTTCTTGCAAGCCTTCATGTCTGACTTTTCTTGGGACTTATTTTTACTTGACCCTGTTATCTTTATTTTGTGGGGCGCAGCGGCTGTAACGATGATTTTATGGGGTCGTGCCGTTTATTGTGGTTGGCTATGTCCCTTTGGTGCACTACAAGAGCTAATGAACATTCTTGCTCGCCACATCAAAATTCCTCAATTTGAATTACCTTGGGCTGTGCATGAGCGTTTGTGGGCAATTAAGTATCTAATTTTATTAGGCTTGTTTGGCTTGTCAATGGAATCACTTGCCCTGGCAGAACAGTTTGCAGAAGTTGAGCCATTTAAAACAACTTTCTTATTAAAGTTTGATCGTGAATGGCCGTTTGTTCTATATGCATCAGCATTATTAATTATCAATATTTTTAATCGTAAGTTTTTCTGTCGTTATTTATGTCCATTAGGCGCAGCGTTATCAACCAGTAATAGTATTCGTTTATTTAGTTGGTTACGTCGTCGTCCTGAATGTGGTCAGCCTTGTAAAACTTGTGCTAAAGAATGTGAAATTCAAGCAATTGACCCCAATGGTGTTATCAATATGCGTGAATGTCACTATTGTCTTGATTGTCAGGTAACTTATTTTAATGAAGAAAAATGCCCGCCACTTAAAAAGTTGGCGCGTAAGAAAGCCAAGTACAAAGAAACAGAAATAAAGGTAAAAGAAGTCGCGTAACTTGTATTTAGAAAAGATGTATTTAGAGAAAATTAACTTATTTTAAAAAGAGCAAAACGGAGAAAAGCAATGAGTAATGAAGAGCAAAAAAATAATGAAGTCGCATTAGAAAATGCAGACCGCCGAAAATTTTTCGGAAAAACAGCACTCATTGGTGCTGGAGCTGTAGCTGCCCCAATGACTGCTGCAATGTTTGCATCAACAGCTAAAGCGAAAGCTACAGAAGCCGGTAGTGCAGTAGTTCACCCAGGTGAATTAGATGAATACTATGGTTTCTGGTCAGGTGGTCACTCTGGTGAAGTTCGTATTATGGGTATTCCATCAATGCGTGAATTAATGCGTATTCCAGTATTTAATACTGATTCTGCAACAGGTTGGGGTTTAACCGACGAAAGTAAACGTATTAAAGGCGACAGCGCCGATATCATGATGGGTGATTCACATCACCCTCATATGTCAATGACTGATGGCCGTTACAATGGTAAATATGTATTTATCAATGATAAAGCAAACTCTCGTGTTGCACGTATTCGTTGTGACGTGATGAAAGTTGACAAAATGATCACTGTGCCAAACGTACAAGCTGTTCATGGTTTACGTGTACAAAAAGTACCACAAACAAAATACGTTATTTGTAATGGTGAATTCGAAATCCCAATGAATAACGATGGTAAAGGTGGCATGAAAGATGTCAGCACTTACCGTTCATTATTTAGTGTTATTGATGCTGAGAAAATGGAAGTTGCTTTCCAAGTAATGGTTGATGGTAACTTAGATAATACTGATGCTGATTACGATGGTAAATACTTCGCTTCTACTTGTTATAACTCAGAAATGGGTATGAATTTAGGTGAAATGATCGGTGCTGAGCGTGACCATGTTGTTGTATTTAACTTAGCACGCTGTGAAGCTGCAGTTAAAGCCGGTAAATTTACTAATCATAACGGTAACAAAGTACCTGTTTTAGACGGCCGTAAAGGTTCAGAATTAACGCGTTATATTCCTGTACCAAAATCTCCACACGGTATGAATACTTCTCCTGATGGCAAGTATTTCATGGCGAACGGTAAATTATCTCCAACTGTTTCAATTATTGCAATTGACAAATTAGATGCATTATTTGCAAATAAAATCAAACCACGCGATACCATTGTAGGTGAGCCAGAGTTAGGTTTAGGTCCATTACATACAGCATTTGACCAAAATGGTTATGCTTACACCACGTTATTCTTAGATAGCCAAGTTGCTAAGTGGAATATTGAAGAAGCAATTCAAGCTTACCAAGGTAAAAAAGTTAACTACATTCGTCAAAAATTAGATGTACATTACCAACCGGGTCATAACTCAACATCTTCTGGTGAAACACGTGATGCTGATGGTAAGTGGTTAGTAGTATTATGTAAGTTCTCTAAAGATAGATTCTTACCTGTTGGCCCATTAAAACCAGAAAATGATCAGTTAGTTGATATTTCTGGTGACGAAATGAAGCTGATTCATGATGGTCCTACTTTTGCAGAACCACATGATGGCACAATTATTCACCGTAGCAAAGTTAAGCCAAATAAAGTATGGAGTCGTGATGATTCTATCTTTGCTGAAACTTTAGCTATTGCGAAGAAAGATGGCGTTGATACCATGAGTGATAACAAAGTTATTCGTGACAAAAAAGATCCTAAGAAAGTACGTGTTTACATGACTTCGGTTGCACCAACGTACGGTATGGAATCTTTCAATGTTAAGTTAGGTGATGAAGTTACAGTTATCGTAACTAACCTTGACCAAGTAGAAGATGTAACTCATGGTTTCTGTATGACTAACCATGGTGTTCAAATGGAAATTGGTCCTCAACAGACTTCTTCTATTACTTTTACAGCGAACAAGCCTGGCGTTCAATGGTTCTACTGTAACTGGTTCTGTCACGCGTTGCATATGGAAATGCGCGGACGTATGTTCGTAGAAGCATAAATTTGCGTAGACTTGTTTTTAGTCGAAGGCTTATTTTTTAACGAAAGTATTCGAACTACTAGCTAATTTAAAAGCTCAATATCGAAAGGTATTGGGCTTTTTTGTTTTTATTTTCTGCGTTAATGAGTATGCTGTATTGGTATAATAAAAATAATAAAGAATATTAACAATGATGAAACTTCCTCAGATTGGTCCTGCATTTTTAGTTACTGCTGCCTTTATTGGCCCAGGTACGGTTATTACCGCTTCTATTGCGGGGGCAAATTATGGTTTTGCTTTGTTATGGGCATTATTATTTTCAGTTATTGCGACACTTATTTTGCAAGAGATGACAGCGCGTTTAGGTATTGTTACTCAACAAGGTTTAGGTGAAAACATACGTCTTGCTTGTAAAACCCCGTTATTAAGAGGTTTAGCTATAGTGTTAGTTTTGTCGGCAATTGTTGTTGGCAATGGGGCCTACCAAAGTGGCAATATCTCTGGTGCGAGTTTAGGGCTTGCCAGTATTTTTGAAAGCTTAGGAACAGCAGTTCCTTTTGCTCAAACATTATTCCCAATACTCATTGGTGCGATTGCTTTTTTCCTGCTGATTTCGGGCAGCTACAAACTCATTGAGAAAGCGCTTATTATTTTAGTCGCAGTGATGAGTATGGCTTTTCTTATTACTTTTTTATTAACCAAACCTGATGTCGCTGTTCTGTTTTCAGGTTTGTTTATACCAGTGATTCCTGATGGCGCTACTTTAACGGTTATTGCGTTAATAGGCACCACGGTTGTTCCTTATAATCTGTTTTTACATGCTGCTAGTGTCAGTAAAAAATGGCAGTCAGTGACACAATTACCTCAAGCAAGAAAGGACTTATTCATTTCTATCCCGCTTGGTGGGTTAATTTCTATGGCGATATTGTCTACTGCGGCGACAGCATTTTTTGGCTCGCAGGTATCAATAACTTCAGCTGCAGATATAGCACCGTCATTACAGCCATTATTTGGAGATATGGCCAGCATTTTTATTGGCGTTGGATTGTTTGCCGCAGGTATTTCTTCGGCAGTAACTGCGCCTTTAGCTGCAGCTTTTGCACTGAGTGGTATTTTAAACCTAAATAAAAATTTACATTCAAACAGCTTTAAGGCTATTTGGATTATCATACTTTTTTTGGGAATTTTTGGTGCGAGTTTAGGTTATAAACCTGTTGCTATTATTTGGTTTGCACAAGTTGCAAATGGTGTTTTACTGCCTATAGTGACAATATTTTTGTTATGGATTATGAATACAAAAACATTAGGTGTTTATAAAAATAATGCTTGGCAGAATATTTTAGGCATGATGGTTGTGTTTGTATCAATATTATTAAGTGGTCGAAGTTTACTGTCAGCATTTGGCTTTTTGTAAATGGGTATAGTTAACTTTTTTATTTAAGATCAACAGACAAATAGTTTAAAATGTTATGCTATCGCCAACTTAAAACTCAGTGATGAATTCCCCTTGTTACTCACGATAAATAAACAACCGTTGCTATTAATATTATTCATTTTTTTATGCAGCTGTAGCCAGCCTTTATTTGCTAAAGATTTTTCCGTAGCTCCTACAGATGATCTGCAAAAAATGATTAATGCTAGTCAAGATGGCGATACTCTTAACTTAAGCGCAGGCCAATATTTTGGTAACTTTGTTATTACCAAACAAATTACCTTACGTGGCAGTAGTGAAAAAGGCAGCATAATTGATGCTCAGGGCAAAGGACATGCTCTTACTCTAAAAAATTCTCATATCACTATTGATAGTCTAACTATAGTCAATTGGGGGGATGACCTTACCGAGCAAAATTCAGGTATTTATTCTAATGAAAAAGTAGGCCTAAGTTCAGATAAGAAAAAAGCGACTGGCTTAGTTATTAAAAACAATACTCTATCAGGCGATGGTTTTGGTATTTGGTTAAATCATGTCACTCAGGCAAAAATTTTCAATAACAAAATCAAAGGTAATTTGGCCCTTCGATCAGCCGATAGAGGGAATGGTATTCAAGTGGCAAATGTGACACATAGCCATGTTTTTAAAAATGAAGCATATGAAGTTCGAGATGGTGTTTATGTTATCTCTAGCCAGAATAATATAATTGAAAACAATAGCATGCATGATCTTCGGTACGGTATTCATTACATGTATTCTTATGATAATACCGTTAAAGACAATACGGCTTACAACACGCGTGCAGGTTATGCTTTAATGAGCTCTCGTCGTTTAATCATTACAGGTAATAAAACGACCGATAGTGAAGATTATGGGTTTTTACTAAACTTTATCACTCAATCGACTATTAGTAATAACCATATAAAAAATGTATGGACTAAACCTGAAAATAAAGTATTAGGTCGAGATGGTAAAGGTCTATTTGTATATAATTCAGGATTTAATACCTTAGAAAATAATATTATTGATACCGCTGAAATTGGTATTCATTTAACGGCTGGCTCGGAAAATATAAAGATTTACGGCAACAGTTTTATTAATAACCCTACTCAAGTGAAATATGTATCGAATACAAAACAAGAGTGGAGCAAAGATGGACGAGGTAATTATTGGAGTAATTATCTTGGTTGGGATATGGATAATGACGGTATAGGTGATGCTATTTTTGAACCCAATGATGGTATCGATAAATTAGTGTGGCAGTACCCTGAAATGAAAATGATCATGGATAGCCCTGCCATATTAATTTTACGTTGGGTGCAGAAGCAGTTTCCAGTGTTAAAACCTCCGGGTGTGAAAGATAGTTATCCATTAATGACACCTCATTTTTCTCAAGATAATCTTAGTAACAAACAAGTATCGTTAGCAAGTCAGTCAAAGGCAGAGCCTTTGCAGGAAGATAAATTATGAATACCCCGTTAGTCTCATTAGTTGAGGCAGGAAAAACTTATGGTCAATTAGATGCATTAAGCGCTATGACTATGTCGTTAAATGAAGGCGAAGTGCTCGGTTTATTTGGTCATAATGGCGCAGGTAAAACCACAATGATGAAGCTGATCCTTGGTGTTATTTCGCCAAGTTCAGGAAAAGTAGACGTTATGGGCATGGCGCCTGACTCAAAAGAGGCTTGGCATTGTCGCAGCAAAGTAGGTTACTTACCTGAGAATGTTAGCTTTTATGAACAGTTAACAGGTTTAGAAGTACTTACTTTTTTTGCAAAACTAAAAGGTTTTACTAAAAAACAGGCCATAGACTTATTAGAACAAGTAGGCATTACCTACGCGATGAAGCGCCAAGTAAAAACTTATTCTAAAGGTATGCGTCAGCGTCTTGGTTTAGCGCAAGCTTTTATAGGTGAGCCAAAATTATTATTACTTGATGAACCAACTGTTGGCCTTGATCCTATCGCGACTAGAGACTTTTATAAAACCGTTGATCAGCTTAAATCGAATGGTTCAAGTGTTATTTTGTGTTCTCATGTTTTACCCGGAGTAGAGCAGCATATTGACCGAGCGATGATTTTATCTTCTGGAAAGCTACTAGCGATGGGAACGTTGAGCGAACTACGTCAACAAGCTGCTTTACCTGTTGTTATTAAGCCTTCAGGCCTAAATGGTGCGGTTGCACAAGATTCAAAATTAAATGCCTTTTTAACCGATGACTGTCAAAACACGTTAATGGTACCAGAACATGAAAAACTTAGTGTGTTAAAGCTGTTGCTTAGCCTGAACGGCCTTGATGATATTCATGTTGAGTCAGCAAATCTAGAACAAGTTTATCAGCACTTTCTTTTAAAACACGAGCTTTCAGAGCATGAGCAAGTTAAGGGAGGGCAAAGCTAATGAAACAAATACTTACCGTTGCCAACAAAGAATTTCACGATGGTTTAAGAAACCGTTGGTTAGTTTCTATAACGCTTATTTTTGCGCTTCTTTCCATTGGGCTAACGTATTTTGGTGCAGCCGCATCGGGCGCTGTGGGAGTGACTTCGTTATCAACTACCGTGGCAAGTTTAGCCAGCCTTGCGGTTTTTCTTATCCCGCTTATTGCTTTGTTATTAAGTTATGACAGTTTTGTTGGCGAGCAAGAAAGTGGTACATTATTGTTATTATTGACTTACCCTCTGAGTAAAAGCCAATTACTGCTCGGTAAATTTATTGGTCAGGGCGGTATCATTGCGCTTGCTACTTTGCTTGGTTTTGGTGCCTCGGCGGTGTTGTTATATTTTCAACTGGGTGATGCTGATATTTTTAGCGCTTTTGGTTTATTTATTATTAGTGCAATTTTACTGGGCTTAAGCTTTACTGCTATTTCTTACTTGATCAGCCTATCAGTTAGTGAAAAGTCAAAAGCAGCAGGATTTGCTCTAATTACTTGGTTCTTGTTTGCGTTAGCTTTTGATCTGGCTTTATTGGCTTTGTTAGTCGGTGTTGAAGAAGGCGTAACTCAGCAAGGTTTAACACAGTTGATGATGCTAAACCCGACTGATATTTTCCGCTTAGTTAATTTAGCCGGATTAGAAAGTAGTGATGTTAATGGTGCATTGGCTGTCGCTATTAATGCCAGCTTATCCCAAGCTCAATTAATCTCAGCTCTAGTTGCTTGGGTTGTTCTGCCATTAACTTTGGCAATTTATATTTTTAAGAAAAAGAAACTTTAGTTATTTACCGAGAATTGAAATGAAATCATATAAATTATTAGCGCTTATTGTCTCGCTTTTTATTGCTGTTACTTCGTTAATGTCTTGCTCTGATAAAGCATCTCAACAACAAATAATACACAAAGCTGTCGCCATGGAATCTAGTGATGAATGTCACTTATGCGGCATGTTAATTACCCGTTTTGATGGTCCTAAAGGGGAAGTGTTTCGTAAAGAAACAGGCTCACTAGTTTTTAAGTTTTGCTCAACACGCGACATGTTCAGTTATTATTTAGATCCTGAAAATAAGCGCAATGTTGCCCAAATGTTAGTACATGATATGAGCAAGATGCCATGGGGCACTGATAGCATTGATGATAAATATTTTATTGACGCTAAAGTGGCATGGTTTGTTGCGGGCTCAGAGAAAACAGGTGCTATGGGAGAAACTCTCGCTAGTTTTAGCAAACAAAAAGATGCGCTAGCATTTGCTGAAGAGTTTGGTGGTCAGGTGGTTAGCTTTCAAGATGTAAATTTTGAAACCTTGATGTAGAAAATTTATATGTCGCAACTCACCGTTTTTACTGTTTTAGTAAAAACGGTGAGAATATAATATTTTACTGCTTGATTGGTAATTGTTTTGTTTGTAGAAATTATTAGTCTTCAGGAGCGATATCTAAGAAGTTTACACATTGATTACGACCATTTTTTTTAGCAGTATATAGTGCTTCGTCAGCTTCTTTTAGCAAAGCTTCATAATTGTTTTTTTCTTTGTTACTACAGGTAAAACCAATACTAGCGGAAATGAAAATTTCTTTAGATTCATAATGTACAGGAGTATCAGCAATAGCGTGCCTTAATTTTTCGGCAACATTTCTTGTGTTTTCTATATTCGTTTCAGGTAGAAAAACACAAAATTCTTCTCCGCCATAGCGGCCAATCACATCAACAGAACGAAATAAATTTACACAGCGTTCAGCTGTTTTTCTCAATACTTCATCACCGCCTAAATGGCCATATTTATCATTAATCTTTTTAAAGTTATCCATATCAAACATAATAAGAGAAACTTTGTTTTTGTAGCGTTTAACCCTTTCCACTTCCGTTTTAAAGCGTTGTTCCCAATGCGTTCGGTTAAATATTTGAGTTAAGCCATCAATACTGCTGATGTATTCTAATTGGGTTACTGCGTCTTTAAGCTGTTTTGCTTTAATAGCGAGATCCGTCACATTTTTAATCGTGACACAAACACATTCAACATTATTATCTAAATCGAAAATAGGAGTGAAGCAACAATTTTGATACATATGTTCTACACCGCCAGTAACTGAGCGGCCATGTGAAAACTTAAATATATAAGGCCGTTGCTCCCATGAGGTGTAAGATTGATTTTTTAATAAATAAATACTTTTAACTTTTCTTTCAAACCATTTTTTAGGCAACTCAGGAAAACATTCAAAGAGGTTGAGGCCAATAATTTGCTCTGCTGAAAACCGACTATGGATTGACATAAAATCATTCCAAAGATGAATTTTAAAGCTTTTATCGATGACAAAAACCCCGTTATCAATACAATCGACAACATCATCAGCATATGGAAATTTATTTGTCATATTTATTACAACTCATCTAACAATTTATTTAACACATTTTGTAAGTACTTTACTGCAAAATCTGGCATTAATAATAAAAAATCACATTCAAAAGATTGCTTTTCAACACTATATTTTATTTTAATCGAAAGAGCATGATCCCACTGCAGTTGATCTGTTTGTAAGAGGTTTTCAACAGCAATATATTGACCAATAATAGAAGGAGGAGTATGGAAAAAACGCTCTGATAATTGTTCAGCGATACCACTTAAGCATGCACCATTAATAATATTTGAAATTTCTAACAACAACTCTTGCTCAAGTTCTAGTGTTAATTCTTCTTCAAAATCGATAAGTTGCGCTAATTCTTCAAAACTTGTACCACTGAATATGGTAATAGACTCACCACAAAAATTCGGGTCGGTGACATGTGTATAAAAACCTTGGCGCACAGCAGAGATTTTTTCTGCGGGAATCAGTCGTCGTAATGATTCAGTTGCATTTGCGGCTGTAATCATTTCAATAGAAGGAACGGATAATGTGACATATTGTTCAAACAAAACAGAAAGAGATTCGCCGGCTTGACCCATGCCAACATTACAAATTTCTTGTAGATACTCACCTTGGTCTTCAGTAAAGTTTAGGTTATTGCTCATATCAAATTATGCTTAGTTAATACTGCTATTAATGCTTCAGATGAAACCGGTTTTTTTATAAAGTCTAAAGCGCCAGCAGCTTCAACTCTGTTTCTAGCTTCAATTTGAATGTCAGCAGAAATGACAATGGTTTTAACCTGAATTTCTTCTGATTTCATTGTCGTTAAAACATCAAAGCCGTCTAACACCGGCATAGTTAAATCAAGAAACAAAATATCGAAATGTTCGGCCCTTAGGCCAATAAGAGCCTCTTCACCATTATGAGCCAACTTGACGGATTCTTTCCAAGATTCAGGTAGCACTTTTTTTAATTGTTTTCGTGCGATATTAGAATCATCACAAATCATAATAGAAGGTATCATCGCTTTCCTTTAAATATATTAGTAACAACGGGATAGTTGATGTCTCACTTTACTTTAAACTATATAAAATAACAAAAAAATAGTCAGCAAAGTTCAACAGACCCTAGTTTTTATACAAAATATATCCTCGTAGCATTTTACAGCTAATTTTGTTTTGGCTTTCAGCTTTTAGTTAATATCATTTATCCTGAAGCTACAGAATAATTTGGAATTCATATTATTTGCAATTAATCCTTACAATCAGGCATATTTTATTTTCTTACCTTTAAAGCTCCTCTTTATAGTTAACAAAGAACTTGCTAGGCTAGGGTAAGTTCTTTTATTTTATAACTTTTTGTTTAGTATGCTCAAAATTTTTATTTTATCCTTACTGTTTACTCTTCTTTGTGCTTGTTCGAGTGTTCAAAAAGCAGGTGTTGTTTACCATGACAATTTTGATTTTTCAGCGGTTAAAAGCTATAGCCTTTATGACCATAATTCTACTTTTAGTGAAACTCAAAGCTTGTTCGATGTTCGTCGTAATGCCATTGAGATTGCTATTGAGCGCACTATGGCGAGAAATAAATTCAGTTATGCAGCAATTGAAAAAGCCGATTTAATAGTTACTTACTATGTGTTCAATGGAAAAAGAAATGACTTTTCTAAATATAACAAAGTGGTGCATTTTTGTAGTCATTGTTTGCGGGCGACAACCTGGAATACAGAACAGGAATATTCACCCGTTCGTCAAGGCGGCTTAGTGATGGATTTATTTGACCCTAAGCAAAATCGTTCAGTTTGGCGTAGTGTTTACCCATTAGAGCTAAAGGAGAAAGAAAACAGCGCTGAAACTAATGATAGAATAAAACAAGCAGTTGCAGCTATGTTAGCTCAATATCCACGTACTAATTCAAAGTTAACTCGTTAATGAACCATAGTGTTGCCTTTAAATGGCTCATTATTACGGTTATTACGACAATCCTTTTTTTGATGATTTTATTGTTTTTAGGTTACTTATTAAAAGAAAATGAAATAGCAACCACAAAACTGAAGGTAAAGCTTGAACAAGAAGCTTATCTACAACATGAGAAGGAAAGTCGTAAAAACACTCCGTTTTCATATTTACAAACCAGTTTAAGCGCTTTAGAAAAATCACAACAAAAAATTATTGCAGAAAACCTTAATTGTCAATCAGACAAACAATGCTTTTTGGTTCATACTCACAGCTTAGCGTTAGGGTGTATTGTTGCTGTTAATGCGAATGGTGCGGCAATTCTATTAAAAATTTCTTCAATGAATGAGAACAAACCATTAGCTAGTAATTGTAAGCAAGAATATGAAAATACTCATGAAATTATTGCCCAATGTCAGAATAGTCTTTGCTCATTTTAGTTGTTAGTATGTGGTGATGGCGTTGTTCTTTTAATATATATTTCAAAAAACTATTCAAGCTGTTATTCACTGTTTATAATGTCGCTGCAATCACCTCAATGTTTAAAAAAGCAGAGATAAACTATGAATTTCCCCACTGACGAAACTGGTCAAGTGTTAGCAGAAATGCAACAAGCTGGCGTAGATCTTAGCCTGACTCATAACGTGGTTTTTTTTCATTTATTTGAACAAGAATCTCAAGCACAAGCGATGGCTGACTTCATTACAGAAAACATGAAGGATGTGAGTGTTAATGTGCACCCAGATGAAACTCCAAATGTTTGGGATCTAGATTGTACAATGCAAATCGTACCAAGCTATGATGCTGTGATTAAGCAGGAGGCTGATTTTGAACAACTGGCCAATAAGTATTCTGGATACAATGATGGCTGGGGAATAGAAGCGTAATTTGCGTTTTAAGATTATTAACAGCACATGATATTTTTCTACCTTAAAAAAAGCCTTACGTACTTTACGATTTTTATAGAATCAATCGCATTGGCTCTTTGTACACCTCATAGTCATATTTTTAATCGTTTACGACGTTTTTTTAGTATTAGAATAGTCCGTAGTGCAGGTGCTAAAGTGAATTTTATTGGCACTATTGATCCTGATACTGACATTATTATTGCTAATCATCAAAGTATGACAGATATATTTTCATTAGAAGAAGTGATTGGTAATGATGTTCGCTTTGTTGGCAGAACAGGCATTATGGATAAATGGCCAGTTTCTCATATTGTTAATATGGTTGGGCATATTACGGTCGATCAACAAGATCGTCGTGCCGTTATAAAATTACTTAAAGATATAAAAGCCTGTGAAGGAAAAAAAGTGGTGATTTTCCCCGAGGGCACTCGCTCTCAATCAGGAAGTATTGAGTCTTTTGAAGGCGGCACCAAGCTTATTGTTGAAAAGCTTAAACTTAAAGCGCAACCTGTTGTGATCAAAAATATTTTGTCTATTTATAATGAGTCGGAAAAAACAGCGAAAAACGGCGTTATTGAAATCGAAGCTTTACCAGCTGTAAGTGTTGAAGATGGTTGGTATGATAAAATTCAGCAAGATATGAAAAAAGTGTTTGAACAGTAATAAATTAGGCTGGTAAGTGTAAACTTAAGCGCTTATTTTCTCTCTTTTTCAATATCAAATGCAGGTAAAGATACCTGCCAGTAAATTGCTGCTAACCTTAGTAATAATGCACCTAAAATAGCTACAATGGTGGCCTCATTTTCAGGCCAACCAAGTAAGTGAAATATCACAAATAGACTACCACCTAGCATAGCCGCTAAAGCGTAAATTTCTTTTCGTAAAATCATTGGAATTACATTACACAAAACATCGCGAATCATACCGCCTGCTACCCCAGTAATAGTGCCCATAACAATAGCAACAGATAAAGGTGTTCCTAACGCCATGGATTTTTGAGTACCTAGTACGGCAAAGAGTGCTAAACCTAAGGCATCGGCAATAAGTAAAAATCGCTTAGGTATCCGTTTTGGCTTACGAATTAAAATGATGGTGAGCAGTGCGGTTACTAAAATAACGTATAGATAATAAGGTTCAACCACCCAAAAGACTGGCGTTTGTAAAATAGCATCGCGAATGGTGCCGCCGCCGATGGCTGTAACAGAGGCAAGCACTACCACCCCAAAAGGATCAAGTTTATATCTGCCAGCCATTAATGCGCCTGAAATAGCAAAAACTATAATGCCAAAAATATCTAAGTAGTATAAAAGATCATTCATTATCTAGCAGGGGAATTAGTGTTTATGGTCACTGTTAACAACAGGTAGTTTTGCTTCAAGCCAACCATTCATATCACCTGTTAAATGTCTTAAGCTATTAAAGCCATTTGAGCTAAGAATATCTTCAGCAACACCAGCACGGCGACCTGAGCGACAGTACACGACTACAGTGCTATCTTTGTATTGTGCTAATTGAGTTAAATTATCTTCAACAGCGTTATGACTAACATTAATTGCACCAGCAAGATGTCCATGATTATATTCATCTTCTGAGCGAACATCTAATAGCACAATGTCATTATTGGGGACTTTCAGTGCTTCTAACAATTCTTGTTGGGAAATTTGTAGCGTTTCACCTGCAAGTATTGTTGTGGTAAAAACACAAAATACTAAAGCGATAAGATTTTTAATTTTAAACATTATTTTTCCAAAGTAGTTGAGCAATGAGTTTGATAGTATCAGCTTACAATAAATTTTTATGTTTTACTAAAGCGACAACATTTTGAAGTTGCGCTATTTAAGTGAGACTAAATGTTAGCCGCAACAAGCTCAATAGCCATGGCTATTAAGATAATAAAAAATAGACTGATATAAATGATTTCATGAATTTTGTTATTCGCATGAATTATATCAGTTGCCTGCGGCTGCCTTGCTAAGTCATTAAAGTTAATTTTACGTAATTTTTCTTTTGAGTGTTCTTTATCATCATAAATAGCAACGCCACCAAGTTTTACTTCTAAATTCAGTGCTAATAATAACAAAGCAACATTATTATTTAGTTGAAAAAAATATTGTCCGCTCAAACGCCAGAAAAGAACAAAGTTTTTTCCTATGCTAACAAACAACAATAACAAAGAAAAAACTCTCACGGGAAACCAATGTAGAAGGTTTACAAGCCGTTTGCTGTAAAGTCCAAAGTGGTTATGTTTAACTAGTTTAGTGTTCCAACAATAGTGCATTTCCAACAATAAACGATAACTAAGAGCCATTAAAGGGCCAAAAAAAATAAAAAAGATGGCAACCGCATATCCTTGTTGAAGGGTTCGTAATAATTGCATTTCAATGCTTGTTTTACTGAGTCCTAAACTTGATAACGATTCAGTTTCCCTTAATACCCAAGGGTTAAGCGTTTGTTTGGCTAAATAATTTTGTTTAGAAACTAAGGCTTGTGCTATGGCTTTACTTACTTGTGTTAGCCCAAATGAACCCATGGCTATATAAAGTAATAAAGCTTGCCATAAGAAATTGATTTCTACGAAAGTTTCAAACATCCACAAAATTATAATAATAGGCGGTAATGTTATAATAATAGAAACTAAACCCGCAATGGCTTGCTGTTTTGGCGTATTTTGTGAAGAGCTTTGTGGTTTGTTAACTTTATCGCTCAACTTTTGACAATAAAATTGAAAATAACGTAACGGCTCATGGCGAATAAAATGACTCATCACCGCTTTACTCAATATTACAGTTAGTAATATTAATAGTTGGTAACTAAAAGAAGAAAGCGCAGTAAAGTCAGTCATTTTATTTATTTTATCATTAGGGTTTATTTATACTAGTTAAGCGCTTTGCCTTTTAGTGCATTAAGCATGTTGATAACCAACTGTGACGAATTAACAGAAGCTGTCTCTAAGTATTCATCGAAAGAGGTAGGCGATTCTTTTCCTGCAATATCGGAAAGCGATCGAATGATAACAAAAGGCACATTGAATTGATGGCAGGTATGAGCGATGGCTGCACCTTCCATTTCCACTGCTGCCATAGTGGGAAAGTTAGCACGCGCTTTAGCAATATCATCGTCTTTAGTCATGAAAGTATCACCTGTGGTGATTAACCCAACCATAGTTTGAATGTTTTCTAGTTGCTCAATGCCTTTTCTTGCAGCAGTAACTAAGGCTTCATGGGGAATATAAGCCGCAGGATTAGCCGGAAGCTGTCCTATTTCATAGCCAAACGCAGTGACATCAACATCGTGATAGCGTACTTCAGAGCTAACCACCACATCACCCACTTTTAATCGAGCGTCAAAGCCACCAGCAGAGCCAGTATTTACCACGTAATCAGGTTGAAACTTATCAATTAATATTGCCGTTGCTAATGCCGCAGCAACCTTGCCGATACCTGATTGAACAATAACAACATCATTATCGTCTAGTTGTCCTTGATAAAAGGTATATCCAGCATGAGTGCTAGTTTCACAATTTACTAACTTTGCTTTTAAAATAGCAACTTCTGGCTCCATTGCGCCAATAATACCTGCTTTCATTATTTTCTCTTTAGTATCTTAATTTATTAGAGATTATAACTTTTTTTTGTAAAAAAGTTAGTCAATATTTACAGTACAGTTGCTTGTTTTAAATTCGCTCTCTAATATGTAGAGCGAAAATAAAATTAATAACAATAAGTATTATAAATAGTTAAGGAAGAGATGATGAAAAAGGTATTACTGATCAGCTCAATGTCATTGGCATCGTTAATGTTAGTGGCTTGCGGTCAAGCAGAAAAAAAACAAACAAAACAAAGTCAAACAGAGCAAAGAGTTGAAAAAGAAAAGCCAATTGTCGCTTTGACTTCGGGTTTATATTTAAAAAATATGGATGTTAGTGTAAAACCAGGGGATGATTTTAATGCTTATGTAAACGGAACGTGGATGTCTACAACCGAAATCCCTGCTGATAAGGCGAGTTATGGCGCTGGCTATATAGTACATGAGCAATCACAAAATAATATCAAAAGTATTATTGATGAATCATCTCAAGGGGAATTTGTCGATGGTAGTGATGAGCAAAAAGTAGGGGACTTGTTCTTTTCTTTTACTAACCGTGATAATCGTAATCAATTAGCAGCTAGCCCATTGAATAAAGAATTCAAAAAAATTGCAGCCATCGCTAACTATGATGATTTGGCTGTCTATTTTGCTGCGGCAAATAAACTAGGTTACGGAACACCTTTTTCTCTTGGTCAATATGTTGATTTTAAAGATCCTAAAAGTTACATGATGTATACCTGGCAAGCCGGCCTTGGTTTACCCGATCGTGAATACTATTTTAATGAAGACGAAAAATCAGTTGATATTCGAACTAAATATGTAAGTCATATTGAAAATATGTTTGCGCTAAGTGGTATTGAAGCTTCTGCGCAAGCCGCTAAAACGGTGATGGCCTTAGAAACTTTACTTGCATCTAAGCACATGAAAAAAGAAAAAGCGCGAGATATGGTTGCTATATATAACAAAATTCCTCTCGCTGAGTTAACGAGTATTATGACAGACTTTAACTGGCAAGGTTATTTAACTGAAGCAGGTATTGCTGATATAGACGGTGTTGTGATTACTCAACTTGATTATCAAAAGGCACTGAATGATATTATTAAAAACACTAGCTTGAAAGATTGGCAAGTTTTTTTACAGTGGGGAGTTATTCATGCAAATGCTACCTCATTAAGTCAAGCATTTGATGATGAACACTTTGCTTTCTACTCTAAAGCTTTGCGTGGTGTAGAAACGCCTTTACCTGATTGGCGCCGTGGTGTTTCCTTGGTAAATAATCATTTAGGTGAAGTGGTAGGTAAGGTTTATGTTAAGCGTCATTTTCCGCCAGCAGCTAAAGAAAAAATGTTGGCTTTGGTACAAAATCTAACTGATGCCTATGAAGATAATATTAAATCGTTAGATTGGATGAGCGAAGAAACTAAATTACAAGCGTTAGACAAATTGTCAAAATTTACTGCAAAAATTGGTTACCCCGATATTTGGAAAGATTATAGCCAGTTGAATATAGATAAAAATGATTTAGTTGGTAATATTGAGCGTGCTAAGTTTGTTGTCTATCAGCAAAACCTAGCAAAACAAAAAGGACCTGTGCAAAAACATGAGTGGAGTATGACGCCGCAAACGGTTAATGCCTATTATAGCCCCCCGTTAAATGAGATTGTTTTCCCTGCGGCTATTTTACAACCACCCTATTTTGACTTAAATGCTGAAAATGCCGTTAACTATGGCGCTATTGGTGCCGTAATTGGTCACGAAATTGGTCATGGGTTTGATGATAAGGGTTCAGCATTTGACGGTGATGGTGTTTTGCGTAATTGGTGGACAGAAGAAGATAAAGAAAGGTTTAAGAAACGAACCGGTTTATTGGTTGCCCAATATGACAACTTTAAGGTGTTTGATGATTTAAGCGTTAATGGCACTTTTACTTTAGGTGAAAACATTGGAGACTTAGGTGGCTTGAGCATCGCCTTGCAAGCCTATAAAAAATCTCTTAATGGTAAAAAATCTCCAGAGATGGATGGGTTTTCGGGCGAACAAAGGGTCTTTTTGGGTTATGGGCAATCATGGTTACAAAAGAGTCGTGAAGAAGCATTACGAGTTCAAGTTAAAACGGACCCTCACTCACCTTCACAATTTAGGGTAAATGGTGTTGTGAGAAACATCCCTGAGTTTTATACTTTATTTGATGTCAAAGAAGGTGATGCTTTATATGTAGCGCCAGCTGAACGCGTTAAAATTTGGTAATTCTTAAGATTGAAATGTAAACATTAAAAACCAGCAACTAAATTGCTGGTTTTTTGTTTTACCTATTATATTCATTCACTAATGAGGTAATGCCGCTACACTTTGTCCTGATAGTCGTCCAGAAATTTGCGGTGATAATTCAGCTTGTGCAGCAGCTGGGCTTAGTGCGCCAGTCTTTTTTGAACGCGCTTTTATCATTGGTGCCGGAATGATTTTCCCTTTAACTTTAGGTAATGGTGATTTATTACCTAATAAACGTGAATTGATGCAAGCTCTAATCTCGTCTAATGTGTAATTAGCTTTTACTTTTATTCTCAGATGTGGAACAGAAGCGGCTTCAAGTGCACCACTAACAAACCAATCTTTTTTAATTTTGTAACCTCGACCTTTAGTGTCAACTAAATCAACTGCACCTAATAGTTTCATAGAGCTACGTTCACAAATAACAAAGTCTAAATACTTACCTTCGGCATTTGATGCAGCACTTTGGCTTGCTCTGTTAGAAACACCATTGCGAATGGTGACTATATCAGACAATTTTACTCGATTGATAATTCGATATTTATGCCCCATTGCTTGTTCAAGCAAATTTTGAAAGTTTTTTTCTGCAGGAGTAAAAACAGCAGCTTTGCTGTCAAAAGGGAAAGGAAAACTATTGTCATTTAAACGGCTTGCTAATAAACCTACAATGACAATTAGACTGATTAAAGCAAATAAAATAATTTCCATAAACATCTCCGGCAATTCAAATTCTTGACGCTTTACTCATTATTTTGAATAAAGCGATGACTTAATGTTGTTTAAGCAGAATTTGTGCCAAAGGCAGGTAGTTTCGAGAATTTAGTCACTCGTAACTAATTTTTATATGTCGTTTGGGTATTTTTCCTCTAACGCAGAGTATAATTGTTGTTGAAAATCATCAGCGCCAGCATCAAGGGTTTTAACTAAGTTAGCCAATACTTCGTTGTCCTCTTCTCCGTTCCAAATTTTAATATAGCTACCGTCTTTATAGCCGTGATCTTGGCGGAAAAAATTTAACGTGTTTTTTCCAACATATTGACGAAATAATTCATCTAAGTCCATGTTCATTAATGACATACAGTCAGCTAATGCTTTCGCGTTAAAAGCTTTATCGGTCACTGCTGCAGATGCTAAATTTTCTAATGCTATTTTGAAATCATCTTCGGCAGTGCCTTGATGAAGTTCTTTGGCAAGCTTGCTAGAAATTTTTTCCACACTAGCACCTGTCATTAAGCGTAAACTTAAACCAAAGTGAAAAATATCTACTAATTCAAGCTGTACCTGAGCAATGTCAATTTCTTGATGCTTCCACCACTTCCAACCATGATGATCTAGCATTTCAGCACACTCAACCCAAATAGCACGATACCACTCGTAGCCATTACTGCGCCAAGTCTCGCTCACTCTAGAGTTCATTGCGTCTTGCATGGTTAACATTTGATTGATTTGCTTCTGTGCTACTGACAGAGCAGTAGATAATTGTTCGCTCATTTCATTCTCTGGTAATTAAATATGGACAGTCTTATTTTGCCTAACCTGAACTAGTCTGACAAGTATTTCAGCAACTAATCATGAAAGATCAACAGAGGCTAACTCTGACTAAATAATTTCTTTCTAACCATAGCGCGATAATCTTTCGGCGTTAAGGATAAGTTTTGTTTGAATAATCGGGTTAAATGCCCCTGATCTTGATAGCCGACATGGTAGGAGATTTCTTGTATGGATAAATTACTTGATGCGAGTAAATCTTTAGCTGCTTCTATGCGTAGTTGCTGCCAATACTCAGTTGCACGAATACCTGTTGCCATTTTAAAGCGGCGAGTAAAAGAACGTTGACTTAAACCAAACTGTTCAGCTAATTCTGCTAAGCTAAGTTCACTACTTAAGTTGGTTCGTAACCAAAATTGAATTTGTGCTATTAATTCATCGGCATGTCTGTCTACAGCACCTTCTAAATAACGCTGCTCTTCATAAGGCTTTCTTATTTCATGAGAAAAGTTGCGCTCGACATTTTGTGCGGCTGCTCGACCATAGGTTAGGCTAATAATGTGAACAATAATATCAGCCAAAGCATTTAAGCTAGCAGCGCAATAAATACGCTCTGATTGGGTGATGAAAAAATCGGGTTTAATTTCAACTTTTGGGTAATCTCGTTTGAATTGTTCAACGTAGTGCCAATGAGTTGTTGCGCTATGATTATCAAGTAAGCCAGACTCAGCTAAAAAGCAAACGCCTGTGCCAGCAGCAAGTATAGTTGAGCCTTTTTGCCAGCAGTGTTTTAGCCAAGTAATTAGCTTTGCATGTTTCCTTAATACTGGTCTAGGATTACGCCATAAGCTTGGTACCAAAATAATGTCTGGTATATAAGCTTCATTATCAGCAAGGTTGTCCAAAGTAACATCGGGTAAAAATTGGATACCGGCACGCGAGGAGACAGCCTTATTTTCTTGACTAACTAACTCTGTTTTCAGTTTTATCGCAGATTTATCATAACGACGAGCAAAAGCTTCACCTGCTAATAACATCTCCAAGGGCAAGGTTAAGCCTGTAGCTAATACATGCTGATAAATGACTAAACTCACTCTTAACTGGTTTGTTTTTGAGGTGTTGCTTTTGTTTTTTTGCATGTGTTTATCTAAATTGATGTCTATTTGGCCATTATGTCATATTTTGTGGCTGTTATTGCTTATTATTTTGTTTGTCTTAACTATAAACTAACGTTATTAGATTGATTCAACACTGTAATATTAGGTTTTTATAAATGACATCATTACCTGTAGTTATTGGCATGGGCGGTATAAATGCCGCTGGTCGTACATCATTTCATCAAGGTTTTCGCCGTATCGTTATTGATAAAATTAATGCCGAGGCGCGTGAAGAGACCTTTGTTGGTTTAGCTAGCTTAATGAAGTTAGTTTCTCTAAAAAACGGGACGTTGGTTGATCAGCAAGGAGAAGTAATTGCTGCTAATGAAATTGAAGCTAAGTTAGGACAACAAATTCTTGATGGTACTTTGATTCGAAAAATTGAGAAGAACCATTTTGATGTTGATGCGACTCATTGGCATCAAAAAATGCATGTTCGTCCTATAAACAAAAATATTTGTTTTGAATTGCGCGCTAAAGAATTACCACACCCTTTACCTCATGCATGGCAAGTGACTGATTTAGGTGAAGGTAAAGTTAGTGTTGAAATTCCAGAACACTTAACAATTACTCATGATGCTTATCGTGATAACCCAGTTAAAGCCGCAGGTCAAATGCCAACAGGCTTTGAGCCAGGCGCACTTTACAATAGTCGTTATCAACCGCGTGGTTTGCAGGCTACCATTTTTGCGGCAACTGATGCCATTCGTTCAACGGGGATTGAGTGGGATGCTATTTTAGATAAAATTTGCCCAGACCAAGTAGGCACTTATTCAGCTTCAGTTGCAGGGCAAATGCAGCAAGAAGGCCTTGGTGGGCTATTGAAAAACCGTTTGACAGGGGCAAGAGTCAGTACTAAACAGTTGGCGTTAGGATTAAATACCATGACGACCGATTTTATTAATGCTTATGTTACAGGCAATGTTGGCACAACATTTTCTTCATCGGGTGCCTGTGCAACATTTCTTTATAACTTGCGCTCTGCTGTGCAAGATATGCAAGCGGGTAGAATTCGTGTTGCGGTTGTTGGTAGTGCTGAAGCACCTGTCACACCTGAGATTATTGAAGGCTTTGGCAATATGAGCGCCTTAGCTAATGAAGAAGGGCTGAAAAAATTAGACAAAAGCGATAAAGCAAATCATCGCCGTACTAGTCGTCCATTTGGCGATAACTGTGGTTTTACTATTGGTGAAGGTGCACAGTTTGTTGTGCTAATGGATGATGCACTTGCTATTGAAATGGGCGCAAAAATAATGGCTTCAGTCGCAGATGTTTTTGTTAACGCTGATGGTTATAAAAAATCTATCACAGCACCTGGCCCAGGCAATTATATTACCATGGCGAAATCAGTGGCATTAGCACAAAGTGTTTTAGGCAAAGAGGCATTACAAGAACGTAGTTTTATTTTGGCTCATGGCTCAAGCACTCCACAAAACCGTGTTACAGAATCATTAATTTATGATCGAATTGCTGCAAGTTTTGATATTAATAACTGGCCTGTAGCTGCACCAAAAGCTTTTGTTGGTCATACTATTGGTCCTGCAAGTGGTGACCAAATGGCAATGGCATTAGGTATATTTAGTGATAACATTATGCCTGGTGTTACCACTATTGATAAAGTGGCTGATGATGTGCATAACGATCGTTTAAATATTGCTACGGATCATTGGCATTGTGGTGATATGGATGTTGCGTTTATCAATTCGAAGGGGTTTGGTGGTAATAACGCTACCGCAACAGTATTCTCCCCGAAAGTTACCTTAGCTATGATGAACAAGCGTTATGGTGAACAGGCTATGAATGAATATCACCAAAAACTATCGCTTGTTGAACAAGCACAAGATACTTATCGCCAACGTGCCAACCAGGGTGAATTTGATATCATTTATAAATTTGGTGAAGGGTTGCTTGATGAAAACTCGATCGAAATTAACGATGAAAGTTTAAGTTTTACCGAATTTAAACATAAGATTGCTTTACCAACAGAAAACCCTTTTTCCGATATGGTCTAATACTATAAATTGAGAAAATAAATTTTGGAATTATAAAAAGCAGCTATGGCTGTTTTTTTTGTTTTTCGATTATGGTCAATTTGGGGTAAAATAATTGATTATTCTATTTGGTGATGTGTATGACCATTAATATTAAAAATATATCAGAAACGGAAATCACCTGTTCAAACTGTCAGGCTTGCTGCTGCCGTTTAGAGGTTATGCTTATCTCCGATACTGGCGTTCCTGACAAACATATTGCTATAGATAAATGGGGTAGTGAAACTATGTTGCGCTTAGAAGACGGTTGGTGCTCAGCTTTAGATCGTGAGACGCTTATGTGTTCGATTTATGAAAATCGCCCTTGGAATTGTAGAGAGTTTGAAATGGGTTCATATGACTGCCGTGATGAACGAGCTTTATCGGTTGACCATGCTATTGTTTTTTAAAATGGATATTTAAGTGAAACTTGATAGATATGATATTAAATCAGAAAGCCCTTCGGTTGATGAGTTTTTAAATTTGAGAAGTCAAATTGGCTGGGGTGTAATGGATTTTAATTTAGCTCGTACTAGTTTAAAAAACTCTCTATTTCACGTAACCCTTAGAGAAAACTCTAAACTTATCGGTATGGGGCGAGTTATTGGTGACGGAGCGATGTATTTTTATATTCAAGATGTAGTTGTAGACCCCCAATATCAAAATGCAGGAATTGGCTCTGCTCTTATGGCGAGTATTGAGGATTATTTATCAGTTACTGCTAGAAAAGGCGCTACTATTGGATTATTAGCCGCAAAAGGAAAAGAGGGTTTCTATTCTCGTTATGGTTATATCGAGCGACCAAATAATTCTTTAGGTAATGGTATGTGTAGGTTTGTATAAGTTAGATCTAACTATAAATTCAGATTAGTAAACTATTACAAGCTATTCTAACTGGTATTTTATTTAATATTAATGAGTGAATAAACTATGAAATCAGTATCTTTAGTTCTTGGTAGTGGCGGTGCTCGTGGTTTGGCACATATTGGTGTAATTCATTGGTTGGAAGAAAATGGTTACCATATCCAATCCATTTCTGGTTGTTCTATGGGGGCGCTCATTGGAGGGATTTATGCAGCAGGTAAGCTGGGTGAATTTGAGAGCTGGGTTCGTGCCATTACAAAATTAGATATTATCACCTTACTCGACATGTCTTGGAATAAAAGTGGCTTAGTTAAAGGCGATAAAATAATTAACACCTTGATAGATCTTGTCGGAGATTTAAAAATTGATGATTTATCGATTAGCTATACTGCAGTAGCTGCTGATGTAAATGAAGAAAAAGAGGTTTGGATAAACTCTGGGCGATTGTTTGACGCTATACGTGCCTCAATTTCTCTGCCCATGTTTTTTACGCCCCACTATTACAACGGTGCACACTTAATTGACGGTGGTGTACTTAATCCAGTCCCTATAGCTCCAACATTCAGTGACGATACTGATATCACTCTGGCAGTCAACCTTGGTGGTAAATTAAATGAAGTCTCTGGTGAATTAGATGTTCATGACCTTCTAATTAACAAAAATAATGATGGAATAAGTGAAAAAATCACAAGGTATATTCAACAATTTACAAAGAAGGTTGACCTACCAAAGAACGTTGACTGGGGAGCCTACGAAATAGCTAATCAGGCGTTTGATGCTATGCAAAGTACGATAGCAAGACAAAAACTTGCGGCTTACCCTCCAGATTTATGCATTGAAATTGCGCGTAATGCTTGCGGTACATTTGAATTTGCTAGAGCTGACGAAATGATTGCCTTAGGTTATCAAAAGGCTCAAGAGTGTTTTACTAAAAGCGTTGTATAGATTTATACCATAGTTGAATTTGTCAGAATTTTTTTTGACAGGTTTTATAGTGGAATTTAACCAAAATCGACAACTAAATGTGCTTAGCTGTCGACTTTGGCTATTTACTAATTGCTCTCAACTATAGTGGGTTTTGTTGTGAAGGGCTTGATTCCAAACTCAGGGTAAACTTCACTTGGGAAATAAATTGCACCACCTTTTGAAACCATCGATACTGTCTTGATAGCGCGAAGGTCTGATATTGGGTCACCAGGCACTAAGAAAAAGTCAGCAAGTTTGCCTACTTCTATACTGCCAAGCTGATCACCATAACCTAAATAGTTGGCCATGTCATACGAGCCTCTGCGCAATACTTCAGCATTAGACATACCTATTTTTTTAAATAGTTCTAACTCTCTGTGTAGTGCAAAAGCGCCACCTAGATCAGTACCCGGAACTAGGAAAATTCCCTTTTTATGCATCAAAGCGAGTGTTTCAATAATTTTATCAAAAGCCAATTGGTAGGCGGTATCTTCTTCCTTATCAGCAACATTTAATAAGCCTACTTTCGCACTTCTTTGAACGCCGACAGGCATGTTGTTGATATAATCTTTTGTGCCAATTCGAGTCTCACCATTTCTAGCCGTTAAGCCAAATTCATGAATGACAATGGTGGGATCTACAGCGATGTTTTTTGCGGCCATGGTGTTTAAGGTATTCTGTACTTTTTCGCTATTAAGATCCAAGTCGACAAAACGTTTCATTCCCGTAATTCGATAAAGCGTGCGTGTATCTTCCTCTCTATCTAACACCCAGCTGAGCATACCTTGGTTTATGTGGGTGATTTCGTCGTATCCTGCGGCAATCATTTCATCAACTGTTGAGAATGCAGGAATATGCCCAGTCACGCGCATGCCATACTTTTTAGCAGCTTTCGCCATGGCTGGTACCCAATCACCATTAACTGAACTGTATATTTTTATTTGGAAGTAACCGCCTTTTTCACCATACATATTAACTAGGTCAACTGCTTCTTGCTCAGTTGAAGCTATTTCACCAGTTGCATTTGAAAACTCGCTTTTACCTTCAATAAAGCCGCTTTTAGTAATACGTGGGCCAATAACTTGATTACTTTCAATTTTATCAATCAAGGGGTCGAGTATTTCTATCTCATTGCCCATGTCTCTTACTGAGGTTACACCTGCCATCACATTAAGTAAGGCGTCGTTATCGCTCATGTGGCCATGCATTTCATATAAACCGGGAATTAACGTGCCCCCATTGCCCTCAATCAGAATTTCTCCTTCTTTAGGAGCACTAACCAATGGCTCGATAGCCGTAATTTTATCTTTATCAATCAGCACCGATTGAGAAGCCGTAAGTTGCATGTTAACTGGATCAAATATTCTGACATTGTTAATGCGCACGGGGCTCTCAAATTGGTGTGTTGCCTTCTTCGCAATTTTTTCAAATCGGCTTGCGTTCAAGTTAGTCGCTAGATCGCTCAAAACCTTATTTTGTTTTTCAAATCCTTCACGAATAATAACAGCACGTGGTGACAAATAACCAAGCATGTGATGGCTGTCATCAAGTGCAATATAGCTGGGGTCAAGCTCAATGCCGTTGATTGCATAAATTGTCGCACTGACCATAACATTGTTAATATCTCTAAGCTCAACCTTTTCAACTTGGGTGATGGTAAGCTCGCCAGAAGGTAATGCGGTGATTGAATTGCTAGGCTGTTCTAGTAAGGCTTTTGCATATATGTAAAGCGCATACGGACTCGCATTTTGCGCAATGTATACAGCATTGTTTTCAAATTTGGCGCTGCCGCTTTCAGCTGAGCTTTGCCAATTCGCCATATTGTCTTGCAAGCTAAACTGTTCATCAACTTCATTCCCAAAAACTGTTTTTCCGGTAATGCGCCAATCAATTGGCAAGCCTGTATCTGATAACTTTAGAACTTCTTTGCTGCTAGCTCCACGACCGTTATTACTATAAGAATAGTCAATATTGATAGTTTCAGCATTGCGATTAACTAACATTCCACCGACATCTGTACCACCTAGTATTAATCTAAATTTCTCTTGATTGGGAAGTGGATTTTTTACTGAATCAAGTGCTTTATGATGTTGTGAACAACCAAAAATCCCTATCAACATGAGGCTACAGATAAATGATTGAATGGTTTTCACCGATATTTGAATGTGCATGGCAATACTCTTTATTCTTATAATTTAAGTATATGAGAATAGACGCTTGAAATGATCTATGCAACTGAGTGCTATAAAACTAGCCTAATAGGGTAATAAAGGATCACTGCACTAAAATTAATTAGGTTAGCATTTAGATTATCCTACGTTAGGCGATTGTGTTCTTGGACGCCACTGCCACCATTGTTGCTCACCCTCTTCTACATCTTTTTCGTAAAAGGGCGAGCTTTTTTGTAACTTGTTTTGCGTGTTAGTTTTTTGCTCTTTTGTTTGAAAAATATCCCACGTCACTAAATAGTCAGGGTTGGTGATTTTGACACCTTTTTGACTGGTGTCAAAATCACCTTTAGGCGCGGTAAACCAACAGGATAAATCGCTTGGTACAATAAAATTAGCACCTTTACCTTTGCCATAAGATGAAGGGGAACTAACAGATAGTTCAACTGTTATACCTAGCTCACTATCTACACTAACAACTCGACCAGCGAGTATGTTTTGCTTTAGTTGTTCACCTTGAACGTTAAAGTAGCTTAATCCTATTAAGCAGTTTTTGTTCAAGGTGTCTTCAATTTTCTTTAACATTAATTATCTCTATTGAATTATAAATTACTAGCTCATGGTTAATGAGCTAGCGGCGCGACACCCGTAGCTGGATTGTCGGCTAAACCTGTGTCACGTGCATGTTCTTCAAAGCTTTTGTTTTTCCAGAAGAAAGCGCCTGGCATGGTCGTTGGTATTACTAAAATATAGAACAAGGCTCTGCCAATTAAAGCAGTCAAACAGTTTAATAGGGCTAATGCCAACCAAGGCAATAGTAAGTCATAGCTGCTAACACCTGAAAGTTGGAGTGCGAGTAAGATGGTTGCTGCAATTATATTTAATCCTAGCAAACTATTGCGCAGCAAATAAGTTTTGCCAAACGTAGTACATTGTACATAATGAGCTGCGCCACCTTCATTGTCACTTCGATTTAAATCATGGTTGTGAACCACTAAGCCTATTGCTTCAATTATCAGTCCTAAAGTAAACATGCTAGTAAAAACTAACACCGTTTCATCAATAGCAATCTCCATGGTTAGTAAGGTGCTGAGTACAATTACACCAGAAACCAGTGCGCCTAAAGATAAACTATTACCGACAAAAGCGGTTGCGGTTTGTAAGTGATCCCAAAAAGGCCTGGCTTTAATTTGATAACATTTGTTCATGTAAAATAAGCCAACAGCGCCTGAAATCAAGGTAAATAGTCCTGTACCCGTAACGATACTTTTTAAAGGTATCCCTTGGGTTAAGTTAACTAAATCCAAACCTAGGCTCTGCTGAGTAAAATTAACCAACCATGTGTTGTTAGGTAGTGCAAATAATGCTGTTAGTCCACAACCTGCGCTGAACATGGCTAAACCAAAACCTTCACGCGCCATGGGCGAATAACGTAAATTGTTAAAACCACGATAAAAACGCATGGGTTTACCAAGATGAGTTACGCTCATTAGTAGTGCAAAACTAGTCATTACTAAGGAAAGGACTATTAGCGGTAAATACAAATCAGAGTCAACAAAACTAATGAATGCTTCAATACCGAATAGCGAACCAATGAAGGGAATGGCAAATGTTCCTAATGCTGCTTGGGAAAATAGGGTAAACAATACCAAAGGGTTTTCACGAGAGTTTAAACGAGAAAAATTCCAACTTTTGTCAACGCCTACTTTTTGATCTATTGCTGGTTTATAGTTACCTTCCTTATCTTTATGATACTTCACTGGCATGCCATCGGTGCGGGTCATTTCATCAGGCAAGTCTCTAACTTGTTGGAAACGAATATTTGGGTGAGTAATCTCTGGATCAGGAAACCCAGGAATATTAGTTTTACACTGTTGACGGTTTTCAGGGGTATTTTCTATCACGCCAAAATCAAGGGCATTGCCAACACAAGCAGAAACACATGCGGGTTTTAAACCAACTTCTAAGCGATCAACACACATATTACATTTCGATACCTGACCTTTTACAGGGTCAAGTTGTGGTGCATTGTATGGACAAACCCAAGTACAATAACCACAGCCAAAACAAGTTTCAGGATCTTGCAATACAGCACCATATTCAGCATGTTTAGTGTAAGCACGAGTTGGGCAGCCTTTTAAACAAACAGGGTCATCACAATGATTACATGCCATGGAAATATTCATTCGTTTGTAGTCAGGATACGAGCCCCCCTCAACGTAGCCTACAGATCGAAAAGCTAAATGGGCCGGGTTGTCATTTTTTTCTGAACAAGCTGATTCACAGGCATGGCAGCCAATACAGTTGTCAGCGGTAAAGAAGAAGCCATGCTGTTTATTACGGTTTGGATTACTGCCCACTTCAGGGTTTTCATTTATGAACATAGGCCGTTGAGCTGGTTCGTCAGTTAACTCTACTAAATCAATTAGCTGCCCATAACGGTTTTCTATCGCGATTTCGTCAGGCGTGAGTGCATGATCGGGCAGAAAAGCATAATCTTGTTCTTGAGTACGTACTTGCCAATGATCTGAACGCCCTTGCTGTTCTTTATTTTCAACCTTAATATTAGTTGACTTTCTAGGGTTGAAAATCTCTACTGATAAGGTCGATTCAACTTGTGGTTCTTTTATAATTTTGTTCATTATTATTACCTTAGGTAATCGCTATATATTGCTAAAACTCACGACGTTCAACATTAAGTTGTGCAGCTTCGATTTGCTGCGCGGCATCTAATACTTCAATACGGACAGAGCATTGTTTGAATGCTGGCTGTCTTGAGTAGGGGTCGAGTAACCCTAGTGTTAATCTGTTAACACAGTCGTGATAATGAAAAGGCACAAACACCATATTGCGAGGCACCCGCTGGGTTAATTGCACCATCACTACACTGTCACCACGACGGCTAGTTAAACGAACATAACCCATGTGTTTAACGCCTAAGTCTTTGGCGGCATCAGGGTTCATTTCCATATAAGGTGTTGGGCTGAATTTATTACAGTTACCTATTTTTCCGGTACGAGTTCTGGTGTGAAAATGTTCAACCACACGACCAGAATTCAGCCAAAATGGGTAGTCTTGACAAGGTTGTTCATTGTTATTGTAAAAATAGACAGGTATCAGGTTGGCTCGACCGTTTGCGGTTTGAAACTTACCATCCGTATATAAACGTGGCTCACCTTGTAAATTGCCCTTACCATCAACAAGTGCTTCGTCCATTTCTTGACTGTATGGCCACTGAATACCACGGGCTTTAACTATTTTTTCATAACTCATGCCTGAGATATCGAGGGTTCTTGGCTCACCGTAAGCATTCTTGCCTCGAGAAAGGTACTTCATTTCATCAAAAACGCCTTCGGCATGTTCAGGGAAATGAATGTTGTTGCCATTATTAAAGCGTTTTGCCATCTCATTGAAAATCCATAAATCAGGCTGAGAGTTCGCGTAATAAGGCATAATTTTAGAAATTAAATTCACGCGGCGCTCGGTATTGGTATGACAACCTTCTTTTTCTGACCACACAGAGGCAGGTAAATACACATGGGCGTATTGGTTTGTTTCAACATCACTGTACACATCTTGCACGATGAGAAAATCTAATTTTTCTAATATTTTACGAATGCGACCAGTATTGGGCATTGAGGTCATGGGGTTGGTCGCTACTAGCCATAATCCTTTGATTTCACCCGTTTCAATAGCAGAAAAAATATCTGTTTGTTGCAAGCCGCGCTTTTTTGGTAAAAATTCAGGATCTATGCCCCAAAAATCTGCTATTTCTTGGCGATCATCAGGATTTTCTAAATAACGATATCCAGGTAAACCTGAGCAAGAAGACCATTCACGAGTACCCATAGCGTTACATTGCCCCGTGATAGATAAGCTAGTGCCACCTTTCTTACCAATATTGCCAGTGATAAGGTTTAAGTTATTGATGTTAGCCACACCGTCAGAGCCATGGGTTGATTGGTTGATGCCCATAGTCCAAATGCTCATTGCGGCAGGCGCTTTGGCATATAAGCGGGCGACACTACGAATGGTATCTTCATCGATGCCACAGATATGTTGTGCTGACTTAGGATTATAGTCTTGCACTAAGGTTTTAATTTCATCAAAGCCTTGAGTGTGAGCATCTATATAAGCTTGATCTTGTAGTTCTTCATTAATGATGACATGCATCATAGCGTTGATTAGTACACAATCAGTGCCGGGTGTGATTGGCAGATGAATATCAGCAAATTGGGCTAGCATGGTAACGCGAGGATCAACCACGATGAGTGGAAACTTACGTTTTTCTAGCGCTTCTTTTAAGCGCCAGTAAATAATAGGGTGTTGCTCAGGTAAGTTAGAGCCAAAAGCCATTAAACAGTGAGTATGTTCAAAGTCATCATAACAACCAGGAGGACCGTCTGCGCCGAATGAGCGTTTATAGCCACTTACCGCCGAAGCCATACAAAGGGTAGTATTGCCATCGTAATTATTACTACCGATACAACCACGGGCAAGTTTACCCAAGGTATAGAACTCTTCTGTAAGCAACTGACCACTTGAAACTATGGCAAAGGCATCACGACCATATTTTTTTTGAATTTCTTTGATTTTCTGTGCGCTTGTGTCTAATGCTTGAGCCCAGCTAGTTTCTTTAAATTCTTCAAAGTGTTGACCACGAATTAACGGCTCAGTACCACGACCAGTGCTTTCGAATAATTCATGTTCAAGTAAACCTTTAATGCATAGTTTGCCACGGTTTACATCAGCGCCAGCATGACCTCGGGTAGTGACAATTTTTTTCTCTTCATTTAAGCCAATTTCTATAGAACAGCCAGTAGAGCAATAATTACAAGTAGTGTAGTGCCATTCTTTAACTTTTTTATTTGGAATTGAGATGGGTTTTCGATTTTTTCGTCCAAACAACATAGATAAACCTTAATAGATAAAAACAAGAATAACTCTTGTTTTTGTTAGTTTTATTACTCGTAGCAATATTTAGTCCAAAACGATTAAGCTATATTTTTCAGTCTCTTAGTTGTTTTTTGATTCTTGGTGTTGCGCAGTTATAGTGTTATTGCTCTACTTTAGTGCGTTGTCTTTGTTCACAAAATATGCAGTGTATAGATTGCTGTGCAATTTATGTGTGAGAAAAGGTAAGGGAAGCTGTTAAGTTACCTGTTAGAAACCAGTGTTGCTCTAGCGATAATTAACATGTTTTAATTAACAAAATGACTATGTAATAACGCTTTTTCTAAACAAACACACTGATAAAATGCCGATGATAAAACCAACATTATTGTATATTTATGATCCTATGTGCAGCTGGTGCTGGGGATATCGAACTACTTGGCAGGTTTTACAAGAAAAACTTTCATCAAAGGTTGAGATAAAATACCTTGTTGGTGGATTAGCCACGGATAGCGATGAGCCTATGCCTGAGACAATGCAGCATTTCTTACAGCAAACATGGCATAACATTGCAGAGCAATTAGGTTGTGAATTTAATTTTGACTTTTGGCGTAAGTGCCAACCAAGGCGATCAACATATCCAGCATGTCGCGCGGTTATTGCAGCCAGAGAGCATGGTTTAGAGCAAGCGATGTATTTAGCTATTCAACAAGGCTATTATTTACAAGCAAAAAATCCATCAGATAATTCGACCCTAACCGTTATTGCGAGTTCAATTGGGCTTGACGCTAACGCCTTTGGGCAGGCGTTAAAAAGCGAAAAAGTTAATCAACAATTATTGACCGAAATTGCTTATGTAAGGCAGTTGCCAATTAATGGTTTTCCATCTCTTGTGTTAGCAATCAATAATCAGTTTATCGCCATTGAGTTAGACTATAAACGTTGGAAAACTAGTTATGACAGCATCATGGAGCATATTAAATCTAGTTAACCTGAACTCGATGTATGGACTCAAGTTAGTTAGGATAAATATTTAATTTTGGTTAAAACAGTTCAATGGCAAAGCCAGTGATACAAGCTGTAGCAAAAACCACGAAAATAAAAGCAAACAACAGTGGCCAGTGAAACATTCTTTTCATCATTATCATTTCGGGTAAGCTCGCTCCTGCTCCAGCCACGGTTAAAGAAATAACTGCTCCTGCCGCCATGCCTTTTGCCATTAACGAAGTGGCAATAGGCACTATGGTTGAGGCTCGCACATAAAGAAATACCCCAATAACTGCGGAGGCAGGTATTAGCACTAATAGACTTTGTTCTGTAAATTTTGCCAAGCTATTGGTTGGCACATAACCATGCAAAACTGCACCAACGGCAACACCAATAGCCATATAAGGAGCAAAGCTTACAAACTGCTTAACTGTTTCTATCATTAATTTTTTTCCAGCAGATTGAGGCGATTTTCTTCGGTTGGTGCTACTACAGTTTGAACTAGAAGATACCTTTGAAGGTGTATTGTCTGAGCATGCGCTATTCTTACTGTTATCCTTATAAATATCTTGTCTAATGAAGCGTTGAAAATTTAGCTTTTCTAAAAAGAAGCCACTTATTACCGCAAGAAGTACAACAAAAATGGAATAGATAATGGTAATTTTTGCTCCAAAGCTTATCCAAAACAGTCCAATGATAAAGGGGTTAAGCAGTGGTGATGTAAATAAAAATGCCATAATTGGACCAAAGGATGCGCGTGCTTGAATAAGGCCTATGGTCATAGGCAATGTTGAACAACTACAAAATGGTGTGGCTGCACCAAGACCCACCGCAATGCTGTAACCTCGGTTACCGCTGAGTAATTTTTTTACTTTTTGTGGCGGTAGTTTTTGGTTTATTACACTGACGAAAAAGCTAATGACAATGAATAATATTGCCAGTTCGCTAAAAGTGGTAATAAAAAACTCCAATGCATTCGATAATTGATTTGACATATTTAATCCTAATTTCACATTTAAACTATATTTCTAGATTTGTCGAAATATTATAGTTCTGGTATTATCGAAATGTCAAAACTTTTATGAAGAAATATGATGAAACCAGATCACAACAATGATGAAACTTTAAACATAGTCTCAGCTCGATTAGCTGAACTAGGGCATCCCATTCGATTAAGTATTTTTAAATTATTGGTAAAAGCGGGCAAGGAAGGCGTGAGTGTTGGTGATATCCAACAGCAGGTTGATATTCCTAGTTCAACTTTATCTCACCATATTGCCAAACTACTCAAAGTTAATTTAATAACGCAAAGAAGGGAAAGTCGAACGCTGTATTGTATTCCTCAATTTGATGCACTTGGCGAAGTGGTTCAATATTTAATCGATGAATGCTGTGTTGGTGAAAGCTAGAGTAATGCCTCAGGCAATAGAATAAATTTAGGATAGATTAAAAGGTAAGGTCGACAGTCAGCCATATAGCTCGGGGCTCTTCTATCCAACTGGCAACTGGTATTGTTGAATAATTGATTGATTTGTGCCGTGTATTATTATCGAAATTTATCAGGTTTTGACCATAAAGAGATATCTGGGTATTTTTATAGTAAGGAAGCGCCCAGACTATAGATGCATTAAAGCGGATATTTCGGCCAAAAGGATCATGCTGGTTCATTACTTGATTGTAATCGTCTAAACTTGCTAAACCTGCATTATAATCTTCTAGTTTACTTGGTGATAAACTGCCCTGATCTACCTTGCTATATGCATTATTGTACATAGTAAACAGATCATCACCATATTGAAGATCCCAAAGGACTTGTGTATCAAAATGTAATGTTAGCTGTGAACCTATTTGAATGTCAGCCCAAAACTTAGTGGTATTGTCAGACCAAAAAGTAAGACTGTCACCAGTACTGGTAAACAGCAAAAAATCTTTTTTAAGAAAAAAATCAGATAAACTAACTTTTTGGCTGGTTGAACCATCAGGCTCAGCGGCAATAAAATTCCAATCATTTAGTTTTAAGAATGAATGATTAAATCCTAAGGTGAAATTACCGTGTTGATAGGCTAGCTCTAACTCTATTCCTGTTGTTTTTTGTTTGCCAACTAGCTCAGACTTTGTACCACTCCAAGAAATTATTTCTGCATCATATTGATAAGCGGTAATAGTGCTATGTAAGGAAGCGTTATGGGTTCTAATATAAGACAACTCAAAACCTTCAATTGTTTCAGGACTACTTGTCTCTCCTTCAAGCTCCTCAATGTATAATTCGATCATGGTATTCATTCTTAACGAACGTTGCCAACTAAGCTTTAAAGTATTGTTTTCATCAAGGTGTGAAACCAGTGCAAAACGAGGAGAAAACATCGTTTTAGTAAAGTCATTTTTATCCGTTCTGGCTGAAATGATTGCCCTAGTGTCAGGCGAAATAAAATACTCAAACTCAGCCATTAATGAAAAAGTATTAGCTGACCAACCGTCATTAAACTCAACAATATCACTATCTTTTATGGTGCCATTTCTTCCGTTGCCACGATATAAAGAGTCTTCGGTAATAAAGTTTCGTTTGTTGCTACCTGCTCTAAATGTATTTGCTGATTTATGCCAAGGCTTTTTCAAGTAGTCGTGAGAGTATTCAAGACCGGCAGATATAGATGCTTTTTCTGGCCATTGATAATTAAGAATTGAGCGGAGAAACCATTCATTCTCAGAATAATTTCTTGTTCGGTTTAAAATATCATTATGATTTAATTTTGTTTGCTTAGCATTGGTTCTATATTGGTTTTCAGAGTCAAAACTGATTAAGCTTTTAAGTTGCAAGTTGGTGCTAAACTGATGTTCATTTTCTAAATTAACGAGTAGGTGTTGATCAAGAAACTCATGGGTTGCGTGCTCGCCATCGAGATAGTTTTTTGTCGTTACTGTGCCAATATTCCCCGCAGATGTATAACGGGCAAGGAAGTGCCACTCTTTCATGAATGTTGCATCAATAGATACTTTTACTTGGGGTTTATCATCGGTGTCATGATAAAACTTAGCGACTGTATTTGCATCTGAGTTACTAAAGGCATCAGTTCCTTTATAGCCATGTTCGCCATTTCCCGAAAGTTGATATATTTTTAAACCTTCGTAACCATCAGTTTCAAATATGCTGAAATGTGCTAGCCATTGTATTTTTTCACTATTTACACCGTAATCGACCGACACTCCTTTACTGTTATAATCAGGGTTGTACATTCCTCTGATTTTGAATCCTTCGATCATTCCGGCACTTTTAGTGATTAAATTAATGACCCCTGAGATAGCTCCGGGGCCGTGAGTTACTGAACCCGGGCCCATCACTACCTCTATCCGGTGAAGATCTGTCATGTCCCAATTATTTAACTCTGCAACTGAGCCTTGATCAGATTTTTGGTTAATAGGGCGACCGTTAACTAATAATAATGTGCTGTAATTTCTACTTCCTAAACCGCGAATGCGAAGTTCACCGCCATTAGCTGAACTGTCAAAAAACATTAACCCAGGGACATATATTTCGAGCAGATCTCTTACATTTCTTGCTGGTGTATGTGCTATTTGTTCCTGAGAAATAATAATAATTGACGAGGGTGCTTCAGATTTTGGCAAAGCTGATAAAGTAGCGCTATTAACTCTTATGTTCATTAGCTCCTCAAGTGACAAGGACAATAAATCATCCGCCGTATCGGCTTGCGTCTGAGTAGGCAGCAAACAGAATAACGAAACTAGTAATAGGGCAGATCGTTTTATAGTGTTCCCCCTGTACTTTGCATTGGTCATCGCACTGCCATGAATTTTGTAAACTAATGTTATAGGTTAAGTATAGATTATGAATAGCAAGTATTGATTAAATTGTGTTGAATAGGTTTTTTGCACAAGGTGATGAACCTATTGATTACAGTGCTGTCTATCTAACACCTAATGTTAAAAAAGTGTTACTACATTTGTGTTAGACGGATTTGTAATAGAAGGAAATGTTTTAGAGCATAGGCCATTAGAGGCTGCTAAGGCAAAAACGCATCCGTTAAAAAGAGCATATCTTGCGATTTTAGTTTCTATAGTTGTTCATCTACTGTTGGCACTTCTATTGTTTTCAATTTCAGAAAAACAGCAGCCGAAACAGGTTGAAATTACCAAAAAAGCCATTAAAAGTTATTTATATAAAAGGCCGTCTAAGCCAGTAATAGCAGAAGTAGTGGTAGACAAACAAATACTTGAAGAACCTGAAGTAAAAGAGGAAATCAAAGTAGAGGAAAAACCTGAAGTAGTTAAGCCAAATAAAGTGGCAAAAAACGATTCTTCAACTGTTGTTGAATCATCAGAATCCAAATTTACATCAAGCAAAAAAATACAAAAGCCAATTCAAGCAACGTTTTCAGCATACAAGCAGTTAAGCAGCTTGCGAAACTCGATTAATGAAAAAATGATGGCAGATGAGTTATCAGATCTACAACAATTTAGATCGCCTTCTGTAATGCATGGAGAGCAAATTCCTGTTCCACATTCAACAGAACAGTTAACGCCAGAGCAAGAGCGAGAGAAGAAAACCACCAGAATATCGGATGATATCTCAATCACCAAGTATGATAATGGTATTTGCACCATTGAAAGAGAGCAGTTTCTCGGTAGCCCGGTTGAAGGCTCTAGCTCTGCTTTTGCTTGTGGGGAAAGTCAATTTGATAAAGGTTTTCGTGAGCACATGAAAGAAGTACGAGATAAAATAATGCCAACAAAAAACAAATAAAACTGTACATAAAAACAGTGTTGTAGCTATACTTCACTTATCATTAGATTAGTGTGAATAATTGTTGAAATTATATATTGCTGAAAAACCCAGTTTAGGACGAGCTATTGCTGCTGCGTTACCTAAACCTCACAAAAACCACAAAACTCATATAGAAGTTGCAAATGGTGATGTAGTGAGTTGGTGTGTGGGTCATATTTTAGAGCAAGCTGATCCGCAAGATTACAATGAAAGCTTTAAAAAATGGTCAATGGATACTTTGCCCATCGTACCTGAGCAATGGCAATTAAAACCTATTACGCGCACTCGATCTCAGTTAACAGTATTGCGTAAACTTGTTAAGCAAGCCGATTCTATTATTCACGCGGGTGACCCTGATAGAGAAGGCCAGCTTTTAGTTGACGAAGTTATTGATTACTTTAAAGTTTCTAAAGTTAAAAAAGAAAGTGTTAAACGCTTGCTTATCAGTGATTTAAATTTACCTGCCGTTAAACGTTCACTTAACTCACTGAAAAATAATCAAGATTTTATGCCATTGTCAATTTCTGCATTAGCTCGCTCAAGAGCTGATTGGCTCTATGGACTTAATTTAACTCGAGCTTATACTTTGCAGGGACAAAAGCAAGGTTACCATAGTGTACTGTCTGTGGGGCGAGTTCAAACACCCCTTCTTGGATTAGTGGTGCGACGTGAACAAGCAATAAATAACTTCGTTTCTAAGCCATTCTATCAAGTGTTAGCTCACCTGAGTTTAGGTAAAGATCTAGTAAACGAAAATGACTGCTTTACGGTCAAATGGCAACCTAGCGATGCTTGCCAGCAGTATTGTGATGAAGATGGGCGGGTTTTAGTTAAGGGGCTAGCTGATAATGTTGTTGCTAGAATCGATAATCAACCAGCCATTGTTGAAAGTATTAACACAGAGCAGAAACAGCAAAATCAGCCATTGCCTTTTAATTTATCGAGTTTACAAATTTCAGCCGCCAAGCTGTTTTCAATGAACGCAAAATTGGTACTTGATGTTTGTCAGGCGCTTTATGAAAAACACAAACTTATTACCTACCCGCGCTCAGATTGTCGGTACCTGCCTAAAGAACAAATAAAACAAGCTTCGAGCATTATAAGTATGTTGTCTGCGTCAAATCTACCTTGTAGCGAACAAGCAACCAATGCTGATGATTCCATTAAAAGCAAAGCATGGAATGATAAAAAAATCACAGCTCATCATGCGATTATTCCATCTGAAAAGTCACCTAAAAATATCACTCTCAACTCTTTTGAAAAAAATATTTACTTGTTGATTGTCAGGCAGTATTTAGCTCAGTTTTATCCCGTATATCGATACCAACAAACTAAGCTTAAAGTAAAAATTGCCGGAGGTTTATTTACAACGAGTGCTAAAATGGAGCAGCAGCAAGGTTGGAAAGTACTTTTTCCAACTAGCAACAAAACACCGGCAGAGGAGAATAATATGCTTCCAGTATTAAATGAAGGGCAAGTTTTACACTGTCAACGTGGAGAGTTAATTGAAAAACATACATCACCACCGGAATCATTTACTGATGCTACCTTACTAGCTGCCATGACAGGTATAGCCCGTTTTGTTAGTGATGAGAATATAAGAAAAGTACTGAAAGATACTGACGGTTTGGGTACAGATGCAACACGAGCAGGCATTATTGACTTGCTATTTAAGCGTAACTTTTTACAACGACAGGGGAAAAAAATCGTTGCCACTGACGTAGGAGTAGCACTTGTTAATGCTTTACCCATCAAAGCAACTTTACCTGATATGACGGCACAATGGGAGTCAGAGTTAACTGCTATTTCTGAGAAAAATGCTAGCTATATAAGTTTTATGCAGCCTTTGATTTGTACCGTAACTGATATGATTTTTGATGCTAGTCAGCAGTCTTTTTCTGGTTTACCTAAGGTAGCTTTTAACCCAAAGAAGAGAAGAGGGAGCAAGAAAAAATTTACCAGAAAGTTACCGGTAAAAAAGTCTGGGTGAGGGTTTTATTACATTTAAGGTGATTTGTATCAACAAAACAGTGAACGTTTCTGCTAATTGTTGCTGTTATAAAGCATTTGGTTAATTATTAAGGAGACTATATTTTGCTCAAAGAGTAGTTATCATTAATGTTAAGTAATCGTGAATATAAGAAGGCTTATTGATTATATGTTTAATCATCTGAAGTTAAATACAATTGGTCTTATTTTTAGTGTCTCCTTTGCATTACTTGGTTTATTAGGGATAGTAAATCTTGTTGTTATAGGCTCCAATGTTTCAATTGTGGGCGACTCTTGGAAAACTTACCAAATTGATAGATCTGACAAGACTAAGTTGACTGCATCTTTGCAAGCTGAACTTGGTTATGGTGGTGTTATTCATCATTTTAAAAATTATATCTTAAGAGGTGATGCGAAGTATTTAGATGAAGCAAAAGGTAAATTATTTGAAACTCATGCGTCTATTAATTATTTCTACACTCTAGGGGTAACAGACAAAGAAGCAATTGCATTAAAAGATATTAAGAATACTTTTGCGCGTTATCAGGAACAGCTAGAAATAGCAAAAGAGGCGTTTTTACAAGGAAAAACACCTCAGCAAGTTGATACGTTGGTTTATGTTGATGATGAACTAGCAGTAAAGGGTCTGGAAACATTAAATAAAGAGCAAATTAAGGCAAATGACGAACAGGATAAAAGTAAATATCGATTAATTGTTAAGTTAAGATCTAGCATGGGTTACGATGGCTTTATTCATCATTTCAAGAATGCAATACTTCGCTCAAATATTGACAAACTGAATATTGCAGAAGAAAAATTAGAACACTCTGTTAATTTTTTAAAAGAATATAAAAAGTTAGACTTAACACAAGCAGAAAAGATAGCACTTACAGATATTGCTCTAACCTTCAAACAATACAGTGAAGTAATTAAAAAAGTACGTGAACTTATATTAAATCACTACTCTGCTCATGAAATAGATCAACGAGTAAAGGTAGATGACACCCCAGCCTTGAATGGTTTAATTCGTTTAGATAAAGAAGTATTTCAGCTTACTCAAGCGCGATCAAAAGAAGTTTACGATTTATTAGTGTTTTTAAATAATTTAGTTAGTTGGTTAACGATTTTAATGATTGCAATTACATTAGCCTTAATTACATTTTCACTCTGGTTAATACGTCAGCGTCTTATCCATCCCATAACCTATTTAATTGGCAATATGAGAAAAATTGCTAAGGGTGATTTTTCTATAAAAGTTAATCCTATATCCGATAATAATGAAATAGGGGAGATGGCAAATGCCATTGAAGTTTTTCGTAATAACTCAGCCCAACGTTTGGTTGTAGAAACAAGAATGAAGTCTGTGTTAGAAACAGCCTTAGACGGCATAGTCGTAACGGATAATAAAGGTATTATTACTGCTTTTAATCCTGCCGCTGAAAAGCTCTTTGGCTACAACGAGGGATTTTTAAAAGGTAAGAACGTTAGTATTTTAATGCCTGAACCTCATAAATCTAAGCATGATAGTTATATTGAAAATCGTAACAGCGGAAAATCTCGTCGGGTAGTAGGAGAAGTTGTTCAGCAGCAAGCACTGCGTAGTAACGGTGAATTATTCCCTATAGAGTTGTCACTAAATGAAATGGTAATAGAAGGTGAGTTGTTTTTTACTGGAATGATTAGAGATATAACCGATAGAGTAAGATCAGAAGAAGAAATCAAGAAAATGGCTTTAACAGATTTCTTAACAGGGTTATCAAATAGGCATCATTTTGATAGTAAGATAGAGGAGGCGGTGAGTATATCTAATAGAACAAATCGTTCCTTTGCTTTACTCTTGATAGATATGGATAAATTTAAACCAGTAAATGATACCTATGGACATTTGGTCGGTGATGCTTTGCTCATTGAGGTCGCTAGCCGGCTGAAAAAAGAAAAGCGTGATACTGATACTGTGGCTAGAATTGGAGGCGATGAATTTGCAGTGATTTTAAATCATCTTGAAAGCAGTGAATCTGTGAATGTTCCACTTAAGCGTATTTCTCAAGTTCTGTCACAACCTTATAAAATTGAAGGTCATGATTTAGATGTCGGTGCTAGTATCGGTGTTTCTCTCTTTCCACAACAATCAAAAGACGTTGATGAGCTTTTTAAATTAGCTGACGCCGCTATGTATGAGAACAAATCTAAGTCATCGTTATAAAACAGGTTAAATATCTTTGTAAACTTGTTCTTTCCATTTAGTAAAAAGCACTAATGATAATCATTGATGGAAAAATTAGAAAATAAAGCCGCATTAAAAATCGCAAATTTTTATTTGCCCCTTTTAATTCCATAAAGTGATCGATAACGACAAAACCTTTATAAGTTACCGTTAATGCAATTAATATACTGACCAATGTTGTAGAGGCAAATTGTTCACCTAAAAGGGTATTAAACAATGTTATTGCTATCAATGCCCCTAAATAATACTCTAGACTGCCTAAGCGTTTCATTATAGCTACCTACCTAAGTACATATAATAATGGGAAAATAAGTATCCACATTAAATCTATCATGTGCCAATACACTGCCAAGGCTTCTAAACCTGAGTTTTCTTTTGATGAGTAAGCACCTTTTTTTAAACGAAATATTACCCATAAAATAGCACACGACGCCCAGCCAACATGAATAAAGTGATTGAAGGTCATGTAGTAATATACGGTAAAAAATTCATTTGTACTCGGGCCAAAACCCTGCAAGCTATTCCAATGAAACTCCCATGTTTTTATTATCAAATATAAACAACCACAACTAAAAGCAAACCACAAATAACGCTCGCATTTAATTTTGTTATCTAGCCGAATAAAACTCATAGCTTTAGCCATAAAATAACTACTAGCTAATAATACTATGGTATTCGTAACCCCTAAAGAGGTGTGAAGATTTTGAGGGCTCTCGGAAAAAACCTCAGGATAATAAAACTTAGCAATAAAATAAGCAGCAAAAAAAATGCCAAATTCAGTGAGTTCTGACAATATGCCTACCCAAATAGGAATATTGCCGGGAATTCTTCCTGCATGTTGTACTTCCCAAGACTTGGGGAAAATACCAAGTGAATTATTTATAGGGTTATCTTTCATACTACCTTTGTTTTTCCGCGCAGTTCTTATCTGTAAGTCTAGTCAATAGAAGCTTCATTAAACATTATTTAAATACCAAACGTTTCTTTAACTTTAACTTCAAAGTCTTCATCTGATAATTCTTTCCTTAGTGGTACAAATGATGTCGCTTCAGCACCAACGGGAATGGCAATTAGCGAATTTTCATCTTCTATAATCGCTTTTACTGCATCAGCAATAGGTTGTGGGCTAGGCCCTTCATTAATCGCTTTAGCAACCACAGGAACAAAATGGGCAACTAAGTCTTTATATGGTGAGTTTTCACTGGTTGTTGTTGAATTTGCCACTAAACCTTTTTTAACAAAGTTAGTGCCAAATAAACCTGATTGAATAGAATGAACACGTACATTATACGGTGCCATCTCAAAACGAATAGAGTCGACAAAGCCCTCTACTGCATATTTACTGGCATTGTAGTGGGAAAGAAGTGGTAGCCCCATTTTGCCAAGGAATGAACTGATATTGATTATAACACCAGTTTTAGCCTCACGCATAAAAGGAAGTACAGAGCGTGTCATTTTCATCAAACCAAAAACATTAACGTCGAACTGTTTAAATATTTCTTCATCTGTCACTTCTTCAGCGGTTGATACTAGACCAAAACCTGCGTTATTTACTAAAATATCAATTTTATCTTCTTTAGCGATAATCGTATTAACCGCTGTTTCCATCGAATTTGTATCACATACATCAAGGTAGATATTGTTAACACCTTCAATCTCCGGTGTAGCAAGGTTTTTGTCTCGTGTGCCAGCATAAACGGTATAACCATTTTCATTTAAAAAACGAGCTGTAAGCTCACCCATTCCTGAACTTGCGCCTGTAATTAAAACGACCTTAGTCATAGTGTTTTCCTTGAATTCAATTAGTAGTGATTGTATTGAGGAAATAATACGCGGATTGAGTATTAATTATTATAGGCTTTTATCGCTAGCGGGATTTTTGTGTATCACTATAGGGAGTTTTTTAGGTCTTTTGGGTAAACACCGTAAGTTTTAAAAAAGATGGCGCTAAAGTGCCCTTGGTGCTTGTAGCCTACTTCATTTGCCACTTCGGATACGCTCATCATGTTTTCACGAAGTAGCAAGTTGGCCTTTTCTAAGCGTACCTTTTGAACATAAACGTAAATAGTTGTTTGATATATTTTTTTAAAGTATTTTTTGAGCTTAAAATCATTTGTTCCGCATTGCTTTGCTAGCTCTTTGATTGAGGGTGGTCTTTTATAGGTTTGTAAAATAATTTCTTTTGCTTGAGCTGCTATTTCTATTTCTTCAGGGGTGTGTGCTGTGGGAATATGCAAATCAAGTAATGAAAATCTGTGTATCATATATTCAATGGCTCTATGCTCACTGATCATGCTGTTCATTTTCTCACTATTTTTAGCAGTAACTATTTTATCAATTAAATAAAGGCTTAGTGCATCAGTTGCTGTTTCATTAACAAGTTCAAGGCTGACTTCTTCTTGGAGCTTTTTATGTAAAAAATTAATGGGTTCGTAAGCATTGTCACTCAAGTATCTCTTGATAAAAAAATCACTAATAAATAATATGAATAATTCTGATTTTTTAGCTGGTTCAATGGCTATCTCTATATCTTGGCGTGACGTGGCAAATAGGTAAGTATTATGTTCTATTATTTTAAAGGTGTTTTCAGTTAAATTATCTTTGATCAAACAGTTACCTTGACCAGCAGAAACGATGAAATTCATTCTGTCGAGGTTTTTAAGGCGAAGTACTTTCTCTTCGGATAAAGAGAGCGATATGTCAAAAAAGACTAGGCCATTTGAGATGTCTACGCGAATAACATGCTGCTCATTATGTGTGAGCAACTCAGTTATTTTATAACATCTATCGGTGATGTTAAAAAAGAAACTATCCATTAAGTTTATAGTACTCCCTTACCCTACGTTCAAAATCTTCATCAGAGAGTTCACGACGCATAGGGATAAATTTTCTGGCTTTATCTCCTACGGTTGCTCGTGCTGGTGACGCATCATCTTCAATTGTTTTTAATATAAGTTCTGCGGCTTCTTTTGCTTCATTGCCACCATTTATTTGCGCTAATATACTTGGTATTAGGTTGTTAGCGAGTTTGTTATAAGGACTGCTCTCATCCAAGGTTGAAGTATTAACAACTAAGTTACCTTTGGCAAAATCGGTATTAAAAAAACCGGGCATGATGGAATGAACTCGTATATTAAACGGTTTCAGTTCATATCTGAGTGAGTCAGTAATGCCTTCAACCGCATATTTACTGGCGTTATAAAAGGTGAATAATGGCAGGCCTATCTTCCCTAAAAATGAACTAATATTGATAATAACACCCGTGTTATTTTCTCTCATTAGCGGAGTAACTGCTTTACATAAACGAAATATGCTAAAAACATTAATATTAAATTGATCAAACATTTCTTCTTCGTTAGCATCTTCAACGGTTGATACTAAAGCATAGCCAGCATTATTAATAAGTACGTCAATTTTGTTCTGCTCTGTTTGGATGGTATTGATTGCATGTTTAATCGATTGGCGGTCGGTAATATCAAGTTGTATAACATGCAAGTTATCAAGTTTAATGGTGAATTTTGATGGTTCCCTTGTCCCTGCATAAACAATATAACCTTGCTGAGCAAGCAAAAGCGCTGTAATCCTGCCTATGCCTGAACTTGCGCCAGTGATGAATACAACCTTTGCCATGTGAGCTCCATTTTATAAGTTTACGGAAGGTATTATGTGATTCAATTGCACTTTTCAGCATTGGTTAAGATCAATATAACGACAAATAATTTATTATAAATATTCATATTTCAGCCCCTAGTTAATTATTAAAAACTGATTGATAGGCAAATAAGCTTGGACTGCCGCCAGTATGTAAAAATAATATATTACTTTCAGGTTTAATTATATTTTTACGACATAGATTCATTAACCCTGCCATCGCTTTTCCTGTGTAAACAGGATCTAATAACAAGCCTTCAAGCGATGCACACTGCTTAACTGCCGATATCATTTCTTGAGTAGCAATGCCGTAGCTTTCACCGTAATAATCACCGTTAGTGAATACACGTTCAATAGCTAAACCTTCGTCAAGATTTAGTTGTATAAGTACTTTTCTAAGTAAAGAGACAACTAATGCTGTTTGTTCTTTTTCACAGCGACTGACATTGATGCCAAGTACAGGAATATTGCTATTTTCTCCAATGAGGCCAGCCAATAGACCTGCCTGAGTGCCAGCGCTGCTAGTAGCAAATATAATTTGATCTATTTTAGTGTTTTGCTCACTCAGTTGCTTCAATATTTCTTTTGCACAGCGCACATATCCCAGACTGCCAATTTCATTAGAGCCACCCATTGGAATTAAGTACGGACGTTTACCCTTGTTTTTTATTTTCTCCATTAATTTGCTCGCATATTCATCATAATCTTGATCTAATGAAAGTCTGTGAATTGAAGCTCCAAATAAATTGTCTAACAATATATTGCCATTATTTGAATAATCTTGTTTTGGAGATCCTGCAACCTCTTGCAGAATTAACTCACAATTAAATCCGAATTTAGCTGCCGCCGCGGCAGTTTGTCTTGCATGATTTGATTGCAAAGCGCCAATAGTGACTAAGGTATCAGCACCTTGTTTTTTAGCGTCAGCTAATAAATATTCAAGTTTACGTGTTTTATTCCCGCCACTGGCTAACCCCGTGCAATCATCGCGCTTAATAAATATATTACAACCAAGCTCTTTAGATAGTCTTGGTGCGCTTTCTAGAGGGGTCGGTGTATGTGAAATTTCTACTCTAGGTATTAAATCAAATTGAGTCATTGGAAGTTTGTCCTTTGTTATATAAAGAGAAGTATACCCAAGTTAGTACAGCAAAAATAAGTAAATAAAAGTAAACGATAAATAGTTCAATTTCAGCTGCTAGCAAAGACTTTTTTTACTTAGCGATAGCTAGAAAATTCCTTATCTAACATATAGTCAAACTTTTACTTTATTGAAAGAATTCATCTAGGTACGATAGTAAATAGATCGTTAGTCTGCATTGTTTAAGGGAAAATATGAAAATTAATGAAATAGCCAAGAAGAATTACCAATGGGTTGAAAATATGGGCTGGCATAATAAAACAACATTAGAAGCGCTAGCGCTTGTTGCGTCTGAGGTGGGGGAGGCTATAAATGAATGTAGAAATGAAAAACCTACTGAAGCTTTTGGAGAAGAGCTTGCTGATATTATTCTTAGAGTGTTAGATATTGCTCATTGGCAAGGCATTGATATTGAGAAAAAAATTATAGATAAAATGGCTAAAAATGAGCAGCGCGGTACAAGAGGAAGGAAGAAATAGTAGAATTAATTTCTGATAAAGACTCAGTAGATCATTTATCAGAAATTGTAATAACTCGCTTAACGAATTCTACCACCAATAGTGATACTACCGCGCATTCTTGGACCAGAATTATATCCTCTGTGATAAGAGCCTCCGTAGGAGCTATATCCACTAGAAACACCAATAGTACCGTATACACTGGTATTACTGCTATCACAGCTTGTAAGCAATAAGGATGGAGCTAATAACATTACCGACAGAATCAATATTCGCTTTATTTTTCTCATTACATTGCTCCAATTGATTGAGTTGTTACAGGGGTTTTTGATGCTACTTTATCAGGCCAAGTTTGTAAGGCAATACCCGCACCAGAAGGCCCGGCAATGAAAGCGACGCGTCCACCGATCGCTCTATCTTGTGGCGCTAATAAAATTTCTCCACTTAAGCCTTCTACTTTGTCAACCAAGGCATCCAATGATTTAGCATCTTTAATACGAAGATAACTAACCCAAATTGGCGTTAAGTTTTCTACCGGATTTGTTAAAACTCCAACTCTAGGTTTGTTCTTTGTTTTTAACAGTCTGTAGTTTTTATCGCTAGTATTGGCCGATTTAATATTGCGATCATCAACATCATATTCAGCTATACGTTGGTAAAATTCAGTGGCCTTATCGACATTGTCAGTCCACAACTCATTCCAGAGAAAGTCACCATCAACAATGACTTTCCCATCTTCTGGGTCGCCTTGCTTAGTTTGTAAAAAACCAAGCAGTGCACCTTGGGGATCTGCTACTATAGCTATTTTTCCTCGGTCACCTAAGTCAGTAGCAGGAGAAAAAACAGTACCGCCAGAGCTTTTTACTTCATCAACGGCTTTATTAATATCTGCAACTGACATTAATACAACCCATTGAGAAATATCTTTATCAACTTGTAACTTGGTTTGATCAATCATACCGCCAATCAACTTGCCATTGTGGCGAATCAAGGTGTAATTAACCTTGCCAAAAAGTCCACCAGCAAGCGTCAACTCTTCAAACTGCCAACCAAATAATTCTTGGTAAAACTTTTTAGTTAATTCAGGTTTGTCAGTGATTAAATCGTGCCAAATAATTTTACCTTCGAGCTGGTTATTACTCGCTTTTTCGGTAACAGCAGGAAGGTTCATATTTGAACAACCTGTTAATAGTGTTAGAAAAAGCGATATTAAAAGTGCCATGTTGATATTTGTGTGTTTTTTCAAAATACTTCCTTATTAAACTATGCTGCTTTAGTTTAACCTACTTTTTGTTTGGTTATAACTCGATAATATATTAGTCACTGTTGAAGGCTACTTTTTGACTTAAAGCGGTACCTTTTGATGTGTATTGGCATAATTGAACTTAGTTTGCTATTTAATTAACAATAACTTTGTTTGACGACCGTTTAAATACCAAACGCCAGAATCATCAAACACTGCATCTTCCTCAAGCATTATGCGGATTTCTTTTTTCCATTCATCAATAAAAACTGCGTTATTAAGTTCTATGGAATATACCGTATTAAGGTGCAATGGATAATCGCCTGAGCCTTCAACACCTTGTTGAGAATCCCACATGCCAAGCGTTGTTCCTGCTCCATGGCCATGATATCCGAGAGGATGAGTATAAATAGTTGGTTTCAAACCCATATCAATAGCTTGTTCTCTTGATGCCTTCAAAACGTAATTACCACTAAGCCCCTCCCTGAATTGTTCTGTAAAAATATCTTGCAATAAATTCGCTTTTTTTAAAGCGTTTGCCAAATAGGTTGGAGCGTGGGTTTCCCCTTCATTTAACACATATGCATGTTGTTGGGTGTCTGTATTGAGGCGAAGGTACGTTATTCCAAAGTCAACGTGCAATAGATCGCCATGTTCTATAGTTTGTTTGTCAGCAGAATTGGTAAAGCTATTTTCGTGATCAAATTTATTATTATCACTTCTTTGTATTCCAATACTCGGATGGAACCATGTTTGCAACTTCAGTTCTCTGACTTTTTCTCTCAGCCACCAAACTATATCCTCAGACGTTGTTTTACCTACGGTTACCACTTTAGTTGAAAATGCTTCTGCAATGATATTGTGGGCGATAGCTACTATCTCTTTATACATTTCTATTTCTTCGGGAATTCTTTGCTCTAACCACGCGACAGCTAAAGGCTCTGAGGAGATGACTTTTTTATGATATTGAGCAGGCAAGTTTTCTAGAAATAAATTTTTATCGGTTACTACTAAGCCGTCTGCATGCGCCCAGGTTTCTGATTGATTCAATGCAATATTTTTTGGTTGATGTTTATTGATCAGTGCAGCTAATGCTTGCCATTGACTGGCATGAGACTTTTTATTCCAAGCTCGTTCAAAAGTATTACCTACATCATAAGGTGCTACAGCATAGGCTTTGACCTTCATATCGTTTTCTTTAGCAAAAACTAATATTGTTGTTCTTCTAGCTGACAGCCAAGTAGCTGGTAACATAGTTTTTAATATAGGGTCTTCGTTGTATTCTCGACTTATTATCACCCACATATCAATTTCTGTTTCAGTCATTAACTTAGGTAGTAATTGCTGAATTCTTTTTTCTGTAATTTGGTCAATAATCTCTGCTCGCTCACGCATTGTTAAAACTACGTTGTCATTTCCTGATGCAGCGTGAAGTGGGCAGAGTATTACTATTATGAGTAGTATTCGCAGAAAAAAATAATACATATTTGCAGCCTTTAAGTTTATGAAATTTTGAGTTTTTGTTCTATCTTCATTCTAAATCCAGCAATATAAAATAACTGTATAGTAACCAAATTAATGACTTTTCTTTTGGAAGAAAAATACTTAAGTTATTCTTTTCTTTGTCGAATCAAATCAGCTCCTTTTTGGGCTAACTTTCCACCTTTCTTTAAAGAATAGTAAATTGTATCAATAATATCTTTATGCGTTTTTGAAAGAGGTTTTGATATCTTTCTAACTGCTGGTACTTTTTCCAATGTGGTACTAGTTTCTCTCACAATAGAGTGGTGCGTTTTTTCAACAGATTTAACACTGTGCTCGTAAGCTTGAAGTAATAAATCGATCGTACCCGATATAATTTCCTGACTAGATAATTCATTTATTATAGGCGTATTATCTTCAACTGAAATAGCGGCCTTTTGTGCTTTGAATGAAATGGTGGAGTGCTTTGTAATATGCTCGTTAAACCATTGTTTAATTTTCTGATATACTTTATCTGAATGCGCAAGAGGCACATGTGTAATACCTTCGAAATGTGCATTTTTAGCATTGTCAGGCGCCGAAATAGGGTGTGCACTTGAGTGTCGAACCAATGTATCTCCGACTAATTTATTTGCAACGCTGTATTTGTTTTCAGAAACACCACCACTGATAAAATGATGTTGAGCATGCGCAACAAAACTGCCACATTTTACACTTTGTTTATAAGGGTCGGATTCATTACTTTCAGGGGCAGTTGATGTGTTATTTAAATCGATTAAGCCATCTTTTAAATCTTTAATACCCTGGCTACGTAAATCTATCCAGTCAGCCCATTGATTAACATAATTTAATGGCACAGATTTAACGATTGAACTAGTGAGGTGACCAAATTTTTCTAACGGGGAGCCTTCATGAGGTGTTCCAATATAATAACAGTTAGTCAACTTTTCTAACCAAGTAATACTATTGTCTTGAGCAATTTTTTGCGCACTACGGCTTAATAACCCCCCCATACTAAAACCCATTAAAACTAATTCATCAATCTGAGTAGGGTAAAATTTAAAAAGGAGAGTTAATAAATCACTTAAGTTTTGTCCGTTTTCTTTTATGGATAAACCAGTGTTATAACGTAGAAATAGAGGGGTAAAGCCAAAATCTCTTTGTAACCTTAAACCATAGTTATCAAGATCAATATTCTCAGAAGTTAAAGTATTACTATCAGTTACCTGCTCGTTTAGTGTTTGGATTTGAGTATCTTGTTGGACATTTAAACCAGTTCTAAAATTCCAAATGGTTTCTAAATTGGTTAAGCCATGAATCAACACAATGACTTTATTAGTTAAAGGTTTATCGGAAGGAAACTGTAACTGATTTGCTAAAGTTTCATTTAATTTCAACGGGTGATCGTATTGATAAAGTGCCATTTCAATAGCTAATGGATTATTTTCTTTAGCTAAATAATCCCCAACAATGCCATTTAACACAGAGCGGCTCATATTCGCCCATTTGCTAATATCTTCAGGATTACTTTTAATATCTTTCATTTGGCTCCCCGTTAATGCAGATTCTGTTTTAGTTATAAAATAATATAATCTTCAGATAGTCGTTATCAGTCGCATAAACCTTATTTTGTTACTTCACTCTACATAAGGCATTAATTGAAATTTACAATGAATAACAAAATACTATCATGATCTATACCTGTTTTTCTTCATTAAAAAAGGCAAAAAAAATGCACCTATAAAATAGGTGCATAAAACATGAAACACTAAGGGAATAACATTACTGTTAAATAAGAGTGTGCTTTTCAAACTAAGTTCAATTTATTTAAGAAAATTTATGTGCCTAAGGTTTAAATATTCATAAACCTGCCTCAGTTAGCAGTAATTCAGTGACTCCCCATTTCCACGTTGCATACATCTCGTTCTCAATAAAAAGACAAAAAAAATGCACCTATAAAATAGGTGCATAAAACATGAAACACTAAGGGAATAACACTACTGTTAAGTAAGAGTGTGCTTTTCAAACTAAGTTCAATTTATTTATTCATTTTCTTTAATAAGTTTTGATCTTATTGACATCAAACGGAAATAATCAGTGAGGCTTACAATTTTCAAGCTAACACACTGAATATTTTCGTTAATATACTTGAATGTTAACTAAGGGCTAGAATACAACTTAATCATATCAATAATACCATGCTGACACACTTGGCAAAACTCAGTGGTACGGGTAAACATAATACAGTTCATTTCACTGCGGTAATATCCTTTAGCGGAATAATTAGCCCCTTCAAATGCACCAATAACGCTATTATTTTCTGCTTTAGCAAACATAGTCTCAATAATTTTTTGGTTGTCATGAAAAAGCTTATCCATTTCACTTTCCTGTTTATTGTCTTTGCGCAATTGTGCTCTGATTTTCTGATACCGATAAGAATGTTGTTCATAAGCTTGTTTAGGCCAGCTTGTGGGCAAAGGAGTACCTTTATTTATTTTTTCCTGCCATTTTGTTTTTCCTGCAATTAGCGCAGTGACATTAGGTTCGTAAGGCTCAATAATATTTTCAGGCGTTGAATAGGCCACTGAACTTGTATAATACTCATCGGCAAGTCCAGCGAAATGGTGCCCAAATTCATGAATAAACAAATAATCCGACCAGTCGCTATTAGCCGCAGCCGTTGAAAACAAACCAAAAATACCGCCACCCCCATAGGTATCGTTATTCACAAGTATTTCAACAAAATCATAAGGTGCTGATGAAGCGATACGTCGGAAGTTTCTATTGTCGGAGGTCAATACATAGCGCTCAGAGCCGAAAGCGTCATATGTCACTCCTAATGGACTATCATGATAAGTGCTTGTAGATGGACGGGACACACCGGATTTATTCGATGTTGGTGCAATCGCCCAAATATTAAAATCTTTACGATGTTCTTTAAATGGACTGATGGCAAATAACGCTTCAGTCATCGCTTTTGCCGTTCGCTTGAATTTGTCGAGTTCCTCTGAAGTATAGCCATCTCCCATGATCAAAAGGTCTACTTTTTCTTCTGGAGAGCCGTTTTGCTCAATAGCTATTACTTGCTCTTGATACATAGCTGATTCGCGATGATTTAAATAATGATTTGGGTCAATATCTGTCTGCCAAATGCTCTTAAATTGATGTGTGTCATCTCGCTTTTCTATGCTAATTTCCACCATGTTTTTAGGTTGAGGAAAACGTAATGATTCATGAAAGGTCCGTTTTATTTTTTTAGCTTCAGCTGTTGTTTCCCATTCACCATAAATAGAACTAAAACTGCGGGTAAATAAAATCTTACTAGATACTTTATCTTTAACAATAAAACGGTACTTTCCACGATTTAAGTTGTCTATAAATTGTTTTGAGGAGCCTGGCCAAACTAAGGGTTCAACGACTACCCTATCTAAAGAAAATATCTCTTGTTTTGCATCGCCAGTATGATAAAAATCAACCCTAAGTGTTGGTTCTTGAGCAAAGATTATATTTGCCCAAAAGAGCAGAGTAAGAAGAAAAAACTTATCCATTTTGGTTCTCTGTATATTGTATTTTATTTGTATCATACTAGTAATTAGTTAACGAACAAGCAATATCATCAGTGTTTTTTTCATTTGTTAACTTGTCATTAGGGCCTCAAGCATCTTATTTATACCAGCCTGTTGGACAACTTGACGAACTTGCGACAGAACCAAGGTGTAGCTACATCGCTTATAAATAAATTATCGAGCGTTCTTTTGTCATTCTGCCATTAAAAAATTCAGCATATAAACGCTCAAGATTTCGAGCTCCTCTAATGGTGAGTCGCCTTAATCGTCTTGAAGCGAGTGGTGTAAACATATCGACATTTTCTTGTGTGTGATAACAAAAGTGTTCTTGGCTACCATGTTGAATCATTGGCGTTCCAAAACGGTCATTTAAAAAGTCCGACACATATTCCCATAGCTTGCCGTGTGTATGGTTCAAACCGTTAACTTTACCAGCTCGTTGTAACCGCAATGCAGGATCTAAAGCATCAACAATACCATAAAGGTCATAATCACCATGAATATACCCGTCTTTTTTACTAGGGTCTGAGGTTGCTTGTTTCACACAGCCATAAAACTTACTGTCTTTATCTTCCTCTAGTGAAAACCCTGATGGTAATGGCTCAAAGCTTTTGTTCCATAAATTAACACTGTCGGCAAAATTATTGGCACCATCAAAGGCATCTGGGCCTACTTTTTGCGGTTTAACAACTAAACCTCCACACTTAGATATTTTAGTGCGGTCACTCATAAGATATACATCTCTTTTAGCTGTTTTAGGTTTGCAATTAACTGGTTTGGGTACGTTATCGTTTATACCAATATATCGAATTGATTTAGGGTTGGTTCGGCGCACTAAGATATAGCAATTATATGTCTCGGCCGCTAATTGAAAAGAGGTTATATCCTTTGAACGATAGAATTGTTCTACTTCATTTAGCCCGCTTTCGGAAGCTATGCTAAGTAGAATCGCTTCTTGTTTACCCGTTATTGATACAGTCATTATATTGCTCTCGTATTTTATTTAAAATCTGATATGTTGATAATGAAGTGGAAAATATAGGACAACCATCTACCTATGATAGTATCAATAATTCAATAATTCAGTAATTGGCGCTAGTATTTCATCAAAGAAATTGAATTGGGTGTAAAAGTAAATCAATAGGCGGTATTTTTAACATTATTCGTGTTTTGCGCACTTTCAATATGGAAATATGACTGTCTATTATTTACGGCACTGAGTGTTGAGTTTGAAACGCTGCAATAGGTATTTTTTAATAAATCACGTATAGGGTGCAGAGTAGTTTGATTAGATAAAGTTGGAAGACTGTAATTTCACTGGTTGGCCTGATTTAAAGTAAATAAGATTTGGTTATGAAAACTAAAAGGAGAAGTCTTTACTAAAGTATTGCTTCCATTTATCTTTAATTCGCTCATAAGTACCATCTTTTTTTATTGCTGATAGTGAGCTTGAAATGTTGTTTATTATTTCTTTAGGCATATTCAAATTACAGGCAAGATGAAAAATAAAATCTAATTCATTGATTCTTAGATTTTTATTGTATTTAGATTCTAGTGCCAGTGAATGCAATCTATTTTTAAGTAATTCATCATTGAGAATGACCAAATCAATGCTACTTTTCCGTCTTTCAAGCATTGTAAGTAAAGCATCATAGTTTTCTAGAACATATAAATTTTTACTTTCTATAAACCCTTTGGATAATAAAAAATGATGGGTAACATCATCTTTTATTACCGCGATATTATGTTTTCTTGCATCTTCGAAGGTTTTGAGTGTGATATTTCTTGATTTCAATGAATAGAAAGAGGTTGTGGAGCGCACTAATTCTCCAGTCCATTGAAATAGCTTATTTCTTTCCTCGGTATAAGCCATAGAGTATATGCAAGTGTTTTTACTTTTAATTGCTTGCTGGTAAGAAATAGTCCATGGGTTAGCTTTTATTCGATAGTTGTAAGTTGTTCTATCTAATATTTCACGGACAACTTCTGTTGAAAATCCTGAAATTTTATTGTCATTAATTATTTGAAAAGGGGCTAAGTGTTCAGTAACAATATTAAGTTGTTGAGCTGAAAGAAAGCTTGAAAATAATGACAGAATAACCATTAAATAATAAAACATAGTTACCCTTTTATGAGTCTAGTCATCAACTTCTAAGTAAATTATCGCTTTAATATCCAAAATATTTTAATTATCTCATTAAAAACTATTTTGGAACTTTTAGATATTCGTTATTAAGTTGAATTTGTTTTTATTTTACTAGCAATATTATTCATTTAGCTAATAATTACAATGTTTTTTTTAATTGGAGAAAATATATTTCTGAAATAGATGGCTATGAAACTAGTTCCTTACCAGTAAGTGCTTTTATCGGTGTTAGTGGAAATGCATGTAGAGGGGAATATTTAATCTTCTATCGAATAAAATATCACCTTGCTACTAGTCTTTTGTGTAATAACTGTTTAATACTCTCTGTAGGAGCAGCTTCTATTGCTAGCTTAGCGTTCTTTTGCCCTAGAACTATTTCCCCACTGCGAAAAAGTAAATCTGCCTGCACTGTATACCAATGATAAGATTGATTGAGCCAATGAGGAATTTCGGCAGACTTCAATACAGCTAATCCCGCTTGAGGCCCCTTCCATTCGGCAGTTGCTACTGCTCTATTTAGTTGATGTAGTGGTGAAGGCGCAATGTGCTCTAGTAATTCATACGAGGCAACAATTTTATCCCATCGTGTTTGATTAAATGACGGTGACAGGCAATGTTCTGCAGCAATACCTGCCTCTAAGTGGTAGCGTGAAATAGTATCTCCATTGGCTGATTTTGCTAGAAACTCCATCGCTAATGTGGTTTTTTCGTTGTCCCACTTGCTACGGTTTTGTTGTTCTAGTAAAAGCAGAGTTCCACAATCATCCTGCCTTGTTTTAATTCTGGCGAAATGAAAATACATTAAAGCCAACAATGCGTAGCTATTTGGTACGTCACCAAATTTATTCTCGACTAACAACCTTGCCAATCGAATAGCTTCTTCACATAGGTCGTGCCGAATAGCCATATCAGTATGCGAAGATAAATATCCTTCTGTAAAAACTAAGTACAATACACGGTGTATTGATGACAACCGAGCGATCAGTTCATTATCGGTCAGATTATCGAGGTCTAAAGTTTGGCCTTTGAGATGTTGTTTTGCACGACTATAACGTTTGTAAACATTTGCTTCGGTGATAAATAATCTCAGGGCAATCTCTTTCACGTTAAAGCCGCATAAACTCTTCAAGGTAAATACTAACTGAGACTCAATCGGAATTGCATCGTTGCAAGCTACAAACAGCATACGTAACATTGAGTCACTCATTTCGTCAGAAAAGAGAACATCTTCATGCTCAAGCAAGCTGTCTTCTTTTATTGGGAAATGCTCAACAAGGATAGAGTCATGACGTTGTGCAGTTCTAAACTCAGAAAGAAGGTGATTATTAGCGACTCGATACAGCCAAGCTGATGGGCTACTGGGTATGTCTCCTTTGCACCAAAACTCCAGTGCCTGTGTCATTGCCCATTGCACTGAGTCTTCAATCGCGTCAATGTGCTGTATATCTGTTCGGCGCACTAATAACGCCACAAGGTTTCCATACTCGTGGCGGAATAAATGCTCTACTTGCTTTTCTTGGTTCAAGGCGTGCAGATTTCTCTTATTTCAATACTTGTCCCTGTATTTGAAACCATTGGACTCTCTTTGATTACCGCTATCGCTTCATCTAAGGTTGCGGCTGTTAACATCATATAACCACCAATAACTTCTTTAAGCTCAATAAAGGGGCCATCGGTAATATCGTCGTGACGAACAACGCTACCAACAGATCCTAGCTTGTTTCCCATATCTAATATGTTGTCAGCAAACTTTTGCTGCCAAGTTTGGTATTTAGCATACATTATTTCCATTTCTGATGGTGAAGACTTTTCACAATCGCCAGTTTCACTGCGTAATATGCACATGTATGTATTATTTTTCATATTTTACTCCGTTATAAATAAATGGTGTTTCGTCATAAATTTAATTCATCGACATAGTAATAACAGATGAACCTTTGTATTTTGGACACTTAAATGAAAAACTTTTACTTATTTCAATCCCTCTAACAATTTTATTTGTAATTTTTCTGGGTTCTCACGAAGCTTTTTAATAAATTCTGTTGGAACCTCTGTTTGGTCATCGTATTTTTCCGCCCAATCAATCATTGCTAACATCATTGGCATCAACGCAATACCTTTTTCTGTCAGTCTATAGACATATTTTGAACGCTTAATTGTATCTTGGTGTTTACTTATTAAGTCATTGTATTCCAAGTCAGCCAGACGGTTAGCTAGTATATTGGTAGATATACCTTCTCCAGCCTCCAAAAATTCATTGTAATATTTGCGCCCCTTAAACATTAGATCTCGTATGATTAAGAAGCTCCATTTGTCGCCAAATTGACTCATGCCAAAGCGTACAGGGCAACCTGCCCAATTTTTTGTTTTTTTATCAACCATAAACTAAATATTACCTTGAATGAATTTAGCTTGCAAAAAGAAAGTTAAATTACTAAGCTGAATTTAACTTGTAAAAAACAAGTGAATTTCAACCAAGGAGAATAAAATGAAATTATATGCTATTGTCGGCTCACCTAATTCCCGTAAAGTACTTGCCGTTATTAACCACCTTGGCATAGATGTAGACATTGAATATCTAGATCTTTTTACTGGAGATACTAAAAGTCCAACTTATGAAGCGTTAAATCCAAACGCTATGGTACCAACGCTAGTAGACGGGAACTTGAAACTATGGGAATCAAATGCCATTAATCAATATTTAGCTGATAAGTCACCGGACAATAGTTTATTTCCTGATGATGTTGCCACCAGAGCTGATATTGTTCGTTGGCAGTGTTGGGAGTTAGCTCACTTTAATCAAGCTTTTGGTACGCTTGCCTTTGAAGCAGTTGCTAAGCCAAACTTTATGGGGGCGCAAGGTGAGCAAGCAATTATCGATTGGAGTAAAAATCAGCTGAGTCGATTTGCTACTGTACTGAATAATCATTTGCAGGAACACTCTTATATGGTGGGTGACTCAATAACATTGGCAGATTATTCTATAATTCATGTTGAGTTTTTCAAAGAGGCAGTGCCTTTTGATTGGAGTTCGTATCCACACCTTAATGATTATTTTGACCGTATGCGTCAATCTCCATCTTGGGCAGCGACAGAGCCAAAGAATCCAGAAGCTATTGGACGAATACCAGAAGAATAAATCACTTATAGGTTGCAAAACAGCTGGGTAGATGGTTTTGTTGATGCTAGTGAAATCTACTATAGAACTCGACCAGTCGATAGATACAAAAAAGCCCTAACCGTGCTTCGACCATGCTCATTGCGTAAACGGGGAGTTCTATAGACGAAAAAAAACCTTAACACTGCTGTTAAGGTTTCGTTTCTTCCTTTCGGAATGAATGGTGCCGACTGCCGGAGTCGAACTGGCGACCTACTGATTACAAGTCAGTTGCTCTACCAACTGAGCTAAGTCGGCACACAAAGCTGTGTGCAGTATTATTCTTAATATAAAGATAATACTTTGGCACCGAAACAATACTGAATATTTCTATTGAGCACCATTTCTGTAAATGGTGCCCCGACCCGGAGTTGAACCAGGGACACGCGGATTTTCAATCCGCTGCTCTACCAACTGAGCTATCGGGGCATCTTTATCAAGGTGATTTTGCTACCTCGTTAAGACGGGGCGTATTAAACTGTTTTTCTTTATTTCAGTCAACCCTTTTTTTTAATTAAATTGCTGTTTGTCGTTTTTTTCTGCGCTTTGTTGCTTTAAAAGTCACTTGAGCTGAAAATAAATGCAATTAGCGTTATTTACTTGGTGGTACATAGCCTTCAATATCAGGTTCTACACCTTCAAATAAATAAGCGACCATAGCTGTTTCTAAAAATGATCGATCATCAACATTCATCATGTTCATTTTTTTTTCATTTATTAGCATAGTTTGTTTCTTTTGCCAGTTACCCCAAGCTTCTTTACATATATTGTCAAAGATACGCTTGCCAACTTCCCCTGGGTATAGTTGAAAAGCTAAACCTTCACCTTCTTTTTTAAGATTTTCGCAAAACACTGTACGGCTCATAATTTTCTCTTATTAGTTTTAAGTAATCGTTGTTGTGATTATTCTTGGCATTAATTTGTTTGCAATAAGCCTAGAAGTTTTTTTGTTGATGCTGCTAAACCTACATTAGCTTGGCTGCGTAAATCATACCATTTTTGTTTTCTTGGTTCGCTAATTTCTTGATTATAAATTTGTGATAATGCATCAGGCTCTACTTGCGTGCAATCAATGATTATGGGTGAAATATCAAGATGAAAGTGGCTAAAGGTATGCCTAAACGTGGGAAGCTCTTGTTGTGAATCTTGTTTAGTGGATACTTTTAAACCTAGCGATTCTAATAATTTGTCAATTTCACTCTTATCGCTCACCTCATAAAAGCACCATAATCCTCCCCAAATCCCCGTTGGAGGTCGTTTTTCCATTAACACTTTGTCGGTTGTTTCCGTGTTGATTCTAGGAATTACCATAATAGTGTTTTTTTCTGGAATTTTTTTCTTTGGTTTTTTATTAGGGAAATCAGCTTGAAGTGAACAAGCCATTGCTAAGCAACTTGTTTTTATGGGGCATATTTCACAACTAGGCTTACTGCGTGTACAAACAGTGGCACCTAGATCCATCATGGCTTGAGTATAAATCCCAGTATCCTTAGTAGGGGTCAATGTTTCACTTAACTGCCATAATGCTTTGTCAAATTTGGCTAATCCATTATATCCCTCTACTAAGTAATTTCGTGCTAATACTCGCTTTACATTGCCATCTAAAATAGGGTGATGTTGATTTAACGATAAACTTAAAATTGCACCTGCTGTAGAGCGACCTATACCGGGTAAGGCAATAACTTGCTCTATGTCTTCTGGAAAGTAACCTTGATGATTACTTTCTATCAGTTTTGCAGCTTTGTGTAAGTTGCGAGCTCTGGCGTAATAGCCCAACCCTGTCCAGTGGTGTAATACATTATCTTCGTCTGCATTAGCTAAACTTGTGATTGTAGGGAAGCTTGTCATGAAACGCTGATAGTAGGGAATAACCGTTGCTACCTGAGTTTGTTGCAGCATAATTTCAGAAACCCAAACACTGTAAGGTGTTTTGTTTTGCTGCCAAGGTAAGTGTTTTCTTCCTTGATGGTGATACCAAGTAACCACTTGAGTTGCGAATTGTTCAGCAGACTCAGTAGATATTTTTACTTTTAGCAAAGGGGTTGGCGGAGTTGGAGTATTAATGATTCTAAACTTCATTTTTTAATGTGTGGGGCAGTGTAGCTAATTCTATTCGTTGACTCAAAATTGTTTTACCATATTAAAATTCATTAACTGTCAAACCTAGGTAGCTCTAATAGCAAAAGAATTACAGTGAAAAAATTAGTTTTACTAGTGTCTAGCATTAGTTTTCGATTGGATGAATAAATTTGTTTTATTGCCTAGAGCGAAATCTGTATAATAGCGGCAATTATTTTTAATAACCATTATTATGAGGCTATGCCATGAAAGTTGATGCAAAAAACCGAAGTCAACGATTACGTAAAAAATTGAGAGTTGATGAATTTAAAGAATTAGGTTTTGATGTTGCTTGGCAGTTAAACGAAGACATAACTAGCGACGAACTTGATGCATTTATAGATAAGTTTTTTAGTGAAGTGATTCAACCTAATGGTTTAGGATTTGGTGGCGAGGGTGATACCTTGTGGCACGGCTTAATTTGTACTCAAAAGCTAGGCTCATGCACCGATGAAAATAGGAATGCTGTTGAAAAGTGGCTAACAGATAATGGCGCTCAGTCAGTAGCAGTGAGTGAGCTTTACGATGTTTGGTGGGCTGAATAGTTTTATTCGTCATAAATGAATTTTATACGGCATTGTCGGCGTCATTCATTACCATTACTTATGTTCCATAAGCGCAGGCACTGAATAACTTGACAGCTTTGTCTAAAAGCCATTTATTTAGAATAACGATCTAACTATTAATAAAGAAAACTTATGACAGAAGAAATTAAAAAAACACATAAAACCTTAGAGCAAGCTGAGCAAGAAGGTAAGTACATTCGTAAAGTACGTAGCTTTGTGAAACGTGAAGGTCGCTTAACTAAAGGCCAAGAGCGTGCTTTAAATGAGCATTGGCAGACCATGGGGTTAAATCACAGCGATGGTTTAATTGATATCAAAGCACTCTTTGGTAATGATAATCCTACTGTTTTAGAAATTGGTTTTGGTATGGGCAAGTCATTAGTTGAAATGGCTAAAGCGGCTCCAGAACTAAATTTTATCGGTATTGAAGTGCACAAGCCTGGCGTAGGCGCCTGTATTTCTTTAGCGGCTGAGCAAGGTGTAGAAAATTTAAAAGTGTTTGAGCACGATGCAATTGAAATATTAGCCGACTGCATTAGTGATAATTGCTTAAGCACAGTGCAGTTGTTTTTTCCTGATCCTTGGCATAAAAAGAAGCATCATAAGCGTAGAATTGTATCGGCTGAATTTGTTGAAACTATTAGACAAAAGCTAAAATTTGGTGGTGTTTTCCATATGGCTACTGACTGGGAAAATTATGCCGAGTGCATGTTAGAAGACATGCAAAGCGCTAATGGCTATAAAAATCTTTCAGAAAATAATGATTATGTACCTCGCCCAGATTCAAGGCCTTTAACTAAGTTTGAAAGCCGAGGGCATCGATTAGGCCACGGCGTATGGGATTTACAATTCTCTAAGCAGTGATATTCGTTTGATCTTTGCAAGCAATGGTTGGTAGGTATTTATTCTCAACAAAAAATAAATGCTGGGCATTACGTAAATTGCCAGAATCTTTAAGCCATTGCTCTGTAATTATCTCTCTTTGTAAAGCCGCATGTAATATGCGGCTTTTATATTGGCACCAGTAGTATATTGTTGCTTCTTGATGACAATCATTATTAGGATACACCTCGCTACGATTGTCGCGTAATTCTTCAATGATGCTTGCAATCACTTTTTCTTTTAATTCCTCTTCAATTTTTTGTTTGAAGCGAGTGAAGCGTTTAGCCTTAATTAATTGCCAAATTAGCCACACCAATGAAGCCAGAGCAAGTACTGCGATAATTTGCATTTATTTTCCCATGTAATAATTATGGGTGAATAATAACAATTTTTAATAATAAAATATCTGATTATTTTTCTAGTATTAGGTAGACTAGCCACTTATTTTAAATAAGGATTTTTTAAACTTTATGTCAATCACTAAAATACTTTTACTTATTAGCTTAAGTTTTATTACCTCTTGCGCAAGCGCTGAAAACACGATTCAAAAGCTATATAAATCAGTTAATCCTGCGGTTGTTGAACTGCATGTGAAATCATTAGCGGATCCAAAACCGGGACAAGCCACTTATAAAGCAAGTGTAGCGGGCTCTTTAGGTTCCGGCGCATTAATAAATAAAAAAGGTCGTATTTTAACCGCAGCACATGTTGTCGATAAAGCCACAGAAATTGAAGTGATTTATGCCGATGGCACTAAAACTACAGGTCATGTGGTTTGGGTTGAATCTATGATTGACCTTGCTATGATTCAAGCTGTTGATGTACCTGAGCATATAGAACCATTGAAACTGGCAAAAACCAGTGATTATCAAATAGGCGAAAAAGTTGTCGTTATTGGTGCTCCTTATGGCGTGAGTCATAGCCTCTCTGTTGGTTACTTAAGTGGAATTCGTGATGGTAAAAAAATCCCTGCAACGGATATAACACTTCGTTTATTGCAAACTGATGCGTCGATTAATGTCGGTAATTCAGGTGGCCCAATGTTCAATGGCAAAGGTGAAATTATTGGCATAGTTAGTCATATTCTATCAAAAAGTGGTGGTAGCAATGGTTTAGGTTTTGTTATTTCTATTGATACTATTCATGACATTATGAATAGTGATCCAGGTACTTTTTCTGGCTTTATTCCTTTTTTGTTAAATGAGAAACAGTCGTTTGCTTTAAATAATGCTGCTGGTCATGGCATGTTAATTCAACATGTAATACCGAGAACATTGGCCGACAAACTCGGTTTTAAAGGAGGAGATGTCAGTGTAACTATTGGTCACACATCGCTATTGCTTGGTGGTGATATTTTACTAGCAATTGATGGTCATAAAATCACAGACATTGAATCAGCTATTAAAATTAAACAACGAATGACAAGCGTGAAAAAGGGGGATGAAATTTCATTTACTTTTCTCAGAGCAGGTAAAGTAAAAACTATTTATTGGAAAGTAGAAAACGCTCAGTATTAAAATTAGTTATTATTAAATGGTAAGCTGAATTTGGCTTACCATTTTTATTTTTACATAATCTAAATATAGTTATGCAGTTGACTCAAGGCTCTTGCTTAATAGCCGAAATAGTAGATTAAACACCTTCCCGTCAAAAGATGAATTATAAAAATGTAATTCACGATAAATATCAAAATACCGTTATCAATCCTCACCTATAACAAAATCACTTCATTGTTTTTTAATAATTAGTCAGCTATTTTAATAATTCGTCAGTGTTTTTTAATAATAAATAAGTATTAACCACTGCTGCTGTACTATAGTGCTAAAGGAATCGATAATAACAATAATCAATCACAGTAAATAAATTAAAAATACAATATTAAAACCAAAAATATTACTAAGTATTATCAGGGGAAGTTATGAGTCATCAAGAGTGTTCAAATAGATCTAGAAAAAAAATTAACTTAATAACGCAAGCAATTATTTCCGCATTAGCAATTACACCACTTTGGTTAAGTGCAGCAGAAGAAAATGTTAAAACTGAAGAAGTCAAAGTCGATGAGATAATGACAGTTACTGCGCAAAAGCGTGTTCAGAACATCATGAAGGTTCCGGTTACTGTTGATAGTATTTCCAATGAAGATATTAAACAGTCTGGTTCAATAGAACTTAATGACATTGACAAGTTTATTCCAGGCTTTGAATTTGGTGAAGGTACTCAAGCAGGCGTGAGTATGCGTGGTGTTTCAAGTCCTAATATTAGTGCTGGTGGCGATCCTTCCACAGCAATATTTTTTGATGGTGTATATTTACCACGCGCTGCACAAAATGTGATGTTTTCCGATATGGAACGTGTCGAAGTATTAAAAGGGCCACAAGGTACTTTATTTGGTAAAAATGCGGCAATGGGTGTGGTTAATATGATACCCAATGCGCCGAATGATGATTTTGAAGCCTTTGTAAAGGGCTCTTTTGGTACCGATAAATTACAGCGTTTTGAAGGTATGGCTAATTTCGCCATTGCTGATAATGTTTATGTGCGCATCAATGCCTTGACTAATACTCAAGATGGATATGTTAAAAATGTAGCAGATTCACCATTAAATACTGGTGAAAAGGTATGGGATGCTGGTGTACAAGATCATCAATCTGCTCGTATAGCAGTAAAATGGGATGTATCCTCAAGAACTTACGCTCAGTTTTCATATGATTGGGATCAATGGGATCAAGCACCAGGTGCTGCCATTGGCTTAAGCCCTTATGCGGAGAATCCAACAAACCCTTTTGCAAGTACCTTTGCCAATGATGTGGTGAATGCTGGTGAATCACGTGACATGGGCGCACTTACCTTTAAATTTGAACATGAGTTTAGTGATCAATGGTCTATTAAACTTACGAGTAGTTATCGTGACTGGGAAACATTTAATCGCCAAGATGAAGATGGAACACAAGATATCACTCGTTATTTAGATACGGATAACCACGAAGATTCAGACATTTTCTATAACGAATTACAAGTTAACTATAATACCTCGACATTTAACTATGTTGGTGGTGTTACCTATTCTAAAGAGAAAGTTCATCAAACAACCTTTATTAACACCACAACAGATACCGCCGCTCGCTTGGTTACAGGTGAATTAAATGGTCAAGTTGAGTCTGGTGTTAGAGCTGAATTCGCTGATACGATGGGCATAGCACCTGAAGATGTACCTCAAGATACTGTTGATTATTTAATGGGCTTATATGATATGCCTATGGATCATTCATGGAATGCAAGTGAATGGGCTAATGCCTTGAACGTTATGGGCGTTGCTGATGATATTATGAACTACTTAATCCATGTGGGCGGTCTTCCTGTTCCTCCAGGTACGCCACTTACGGGACCAATTGTAGCGATGACAGGTGATGCAACCTACGATATTGTTGCAGCACAAATGCAAATTGGTGAAATATTTGGTCCTAGTTATGGCGGTCAAATGTGGTCTGAAAACTTTATAAATAATGGTGAGTTTACCAGTTACGGTATTTATTCAGATTTCGATTTTCAGTTAACAGATCAGTGGAATGTCTTTTTTGGTTTACGTTACTCTCAAGATGAAAAAGATTTTTCTTGGGAAGTATCGCAAACAGAATTTACAACAGGAAGAGAAGCAATGGGCATTCCTGAAGTTGGTAACATATTATTCCCTGCTAGAGATGAGTTATGGCAATCTAACTCTTGGAGTAAAACTACTGGGCGCTTAGGTACCGGTTATATTATCAATGATGATCATATGGTATTTGCTTCTGTCGCTACGGGCTATAAAGCGGGTGGTTATGATTCATTAAATTCACCTCATGACCCAGGAAATGGTGAAATCATTATTGATCCGGAAACTGGTAAACCAATGGACATGTCTTTTGAGCCAGAAGAAGTACTTAACTTAGAAATGGGCTATAAAGGGCTACTTTTTGAATCGGTTACTACAACATTAGCGTTATTTCATAGTGTGCTAGACGACAAGCAAACCAGTAAAGAGTCAAAACCACCAGGACAAGCACAAGCATTACCTACCATTGTTAATGAAGATTGGGTAATTAATGGTTTAGAATTGGGCATGAACTGGATGGTAACAGATACCTTCTCTACTGGCTTTGTTACAGAATTACGCAGTACTGATATAACAGTAGATGCATTTTATAATAGTAGTGGCGAATTGATTGAAGCAGGCTCAAGCTCAAGTGACACTAATACTTCATATACCCTTGTAGCTGATTGGATGCCAGATATTGGCACTGGCTTTACCACATTACACCTTGATTATGTCTTTAGAGAAAATGCTAAAGCGGCAGAGATTGGCCAAGCAGATTGGGTAAATGATATCCCTGGTTATTTTGATGATGAACAATTGTTAAATGCACGACTTTCTTGGATTAATGATGATGAAAATATTGAAATTGGTCTTTGGGGTAAAAACTTACTTGATAATAGATACATTGGTACTATTGGTGGTCGTACCAAGGATATTTTAGGCACGGGTTATACCAGTGTAAACAGAGGACTTGAAGCAGGTATTGATATTCAATACTCATTCTAAGCACTTTTCAAACTTAAAGTGTAAACTAAGCTAGACTAATAAAGCCTCGAATCATTCGGGGCTTTTTATGTTCAGGACGAACGGTATTTCGCGGTGCCATGGATGGCAATGAGCGTGTATTGCTTTTTTTCTTACACATTTGGGCCTCAATCATGAAATATTTTGTCTACATTTCAAAAAGTAAAACAGTATCAATTAATCAATTATGTGTTTAGACTGTTTGCAATAATAAGCTATTAAAATATTTCCCATTTTCATCATGACACAATTCTTCTTCCACCTTGCGCTTGCGCAAATGATCATGTGCAGTTTAATACTGCTGCCTTTATGGCAAAAAAATCAATCTATTCGCTTGTACATTTTATTAATGGTCTCAGGTAGCGGTTATATTTTAGGGGAGATATTTAACGCACAAGCAGACTATTCATTTATATGGTGGGTTGCATTCATATCAGGGAATGCTCTACCAGGAGCATTTTGGTTAGTTAGTTTGAGTGTTTTTAGTGACCATGTGGTCTTAAAACGTTGGCAATATGCTGTTGCCTCGTTAACCTTATTAGTACCATTGTTGTCGAAAATAGCACAGTTGGTTTTTTCTTTTGAATTAGTTAATTATGAAGCCTTTTATGGCTTAACTAAATATGGGGCAATGTTATTAGAACTGATATTAATTAGCCATGCACTCATTATTTCCGCCCAACAATGGCGTGATGATTTAGTACAGGAGCGCCGCTATATTCGAGGAGGAGTTATTACTGTTTCGGCTCTCTATATATTCTTAGTGATTATTTTTGAACAACTTTTAAAGTTGCAATGGCCAGGTTTGTATTTATTGCAAAGTGTTATGGCCGCATTACTCATTATAAGTATCAACTTTTTCTTATTTCGTTTACGTCAATCTAGTTTATTTGTAACGGTAACTGATAAAGTAAAACCTATTGCGCAAATTAAGACCCCCTCAAAAGAATTAGCTCGCATTATTATGGCTATGGTTGAGGAAAAACTTTATCAAACTGATGGCATTACCATTTCGAGTTTTGCTAAGCATTTATCTATTCATGAATATAAACTAAGACAGTTAATTAATGGTGAATTGAATTATCGAAATTTTAATGACTTCCTCAATTTCTATCGAATTAAAGAAGTGTCTGAAAAGTTAACGCAAGCTGATTATATTCAAACTCCCGTGCTAACTTTAGCATTAGAGAGTGGTTTTAGAAGCTTAAGCTCTTTTAATAAAGCTTTTAAAGAAACTCATAATATAACACCAACGCAATACCGTAAGAAATATCAATAATCAGATATACCCAATCCACCTCAAAATGCAGGATTATGGGTATGTAACAACCACTCAATTCTGATAAATGCTGAGTTATTTTAGAATTCGTCAGCTTTTTTTTAGAATTAACAAGCATTTCTTAATATGACTTTCTATAGTTAAGCCCATCCTGTTCTTTTTTTTAGAAAGTGGTTTGCTAATGATTAATAAATTTGCTGGTTTTATTGCTAGTACTTGTCTTGCTTTTTCTTTTCATAGTTTTGCTATTGATAATAGCCAGGCAGAACCGAATAATAAAGGTAAAGCCCTCTATCAACAATGTGCAGCTTGTCACGGTCAAAATGGTGAGGGTAATGAAACGTTAAACTCTCCAGCAATTGCAGGACAATTTGATTGGTATCTAACAAGGCAAATTAATAACTTTGCTAAAGACATTCGCGGTGCTCATGAAAAAGACACATTTGGCATGCAAATGTTGGCCATGGCGAAACAGTTAGATCAAGAAAAAGATGTTCCAAAACTTGCCGCTTATATTCAATCGCTGCCGGTAGAAAAAACACAGTTTGATGAATCGGGGAACATGCATAATGGTAGTCGCTATTACCAAGGTAAGTGTGGTGCTTGTCATGGCGGAGCTGCTCAAGGAAATAAATCTTTAAATGCACCTAAATTGACGGGGTTAAGTAAGGCCTATTTACAGCGTCAAATGTCAAATTTTTCTAGTGGTATTCGAGGCACTAAAACAGAAGATAAGCTTGGTAGACAAATGGCTATGATGGCTAAAACAACATCAGGGCAAGAGCTGAACGATATTATTTTCTATATTCTATCACAAGAAAACCTTCCTCAAACTAATAGCTCGGCAAGCAAGTAGACATCTTATGAATAGTCTATTTAAAATTAGTTTTGTTTTGTTATTGGCATTGAGTAGTGTAGCTAACTTTTCTGCAAATGCGTCTATCAAAGCAAAAAGTACATTTACTTTAGCTGAAAATTGCCCGCCAAGTTTTGAACTGACAGAAAAGGGCGTATGTCTTTTAGTTAATCAATACCAGTTTTATGACTCGGTACAAAATCGTGGCTTGGGTGGCACACAAACCTCTTTACCTAAGCACAGAGATGGTTTTACACCAGCACAAATTGATTTAGGTCGCTATTTGTTTTTTGATCCTGCCTTGTCAAAAGATGGCTCTATTTCATGTGCGAGTTGTCATCAACCTGATAAAGGGTTTAGTGATGATTTAGACAGAAGTGTTGGTATTACGGGTGAAAAAGTTGGCCGTAGTGCACCTACTTTGTGGAATGTAGCATTTCAAGATAAGTTTTTTTGGGATGTAAGAGCAAATTCATTGGAAGAGCAAGCACAAGGGCCACTGTTTGATGAGTTTGAAATGGGTAATACTCCTGAGAATTTATTGAAAACACTGAACGAGAATAGTGAATATATAGCACTATTCGCTCAGGCTTTTCCCGATGCAAAAGCACTTAAGTTAGAGCAAGTTTATACCGCTATTACAGCATTTCAAACGTCACTAATTTCATTAAATAGTCGTTATGATCGTTATGCGCATGGGTATCACGAGGCCTTAACAGCAAATGAAGTTGCAGGTCTTAATGTTTTTCGCTCATTTGTAGCAAGGTGTGCGGAATGTCATCAGCCACCATTATTTACCAACAACCAAATTGCCGTAATTGGTACGCCTGAACCAGAAGGTAGAACATTTGATATTGGTGCTGAAAAAACTTATGCATCTTTGGAAAACTCTAAAAAACTTCGTGGCTCATTTAAGGTGCCCACTTTAAGGAATATTACCAAATCTGCACCATATATGCATTCTGGGCGGTATGACAACTTACTTGATACCGTTAAATTTTATAATGATGGACGTGGCAATGCGGTTCCAGAAGGGGAAGATTTATTATTGCATTGGCATATTTCTGAGCCTGATTTAACCGATGAAGAAATGGATCTGATTGTTGATTTTTTAGGAACATTAACGGATGAAAGTTTAACGCCGGTTACTCCTTTAAAAGTTCCTTCAGGATTGGCACCCATAGATAACAATTATCAAAAAAGTATAACAAGTAGAAACGTAGAACAAACTAACAGAAGTGGAGAATAATATGAGTTCAGGAAAGGTGTTAGGCGCGATCCTTATCGTTGGTGCATTTGCAGGAGGCATGTATTTTGGTGGTAGTAAAGATAACGCACCGGTAATGACTAGCTCTCAAGGTGGAGCAAGTTATGGTGGTGGATATGATAAAGCTGCCGATAAAAGCATTGTTTCAAACAAAGGTGCTGCTTCAAGTAAGAACAAAGGTGCAGCTGCAGAGCGTACCGTTGAAGGCAAAACAATTGTTGTAAATGATGGTGAGGCTATTATGGCGGCAGTAAAAGCAGCCAACCCAGGTGATACTATTCAAGTTATGCCTGGTACCTATCATGAAACTGTTTATGTTGATAAAGATGATATTCGTATTATCGGTGTTATAAAAGACGGCAAACGTGCCACTTTAAATGGTGAAGGTAAATTAAATGATGCCTTTTTGTACTCAGGAAATAATTTTGTTGTTGAGAATTTTGTGATTACCAAATACAAAGGTAATGGCATTATGGGGCAGGCAGGCAATAACTTTGAAATTCGTAATAACATTATTGTTGATACCGGCGTTTACGGTATTTTTCCTCAGTTAGGTAAAAATGGTATTGTTGAATATAACGTTATTTCAGGTATTGAAGATGCGGCAATATACGTAGGCATGAGCGATAATATTCATGTTGCTTATAATGATGTTTTTGAAAATGTTGCTGGTATAGAAATTGAAAACTCTCGCCATGCTATTGTTGAAAACAACAATGTTTTTAATAATACCGGTGGTATTCTAGCCTTTATTACTCCGGGTTTGCCGATTAAAACGACGTATGATGTCATTATTCGAAATAACTTTATATATGATAATAATCATAAAAACTTTGCGGCGGTAGGCTCTACTGTTGCGGGTATTCCAGCAGGTACTGGTATATTGATTATGGCAGCTGATGATGTTGTTGTTGAAGATAATATTATTAGAGGCAATAAAACTGCCGGTATATTAATTACGGATCATAATAACGCACCTAACACTACGATTGATCCTGAATCAGATCCAAGCCCTGATGGCGTTAAAATACTTGATAATTTAATGCTAAATAACGGTTACGATACCGCAGACCAAGTAAAACTTTTATTAGCATCTGAATTGAAAACAGGCAATCCTGATATCATTCGAGTGGGTAGTAGCAGAGACAGCTGTATTATTAATCGTCATCGTTATATTAGTGCAGGTGTTGATGATTGGAAAGAATGTGAATTTACCAATACAGACTCAATAGATACTTACTTATTAGATGAGCCAGTGCCACCTCGCGTTATTGATCCTAAAGAGCGCGGTAAAATTGCATACTTAGGTATTTGTGCTGGTTGTCACACATACACGGGTAGAATGATTGGACCTCCAGTACAAATCATTCAAGCACTTTACATGGATAACCCGCAAGGTATTGCTGATTATATCGCTAACCCATCAAAGGTACGTGATGACTATCCAGAAATGCCCCCGCAAAACTATTTAGATGAAAAAACACGTTTAGCCGTTGCGAAACAAATGTTGAAAATAACAAGATAAATTTTCATTAGTGAAAACTAGTTTTAAAAAAGCTATAGCCCTTGTTGGCTATAGCTTTTTTGTGGTTATTGACTCTATTCAGGAGGAAAGTTGGCTAGCAAACTATTAACCGTTGTATAAACAGCTTGATTTGTTTGCTCAATTGATAAATCACTTTTGGTATCAAAACTATCACTGCCGTGCCAAATGGCTTGGTTTGCATCGCTTATGTCTATTATAATCTTAGTGATAATGTCTGCATCGCTATTGATCGGTACGCTTGTATTAACACCAATGCTTGATCTAGAGTTCCCCCCCATCCTTGATGTTCCTAAGCCAACACTAAATGATGAGTTATTTTGTTTTTCTTGCTCACTAAAACTCACTTGAATGGTTATATCTGCGCTATGCTTGTCAATATACTCATGCTTAGCTAAACCTTTTGCAGCTAAGCTAGTTTCAATCGCAGTTTGAATACGATTAATCATAATGGGGTTTGTATCTACAGAGCTATTCGTTATAGGACTAAATTGATAGCTAGTGAACTGATGCCAATTCGTATTCGGGTTAAAATCAATATTGATCGTTGGCTTACTGCTGCAAGCAGCTAATAAAGTGAATAAAAAAGGAATAATAAGAAATCGTTTCATAAATTAGTACCGATAGGTTTACTGTAAAATTGAGCCATCATAATCAATCTTTTAGTATATAAACAATAACTTTGTTAAATAACCCCCTTCATTGTTAATTTTATGTTAATTAGGGCTGTTTGAGTTGACTTTTATCATTAACGCGCCTTAAATGGTTGTTTACGGATGATAATGAATTATGTCAATGAGCAGCATTAATGAATAAAGCAATTAAAATCAATGACAAACTTACCAAAAGATTGTTGCTCTATATTTTGTTATGCAGTACTTTTGTATCAGTGTGCTCAACACTAGTTCAGCTTTATTCGTTTTTCCAAGATGATTTAACTTTATTAGAGCAACGTTTTGATAATATAGAGAAAAGTTATATCCCCTCTATTGCTAGTAGTTTGTGGGATTTTAATAAGCCGTTAGTCGCTCAACAAATTCAAGGTATAGTTGACTTACCTGATATCGGCCTTGTGAGAGTTGAAAATGACTTTGATTATCAGCAGCAATTTGGCAATGCTGAAATTATCACAAAAAAGTTTGTGGAATTCCCAATTAATTTTGAAGGTAAACATGTAGGGAAACTACACGTTTATGCTGACTATCAAGATATTTACCAGCGGCTGTGGCAACAGGCTGGTTTTATCTTGACTACCGAATTTATTAAAATTTTTATTGTTGCTTTTTTTATTATTCTTATTGTTGATAAGTTGATCATTAGACACTTATTTCAAATTATTGAGTATGCTCAGCAACTAGCCAGTCATAACTTGGATGAGAAGCTAACACTTTCTAACCGTCCAGTAAAAGAAGATGAACTAGATTACCTTGTCAATGCAATCAACGGCATGCGCGTTAAACTTCAAGACGAAATTGTTAAACTTGAAGATGCGGAAAATGCTTTGCTTGCATTAAACGGCGAACTAGAAGTGAAAGTGCATGATAGAACGGCAAAATTAGAAGAAAGTAACCAACAATTGCAAAATTCGTTTGATAATTTAACGCTAGCGCAAGATCAATTAGTACAATCTGAAAAAATGGCATCCTTGGGTCAGTTAGTTGCGGGGGTTGCTCATGAGGTAAATACACCTTTAGGGATTTGTGTTACTTCAATTACAGCGTTAAAAGAAAAAGTTGAGGATCTACAAAAAGCTATAGAGTCACAAGAGCTAACGAAATCTTTTCTTACAGATACACTCAACTTGTTAATTGAGTATGAGCAAATAATTGAACGTAGCCTAAATAAATCTGTTGAATTAATTCGTAGCTTTAAATCTGTTGCTGTAGAACAGCACACAGATCCTGAAGTTAACATTAATTTGCATCAGCATGTATACGATGTAGTTAATACCGTTAAAACGCTATTTAAACAGAAAAAATATCATATTAATATTGATGTAGATAAAGACATTACATTAATAACTTACCCTAGTGCTTGGAACCAAATTTTAACTAACTTTTTAATGAATTCTCATGTTCATGGTTTTGAAGATCGCCATGAAGGTGAAATATCTATAACATTCACTAAAAGTAATGGGTATTTAACATTAATTTATACCGATAACGGTAAAGGTATAGCTGATGACTTTAAAAAACGCATATTCGATCCTTTTGTTACGACTAAACGAGGGCAAGGTGGCTCTGGGTTAGGTTTGAATATTGTTTTTAATTTAGTGAATGCTAAATTAGGCGGCACGATTAAGTCGCTAGAATCTGAGCAAGGTGTTTGTTTTAAAGTAAAAGTACCAATCGCGCAAGTAAAAGAAAATAAATTACAGAGTAATGGTTAATACCATTTAACTATAACTTTATCAGCTGAATGTCACTGTAAAAACAAGCAAATATTGACTTTTACCGCTTAAATCTATAGTATTCCCGCCCCTAAAATCTAAGCAAAATATTTTGCTATCGCCTAAGCTTATTAGACTTCATAGCGACTAACTTCATGGATGTACTTTTTTAGTGCATTCACTATAACCAACGAGAAAAAAATGTTTGAATTACACGCTAGTAAAGTTTCGAACCTGAAAAATGATGTATTGTCAGGCTTAACCGTAGCCTTGGCTTTGGTGCCAGAGGCGGTAGCTTTTGCTTTTGTTGCTGGTGTAGAGCCTTTAGTGGGATTATATGCTGCTTTTATGGTTGGTTTAATTACAGCAATATTTGGTGGTCGCCCGGGGATGATTTCTGGGGCAACAGGTGCCATGGCCGTTGTTATGGTTAGTTTAGTTGCTATTCATGGGGTGGAATATCTATTTGCAACTGTAGTGCTCACTGGACTGCTGCAAATAATGGCAGGGTTATTTAAACTGGGTAAGTTTATACGTTTAGTGCCTCACCCTGTAATGCTAGGCTTTGTTAATGGCTTAGCTATTGTTATATTCTTAGCGCAATTAGGGCAATTTAAAGTAACTAATAGTGCAGGCGAGTTAGAATGGTTACAAAGCTCGCCAATGATGATAATGGCTGGGTTAATCGTTTTAACTATGGCCATTATTCATTTTCTCCCTAAATTGACTAGTGCCGTGCCTTCTTCACTTGTTGCCATTGTTGTAGTCACTCTATTAGTACAAAGTTTAGGGCTTGATACCCGTACTGTTGTTGATTTCCTTCGTGATATGACAAATGATCCAGCAGCATCTATTGCTGGTGGTTTACCACCGTTTTCTATTCCTAATGTTCCTTTTGATTTTGAAACCTTAAAAGTTATTTTCCCTTTCGCACTCGTACTTGCTGCGATTGGCTTAATTGAGTCATTATTAACCTTAACCTTGATTGATGAATTAACTGGTACACGTGGTCGAGGCAACAAAGAATGTATCGCTCAGGGTGCAGCTAATACCGTTACTGGCTTTTTTGGTGGTATGGGTGGTTGTGCCATGATTGGGCAATCTATGATTAATGTGAATTCTGGTGGTAGAGGGAGAGCTTCAGGCATAACAGCAGCACTAGCTTTATTAGGCTTTATTTTATTTGCATCAGGCTTAATTGAAATGATCCCGTTAGCTGCACTAGTTGGTGTTATGTTTATTGTTGTTATTGGTACATTTGAATGGTCAAGTTTTAGAATTTTAAATAAAGTGCCTAAAGCCGATGCTTTCGTCATCATACTTGTTTCAGGAGTTACTGTGGCAACAGACTTAGCGATAGCGGTTGTTGTTGGTGTAATTGTTTCAGCACTAGTGTTTGCTTGGGAGCATGCAAAACATATTAATGTTAGTCGTAGTACTGATGAAAAAGGCTCAACAGTTTATGAAGTAACTGGTCCTATTTTCTTTGGCTCTGTAGCTACATTCTTAGAGCAATTTGATGTTGATAAAGATAGTGATGATGTCATTATTGAATTTAAGCGTTCTCGAGTTGCCGATCATTCAGCTATTGAAGCAATTGACACATTGGCTGAACGTTACTTAACTAAGGGTAAAACATTGCACTTAAAACACTTGAACCAAGAGTGTAAATTATTGCTGAAAAAAGCGGGTGACCTAGTTGAAGTAAATGTTATTGAAGATCCAGATTATCATATTGCAACGGATAAACTTGCCTAAGGTAGTCTATTAAGGTAAAAATGCGTTGATAAGTTATACTTAGCTTACAGCGCATTTTTGTTGGTGTAAGTTTAAGGTCGCATAATACCAGTTTCACTAATTAGGTGATCTAGTTTATACGCAGGAAAAATTGACAAATACAAGGCATTTATTTCAATAACTAGTTGTTCTAATTATTAAATAAATAACGCAGTAGCTGGTGATTTTAACAAGTAGAAATGATCACATAGTTAGTGAGATTGGTATAATAATGCAATTAGAATTCTTTGATGTTCCAAGCCCTTGTGTGGGCGTATGTCAATCTGATGAGAAAGGTTGTTGCCTTGGCTGTATGCGCACGCGTGATGAAAGAAAAGAATGGATAAACCTTGATAACGATAACAAGCAAAAAGTAATTAAACGTTGTATTCAAAGAAAAAGACGTAAAGACAAGAAAAAATTAATTATAGCTGCTGAAGTTGTCGCTGTTCCAGAAGAACAGCATCAAGCAGAGCAACCTTCATTATTAGATCCCCCTTCAAAACCAAAACTGTCAAATGAAAGCGATTTAGATTTTGGTGATTTCGAACTGTAATTGGTCATTCACTTGTAACCATTGTGTTGTACTAGTTGTTATCTTTTATTCTTGTGTTCAGTTTTTACTTTCTTTAATGTATTCATCCGGTTAAATATCTAAGACGAATATTTGTTATGTTACTTCCTCCCTTTTTACGTTTTATCTCTTTAATTACCTTATGTTCATTAACCTTAACGGCTTGTTATAATAACGAAAATAATCAGCATGAAAATGCTTCAACAGGTGCAAATGGCATAGCTGAAGAACTCATTGAAATTAATGTTTCTGCCTCAGGAGAGTTAAGTGAAGATGACTTATCGTTATTTGCTAAAAAGCTTGAAGGAGCAAGAATTGTTGGTTTAGGAGAGCAAACACACGGCGCAGGCAGTGTTTTTAAGCTCAAAGTGCAACTTATTAAATATTTGCATAAAAATCATGGTTACGATTTGTTTATTCTTGAAAGTGGCATGTATGATGTAAAAAAAATATGGCAAGAAGTCAAAAAAGGCCGTCGACTAAAATCACTTGCTCGGAATAATATTTTTTATATGTACGCTAATAGCAATGAAGTTACTCCTTTATTTGATTATATTGATCAACAAGCTAATAGTAGTTCACCTTTAGTATTGGTAGGTTTTGATAGTCAACATACAGGAAGTTATTCAAATGATAATTTGCTTGATGACCTTCAATTTGCAGTACAAAAACTGCCTGAACAGTGGCATGAAGATGCATCATGGGCAATATTTAAAGAAAACCTTCAACAAGTGTTAAATGTTTCAACAAAACGTTTACCGATAAAACAAGAGCAGGATTTTTTTAATGAATTATCGAGCATTGAACAAAGCTTTTTAAAGCAAAGCCAACTTAACACCAGTACAAACGTTATTGATAATAATGGGTTTTGGTATCGAATTACTAGAGGGTTGGCAGCTCAAGCGAAAAGACAGTGGAAAATTTCTGATAGTCGAAGTCAAGAAATGGGTGAAAATATTAAATGGTGGGCAGAACAGTACCCGAATAAAAAAATAATGGTTTGGGCACATACTTGGCATTTAACTAAAGAAGGTAGTAATCAAATTAATGCGGGTAAAGTTGTTAGTGATAATTTTGGTAAGGATTATTATATGATCCATTTTACTGGTGCTTCAGGTGAATACCTTGATTTTATCAATTTAAAAAATCGAGCCGTTGCAGTGCCTAATGAAAATGCTATAGAGAAGATCGTTGAAAATAACAGCACAGCAAATATTGAATTCTTACATGTTAGTGATATAAAAACTAATAATTACGAATCTCAAGTATTTTCCTATGACTATCAAGAAACTATAAATGCTGAACAATGGTTTAAATATTGGGACGGAATTTTTGTGATAAAACAAATTGAGCCAGCAACTTATCAAACTCAGTAATTGATAAAATTAACCAACGCTGCCCATCTATTTTGCTGAATTTAATGAGTGTTATAGGAAAACGGTTGCGAGTATCGATAATTCTAGCTATTATACGCGCTCTTTGAAACATCTCCTTGTTACAGAAGTGTGATTCAAATGCCCCGATAGCTCAGTTGGTAGAGCAGCGGATTGAAAATCCGCGTGTCCCTGGTTCAACTCCGGGTCGGGGCACCATTCTATTTTCACTCGTATATTCCACATCTTGAAAAACTAACAGTATTTATATTCAGTATTAATGCACGATTATTCAAATTGCTTGATGTATAATCGCCCTATTAATTATACAAAATAAACACCGTAATTAGAAAGGTATTAATCTTATGTTTTCAAAGTTAACTCAGTTACCAGCAGATCCTATTTTAGGTTTGTCTGTAAAATTCAAAGCTGACACCAATGCAAATAAAACTGATCTTGGTGCTGGAATTTACAAAGATGAAAATGGTTATACTCCCGTTTTAGCCTGTGTAAAAGCAGCTGAAAAATTTCGTCTAGAAAATGAAAATAGTAAAGCTTATTTAAGCTCTGCAGGTTCGCCGTTATTTAATGAAAAGATGACTTCACTTATTTTAGGTGATCATAAGGTTATCAGTGAGAATCGTGTTCGCACTATCTCGACTCCAGGTGGTACAGGTGCTTTACGTACTGCAGGTGAATTTATAAAAACTTGCACACCGGGCGCTACTATTTGGGTAAGTAATCCTACTTGGGCAAACCACCAAGGTGTTTTTACCGCTGCAGGATTAAATGTTAAAACTTACCCTTATTATGATTATGAAAATAACTGTTTAGATTTTGAAGGAATGCTTGCCGCATTAAAGCAAGTTTCTAAAGATGATGCAGTGTTATTACATGCATGTTGTCATAACCCTAGCGGTATGGATTTGAGCAAAGAGCAATGGCAGCAAGTCGCTGATGTTGCCAAGCAACTTGGTTTTATGCCTGTTGTTGATATGGCTTATCAAGGTTTTGGTCAAGATTTAGACGCCGATGCTTTTGGTCTAAGATTAATGGCAGACACAGTTGAGCAAATGATCATCTGTAGTTCATGTTCAAAGAACTTTGGCTTATACCGCGAGCGCATCGGTGCCTGCTCTATCATTGGTAAAGATTCAATTTCTGCTGATATTATTAATTCAGTATTACTGTCTGTTGTTCGCGTTAATTACTCTATGCCACCAGCACATGGTGCAGCCATTGTCGAAACTATATTAAGTTCTGCTGAGTTAACCACTCAGTGGCATGGTGAACTGAAAGATATGCGTGATCGTATAAATGGTATGCGCCAGCTATTGGTTGAACAATTGACGGCTAATGGCGTAACACGCGATTTTAGCTTTATCACTTCACAAAATGGTATGTTCTCATTTTTAGGTATAGATAAAGCGCAAGTACAACGTTTACAAGACGAATTTAGTATCTATGTTGTCGGCTCTAGTCGCATTAGTCTTGCAGGGATTTCACCTGACAATGTTAAATACTTAACGCAATCTATTGCTAAAGTACTTTAATTACTTAAGTCGCATCATTCATAGAAATAGAAAAAGCCCGCAGTTAATATTATAACTGCGGGCTTTTTGTTTCATAACTAATTTATTGAGAAGTTTTTAAACAATTTTATCTGGAGTCACAATCACCCCATCTGTATCAGCATAAAGGTAATCGCCGTGATTAATGTCAATGCCACCAAATGACAAGCTAACAGATCTTTCACCTGACGTTACCGGAATGGATTTTCTAGAGCAAGTTCCTATAGCATATAAAGCAACAGGAATATCGGTGATTTGAAAAGTATCTCTAATATAGCCATTTACTACGATGCCCGCATAATTATTTTGATGAGCAAATTTCATTAAGTTTTCACCGACTACGGCAAAGTATTCTTGGTCTACGTCAACAACAACAACTTTTCCTGAGCCGTCTTCATCTCGAAGAAGTTTTATTAAATCTGAATTGTTTTTGTCTAATTTTATGGTAACTATTTCGCCTTGGCATTTGCTTGCACCGCCATAATTTTTATAGCCTGCGCCTAATACAAATACCTTATCGCTGTATTCATCACAGATATCTGCGGTAAAAAATGTCATAAATCAGTCCTGTTCTTTTTTTATATAGGGTATAAGCCAGTATTCTAGCATTTTAGGAGTGTTTTAATAGATTATTTGATACCATATATTCAATAAAAATGAATAGTTATACGTTGAGCGTAAAATTATATGAAAGTAGTAACAGGCGTAGTTGGTAACGATATCCATGTGGTCGCTAATCGATTGATTGAACTCTCTTTAAACGCGAGAGGATATGAAGTATTTAACCTTGGGGTTAATACCTATTTAGAAGAGTTTTTTGATGCGGCAGTGGAAACAGGAGCAGATGTTTTAATGATATCTTCTCTCAATGGCGAAGCTGAAGGCTGGAGCCGAGAAGTTAAGCTCCTAAAAGCAAAATATAAGAACTTAGATGACATAATAATGATGATTGGTGGCAACTTAGTTGTGGGCACCGGTAGTGCGGAAGATATCGTGCCAAAGTATAAAAATTATGGTTTTGATATTGTGTGCCATCAAGTTGATTTGAATACGGGCTTGGACATGCTAGAAGAGCTTATTAAAGAAAGAGCGATAGAAGTGAGTAATAAATAATGAGTTTGCTGCAAGAAGAAAGAGAAATCATTCTTAGCAATGAGTATGTTGATACCTTTGATTTTGCCGAAGTGGCAGAGTTTGTTAAAAATGCGAGTAAAGATCTTTTTATATCTCATCATTTTAAGAAAAAAAATAAAATGTTGGTACAACCACGAGGTGGTTTCCCTACTTACAAAAAACAATTTGCTCTTTATGAATTTTTTGTTGATGCCAACGTTGATGTATTGCCGTTAACCATAGATTCTAATACGCGTTTAAATGACTATGCTACCTCAAAGAAAATGCTTCGTTTGAGTGAAGAAAATGATGTTGATATGCTAAATGGTTACCCTTTGGTGAATCATGGATATCGAACCACACGTAAAATGATCACGAATTTTAATAAACCAGTTAGTTTACGCCACGGCACACCTGATGCCAGATTGTTGATTGAAACTGCCATCGCATCGGGTATTTTTGAAATAGAAGGCGGTCCTATTACTTACCTTTTACCCTATTCAAAAAACTTTCCATTAGATAAAGCCTTCCTATACTGGAAGTACGTAGAGAGAGTGTGTGCTAACTACTCTAAATTAAATGAACCAATTAATAGAGAATCTTTTGGTCCATTAACAGCGACACTAGTACCACCAGCAATTACCATAGTTATTCAGTTACTTGAAATGTTGTTGTCGTTAGAAGAAGGCGTAAAGTCGTTTTCTGTATCGTTTGCTCAACAAGGCTCTATGAATCAAGATATTGTCACGGGAGCCGTGCTTAAAAAACTAGCGAAATACTACGCAGCACAAATTAATTGTAGCGACGCTTCTATACATTTGGTTTATCACCAATGGATGGGGGCCTTTCCAATGAATAAAGACTATGCTGAGCAGTTAATCAATATGTCTACTGTGATAGCGTCAATGGTTGGTGCAGACAAAATTATCACTAAAACCAGAGAAGAAGCGTCGGGTATTCCTACTAAAGAGGCGAATGCTAAAACCGTATCAAATACCCAATATACCTTAGGTATTTTAAATGGTTTACCTAATGTGGTTGATGAAGAAGAAGAGGAAATGTTAACCCTACAGGTTAAAGCAATTATGGAAGCGGTGTTTAATGATCCTGCGGACACCTTGTGGCGCAAAGTATTCAACTGCATTAAAAACGGTATTATCGACGTGCCTTTTTCTCCACATATTATTAACCACAATAATATGATCACCATTAGAGATGCCAAGAAGAATATAAGAATTATCAAGCGAGGAAATGTGCCTATTCCTGATCGTTGTTATGCTTACGATAAAGCGCAATGTGATTTAACTAAGGATACTACCAGTATCGTTAATGACATTATTCACGATATAGGAATTATGCAATGAGCACTTTAGAAACAAGCAATGAAAAATTGCTTATTGATGTTGGTAGTACCTATTTCAAGCTAAGTACATCGGGAAATATTGAACAGCACTTTAGAGATTTTAATAAAGACGTTTTAGATGACCTTATGCATAAATGCGGTAACACCATTGAAGGTTTTGACAAAGGTGATGTACATATTTGTTCATCAGCTAATGGTGGTTTAACGACTTTAATCATCGGGGTTACTAATACATTTTCGTTAAAATACGCTACCAATATAGCTTTTAACTCGGGTATTAATATAATTGATACCGTGCTATATCAAGATATTGAAGATTACTCACTACCAAGCGATCTGATTGACGTTGTTATTATTGTTGGTGGCATCAATTCAAACGGTAATGTTTTTTCTGCTAGTTTATATAACTATTTAGCTCAATTACGTTATTCAAATATTGTATTTGTTGGTAATGAATTAGATGCACCTGCAATAAAAGAGAACATTGAAAATGTTGATGTATTGCCAAATATTATTGACGACAGGCTGCATATTGTTGAAGAGCATTTAAGAGAATATTTAACTAACCTTTATCAAAAAGATATTGAGGGTAAAGAAGATATTAAGCACCTATATGATATCACTTCGAATCAAATATTCCCAACACCATACATAGTGAATAAAACGTTGCCATTAATTGATGCTAAATTTTCAGTGGTTAATCCTTTTATTCTACTCGATATTGGTGGTGCAACTACCGACATACATTATTCTAAAGATTTGGTTGATGACAATTTAGTAACCGAAAATGAGTACGATAGATTAGTATTTAAAAAGCTTGGCGTGTATAAATCTAAGCAGTCATTGATTTTCGCTGCCAAAAGTAATGAATTTGTTTATGAGTTGCTTATGCACTTAAAAGTAACGGAGAATATTTTTGAAGAGCAAAGTGAAAAAGCGACTAAAATATTGATGCAACTGGCCATCTTTTTGGTTTTATGTAAAATTTCACATTATAAAAAAGCCTATATTAATTTGAAGCTACTTGCTATTAATTCTATTGTTTTAACTGGTGGCATTACCAAGGTATTAACGAGCGATGAAATAGAAGATATTATTTCGTTTTTTTATAAAAAAATCCTAAATTCAGCGCATAACCCTATGACAGTTCTTGATAGTAATTATGATATTTGGACGCTTGGGACTGTTAACAATGTTGATAATAAAGAAGAAGAAAAAGGAAAAAAAATATGTCAATAAATTGTATAAGAACACTGCTTGAAGGCGCTGTGCAGGTTCAAAGTGACAAAACAGCCATAGTTCAAAACGAAAAAAGTATTACTTATGCTGAGCTTTTTGCCAAAGTAAACCAAGTTGCTTTTTACTTAAACGAATTAGATTTACCCAAAGATTCGCGTGTTGGTCTTTATTCTACTAAGGGTATTGAGCAAGTTATCGCCGTGCTCGCTATTTTATCTACAGACTACATATTAGTGCCGTTAACTACCTTGCTAAAACCTGAGCAAGTTGAATACATTATTAATGACTGTGACATTAAATGTATTATCACAGACAAGGTTGAGCTTGAAAGCATTGAAGAAATTAATTTTGATGGTCATATCATTTCATATGAAACTGCCAGCAAGGGCGTAGCGTCATTTGAAGAAATATTCAAATACTACAACAAGCCTTATTCCTGTGATATTAATGGTCATAGTAATGCAGTAATCACCTATTCTTTTGGCGTGTCTGGTACACCTAAAGGTATTGTGATTTCACATCGGAATTTGATTGATTCTGCCCGCGTTGTTTCTCAATATTTACAGTTAAAAGACGAAGATGTTATTTCAGGTTTACTGATTTTTAATCTTGATTATGGTTTAAATCAAATTTTTTGTACCTTATACAAAAAGGCAACCTTAGCGCTGCATAGATTTATACTAGCTGATGACTTTTTCAATCATATAATCAACGATAAAGTAACCGTTTTACCTCTTATGCCGGTAAACATTTCACAAATGTTTGATGAAGATATGCACCGAATTCCAAACGCTGAGCTTTTTTCTGGTGTTAAAACTATCACCTCTTCGGGTGGTAATGTTACCGCTAAAATGATCAAAGACTGTAAAGCAACTTTTCAACAGGCTAACTTTTACTCTATGCACGGTCTTACCGAAGCTTTTCGGTCAACATATCTAGCCCCTTCGCAAGTACAAATTAGACCTGATTCAATAGGTAAAGCTATTCCTGATGTTGAGCTTTATGTGATCAATGAAGATGGCAAGGAATGCGGCGTTCGCGAAGTAGGTGAGCTAATACATCGAGGTGGTTACATTTACCGCGGCTTTTGGAATGCCCCAGAGCAAAATGCAGAGCGATTCAAATCAGTACAAATTTTAAAAGATGTTATTAATCTTGAAGGGCAGTTAACTGACGAATTGGTTGTTGCTACTGGCGACTATGTATATAAAGATGAAGAAGGTTATTTCTACTTTGTTTCCAGACAAGATGACATGATCAAAACCCGAGGCTTTAGAGTTTCTCCTTTTGAAATTGAATCTGTGGTGTCAAAGAACATTCCGCAAATAGAGAAATGTGCTGTTTTTGGCTTAGAAAATGAACTTATCGAAGAGGAAATAGTGATGGTTTACTCTGCGATAAGCGAAATAACTGAAAAGGAAATATTGTTTGAGCTGAAAAAACACCTTGCTTCTTATATGATACCAAGCAGAGTTGTTTACAAAAAATCATTACCCTTAGTACAAAGTGATAAAAATCAAATTAATAAAGCTGCGCTAAAAAGTGAGTTGACTGGTAAGTAGAGTTAAATACAACTAAGGTAAACTCTTAAATTTTATAACATATACAACTACTTTATTTATTAGAGGCCTAACAGAAATGTTGGGCTTTTTGTTTTAAACTATATGAATACCACACTCCCGCTATTACAACTCGAATTAATATTAGACTCTAAAACAAGTAACAATTTCGAGCTTTTTGTTGACATTATTTAACAAAAGTTTATTATGACGGTTCGTCAGTGACGAACCGTCACTTATAGTGTAACTCCCAAATAGTATGGTTTTAAAATAGTATGGCCCCAAGATTTTTAGATGAACATGCTTTGCAAACCAGAGAGCAAGAAATTATTGATGCCGCTGTGTTATTAATTCAGCAGCAAGGTATTGAGCACCTAACTATGGATAAAGTGGTTGCCAAAGTAGCTTATTCAAAAGGTACAGTTTATAAGCATTTTGATGGCAAGGAAGATTTATTATTAGCAATAAGTAACCACGCACTATCGATTCTTTCGGATTTATTCTGGCGAGCATCTCAGTTTGAAGGCTGTAGGCGAGAGCAGATTTTATTACTCAATTTTTCATATTTAATCTATGCGATTTTGCACCCTGCTTTATTTCAAACTGTTGTTTGCTCTAAGAGTCCTAATGTATTTGGCAAGTCAAGTGAGCAAAGGCTTAAAGAGCAGGAGCAACTGGAATTTAAATTGACAAGTTCAGCCAATGGCATAATTGAAGGCGCAATAAATGATAACAGCCTGAATTTACCTAAAAACATGGATATTCAGCAAATATGTTTTGCTAACTGGTCTATGGCCTATGGCATTATCTCTTTGCTCTCAAGTGAAGTTGAACAATGTAGTGGCAGAACAGATTTGATTGTTGAAAGGGAATTGTTTAATCAAAACAGTTTATTACTAGATGGTTTGCAGTGGTTACCATTAACGAGTGATAAAAGTTATAGCGCAGAGCTTAAAAAGGCACTGGAAAAAACGTTCCCTCAAGAGTTGTTGTTAATGGCAGAAAAAGGGCGTGTTTTAAATTTTTAATTTAGTATTTTAATTGTAAATAAATTTTAGTTTTAGTTAGTAATTTCAAATGATTGTGCGGTATTTTTCCTTAGGATGATGCCGTATTTTTTAAAGTATATAATGACGATTCGTCATAATGGAGCGAAAAATGAGAGATAAACTCTACGGTTTTGTCGGCAAGCATCCACTTTGGGTAATACTGGTTTGCATTTCCTTTGCCGTTGCTGCAGGAGCAGGGGCACAAAAGCTGGTATTTAAAAATGATTACCGAATATTTTTTGGTGAAGAAAACCCACAACTAACTGCATTTGAGGCTATGCAGAAGGTGTATAGCAAAAGTGACAACGTTTCTTTTGTGATTGTGCCTAAAAATGGTGATGTCTTTAGTGCAGATCACTTAGCTGCTTTACAGGTAATAACCAAAGAAAGTTGGCAAGTGCCATATTCTACCCGTGTAGATTCAGTAACCAATTTTCAATACACCTTTGCCGAAGAAGACGACATGATAGTCGAAGATTTGGTAATGAAAACTCAAGGGTTAACACAAGCTGATTTAAATAAAATAAAACAAATTGCCATTAATGAACCTTTACTGATTAATAAAATAATATCAGCCAAGGGTAATGTTTCTGTGGTGAATGTTACCGTGCAGCTTCCAGGAATTGATCCTATTGCAGAAGTGCCAGAAGTGGCTACTAGTGTTCGGGCAATTAAAGATAAGTTTTTAGCGGAAAACCCCGGTAGTGAGGTGTATTTGTCGGGTATGATCATGATGAATACTGCATTTGGTGAAGTTTCGCTTGATGATAGTGCTACTTTAATACCATTAATGTTTTTAGTGGTAATTGTCACAATAGGTTTATTACTTAGAACAATTACTGGTACCGTAGCAACAGTATTAGTCATTATCATGAGTATAGTAACTACCATGGGTCTTGCCGGCTGGTTAGGTTTTTTCTTAACTGGGCCTTCATCATCGGCACCAACCATGATTTTAACCTTGGCAGTTGCCGATTGTATTCATATTTTAACTTCTATGTTTTATGAAATGCGACAAGGAGCAGATAAACGTATAGCTATTGCACGCAGCATTAAAGTTAACTTACAGCCTATTTTTTTAACTAGTATCACCACAGCTATTGGCTTTTTAAGTATGAATTTTTCTGACTCTCCTCCTTTTAGAGATTTAGGAAACTTGGTTGCTATCGGCGTGATGTTGGCCTTTGTTTTCTCAGTGACTATTTTTCCTGCTTTACTTACCGTACTGCCTGTAAAAGTAAAAGTGCAAAAAGAAGGTAACAAAGATGTGATAACGAAAATTGCAGATTTTGTCATCTCTAAACGCAAGCTATTATTGCCTTTAACCAGTGTCTTGATTATAGCGGCTACGGTTTTCATCCCAAACAATGAGCTAAATGATGATTTTGTAAAATACTTTGATGAAAGTGTACCTTATAGGGTAGCAACAGATTTTATGCAAGATAACTTATCAGGCATGATGGTGGTAGAAATCTCAGTTAAAACGGGTTTACCTAGTGGTATTAATAATCCTACGTATTTACACGCAGTCTCTGATTTTAGTGACTGGTTACGTGAGCGCGCTGAAACTGATCATGTTAATACTATTACTGATACCTTGAAACGCTTAAATAAAAACATGCATGGTGATGATGCTACTTGGTATAAATTACCTGACTCTCAAGAGATGTCGGCCCAGTATTTATTATTATACGAAATGTCTTTACCGTATGGCTTAGATCTAAATAATCAACTCGACGTTGATAAATCAGCTTCAAGAATAGTCGCAACGTTTAAAAACATGACTAGTGCAGAATTGCTTAATGTTGAACAAGAGATGAATGCTTGGTTTAAAGAAAATGCGCCGCAGTATGAAGTAGATATTGCCAGTCCTAGTTTAATGTTTGCTCATATCGGCCAACGAAACATAGTAAGCATGTTAATTGGAACTACCCTTGCTTTGATCCTTATTTCAATACTATTAGGGTTTGCCTTAAAAAGTTGGCGTTATGGTGCAATAAGCTTGTTGCCTAACTTAATTCCTGCTGCCGTTGGTTTTGGTGTATGGGGTTTATATGACGGGCAAGTGGGCTTAGGTTTATCCGTAGTTATAGGCATGACATTAGGCATAGTTGTTGACGATACTGTGCATTTTCTAAGTAAATACTTACATGCAAAAAGAGAAAAACAGGCTACGACTAAACAAGCAGTGCATTACGCTTTTGATAACGTCGGCAGAGCTTTATGGATTACCACTTTTGTTTTAGTCGCTGGCTTTACTGTATTAGCACAATCAGCATTTAAAATTAATGCTGATATGGGCTTACTAACGGCGATTACTATCTTTATCGCATTGGTGGTTGATTTCTTATTCTTGCCACCTTTATTAATGGCAATAGATAAATCACTTGAGAATACAGCGCAAAGCTGTCGCTCTGAAAATGATAATGCTGGCATGGTATCTACAAGTTAGATTGAACTAATGTTACTTAAAGTAATTTAGTTAAAAGAATTTAGTTAAAAATTGGAGAGAAAGATGATAAATAGAAAAGTATTTTTCACAGTGTTTTCGGCATTGTTTTTTACCTTTACGGCTACTGCTTCCTTAGCAGAAACACCAGAGCAACAGGGTTTAGAAATATCAAAAGAAGCGAAGCAAAGAGATCTTGGCTGGGGTGACAATACCGCAGATATGTCGATGGTATTGCGTAACAAACAAGGACAAGAAAGTATCCGTGAAATTAAAATGAAATCACTTGAGGTACTTGCTGATGGTGATAAAAGTTTAACTATCTTCAATAAACCAAGAGATGTCAAAGGAACAGCATTTTTAAGTTTTTCACATCCTGTAGATGCTGATGAACAATGGCTATATTTACCAGCGCTTAAGCGTGTAAAACGTATTTCTTCGCGCAATAAATCAGGGCCATTTATGGGTTCAGAATTTGCTTTTGAGGATTTAAGTTCTTTTGAAGTTGAAAAATACACTTATAAGTACTTGGGCGATGAAATCATTGATGATATAGACCACTTTAAGGTTGAACAATATCCAGTAGATGAAAACTCGGGTTATACCAAACGAATTGTTTGGCTTGATAAACAAGAGTACCGAGCACAAAAAATTGAGTTTTATGATAGGAAGAACTCTTTATTGAAAACATTATCATTTATTAATTATAAACAATACCTTGATAAACACTGGCGTGCGGGCACTCAGCAGATGATTAACCACCAAAATGGCAAAAGTACTGAATTAAAGTGGACGAACTATGCTTTTAAAACAGGTTTAAAAGATAGTGACTTTAATCGTAATTCATTAAAACGAGCACGATAAATGCCATGAAGTTAATATCTAATTTTAAAAGTAATTTATTAGGTGATTTATTAGGGAAGTTAATCACTGGCATCGTAACGTTGCTGCTATCTTTTAATACGATTGCAAGTGAGTTTGAAATGTCAGGTAGGTTGGCTATTGAAGAAAGGTATTTTTTTAATGCGCCTCAATTTCCCGAGCAATTTAACAGTTCTCAAACATCGATTCTTGCAGAGCCTGAATTTTACTGGTCTTGGAATAGTGGTAATGACAGCGTCACTTTTAAACCCTTTTATCGACTTGATAGCCAAGATGATGAAAGAACTCACGGCGATATCAGAGAGTTATCATATATACATGCAGCCGATGACTGGGAACTTAGAGCGGGTATCCGCAAAGAATTCTGGGGAGTAACTGAATTTCAACATTTAGTTGATGTTATCAATCAAACGGATGGTGTTGAAGATATTGATGGCGAAGAAAAATTAGGACAGTTAATGCTTAATTTGTCATTAGTTGAAGATTGGGGCATAGTTGATTTATATCTATTACCAGGCTTTAGAGAGCGAACTTTTGCGGGCGAAAGTGGTCGATTAAGAGCGCCAATAGTGGTTGATACTAATGATGTTCGTTATGAATCTAGTGCTAAGCAGCATTTAGATCTAGCTTTGCGTTGGAGTCATTCTATCGGTGATTTTGATTTTGGCAGTTACTGGTTTCATGGAACCAACCGTGATCCCATATTGACACCTGAGCAAGAAGGCGAAAAGCTAGTCTTAAAACAATATTATAACCAAATGGATCAGTTTGGTTTAGATATTCAAGCCACCATTGGCGATTGGTTATATAAGTTTGAGTCTATATATAGAAATACTAACGACGGTAGTTTCTTGGCCACTCAAGCGGGATTTGAATATAGTTTTATTGGCGCATTTGATTCTAATATAGATTTAGGCTGGTTAATTGAGCATAGCTGGGATTCTCGCGGCGAAGGCGACTTATCAAGTCCAAGTTCAAGTTTTCAAAACGACCTGTTTTTTGGTAGTCGCATTGCCTTTAATGATATGCAAAGCAGTGAAATTTTAATTGGCTTAGGTACAGATTTAGATCACAGTGCTACTACCTTTTTGATTGAAGCAAATCGTCGTTTAGGCGAAAGCTTTAAAGCTAGTATAGATATCAGGTTATTTCAAAGTTCAGATCTTATAGAGCAAAGTTATGCCATTAGAAATGACGATCATATTCAGTTATCGCTCGAGTGGTATTACTAGTTTTCAACTTGTTAGCTAACTATTATCAATAATAACAGTTGCTTTGGTCACTGTTTTTTATCTTTGCTAACATATGTTTCATACATACCAATAGATCATAAAGAAGTGACAAGCTGCGCCACCTAATACAAATATATGCCAAATAGCATGATTAAATGGAATTTTCTTTTGTACGTAGAAAAACACGCCAAGTACGTAAACTAACCCGCCAACTGCTAATAAAGTAACTGCCTCACTTGGCAGTACTTTATATAGCTCACCTAAAATAGTAAAAGAGATAAAACCCATACCAATGTATGTTGCTAAAGATATTTTTTTATATTTATGACCAAGCTTAATTTTAAAAAATATGCCGCCAATCGCAATAGCCCAGATAACAGCCATTAAGCTATACCCTAATGCTCCGCGCATGCTAAGTAATAGTAGTGGTGTGTAGGTGCCCGCTATTAGTAAATAAATTGCGCAGTGATCTAACAGCTTAAATACTTGTTTTGCTCTTTCATTTTTTACGCCATGATAAAAGGTCGATGCGAGAAAAAGAATGAGTAGACTTGAGCCATAAATGCTAAAACTGATAATGCGCATTATGTCATTATTGATGGAATAAGTTACCGCGGTATTAGTCACGGAATAATTGAGCAATAAAACTAATGCAGCAATACTCAATAACGCGCCTAAGCCATGGCTAAGTGTATTCGCTAATTCTTCATTTTTACTATAGCTTTGTGTTGAGTTTGTCATCGGTATAACTTAAGAGTTTCAGCGTACACATGTAAGCTGTTTTGTAAACGATAACAGATAATGCTGAAAAAGTGAAGTGATCAGACCAGAGGTCTACGGGAATGTAAAATAATTAAGTAAGCTTAAGAGGGAAGGCTAGCTCTCAGAATGAGAGCTAAAATCAATTACAGAAAGTATAAAATTATAGAGCTAATTCTATAACCATTTCTTTTAATTCATCTTTAGAGATTGAATTACTATGGTTTTTGTCAAAACGATTAAAAATAGACTCACACATACGAATGCCTTTGTCTTGTAATAGCACATCAATAAGCTCAACGAATTCAGTGCGGCTAATTACACCGTCCTTATCTTCATCGAACACTTCAAATAATTCATCTACCCACTGATTTAATTCCATGGGGGTTCCTTAAGTATTTAGGGGGAAATCAATAACTAAACTTTATCTGTTATTAAAGCGTTTGGGAATGACTTTTTATCAATTTTTACAAATTGATCGATTTTAAATATTAGTGCAATCTAATAGAATGGCTCAGTTTTGTACTATTTTTTGTAACAAAGCGGTTAAAAATAATAAATAATACGGAAAGGTAAAATGATAAACAATTGGATAGTTATACCCTTAATGTTTTTAGCTATAAGCTTTAATGCTTATAGTGATGAGCAAAACTTGATACTTGAAAACTGTCATGTTGATGGAGTTAAATCACAAGTGAAATGCGGTAAACTTCAAGTGCCTGAAAACTATAGTGAACCAGATGGTGAGCAAATTAGTATTAATTTTGTAGTGTTGTCTGCAATTGACAATAGTGACAATAAAACCCCTTTATTGTTTTTAGCTGGTGGTCCAGGACAAGCCGCTGCTGAATTAGCTTCGGGTTTGCGCCGAGTATTTAATGAAGTACGTAAAACTCGCGATTTGATTTTGATTGATCAAAGAGGCACTGGAGAATCCCATCCGCTTCAATGTGAAGATTCGATAGAACAAGATGTATATTCCATAACGCCAGAAGAGTTTTCAGAACAAGAAGTCAAAGACTGCCTTGCTACATTTAGGGGAGATTTAAGCCAGTATAATTCAGAAAATGCTATTCGTGATTTTGATGCCGTTCGAGTCGCTCTCGGACATAAACAGATAAATATTTACGGTGGTTCATATGGAACCCGTGCAGGACTAGTTTATATGCGCATGTTCCCTGAGTCATTGCGTAGTGTTGTACTTGATAGTGTTGGACCGATAGAAGTGCCTATTGGTTTGTTTGGGCAAAGCTCTGCTAGATCTTTTAATTTATTATTAGAAAATTGCCAAAAAGAATTAAGTTGCCAAAAAGCTTATCCCGAACTTGAACAAGAATTTAAAGTCTTATTAGCACGTTTAGCTCAAGAGCCAGCACAAGTTAATATTGCTCACCCGAGATTAGGCACTCAAACTAAATTTATCATTAGTGAAGCTAAGTTATTGGGTACTTTGCGTATGCAATTATACTCAGTAGCGACGCGGTCATTAGTGCCACTGGTTATTCATCAAGCGTATTTAGGAAATTATATGCCACTAGCAGGGTTAGTAGCACAATCGGAAGGCGGGCAAGGTATTTATCTTGGCTTGCTCTTTAATATCGCTTGTAACGAAGACTTCCCTAGAATATCAGCAGCAGATTTCGAACAAGATGCCAATAATAATTTTGGTGGTGGTGATAGTCATTTTGGTTTTAAAATGGTTTGTCCTATCTGGCCACAATACCGCCCTAGTGAAGAATTCTATCAAACAGTAATTGCAGACATCCCAACACTGATATTATCCGGTAATTTAGATCCTGTTACGCCACCAAGTAATGGTGTTCATAGTGAAAATTCCTTACCAAATAACCATCACATTATTGTAGAAAATGCTTCTCACACAGTAGCTATGAACACATGCGCTACTGATATCATCAATGAATTTTTAACAAGCCTAAAACCTAAGGAGTTAGATGAGTCTTGTTTAGAAGATATTCCGAATGAGTCTTTTATGACTAACTTAAATGGTGGAACTTTACTTGATGAAACAAGCAAAATAGATACAGCTGAACAGGGAGGTCAATAAAAATGATACAAGTAAATAATTTGCGTAAAACCTTTGGTGATAGAAAAAAAAGTTTTTTAAGTGGCTTGAGCAGTAGTAAAGAACAAAGCTCGGTTATTGCTCTCGATGGCTTATCTTTTACCGCTAATGATGGCGAAATCACCGGAATTCTCGGACCAAATGGGGCTGGGAAAACAACTTGTTTACGTACCCTCTACGGCTTATTAAAAGCTGATGAAGGAAATGCAACCATTGATGGTATCGATGTGGTTAAGGACCCACTTGCTGCCAGAGCACGCTTGGGCATATTCCCTGATAAATTTGGCTTATATGAACGCTTAACAGCTTACGAACAAATAGATTACTTTGCTAGTATTCATGGCTTACAAGGTGACGCTAAGCGTCATGCAATTGAAACAATTATTAAAGATTTAGAGATGACTGAGCTCGCACATAGAAAAACTTTAGGTTTCTCTCAAGGGCAACGAATGAAAGTTACTTTAGCGCAAGCACTCGTTCATCAACCCAAAAACTTTGTACTTGATGAGCCAACACGCGGTCTTGATGTGATGAGTACACGCGTATTGAGGAACTACTTAGCGCGCTTTAAAGAAAAAGGGCATTGTATTTTATTTTCTTCACATGTAATGCAAGAAGTTGCTGCTTTGTGTGATCGCGTCATTATTGTTGCCAATGGTAAATTAGCAGCGGAAGGAACACCGAGTGAACTTTGTAAGTTAGCTGGCGAAACACAATTAGAAGAAGCCTTTGTTAAAATTATCGGCTCAGATGAAGGAGTCGCGGCATGATTACTTCTAATATAAGCCAGTTTCGGGCGATGTTCACGAAAGGAGTAAGAGCATGATCCAATTTAAAGCACTGCTCTCCAAAGAGTTGAAAGAGGCGTTCAGAGATAAGCGGGCGATGTTGATGGCGATGATGATGGCTGTGATGGCTCCTGTTATGATTTTTGCCATGTCAAAGGTAATGATCAAAGAAGCCGTAGAAACGCCCGCTATCTATGTAAAAGTTACGGGGGCGGAATACTCTCCAAAATTAATAAAATCCCTTAATGATGAAAACATTTTATTATTTAGCGATGTCCCAAGCGACAAAAAAGTAATTTGGGATGATCGTAACCTCAGTTTAACTATTCCTGACAGTTTTAATCAGGACATGTTAGAGGGCAAACCCATTGAGATCTATTTAAGTGCTGACTATAGCGAGAAAGCGAATATGTCTCCTGTGCGTCGCATTAAAAATACTGTCAATAATTATGCGCGCTCTATTGGTTATAAACGTTTGCTAGTGCGTGGTATTGATGTTCGATTGCTACAACCCATTAAAATTATCGAGCAAGATACTTCTTTGCCAAATTCTAACGCAATGATCATTTCTATGATGCTTGGTTTGTATTTATTGATGGCAGCCTTTATGTCAGGACTTCCTGTAGCTATTGATGCCAGTGCTGGCGAGCGAGAGCGTAATGTTTTGGAAATGCTATTATGCCAACCAGTTAGCACCACTAAAGTTGTTTCAGCTAAATTATGTTGTGCCAGTTTAATTGCTTGTATTGGTGTTTTGTTAACGTTGAGCTTAACGACGTTCTCAGTTAGTTTTATTGATTTAACTAAAATTGGTGCCAGTTTTAGTTTAGATGCTTTTACCATAACAGCGTTGTTATTGTTATTGTTACCTATTTGTTTTTTTGCCTCCGCTTTACAGCTTTTTGTGGCGTTTCAATCGAAAAACTTTAAAGAAGCGCAATCAATGGTTTCAATGATCATTATGCTACCCGCTATGGTGCCGGTGATTATGATGTTTGTTGATGATAAACCTAAGTGGCTTGATTGGTTACCTATTTCGGGTCAGTCACTTATTATGGAAGATCTTTTTAAGGGCTTACCTGTGTCGTGGTCGCTGCTAGGCTTTACTGGCCTAGTTACGATAAGTATGACTATTTTACTCGTATTATTGATGGCTAAAAAGTTACGATCTGAAAAGGTGGTATTAGCATTGAGCTAACCTTTTAGTCATTCCCGCTTGTCCTAAGTTTGTCGAAGGGTTAGTTAACGGTGCACCTTATGCGCCGTTTTTATTTGTTTAAAATAAATATTTCTGATTTAAATTTTGTTGTTGATGCTGTTTTCTGTATTTTATTTGTTGTAACTTGCCTTGCTATTGGTTATATTCGTTGTCAGAAAAAGTGATGCCAATGTTTAAATATTTTAGTGCTGTTTTATTTTCTGACTTTTTATAAGTAATAGTGACAAGTCAGGTATAAGACAAGACAAAATGAACTAAAACCCAACAGATTTAACGTGTACATTTTGAGCCAAATCAGGCAGAATATGCGGCATTATTTTTAGCACTTTTATTGTACGGTACTTTTTAATTGTACAGTCAGAACATGCAGCCTTTCGTGGTTGCTTATTTGAGGAAAAAACATGTTTACTCGTGATATGAATATTGCCGACTTTGATGCTGAACTTTATCAAGCAATGAGCAAGGAAGTTGTGCGCCAAGAAGAGCATATTGAATTAATTGCTTCAGAAAACTACTGTAGCCCGCGCGTACTTGAAGCACAAGGTTCACAATTAACGAACAAATATGCCGAGGGTTACCCAGGAAAACGTTATTACGGTGGTTGTGAATATGTAGATGTTGCTGAGCAATTAGCCATTGACCGCGCTAAAGAATTATTTGGTGCTACTTATGCTAACGTTCAACCACATGCTGGCTCTCAAGCCAATGCCGCTGTTTTTCAAGCGCTTGTAACACCGGGCGGAAAAGTGTTAGGTATGAGCTTAGCTCATGGTGGTCACTTAACTCATGGTTCTCACGTAAACTTTTCAGGTAAATCATACGAAGCATTTCAATATGGTCTTCACCCTGAAACGGGCGATATCGACTATGATGAAGTTGAGCGTTTAGCTAATGAACATAAACCTGAAATGATCATTGGTGGTTTTTCTGCGTTTTCTGGCATTGTTGATTGGGCACGTATGCGTAAAATCGCAGACAGTGTTGGTGCTTACTTCTTCGTTGATATGGCTCACGTTGCTGGTCTTGTTGCTGCAGGTCTTTATCCTAACCCAGTACCACATGCGCACGTAGTAACTACAACAACACATAAAACATTAGCAGGCCCTCGTGGCGGTTTAATTGTTTCGGGTTGTGATGATGAAGCTATTTACAAAAAATTAAACAGTGCTGTATTCCCAGGTGGCCAAGGCGGCCCATTAATGCACATTATTGCCGCTAAAGCGGTAGCATTTAAAGAAGCATTAGCACCAGAATTTAAAGTATACCAACAAAGTGTTTTAGATAACGCTAAAGCTATGGTTGCAGTATTACAAGAGCGTGGTTATAAAGTGGTATCAAATGGTACTGAAAACCATCTTTTATTACTTGATTTAATCGATAAAGATATCACTGGTAAAGATGCTGATGCGGCTTTAGGCAGAGCACACATCACAGTTAACAAAAACTCGGTACCAAATGATCCTCGTTCACCGTTTGTAACCAGTGGTTTGCGTCTTGGTACGCCAGCTATTTCTCGTCGTGGCTTTGGTATAGAAGAAACTAACGCGTTAACGGGTTGGATGTGTGATATTTTAGATGATATCAATAACGAAGATGTTATCACACGTGTACAAGGTCAAGTTAAAGAGCTTTGTTCACGTTTCCCAGTATATAAGTAAATAGGTATTAGGGAAGTGACTAGGTACTAGGATAAAAACTTAGCGCCTAGTCCCTAGAACCTAAGTCTTTTTTATATTAAAATGGTCGCAATTAGCGACCATTTTTGATCTGTACTTCGACTGCTTCGCACTCAGTATGAACGGGGATATTTCCGTTAGCCCTGAGCTTGTCGAAGGAAGCTTGTTAACAGATTTAATTTAACTTACCGCAGGTAAACCATGTTTTGTCCATTTTGTAGCGCACAAGAAACCAAAGTTATAGACTCGCGCCTAGTTTCAGACGGTCATCAAATCAGACGTCGTCGTCAATGCTTAGCTTGTCATGAGCGTTATACCACCTTTGAAACCGCTGAATTAGTGATGCCTCGCATTATTAAACGAGATGGTACACGTGAGCCGTTCAATGAAGACAAAATGCGCAGTGGTTTAATGCGAGCATTAGAAAAGCGTCCGGTAAATACCGAACAAGTTGAATTATCGATTAATAAATTGAAGTCACAAATGCGCGCTACAGGCGAGCGGGAAATTACCAGTGAAATGTTGGGGAATTTGTTGATGACTCAATTGAAAGAGTTAGACAAAGTAGCCTACCTACGTTTTGCTTCAGTTTATTTATCATTTGAAGATATTAGTGAATTTGCCGATGAAATAGCCCGCTTAGGTAAAGAAAGCCTTAGTCGAGAAAAGAGCGGTAAGAAAAAAGCGACAAATAAATAAGGCAGTGACTCTCTAATGTTTAGCGAACAAGATCATCACTATATGGCATTAGCTATTAAGCTTGCAAAGCAGGGACATTACACTACTTCACCAAACCCTAGAGTGGGTTGTGTGCTTGTTAACTGTATTGATGGAACAGAACAAATTATTGGTACTGGATTTCATCAAAAAGCAGGGCAGGGGCATGCAGAAGTTAATGCATTACTTGATGCTAAAAATAAATATCCACACTTAAGCTCTTCATTAGTAAAGAACGCTACCGCTTATGTAACCCTTGAGCCATGTAGTCACTTTGGTAGAACACCACCTTGCGCGCAGGGCTTAATTGATGCGGGTGTAAAACGTGTGGTAGCTGCTATGGTTGACCCCAACCCCGAAGTTTCTGGTCGAGGGTTGAAAATGCTTGAACAAGCAGGAATTCAAGCAGAATTTGGTTTACTAGAAAGTGAAGCTAAAACCCTTAATCTAGGTTTTATCAAAGTAATGACTCAGGCTTTACCTTATCTTCGAGTGAAGTTAGCTGCTAGCCTTGATGGTAAAACAGCCATGCAAAGCGGCGAAAGTAAATGGATCACATCAAGTGATGCAAGATGTGATGTGCAAAAGCTTCGAGCTCAAAGTTGTGCGGTTATAACCGGTGCAGATTCTATCTTAACCGATAATGCTAAAATGACTGTACGCTGGACTGAACTTGGTGAATTAAAAGAAAGTTATCAAGAAGAAAGCGTTCGTCAACCAGTAAGGGTTGTAATCGATAGTAAAAATCGTCTTACACCAGACTTAGATTTTTTTAGCCAAGAGTCTCCTGTTATTATAGTTCGTGGGAAATTAGATAAAATAGGACTTGAAAACTTACACCTTTGGCCTCATTTTGTAGAACAAGTACAACTTCCCATGATTAAAAGTAATGTTGGTGGAGATAAGGTTGATTTAACGGCCTTATTAACATTATTAGCACAGCGTGGTTTAAATGATGTTTTGGTTGAATCAGGCGCCAACTTAGCAGGTGCCTTTATAGAGCAAAATTTAGTTGATGAACTTATACTGTATCAAGCGCCTAAGTTAATGGGCGGTGATGGTAAAAATTTAGTCGAAATGCCAAGTATCAGTACATTAGCACGAGCAAAGTCGTTATCAATTACAGATGTTCGCATGGTGGGCTGTGATATTCGTATTACGGCTAAACTGGCAAAAATATCTAAATAGACAATATATAAATAGGTAAGGCACCTAAATATTCAACACGAGAAGTACTATGTTTACCGGAATTATTGAAGCTGTTGGCACAATTAAAGCTATAAATATAAACGCTCAAGGAGCACGTTTAGTCATCGCTACTAATAGCCTTGATATGAATGATGTTAAGTTAGGTGACTCAATTGCCACAAACGGCATTTGTTTAACTGTGGTTGACTTTGATCAGCATAGTTACAGTGCTGATGTTTCAAATGAAACGTTACAGCGTACAGGGTTTGCTTATTATAATGTTGGTATGCAAGTTAATCTAGAAAAAGCTATGCTGGCAAGCACTCGCTTTGGTGGCCATATGGTTTCAGGCCATGTTGATGGAATTAGTGAAATTTTATCAATTACTAATAATGGCAATAGCATTGAATACTGGCTTTCTATGCCCGCAGATTTAGCTCATTATATTGCAGAAAAAGGCTCAGTCACAGTAGATGGAACAAGTTTGACAGTGAATGCGTTAAGTGAAAATTCTGGCGAAGGTTCAGGTGATGGTAAGTTTAGATTAACCATAGTTCCACATACTGTAAAAGAAACTGTTTTTGCCCATTATCAAGTTGGCACCAAGGTTAACTTAGAAGTAGATTTAATTGCTCGATACTTAGAGCGCTTATTAACGAAAGACAATACTGCTGAAGCATCTGTGCCCAAGTCAAACGTGACAGAAGCTTTACTGCAAAAGTCAGGTTTTATAAAGTAATCCCTTTATATTATAAATAACCATTAACAAATATTATCAATAAGATAGCAAAGAGAATCTAATGAATTTAAATACCCCACAAGAAATAATCAACGATATTGCTTTAGGTAAAATGGTTATTTTAATGGATGATGAAGACCGAGAAAATGAAGGTGATTTCATCATGGCTGCTGAAATGGTAACACCCGAAGCGATTAACTTTATGGCAACTCATGGTCGTGGCCTTATTTGTATGCCAATGACAGTGGAAAAGTGTCAAAAATTAAAATTACCTTTGATGGTTGAAAAAAATGACGCACAGTTTAGCACCAATTTTACTGTTTCCATTGAAGCTGCCACGGGTGTTACTACAGGTATTTCAGCAGGAGACAGAGCGACTACAGTACTTGCCGCTGTAGCTAAAGATGCGACTCATTTGAATATTGTTCAGCCAGGGCATATTTTCCCCTTAATTGCTAAAGATGGTGGTGTACTTAATCGTGCGGGACATACAGAAGCTGGTGTTGATTTAGCACGTATGGCGAACCTTGAGCCAGCAGCTGTTATTGTTGAAATTTTAAATGAAGATGGCACGATGGCACGCCGTCCAGATCTAGAAATTATTGCCAAAAAGCATGATATAAAAATGGGCACAATTGCCGATTTAATTGAATTTAGAAATGCGACTGAAACTACAATCGAACGTGTATCACAATGTAAATTGCCTACAGCATTTGGTGAATTTGACTTAACCGTCTTTAAAGACACTATTGATGGACAAGCTCACTTTGCTTTAACTAAAGGTGAAATTAAAGCAGATCATCCAACACTAGTACGCGTACATTTAGAAAATACCTTTAGAGACTTATTGTTTAGTCAACGCGAAAGTGTAGCAAAATGGCCAATGGGCAATGCGCTAGAAAAAATAGCAAACGAAGGCGGTGTATTAGTTTTATTAGGTAAGCATGAGTCACCAATGGAATTAATTAACTTAGTCGAAAAATACGCTAAAATTGATGCTGGTGAAACAGTGAAAGAAGTTAGCCGTCATGTCGGCTCTCGTAACGTTGGTGTTGGATCTCAAATTTTAGCTAATTTAGGGGTAAGTAAAATGCGCTTGTTAAGTTCACAAACCAAATACCATTCATTGTCTGGTTTTGGTTTAGAGGTTGTAGAGTATATTGCGGAGTAAAAATTATTTTCTTTTATGGTGAAAATAATAAAGTTATTGGTGGATCTGATTTATCTAAATTAGACCACCAATAAATGAAATAGTCATATCAAGTAGACGAAGAAAAATTGATTTATCACCATTTTTACCTCGCTCTTATCAATAGCCGTTAGGCGTGTTCTCCTTTTAATTATGCTAATTTTACCCGCACTGTTTTATGTATGGCACGCTAGTACTTTAAAAAGAACTTTGTTGACCGATAATACGTTAAAATCTATTACCTTGAAGACTAATACCTTAAAGCTTAATACCTTGGGGAAAGCTCATAATGTCATTGCATAGAAAAAGTCGAAAATATCACAAATGGCTAATGCTTTTTGTTGGCTTACAGTTTGTTATTTGGTCAGTAACTGGTGCTTATATGGTAATTTTTGATATTGACTATATCCATGGAGATAGCTTGGTTTCTGATAATCAAGCGTCCTTGAAAAGTGAGCAAATTAATTACTCAATATCAGAGATTTACACTGTTCATCCTGAAGCGAAGGAGATTGAGCTTTCAAGCTTATTAGGTGATGCTGTTTATCGTTTCAATGAAGGTAAAAATAAATATTTAATCAGTGCTGATACGGGAAAATCACTTACACCAATTAGTGATGATGATGCTGTACTCATCGCTAAACATAAATATAACGATGCTAACGTAAAGATAAAGCAAATTAGCTTGATTACAGAGAATCCTCCTTTTGAGCTAAGTGCTAGACACTTGCCTGTATGGCGAATTGATTTTGATGAATTTGCTAGCCCTAGTTTTTATATTAGCGTACACACGGGTGAGCTAGTCACAAAACGTCATACTTTTTGGCGTATATTTGATTGGATGTTTAGTTTTCATGTGATGGATTATGTTGAGGAAGATGCTAGCAATAAGCTACTGTTAGCTTTTGTTGTTTTATCTTTGGTGGCTAGCTTATTTGGTATCGTTCTAACTTATTTTCGACTATGGAAACAAAATGGAAATAAAAAGCAAAGGGTAAGAAAAGTCGTATGAGATTGATAAAGCTTCTGCACAAATGGCTCTCCTTACTTGTCGCTTTACAATTACTAATATGGCTTGGTAGCGGTTTGTTCTTTAATTTGATGGATCATAGCAAAACGAGAGGCAATGAGTTCCTAATTAAAGCACCGGAGTTAACAGCGATAGATCATGAACGTTTGTTAGAGCCAAGTGACATTCTTAATAACATCAAGCTAAAACAAATGGCGAAACCTGTTAATTCATTAAAGCAGATTGAATTACTAGGTCAGCCTTATTATTTGCTTAATCATCATCTTGGTTTATACGATCATTTTTATAATGAGCACTCGCTTATTAATGCATACACAGGTGAAGTGTTAATAATTGATGAGTATATGGCTCAAGTGATTGCGAGTAGCAGCTATAGTGGTGTGAGCAATATAAGCTCAAGCTTAAAAGTTTCACCACCTATTGATGACTTCCCAAAAGAGCTAAATACCGTTTGGCAGATGAATTTTGCTGATGAACTAAACACTAGTGTATACATTGATGCTAGTTCAGGTCGGTTAGTTGGGCATAGTAATGATGATAAGCGCTTTGCTGATTTTTTCTTTATGCTGCATTTTATGGATTATGGAACACTTGGCAGTTTTAACAATTGGCAAATAGTATTCTTTGCTATATTAACGTTACTTTTCTGCATGACCGGTTTGTTTTGGACTTTGGAGCTACTGATAAAAGGACGTTATAAAGTCAGGTAGGGGAGTTTAGAGATAATAAATTTTAGGAGCTTAAACGTATTAAAATTAAAGCTTTAGAAACAAAAAAGCGAAGAAAGAGTTAAACTCATTCTTCGCTTTTTTAGCTTATAAGTTAAAACTTATACAGCTAGAACGTTTTCTGCTTCAGGGCCTTTTTGACCTTGTTTAACAGTGAACGTTACCGCTTGACCGTCAGCAAGAGTACGGAAACCGTCTCCTGAAATAGCGCTGAAGTGAACAAACACGTCAGGACCATTTTCTTGTTCTATAAAACCGAAACCTTTAGTTTCGTTGAAGAATTTAACTTTACCAGTAACTGAATCAGACATACTTTACATTTTCCCGTATTCATAAATATTATTAATGTGGCTTTAACCCTTTAGAGATCGCTGCCGTTTTTACCCGAGTAAATGCCCTCTACCATAAGTAGTACAGGAAGAGGAAGGAAACAAACCATATTCGTAACAAACCGTATTTGGAACAAACAATCAGTTTGCATTGCCTAAATCCATTTGTTAA
>Ga0209184_1000078_pt1 | contig 124053 bp, 124 predicted proteins | sample EN8Hudsemesocosm_2_FD_184627 | JGI IMG/M metagenome (GOLD analysis project Ga0209184, IMG submission 184627) | Methane-oxidizing microbial communities from mesocosms in the Hudson Canyon - EN8C Hudson Canyon (SPAdes) (version 2) | ecosystem: Environmental > Aquatic > Marine > Cold seeps... | reverse complement strand
ACTAGCCGGTTTATTTCATTTGCACAGGTCAGTACCAATGACGGCCAACTATTGCGTGGCGTGAATGACTTGTTTATCGGCCCGAAGTCGCACACCTCTGCCCGATACACGCTTCGCTGGAAGGGAGAGGAAGAATCACAAAGCTCATCAGGCATTATTGTCTCTACCGGGCTGGGCTCTACTGGATGGTTTCAGTCCATTTTAGCCGGCGCCATGGGCGTGGGTGGACTCAATGCGCACCCGTTGCAAGATGGGTTTGATTGGGATGCTAAGCGTTTACAGTTTGCCGTGCGTGAACCCTTCCCTAGCCAAACTAGTTCGGTCAAAACAGTGTTTGGCGCCATTACGCCCGATACACCCCTGACACTTGAATCCTTAATGCCCGAGAACGGCGTTATTTTTTCCGATGGGATAGAGCAAGACTTTATTCAGTTTAATGCCGGCACGATAGCAACGGTATCGCTTGATAATCGCCAGGGGCAACTAGTTTCAAATTAGCTCAGCCGAGCGACACATCGTGTCGCTCCGATAAAGATAATAAAAAGAAAACTGGAGACATTGCGATGACAGATAATGAAACCCAAGAAACGGTAGACATGCTTAAGTCAAAACTTAGCCCTGAACGCTGGGTCATCAAAAGCACTGCATTCAGTTTGACCGACGATGAAGCACCCGCATTCTATGACCTAGAGAACGGTGATTGGGTCAGCCTCGCTGCCGATGCCACAAAGTTTAAAGAGCCTTCTATTGCACAGCAAGTTCTTAAGCAGGTTTGCAATGAAGAGCCTGCTGAAATTGAACGCTATCTTCAGAGCCCTTCTGAAAAAAAGTCCTCTGAGTACAAGCTTGCAAGTGATTGGGTAACGATTGCCTATGACGAGAGTTCCCAAAACTATTTATATGAGTCATCCCTTTTAACTAAAAAAGGTGAAGGCTCTGCTGTCCTACAAATTTGGGAGCCCGTCCTTATGTATGTCGACAAGAACGAAATCGCGACACAATGTGTCATGAGTGTTCCCCCGCAAACAATGGATGAGTTTGCGATCGCTTGGTGTAAGCACAGAAAACTACAAGGTGCACTAGGCGGACCGGTCGGAAATGAATGGGGCTCACCTGACTGCCCATGGCAATAAAAAAGGATACATATATGAGCAACTACACGCCCAATTCAAGCATCGTCAGGCGTCTGATGATGAAGCTCGACCCGCACTTCTTTTCCTATTCTCCGCTGGAGCAGGACACGGTGCGCCAGCACTTTATGCAAACGCAGTATGCGTTGATCAACGAGTATCTCTATCAAGAATTATTCGCACTAAAATACGATGCTGAATCAGAAGACGATAAGCCGTTAAATAATGAGCAACTTCACCTGCTGAACGCACACACCACTGCCATGACAGGCATCGGCGATAACAGCTTCACGCTGAATGAGTTTCAAGGCAAAGAGTTCGACCTGACCTCATTCAAAACGCTCGAAGAATACGACCGTGATGCGTTTGAGTTTCAACGCAAAGCTCGGTCAAAAGAAAGTAAGAATGCGAATAAGCAAGAATCGTTACCTTATCGTTTGTACCTGAACCATAACTGGGTGCGCTTTCTCGACGACGAAAACTGCTTTCATTACTCAACACTATCAAGCTTAAGCTTTTACTTGTTTGATGCGCTCGATGAAGAAGAACGTTTATTGATTGAAGCACTCATTCCTTATAAATGGGCTGAAGGTAAAAATCATGAAAAAGAAGTTGATGGCGGTTTTTTATGGGATATGACACAAGACGCCAATGGCCGCGAAGCACAATTGGAAGCACTTCAAGATCGAGCCAGAGACTATCGACACAAACGCCTCGATGAATTGAATTCGCAGTTTCACAACGAGACAGATCACGCGGTTTATTTTTTGAAAGACCACGACGACCTTGAAGGCCCTAGATGGGATATCGTCATTAAAAATGCGGAAACCGCTAAACAGATTACCATCCAACATTATCTTAGGGACTGCGAAGCACTCCTTGAAACGAATGATCAACTCGAACGCCTCAAGGAGGATGAGCTTGAAAAACTAAGGCGGTATATCAACGAAGCTTACAAGGATATCTGCAAGAACGTTAACCCTAATGTTCAACGTTTGAAACCAAAGCGCAACGTAATCATCTCCGCAAATACGATGAAGGGCTTGAACGATAATAACAGTGGGAGGGAGGAATAATGCCACTCAATACAAAAGAAAAATTAATCAAAGCATTCCGTGCCCGCCGCGGTTCCACTCCGCCTTTTATCGACTTTTATGTCGACCTGAATGGACGATATATTGCCAAAGGGTATGGCGGATTGGGAACGACCGATTATCACACCCTTTCCGAATCAAACAAACTGACGCGCTTCTTGGCTGAACTAGAGCACGAAGGCCGTCTCGCGCGAGGGCATTTCAAACCAATATATGAGCTGGGGCTTGAGGAAGCGGCTGAGCTGACATGGATAGAAAATCAACTTGATACCACTAGTCACGAAGCACCAACATTATCATCGAACCTAAAGAAAACTCTCTAGCAAGAGCAGGTAACAACAACTAATGAATACTAAGCCAATCATTATTTATATCGATATGGACGACTGCCTATGCGATTTCAAGAGCGCATATGTTGAACATAAGATCAAACACCCTGAGATAGCTTATCCGCAAAGTGCTCCTGAATTTTTCACCGGCCTTGTACCTTTACCTGGGGCGCTGGAACAAACTCGATGGCTGGCAGATCAGGACCGTTTTGATGTTTATATCCTCAGTGCGCCTTCTATCCATAACCCTTTGTGCTATACGGAAAAAAGACTGTGGATTGAAGAGCACCTTGGGTTCGCATTCGTCAATCGCTTAATCCTATCGCCCCACAAGAATCTCAATCATGGTGATTACCTAATTGATGACAATACCTCCGGAAAAGGCCAAGATTTTTTTACGGGAAAATTGATTCATCTTGGCTCGAGCGAGTTTCCGAACTGGATGGCGGTGCGCAGCTACTTCGACAAGATTAATGCATCGAGCAATACCTCACCTCACCGACAAGTCTCACACCCTGACATCCTCGCATTTAGGTCAATGGATATGCGCGACCGTTTTCCTGAACCCGTTGCGACGTTTCGAGAGGCGCTTGAACTAATTCAATCAGAACGAGCGTACTTGCCAGAATACAGTTCAAACATTACCTGCTATCTGCGAGATGGGCGCTCAATTACAGTCCCCGAGAGTTTTTACATAGAAGAGAAGCAACAGTTCAGCTCGCGCGAAGCGGCGGAAACTTGGGTTCGAGAGCGCGCTAAAAACAAAAATACGAAGGGGATCGCTGCCGTATTGGGTATCGGTATAACGAACCCTAAATTACCTATTGAACAACAAATTGAAGAGGCCTTCCAACACACGTATTCGGTGGTGAAAGAGGTATCCGAAAATGAACAGATTTGCGCTCAAGTTGACGAGTGGTTATATCAAGCCATCGAAAGCCTTCCAGACTAATGACTCAGAATTACCGATAAAAACGGTAAGTCTCAATAGAGCTTTGATGCGAGCATAACTGAAATGCTCTCAAGCCACCTGTAAGTCGCAGACCATGTTCAAATTGGTCAATGATTACCTTGCTACAAAGCATGAGCGACTAGACCCTCCTCACAGTAAGAAAGTTAAAATCCCAAATATCTGCCAAGTGTTCGAAGTCGAATATATTTCTACATATGATCTGCTTAGGCGGCTCAAAGCACAATTTATCTTAAGCCAATAACTGGCTCCACGCATACACGAGTTTTCTGATGTAAACGATGCATGTACACAAATCATTTATGTACATCAGTTATACTCCGACGCTCCCGCATCCTAGCCAGTGAAATGGTTTAACTAGTCATAGCTATTCCGATGCTTACACCACTCGTCGGCAATCGTATCCATTAATTCAGCCGGAATCTCAATTGTCACACGAGGGTGTTTATCTGCAAACTCATGTTCAATCTTGAAACGATCCGCCCCTACTCGGATAGTAAGCGGGCGATGGATCTTCAATGGGAAAAGCTTCCTCGTAAAGATACGTACCAGATACTTTGTCGTAATGGATGCCAATTATTGTACTTATACTTTCTCTCTTAAATTAAGGCGAATATTTATCGAAGTGAGTATCTCGTGCTGCTGGGTGAGTTTCTTGATATATCTTATGCAGATCCTTAATCGTGACTCGGGCATAGATCTGGGTGCTAGATATATGGAGATGCCCTAGCATTTCCTGTGCATGTCGAATATCCGCTCCGTTCCTAAGCATGATTGTCGCTGCCGCGTGACGAAAAGAATGACAGGCACCTTTCTTTCCTAGACCTGCACTGTTGATTTGCACCCCAAAACTGACCCATGGGTCAATTTGGGGTGCAAATCAACATTGGCCGGTCTTTAATTTTTAGTTTGGCACCACGCCAACCTTTCTTAGCGCATTGTGCAGGGCCGCCCAGCATGGTATTCCGTCACTGGATGCTGCAGTATGTTTAAAAACATCGGCTTCGCCGGGGCAGAAGGTCGTCAGTTTGTGGACTCTTCCTTCAACTCTGCGAACGTGCGATCTCACAGTTTGGATCCATTTTATGAAGCCATCTTGGGAATCCAAGGTAAACACTAAGCCCCGCAAGGCCTCTTCTTTCTCTTTTGCGCGGCCATTCGCTTCAAGAACCTTCTTCACTCGACGCTGTATCTCAATAATATAGATGTTCTTACTGTTGATTCTAATCCGTATTACGAGCAATCCGCGCATTTTTGAGAGCTTATCTGGGTCTAAAAATGGCCACCTTCTAGTGCTTGTTGGGATTGGCGCGCCTTGAAATGTATCATCATCAGCGTAATGGCTAAGAGCCATAAGTTGAGGCTCATCATTCTCATGAAAACCTTTACTTGATGTGTACCATTCGACCCTTGTGACATCTTTGTAAGTCTTTTTTAAATGAAGCGCCGCATTCCATATATCTCGAAGGGCACCTTCTGATTCCATTTCAGGTTGTGTTATTTCAGGGGTATGAATCGATGCCTGATCAATCCCTTTGCCGCTCCCGCATGGATCACCAGAAGAAAAGGTATCACCATCCCCCGACTCGCCAGAGGCACCTGCTTTGTCCTTTGCTTGATCGTCGCGTAAGCTTTTGACCTGCCTACGAGTACCAAGAATAATAATTTCTGAATCTTCTAGCTCAAGTGTTGCAGAGCCATGATCTGGTGATTCATGAGCTGTAAGGTCAATAATTTCCGGGCGTTGGTTTGGTCGTCTTACCGGGATCCCAGTCCAAGCGCTCCCCTCTGCTTCTGGTCCAGCAGGGTTGGCAGCGTTGCTTCGGTTTTCACGAAGTCTTTCGATTTCGGTGCCGCCGGGTTCGCTAAGCCCAATAATCTGAAGGCCAAGAAACGATTTTCCGCCGTTGAATGGTATACCACGCACCAAAAGCTTCGCAGCCCCTAGAAACCAAGGCCCGATTTTTGGAAAGGCTGGGATCTGACGACCGTCCTGATACTGAACCTCAATTTCGCTATAGATAAGTTTGACGATTTTTTGTGTGTAGGCGTCATACTTGAGATGAGCTAAAAATATGGTATCTCCGTTGTAAAAGCCTTTTTTTAGGTTCACTTTCCACTTGCCAGGTTCTTCAGGTTGATCGACAGGATCGAAGAATGCGCTCGGAATCCCGTCAGGCACTCCCCATTGATGCGTGGTCAAGTACCGCCTAAGCTTCCCAGATCGACCGTAATTTCTAGTGAAGTATTCAAGTGTTGGGATCAGCAAGACTCCACCGGCGCTTAGCTTAAAACCAATCATCCAGTTTTTATCTCTATTGAACTGCAGTGGGTGTATCGATTGCGGGTAAGGCGGGCTAAAGCGTTTGTGAGCAGCACTATGGAAAGAGGTAAACCAAAAGGCTCCTCTTTCATGAAGAACATTAAATTCTTGCTCTTTGAATTCTGCCCGGGATATTACGCGGTTATTTTTACAGACGCTGCCAATGCGGAGTTGCCCTAGGTGTTCTACGGCGACATCTCGGTATTCTACGGTGTCCGAAAATTCGTTATCGCTAACTTGAGCTCTAACCGCGATCTTCGCCAAGGGCTGGTGCTGGTCATTTTTATTCTTGAGAATTCCACAGTACCACCAGACTAATAAAGTCTTGTCGCCGCATTTTAGAGCATCGATTCTGGGCGTTGCATTTATGCGCCGAAAGACACAATCCAGCGTTATCGGCATATGGCCTCCTCCTCCTTAAAAGCCGAATAGCTCATTTCTATTCAGTTACCTAAGTTGGAAAGATTATATCGCAACTATTTCTTTAATGTCGCGGCTATTTATTTATATGACATCCGCCACCGATTAACGCGACCGGCGAAGCTGAATGATGTGGCGATCGATACGGCCGCTCGTAATAACGCGCATGATCCAATTGCCCCGCTACCGAGTAAACGGACGCCACTTCGAGCGCTTCGTCGCCAGTCAAGGGAGGAAGTATTCCGGTAAGACGCGAAGCAAGCATGCTTTTGCCTGTTCCCGGAGGCCCATATAACAAAAGATTCAAGCCGCCAGCAGCCGCTATTTCCAGTGCTCGCCGCGCCAAACGTTGTCCTTTGATATCCGCCATGTCTGGCGCGTCTATCAACACATCATCAACAGGCTTTCTACTCTTACGCTCATCGAGACACCCACTTCGTAAGCGCTCACATACTTGCAATATATTGTCAGCACTAATTATCGGTAGATCATCTACCAAACTCGCCTCTTCCGTATTTCCAGATGCTAAACAAAGCTTTCTGGCATTTTCACGGCATGCCGCAGCACTCGGCAACACGCCAGTGACGGCTCGCAGAGCACCCGTCAGCGCCAACTCGCCAATAAACTCATATTGGGTTAGCGATAAACCATCTAGCTGCGCTGTCGCAGACAAAATGCCCACCGCGATCGCCAGATCATAACGCCCACCCTGTTTTGGTAAATCAGCTGGAGCAAGGTTAATTGTGACGCGCCGAGCTGGAAACTCAAACCCAGCATTTAGAAGAGCACTGCGCACGCGCTCGCGACTTTCACGGACAGAAGCCTCAGGCATGCCGACAATACTTAAAGAAGGTAGACCGTTAGAAATATGCGTTTCAACGGTAACAAGTGGAGCGCTAACCCCAAGCTGGGCGCGGGTAAATACTGTAGATACTGACATTACAATCCTTGTAGTGGTCAATAGTGAGCGGTCAATAATGAGTGTTCAAACGATAGTCGCGCTTCATCGCGACATTAGATCATCGGGATCAACGCCTCGATAGTTACGCCAAACAAACGGCGCACCAGTTAAAGGCGACCGCACCATCCTAACGCGCCGCCTTCATCCTGAAGTGCGGCATTAGATTAATTAGACGCGATTCGTTGTTCTAATTCTGCGAAATCTTTCTCAAGCTGTTCTAACTTCTCTCTCGTTCTAATCAAAACCGCTTGCTGTGCATCAAACTCATCTCGACTAACGAGATCTAGCTTATTAAGCACACCAGCAATGGCTAGCTTTAAATTGCCTGACATTTCTTCTTGGGCCGACCGGGTTGCCTCTGGCAACACCTGACTGACCTGCTCTTGAATAACACTGAACAACTCTTGTGGACTTAACAACGCATGCTCCCAATAACACAACTAAACAAAAAAATGCTCAAGAACAGACTACCTCAAGGCCTTCGAAGCTTCCATCCATTTCTTTAACTCCAGGCCATCCAGATATTCATAAACTCCGGCAAAGGGCGGTATTCAAGACTAAACCAAGCCACATGCGCACCAATTTAATGCGTGCGCACAACAATGGTGCTCCAAAACTTAGCATACTTCCTGTAACCGCGCTCTATTTCACCCTACACCTTTGTTTTTATTGCTAATTATTTTAATGGCACGGCGTCTGCTTTAACCCCCTCACTATTGCAGTACTTAGCATCGTATTGCACCAGAATAATTTTTTTTCATCTCATCAGGCGGCATACGTAGGAGAACTCTATGAAACTTGTTACTGCCATTATTAAGCCCTTTAAGCTAGATGACGTGCGTGAAGCACTGTCAGAAATTGGTGTCCAAGGGATCACAGTTACAGAAGTAAAAGGCTTTGGTCGTCAGAAAGGGCACACAGAGCTCTATCGTGGAGCAGAGTACGTTGTGGACTTTCTTCCAAAAGTAAAAGTTGAAGTCGCTATTGGCAGCGATCTACTCGATCAAGTCATTGAGTCAATCGCCAAGGCAGCAAACACAGGAAAAATCGGTGACGGCAAAATCTTTGTTTCAGCATTGGAACAAGCGATTCGAATTCGTACCGGCGAGACTGGCACTGACGCCGTTTAATTAACCTTTTTTCTTTTTAATTTCATAAAGCCTAGATCGGAGGGCAATCATGGAAAACATGATGAATAATATTTATGAACTGCAATATGCCATGGACACCTTTTACTTTTTGGTGTGTGGCGCATTGGTAATGTGGATGGCTGCGGGTTTCGCAATGCTAGAAGCAGGTCTGGTTCGATCAAAAAACACGACAGAAATCCTAACCAAAAACGTTGCGCTATTTGCAATTGCTTGCACCATGTACTTGGTTTGCGGCTACCAAATCATGTACGGCGGCGGTTATTTCTTGTCAGGTACTGACTCAGTTGCAGGTATGACTGATGAAGCGGTTGCAGGCGTTCTAGCTGGCGCGAAAGCGTTCAACGAAGGCGCAGACGATGCAGGACTTCAGTATTCTGGCGCTTCTGACTTCTTCTTCCAGGTCGTATTCGTTGCCACCGCAATGTCTATCGTTTCTGGTGCAGTTGCTGAGCGTATGAAGCTTTGGGCTTTCCTTATATTTGCGGTTGTGATGACTGGTTTCATCTACCCAATGGAAGGCGCATGGACTTGGGGCGGAGCTTCTGTATTTGGTTTGTTCGAACTAAACTACAGTGACTACGCAGGTTCAGGTATCGTTCACATGGCCGGTGCTGCTGCAGCATTAGCGGGTGTCATCATGCTTGGCGCACGTAAAGGAAAATACGGTCCTAATGGTGAAGTACAAGCGATCCCTGGCGCGAATTTACCACTGGCTACATTGGGTACATTCATTCTTTGGATGGGCTGGTTCGGTTTCAACGGCGGTTCAACATTACAGCTTTCAGGTATCGGTGTTGCGAACGAAGTAGCGTCTGTATTCTTGAACACTAACGCAGCGGCTTCTGGTGGTCTAATTGCAGCACTTATCGTTGCTCGCATCTTGTTTGGTAAAGCGGATCTTACAATGGCCCTTAACGGCGCATTGGCCGGTCTAGTAGCTATCACAGCTGAGCCTGCTGATCCATCACCTCTTCTAGCGACCATCATTGGCGCAATTGGCGGCATCATCGTTGTGTTCTCAATCGTAACGCTAGACAAACTGAAACTGGATGATCCAGTCGGTGCGATCTCTGTACACGGTGTAGTTGGTCTTTGGGGTGTCTTCGCGGTACTTCTATCTGACGCAGATGCAACATTCGGCGGTCAGCTAGTTGGCGCACTCACCATCTTTGTTTGGGTCTTCGTTACTAGCTTAATCGTTTGGGGCATTATCAAAGCGGTTATGGGTATTCGAGTCACTGAAGAAGAAGAGTACGAAGGTGTTGATATCTCTGAGTGTGGAATGGAAGCATACCCTGAGTTCACCAAAGACTAGTCTTTGACTAAAACAGACCGGAAACCAGTTCCGGTCTTACTCTCCGCTAACGCAGAGTAAGAAAAAAGCGCTCATATGAGCGCTTTTTTTATGTCTAAAACAAACTGATTACGCGCTGGGCATTCAGTAATACGTCAGCGCAATCAAATAAGAAATAGAAAAGGGAGCCGCAATGGCTCCCTTTTTTCATTCCCCAAAATACAAAACTAAAGCGTCTTCATAAATTCCGGTATTGCTAACGCGCCTTGGTGAATACCGTCGTTATAGTAGAGGGTCGAGAATGTCTTGGCAGTGACGGCCGACTGACGGTAGTCACTCACACTACCTGCCTTGCGCCCAATGGTGGCGCTCCACCAGCCCGTCGGATAAACAGGCTGAGGAAATGGCATCGTATGCGCATCAGAAAAGCCCGCTGTTTTTAAATCTTGCTGTACGTTTTTGATAATCGTTTGCGCGTGCAGTAAAGGCGACTCAGACTGCTGAACGAGCACCCCGCCCTCGCCTAAGACACGATAGCAGTCCCGATAGAAATCGACCGCAAACAAACCCTCAGCGGGCCCGACAGGGTCTGTCGAATCAATAATGACAACATCTACTGAGCCCGCTTCCGCATTTTTCATCCAAGCAATGCCGTCATCAAACATCAGTGTTGCGCGCGGGTCTTCATTTTTATCGCATAGCTCAGGAAAGTATTGCTCAGACAAGCGCGTTACTCGCTCATCAATATCAACCTGCAACACACTCTCTACACAATCATGCTTCAGCACTTCTTTTAGTGTCCCGCAATCACCGCCACCAATAATCACGACATTTTTCGGGTTGCTGTGTGTGAATAGCGCTGGATGAGACATCATTTCGTGGTACAGAAAATTATCTCGCTGCGTCAACATGACACAGCCATCAATGACCATTAGATTGCCAAAGGTTTCCGTTTCGTAAATGTCGAGGGTTTGGTATTCACTCCGCTCGTTATGCAGGTGTTTTTTTATCTGCAAAGAGAACGCAGTGCCCTCATTCTGGAAGATTTCTGTAAACCACTCGCTTGGACTTAAACCCATCTCATCGCCTCCGATATCGACTTTCATTATGCTGCCGCATTTTAGTTGCGTGGCCAACAATATGCAGCTATTTTGTCAGCCTTTCTATTCATTGGTGTTTACGCGAGAAATTCGACTATGGGTCATGGATCAAACGCCTTGCCTTACAGTATTAATAAGTGGGGTCAGGACTACTTTTCTATCAATGAAAAGGGCCAACTACAGTTCAGCGTTCCTGAGGCTAACTCGCCACCCGTGGCATTGTCTGACATTGCTAAAACATTAAACGGTGAAGGACTTCGATTACCAGCGTTGGTGCGCTTTAAAGCGATCCTCCATCACCGCGTTAATTCACTCGTCAGCGCCTTCAATCAGTCTATTGATGCTCAGCAATACCGAGGCGACTACCAAATTGTATACCCTATCAAGGTCAACCAGCAGCGCCGCGTTATTGAAGAAATAGCCTCGACTGAACCGGCGCGCAAGCAAAATCAAGTCGGCCTCGAAGCCGGCAGTAAACCTGAACTTCTCGCAGTGCTTGCCTTAGCCCAAAAACCGGGCACTACCATCGTTTGTAATGGATACAAAGACCGCGCCTACATTCACCTTGCATTGCTGGGTCAAAAACTAGGCTACCTTGTCCATATCGTGATAGAAAAACCCAGCGAGCTAGCGTTAATCATTGAGGTGGCAAACGAACTGGACCTTGTCCCCTCCATCGGGTTGCGAGCTCGACTCAACTCAATTGGCAAAGGGAACTGGCAAAACACCGGCGGTGAGAAATCAAAGTTTGGCCTCTCTGCCGAACAAATACTAGAAACACTTACCTACCTTAAAACCCACAATCGTTTAGATTCTCTACGCCTTCTTCATTTCCACCTAGGCTCACAAATAGCCAATATTCGAGACATTCAAACCGGCCTGAATGAATGCGCACGTATCTATACACAACTACGAGAACTCGGCGCCCCAATAGACTATGTCGATATTGGCGGTGGCTTGGGCGTCGATTATGATGGCACGGAATCACGCAACCTTTGCTCTATCAATTACAGCTTTACTGATTACGCTCAAACCGTGGTTCGGGTCTTTAAAGAGTGCTGTGACGAAAACTCTCTGCCTCACCCGAGTTTAATTAGTGAGTCAGGCCGGGCGATAACCGCGCATCATGCCGTACTCATTACCGATATCGTCGAAAAAGAAGCCCCGCATGCTGAACCGCCTCAACAACCTGACCTAGATAACGCGAGCAGCGCAATCAAACACTTATGGTCAAACTACTCGGCCCTTCAATCAGCCAGTATGACACGGTCACTGATCGAGCTTTATCACGATGCGATGCATGCCATTGAAGATATCCATCAGCAATTTGAGCAAGGTTTGGCGAGTTTGAAAGAACAGGCGCATGCTGAAAAGATCTATACCGCTATTTGCCAAAAACTGGTTGGGCGCTTAGATGCAACGCACCGCGACCACCAAGAAATCATCGACCAATTAAACGAAAAATTAGCCGAGAAACTCTTCGTCAATTTTTCCGTATTTCAGTCGATTCCGGATGTGTGGGGGATAGACCAAGTTTTCCCGATTACACCATTGGAAAACCTTAACCAAGACTTAACCCGTCGCGGTGTGGTGCAAGATATCACGTGTGACTCTGACGGCCGTATTGATCAGTATGTATCAAGTCATGGCTTAGAGTCGACGCTCAGGCTGCCGGAGTGCAAGCAAGAAAAAGAGCTTCTTGGGTTTTTCCTAGTCGGTGCATATCAAGAGATACTTGGAGACATGCATAATTTGTTTGGTGACACTGACTCGGTGGATGTAGCGGTCGATACCGACGGCAATATTCAGTTAGAGCATGCTATTAGGGGGGATACGGTTGCCGACGTACTCAACTATGTCAATTTAGCACCTGAATATTTACTCGAAAAATACCAAGCGTTGCTAAAGACACGCGCTATCGAAGGAGAGAAGTTCGACCAATTGGTACGCACCTTTGAAGAAGGCTTGGGCAGCTATACCTATCTAATGTGAAGCTGCCCTTGCCAAGACTAGAACAGCGCCTAGTTGCTCGCAATGAAGTCTAGGATATCGCGCGCAGTACGCTGCGGTACTTCAATCATTGCCAAGTGGCCAATGTCTTCATATACCTTTTTTTGCGCGTTCGGTATTAAGCTCGCATAACGATCAATATTTTTGACGTTAATGGCGCGATCCTGGTCACCCCAAACAAACAATACCGGTGCAGAAATGGATGCAAAGCCCTGCTGAAGGCCTGTGTCTAAATCAGCACGAATATCTTTGAAAATCTTACGATTAATTTCAATCCGCGCAACCGAGCGTTCGGCCTCCACTTTTTGAACTGGCCCTGGAATATAAGGTTTCTCGACCATGACAAAGTCAATGACACGACCAAACTCTTCAATCGTCGTCGCGATCAAAGGGTTCTCACCATCCTTGATTATGTCATCCATGACCGATGGGATATCGTGCACACCGGCTGGACTAATCAGCGTCGCGGTAATTACCTGCTCCGGGTAAGTCGCGGAATATAATGCGCTAATAGCGCCTCCCATTGAGTTACCGACCAAATGAAAACGTGCGATCCCTAGTCCTGCAGCCGCCAACTTCACGAACTCGACTTGCTCAACAATGCTATAGGAACGAGACATATCTTGCTCATTGTCACCATGGCCGAGTAAATCAAGCGCGACGAGATGGTACTGCGACCCCAAATGCTGAGCTAAGCGGATCCAATTCGTTTTATTCGCACTGAAGCCATGCAGCATGATAATGCTTTCCTGCCCCTCAACCCGCTCTGTCTCTATATACGCAAATTTATTTGGTCCGGCTAACCCAGTCTGAGACTTTAACCCTGCGCGGTCTTGCTCGAAAGCTATCGCCGCATCATATAGCTCGTAGCGATAATGGTCGCCGGCGAACACTCCGCCTAACCCGACAAGTACAATCACTATCGCGACCACTAAAAACTTTTTCATACTGGAATACCCTTCTGGTAAAGCTATTTCGTTGCCGTTAATCATAAAACAGCCGACGATATTTTTGGAGCCGCTAGGCTAAATCATACTTTTCCAAAAAGGTATGCTAACCTTCGGGCTCGATTGATAATTACGGTCAAAGGTGTTGGCATGGCAACACGATCAGTACTGGGTTTACTCTACGCGGCTGAAGCGTTTCAAGAAGCCGGGTGTGATGTTGCCCCGATCATGGCGAAGCATGGTCTACCTATGAGCTCTCTTGATGCAAACGCTCGCATTGATCGCTCAAAAGAGCTGGCCGTCATCAGTGACATTTTCGCCCTATCTCCTCAGCCTGAGCTCGGCCTAAGCGTTGGTCATCACATGGGGCTGGCTGGGTATGGTCCACTTTCAATGCTAGTTCTCTCTTGCCGAAGCACCTACGAAGCCTGTCAGGTTGGCATCAAATACCAATCACTAAGCTACTTATTTGGCGATATTCGTCTCGAACTCGGCGCCCGCTATAGCGCCCTAGTCATTGAGCCGATGCCAGTGCCTGATGCGATCTCTGACTACCTATTGCTTCGAGACATGTCGGGGACGCTCCGCTTTATCAGCGATATCCACAAAATGAATGACCAAGTTATCAAGCTCAGTGAAGTGTCATTGACTCTGCCGACCCCGGAAAATAAACGCGTCTACGAAATGGCATTCAATTGCCCGGTTAAGTTTGGGCAGACTCAAAACAGCCTCGTCATCGAATCTCATTTTCTAAAAACCGAGTTCTCAAAAGGTAATCAAATCGCTTTTGAGATGTATCGAGAGCAATGCGACAAAATGCTGATGGACGCGTCGAGCGTTGATGAAAGGCTTTCAAATTCTCTTTATCGCTACCTGGACATGTTTAATTACCAAATGCCCAACGCAAGTGAAGCAGCGCAAACGTTCGGCATGTCAGAGCGCACATTGAGACGACAATTAAAAACAGAAGAGACTAGCTATCAAAAAGTACTCGACCAAGTGCGTTATGAGAAAGCCAAGAGCTGGCTCAGTAATTCAACACGGCCGATTGAGGACATCTCAAGTAAACTGGGTTATCAGGAGGCCGCCGCGTTTAATCATGCTTTCAAGCGGTGGTCTGGCATTACGCCATCAAGCTACAGGCGCTCACACCCGAATACGTAAACACCGGAACGACTTTACTTGATCAAAAAGCCCAGTGCTCTTTTTAGCTTAGTAATGTGGGAAGGGTGAAACCCTTGAAACGATTGAATAATACTTCCATCTTTCGCGACCAACACAGACGACGGTAAACCAACTAGGTCATATGCTCTTGAAATACTGCCTGTCTTGTCTGCTAAGACCGTGTAACTAACCGGATACTCCGCCAAAAACGACAAGGCGTCTTCGGGGTTCATATCCAGGTTAATGGCTAACACTTCGAATTGCTCTGAGCCCAATTCATCCTGCAACTTACTTAAGGCTGGAAGTGATTGCCGGCAAGGCGCACACCACGAAGCCCAAAAGTCGAGATAAACCACCTTACCGCGATAGTCTGACAAACTGTGCGATTTCTCACCACCTAGCAGCTTTAGCGAAAAGTCTGGCGCCAGTTCTTGCGCCACTAAGGGCTGAACAAACATCAGTACGCCGACCACCAAAGCTCTCATATAAATGGCTGTCATTCTCAGCAATCGCAATGCATCAATCTCTTAATGTGTTTCAACAAAGTCCGTCGACTTGGAAAACGACGCCAGGTAAAAGTTCCTCACTCTGCACCCTTCAGGCATAAAAAAGCCCCGATACTCCGAGGCTTTATTTATTCACATGGCGCAGAAACGCTGAAAAGGGAGCATTAACAAACAGACAAACAACCACTCATTTCCTTGAGCGCCTGCATATTCACAATCGTCAGGTCCGTGCGATTAATCTCCAACAAACCGTCATTCGCGAAACGCTTAAACAAACGACTAACGGTTTCTGGCGCCATATTTAAATGATTCGCAATATCACGTCTAGGCATGACTAAGTGAAAACGCGTTTCAGAATATCCACGCTGCTTATAACGCGATGAGAGTGCCACTAAAAACCCGGCCAGTTTCTGTTCTGCTGTGAGATCAACATTAAGCGATTGCGAAGTACGCACCTCTTTACTCATCAAGTTCATGAGTTGATGTTGCAGAGATGGCAAACGGTGCGACAAATGTTCCAGCTCTTTATACTCGATCGCACAAAGACTAGATGTGCCTAAAGAGACAGCACTTGAGGTGTATTTTTCACTATGGATCGCATCAAGACCAAACAACTCGCCCGGTAAATGAAAACCCGTAATATGGTCATTACCCAAGCTGTCAACAATCACACTCTTAAACATGCCTGACTTAACAGCAAAGATTTTGTCGAACGATTGGCCCGCAGTGTAAACCGGTGCATCATCATTGTACGGAGACGTTGAGTCGATAATACTCTCAAGCTCACCCATGTCCTGATTATTCATTCCTACGGGCAAACACAAATTGCCTAATGAACACTGGCTACACTTCAAAAAAGAGGGTGCGCGACTAGACGCAATTTGATTTGCCATGACTCAAACTAACCCACAAGAATTCAGATCGTCTTACTATACCTAGGTTCTTCAGTATTCTGAAGATCTGTTTGAGTAAAATATGCGTCAAATGTCATGGCAATATTGCGCAAAAATAAGCGCCCCTTAGGCGTTACTTTTATAGATATTTCAGTGACTTCTAACAACCCATCGTCAGCAAGGTCGCCTAGCTTAACAAGTTCAGGTTTAAAATAATGATGGAAGAACACGTCATGACGCTCATTGAAATCACTGAATATCACCAATCCACTGCACATCAACTCTTGAATCAAGCCTGCTCGAACCGTATCGTCAGCGCTTAGATTAAGGCCTTTTTGAATAGGCAAGTTGCCATGATCGACCATCCCTTTGTAACCGGAAAGTACTCCGATGTTTTGACTATAGCTTTCATTGATTCGGCTAATGGCACTCACCCCTAGCCCAATGACATCACACTCTGCATGAGTCGAGTAACCTTGAAAGTTTCGTTGCAGCCCGCCATCGGAAAGCGATGTCGCGAGACTATCGTCAGGTAACGCAAAATGATCCATACCAATATAGACGTATCCCGCGGCAGTTAAGCGGTCAATGCTATCTAGAAAGATTCTCATTTTTTCGTCCGCACCCGGCAAGTCACTGGTATGAATCAAACGCTGAGACGGAATGCGCTGAGGCATATGCGCGTAGTTATATAAGGCAATTCGGTCAGGCCTTAGCGCGATAACCTGATCCAAGGTATCGTCAAAGCTCTTGCGCGTTTGCTTGGGAAGACCATAAATAATGTCGAGCGAGATTGAGTTAACATTTTTGGCTCTCGCCGTGTCCATAATATCCTTAATCGACTCATAGCTCTGAATACGATTAATGGCTTGTTGAACATCTGGGTCGAAATCTTGCACGCCGATACTGATACGGTTAAACCCCATGTTTAACAAATCAGTCAAACTTTCAAGCGTTACACTACGAGGGTCAATTTCAATACCCAACTCAAGTGTATCAGGCAGACCTAAGTGAAAGTTCTGCGCAATCACTTCCATGATTTCTCTAAGCTGGCTTGCTGCAAGATAAGTCGGTGTCCCGCCACCAAAGTGAATTTGCTGGACTAATCGGTCATCAGCAAAATGCTGCCCTTGCAATTGTGTTTCCTGAAACAAGTAATCAAGATAACTGTCCGCAGCTTCGGATTTATGCGTCACAATTTTATTACAGCCACAGTAATAGCATAAGGACTTACAGAACGGGATATGGATATAGAGCGACAGAGGTTTGGGAACTAAATGCTGATTGCTGGCCTGAGCTTGTTTAATGTAATCTTCTTCTGTAAACGCTTCATTAAACTGCAGAGCAGTCGGGTAAGACGTGTACCTGGGACCATATACATCATACTTGTTAAGTAAAGGCTCCAACCCCTCAGTTGCTTTTTTTGGCACAGACGACATAACCAGACTCTCAAATTATTCAACTTATGAGAAATCTAGTTTACGCGCGTACAGGGAGCTTTTACTTGATTCATATCAAGCGCACTTTGTTAAACAAACACGCTTACCTTTGTGCTTTATTCGACCCGAAAATTCAAAAGCTCGACTGATGAAATCTCAACTGAGCGGCCCGTGTACCGTCAGGAAAATGATGGTAGACCAAACGTGTCGCATTGGCATAGGGCACATCAAAATTCCAAAGGTTCTCAACCGGCATCCCTAGCGCATGGGTCAATATCGCTCGGATCACACCGCCATGACACACAAGTAAAGTGTGCTGATCTAAATTCTCTTCGATTAAGCTCTCCCACGCACCATGTACCCGCGATACAAAGTCAGACATTCGCTCGGCCCCCTCTGGCGTATGGTTATCGGGGTCTTTCCAATAGCGTTGCAGTGCTTTCGGGTCACGCTCCATTAAGGTCTTTGTCGTCAGGCCTTCCCACACGCCAAAATGAATTTCTCTAAACTCGTCATTAATCTTTGGCGCCAAGCTCAACTTTTCGCCTAACTCGTCGGCAAAATGTCGACACCGCTTCAACGGAGATGTCACTAGCCTTTGCCACTCATCATAGCGACCTACCGACGCTCTCATTTGCTCCCAACCCAAATCAGACAGAGGGTCATCTTGGGCACCACGTAAACGTGTCCCACCAACAGGCTCGCCGTGTCGAATCAAATCAATAATCGTCTCTTTCATTGTTTTCGTCATCTCCCCAAACACCTTTGTAAAAAGGCTATCAACTTGCCAAACGCTTTCTCTATAATGCTGGCATCGTACTCGAAAATTTCAGACAACTTTTATATAGGACCGAGCAATGTTAAACGTAAACGAATACTTTGATGGCAAGGTAAAATCAATCGCATTCAAATCAAGCACTTTGCCAGCAACGGTTGGCGTAATGGTAGCCGGCACTTACACCTTCGGAACCAGTCAGAAAGAATACATGACGGTCGTCAGCGGTGAATTAATCGTTAAATTACCCGGCGCCGAAGATTTCGTCTCGTTCACTGACGGAGAAACCTTTATTGTCGAATCAAATCAATCGTTTGACCTCAAGGTACCCGTTGATACCGCCTACTTATGTAAATACGAATAAGCACTCCGCGAAAACTCTAAGGTGAAGGCATTCATCCCTTCACCTTCCAAAAATCGCTCACCTTCGTCGAACAAGACCCATAAATTTCTTTTCAGACGCGTTGTGCTTTACTTCACACGGCGCTCGCGAAAATAATTTGGTTCTTGGCTGGAGTCCAATAAGAATCGGCGACACAAGTCCATGGCCATCGCACTCACCCACTGTTGAAAACGCCGCCGCTGCACCGGAATAAAAAACGCCGAAGCGAGCATATGTTCATGGCTCCCCCACGCTAGCCAAACTGTTCCGACCGGTTTATCTGGCGACCCACCTCCCGGCCCCGCAATACCTGACACGGAAACGCCAATGTCTGCACCACTGTTAGCGAGAGCTCCCGCCAGCATTGCGCGCACTACTGGCTCACTCACCGCGCCGTGCTGTTCGAGCAAATCACTGGCAACACCCAAGACCTGAGTTTTCATCGAGTTTGAATAGGTCACAAAACCTGCTTCGAAAGCGCTGGAGCAACCTGACACTTCAGTCACTAAAGACGCAATCATACCGCCAGTACAAGACTCGGCACAGGTGAATCGTTGACCCTTAGACTGCAACAGTGACACAAAAGACTCTGCCATACTGGAGCCGTTTTCACTCACAATATGCTCTCCTAATAACGCTCGCACTTGCCCCGCGCATTGCTCAAGTTGCGACGCAGCAGATTGATCACGCGCCTGCAGCTTCAGCTCTAGCATCGGCAATGAAGCGCGAAAACCTACTTCAATTTCAGCAGGCCAGTTCGGAAACCGGTCTTCCAAAGACTGCTGCAAGCCAGACTCGCCATACCCAAAAACGCGCATACGATGGCGCATTGGCCTAGCACGTAAAGGGTAAGCCGTATCGAGGTCCGGCATTATTTCGTGCATCAACATATGCTTTAGCTCGCTAGGAACGCCTGGGGTACAAAGCACCAAACAGTGATTAAGCATTAGGGAGAAACCCACAGCCGTTCCGACACTATTTGGGATTACATCACAACCGTCAGGCAGCATGGCTTGTTTTAGATTCGAAGGGCTTAATTGGAAATTTCTGGCCGCACAAAAAGCCTTCAAGTGGGACAAGGCCACAGGATGTTCTTTGACAGCAAGCCCTGCCGCGTTCGCCAAAGCTTCAGCAGTCAAATCATCAACGGTTGGCCCCAAACCACCATTCACTAGCAATACATCAAACTGCTCGCTTAAACGATACAACTCTCGCTCAAGCAAAGGCAGGTCATCAGCCACCGTCACTTTATATTCAACAGAAAAACCTTGAGCGAGCATTTCAGTGGCAATCATCGCAGAGTTACTATCAACGATGTCGCCACTCATCAACTCATTGCCGGTCAATAACAAAGCGATACTAGGGGTCTTATCCGCCATTTTATTTATTCCTTCTAATCACTTTTATCGCGACTGGATAGTGGCTTGGTAGTGACTTAATAGTGACGTGACAGTAACTATCACCACTCATCACTGCCTATCAGGGCTCAACGACGCTTTCGCGAGATGCTTAGCTAACCTTTCAACAGTTCAGCCAATTCAACCGAGCGCTGATTTGCGGCCGTCATTGCCTCATCAAACAGCTCAGGCAGGCCTCGCGCTTCGAGCACTTGAATAGCGCGCTCTGTCGTTCCACCGGGTGACATGACATTGCGCTTCAGCTGTTCTGGCGGGACGTCTCCAGACAATACCATTTGGGCGGCCCCCATCACGGTTTGCGCCGCTAATAAGCGCGCGCTCTTCTCATCAATACCTTGCTTCTTCGCCGCTTTCTCCATGGCGTCGATCACCAAAAAAATATAGGCGGGGCCACTTCCTGACAACGCGGTAACGGCGTGCAGTAATTCTTCCGAGTCGACCCACTGGCAAACGCCGATCGCCGAAAATAGCGCATAAGCGACTTCTTTTTGAGCCCATTCCACGAGAGCGTTTGCGTACAAACCGCTCGCTCCCGAAAGCACTTGCGCGGGTGTATTGGGCATGCAGCGCACTAACGCTACATCATCGCCTAACCATTCCTCAATCGAAGACATTTCAACGCCAGCGGCAATTGAAATCACTAATACGCCTTTCGGCAATGCATCCCGAATACCTTCGCACACGCTTTGCAGTATCTGTGGCTTGACACTCAACACAACCACATCAGCATGCTTTATCGCCGAGACATTATCGACCTCATGACGAATACCATATTGCTTCGATAAGCTTTCCAATCGCTCAACAGAGGGCTCCGCTGCGGTGATTGATTTGGCGTCCACCCCGTTTTTTAGCAAACCTGAAATAATCGCGCCTGCCATATTGCCTGCGCCCACAAATGTAATCTGGCTATTGTTCACTGCTATGTATCCTTTCTTGATCCGCTTAAATTAAAGCCGTTTGCCAAAAATTGCCGTGCCGACACGCACCATAGTGCTGCCATGCGCTATCGCTGCGGCCATATCAGCAGACATACCCATCGAGAGTGTATCGACAGTTTTATATTTCTGCTTTAGTGCAATAAATGCTTGCTGAGTTAGTCGAAAGCTCTCACTCTGCAGGCTCTCATCCTGCCCAGCTTTAGGAATGACCATTAGGCCTCTTAGACACAAACTATCTGCAGCGTCTATTTGAGCGGCTAAAGCGGGAAGCTCGGCTAGCGTGATACCTGACTTAGTCTCTTCAGCATCGATATTGAGCTGAATACAAACATTTAGCGGCGCAAGGCAAGCCGGGCGTTGCTCATTCAGGCGCTTGGCGACCTTAGCACGGTCAACACTTTGCACCCAATCAAAACGCTCTGCGATAAGCCGCGTCTTATTGGACTGAACGGGCCCAATGAAATACCACGTCAGGGACGCCCACTGAGACTCACTGCAGCGCTGCTTCAGTTCGTCTTGTTTCGCGAGGGCCTCACTCAGGTAGTTTTCGCCAAAGCTGGACACACCTTGCTCCATAGCGGCGTATAGAGTGTCCGCGTCCTGCTTTTTACTGACAGCCAGCAATCTGACTTCATTCAGCTCACGCCCGTGATCGCCACTCGCTTTTTTTATAAGTTGCCTTACGTTCTCAAGGTTGTCTGCTATGCTAAACATTAGGTGTTTCAACAAGATATGCACAATGACCAAAAGGCGCGTCTGACGCCCGATTCGGTCGTCATTTGAGCAAAAACATATACTATTCACAAGCATTTAAATTGATTGTTCTTTCCTAGAGGATACTCATGGATATTACTGAATTACTGGCGTTCTCTGCCAAGCAAGGGGCTTCAGATTTACACTTGTCAGCTGGCCTTCCACCCATGATTCGAGTGGACGGCGACGTGCGTCGGATTAACCTTCCAGCGATGGAGCACAAAGAAGTTCACTCGCTCATTTATGACATCATGAATGACAAACAACGCAAAGACTTCGAAGAGTTCCTCGAAACCGATTTCTCTTTTGAGGTACCGGGAGTCGCGCGGTTTCGTGTTAACGCGTTCAACCAAAACCGTGGCGCTGGTGCCGTGTTTCGAACCATTCCATCGAAAGTTTTAACGATGGAAGACTTAGGGATGGGGCAAGTATTCAAAGAAATAGCAGAGGTTCCGCGTGGCTTAGTTCTCGTTACAGGGCCCACTGGCTCAGGTAAATCAACCACGCTAGCGGCGATGATCGACTTTATTAACGACAACCGTTATGACCACATTCTTACTATTGAAGACCCAATAGAATTTGTTCATGAAAGTAAGAAGTGCTTGATGAACCAACGGGAAGTCCATCGCGACACGCTAGGATTTAGTGAAGCCTTACGATCGGCGCTGCGGGAAGATCCCGATATTATCCTTGTTGGTGAGCTGCGGGATCTCGAAACAATTCGGCTTGCGCTAACGGCCGCAGAAACGGGTCACCTTGTGTTCGGTACGCTGCACACCACCTCCGCCGCCAAAACTATTGACCGGGTTGTTGACGTATTCCCGGCGGAAGAGAAAAGTATGGTGCGCTCAATGCTCTCAGAATCATTGCAGGCGGTTATCTCGCAGACGCTACTGAAGAAAACCAATGGTGGGCGTGTTGCCGCACATGAAATCATGATTGGCACACCGGCTATTCGGAACCTGATTCGCGAAGACAAAGTAGCGCAAATGTATAGTGCCATTCAAACCGGTGCGTCTATCGGTATGCAGACCTTAGATCAATGCCTACAAAATTTGTTGAGCAAAGGTCATATCACACGCGATACCGCACGCGAGAAAGCGAAGGTTCCTGATAATTTTTAAGTGCATGGATCGTTCACTACATTGTAATTTTAATGAGTAAGACAGGCGGAACTTCCCGCCTGATGCGAATATTTGAGGTAGAAAAAAGTGGATTTTGAAAAACTGCTAAAAGTGATGGTTGAGAAAGGTGGTTCAGATCTGTTCATCACCGCTGGCGTGCCGCCGAGCATCAAGATTCATGGCAAAATAGTGCCTGTAACGAAAAACTCACTCACGCCGGAACAAACGCGCGAAATTGTCTACGACACGATGAGCGAAAAGCAACGCACAGAATTCACTGACAAGCTGGAGTGTAACTTTGCGATTAGCGCTAGAGGCATCGGCCGCTTCCGGGTCAGCGCATTTTCGCAACGCAATCTATGTGGAATGGTGCTACGTCGCATTGAAACGGATATTCCTCGCATTGAAGACTTGGGCTTACCGGACATCGTTAATAATCTATCGATGACCAAACGAGGCCTGATTATATTTGTAGGCGCGACAGGGACCGGTAAGTCGACGTCGCTCGCCTCCATGATTGGACACCGTAATCGCAACAGTAAAGGCCATATTATCTCGATCGAAGATCCGATTGAGTATATTCACCAGCATCAAGGCTGCATCGTTACCCAGCGTGAGGTAGGTCTGGATACAGAGTCTTTTGAAGTCGCACTCAAAAACACACTTCGACAAGCCCCTGATGTCATCATGATTGGCGAGATTCGTAGTAAAGACACCATGGACTATGCCGTCACATTCGCTGAGACTGGCCACTTATGTTTAGCGACCTTGCACGCAAACAACGCAAACCAAGCGCTTGACCGAATCATCAACTTCTTCCCTCCTGAGCAGCACAACCAGATATGGATGGACTTATCACTAAACCTGAAAGCCATCGTGGCGCAGCAATTGGTCCCGACTCCAGACGGCAAAGGCCGCCGCGCAGTCATTGAAGTACTATTAAACACGCCACTTTGTGCGGACCTCATTCGAAAAAAAGAAGTGCATAAACTCAAAGAACTGATGACCAAATCACGCGATGTTGGTATGCAGACCTTTGACCAAGCCCTGTATGACTTGTATGCGAAAGGTGAAATCACATACGAAGACGCCTTGGCCTATGCTGACTCAGCCAATGATTTGAGGCTTCTTATCAAACTAGGGTCAGACGCCGCCACCCCAACAGAGCTACAAAACAACACAGACCGTTTGAGTATTCAGGACGACTTAGACTACTAGGCTAGTAAGCATTAAGCGGCATCGGTTTGATGCCTCTGGCACTATCACCCAAAAAGGGCCGCATAACAGCGGCCCTTTTTCGTTAAAACTAAAGCGTCTTAAATAAGGCTTCGATAGTCAAAATTGATCGAATGGCGTACGCAATCCTCTCCTAAACTGATAACAAACGAAAAGTAGCTAGGAAAGCACCATATGCTGAGCGATCAACGCACCCTTGAACGGCAAGTCGTGGTATTTATGGGTCCCATAAATATGCCAGGCTATGAAACAGCTAACCGCGACAAAATTTCTTATCTCACAGAGCTCTCAATGGACGCTGGCGCCATTGTTGGTTGTCGCGTAAACATGCTAACGACCCTTTGCGTGACGAGCGAACGAACGCCATACGAAGAGATTAAGCGGATTCCGCAGCACGTAAAAACAATGTGCGAAGAGGAGTTTTTAGACACATACCTTAGTCAGTTTCTAACCGATGAAGAGCAGTGAGTTAAACTGTTTGTGATGCCAACAAGGCTTCCATCTCGGCAGCCGTAAGCGGTTTAGAGACAAGATAACCCTGAATAAGGTTGCAGCCCAAAGAACGCAGTAACTGCAGCTGATCTTTATTTTCAACACCTTCCGCAACGATTTGAAGCCCCAGGGTTTCGCCTAGAACGACAATGGCCTTAACGATTGCCAACTGCTCATTCGAGGTCTCCATATTATCAACAAACGCTTTATCAATTTTGAGCGTATCAACCGGCAACTCGCGCAAATAACTCAGTGACGAATAACCCGTTCCGAAGTCATCAATTGAGACCTTAACACCGGTTTTACGCAAGTCAGCCAGTATTGATATGGCGCTTTGCGCATCTTCCATAATCATGCTTTCCGTCAGCTCTAACTCGAGGCAGTCTGGCGTAATTCGGCTGCGCTCCAGGGTCGCACTAATCACACCTTGGAAACCGGCTTCCTTAAGTTGACGCGCAGAAAGATTAACGGAGACATGCAAGGTGCCGAAGCCCGCCTCAATCCACTGCTGCGTTTGCTCACAAGCCGTTCTCAGGACAAATTCGCCCAAGTCCGTGATGAGACCATTTTCTTCAGCAATATTGACGAACTCTTCTGGCGAAATCATCCCTAGCGTGGGATGAGCCCAACGAATCAAGGCTTCGTAAGATGTAATTTTGTTCTTCTTCAGGTCTAGCTTGGGCTGGTAATACACTTCTAGTTCATTGTTAGTCAGCGCTTTTCGTAGCTCATGTTCCATCTCTAAACGGCGGCGAGAAAACGACTTTAGCGACTCATCGAACATCTGGATTTGATTACCGCCATGATACTTAGCTTTTTGCACCGCCAGCGCGCCATAGCGCATTAGGGTTTCAATATCTTGTGTGTCTTCAGGCACGCGAGCGACACCAATACTGCACGACAACATCACCTCATGCCCCGCAACTTCGTACTGCGCCGTCGTGACCGAATGGAACAAACGTTCGGAGAAGTTTTGAACGTCAAAGGTGGGGCTGCACTCGACAATACAAGCGAACTCATTGCCACCAACACGCGCCAAAATATCTACCTGCTGAACACAGTCAGATAGTCGCGTCGCTATCTCAACCAGCAGCCCATCTGTTGCTTCATGACCAAAGCTATCATTAAATTGCTTAAAGCGATCGATATCTAACAACACTAATACAAAGGGAATTTGCTCATCTTTGAAACGCAGTAAAGCCCGATGCAGCTGATCTTGAAACTGCACTCGATTAGCAAGCTTCGTAAGGTCGTCATAATTTAGCAGATAAGCGAGCTTTTCATCGGCGGCTTTGCGGTCAGAGATATCAGCCACCATTCCCGAAAAATATTTATGCTGGCCTAATTCATCAACAATCGCATTTAACTGTGTCCATTGCGCGAAGTACCCGCCTTCTCCTCGTTTTTCCAGTAATTCACCTTGCCAGCTGCCCTCTTTTAGCGCGTGCTCAAAAATACTCGTGTAGAGCTCTGCTCTGCTCGGCGTATCGGAAATCTCAATAATGGATTTACCGCTCAATGCCTCAGCATCAAAGCCAATCATCTTGGCATATGCCGGATTAGCAGATAGAAATATTCCACTGGGGTCGAGAACAAACACCCCCTCTGAGGTGTGATCGAAAACGGATTTTGCCAAACGAACTTGCTCATCGCGCTGAACTTCTGACTGGATGTTACGACGCGTCCCTAATAAGCGAAGCGCTCGATTGTCATTCCCCCGATCAATTACCTTGCCGCACTCTTCGATCCAACACCAACTTTCCTCATCTTTAACACGATACTGCAGGTCATATGCATCCTTATCACCGCGCAAGCAAGCGTTTAATGTATCCCGCACCAACTCATAGTCTGCTGGATGAATAATCTCTTTTAGTCTTTCAATTACCTGTTCTGAGGTCTGTTCTTTCTCGCCGAAATGCTTGTGGAAGGCAGACTGATAAAACTGCCCTGCCGAAATATCCCAATCGATCAAGCCTAGGTGAGAGGCATCAATCGCTTGCGTTAAACGGGTCTGGCTTTTTACCAAAGCATCACTAATAGTCTTTCGCAGAGCGATTTGCTGGCTAAGCTGGGTATTTGCATCGCGCAAATGCTTAGTTTGCTGGCTTATATTTTGCTCAAAATCACGCTCTCGTTGCGCTAAAAGTTGCTGCAACTGATCTAGTTTTAAGCGATCGTCTTGATTAGCCACAGAATCATCACCCGCCGGCGCAACGCCATGTTCATATCGAGAGCGGGCAAACAGTCGAAAGGCGTAAGCGCCATATAGAATCAAGACAACGATCACCAGCAATGCGCTTTGCAGGCTGCTACCCATAATCACAACGAGATTGGTCAGTAATAATGCAAACGAGCAGGCCGCCGCTGCGGCTAAGCCAAAAGGCATAAGAGATATTAATAGTAGGCTGGTCCAAAGCATCATAATCAGCACAAACTCTGTACTCGCAACAATGCCAGTTGCCATCACTAACCCGAGCACAGCTGAGATAGCAGGAAACCATACGTCCAAAAAACCATGCTCGTTTAATCGGTTTTCATCAAAAACCGCACTAAGCAAACAATAGCCGCACAGCGCTAAGTTGCCGATATACGCCAGCAAGGCTACGCGCTTTTCAAGCAGTTCAGAAAAAAACGGCAGCACACAAAGCAAAGCAGCTAATGCGCATCCGTAGAATAAAATCCTGTCAAGTCGCGTCAACGACGAAGCAAGACTCGGGTGCCAGATTGACAAAAAAGGCCTCTATAATAAGGGGGGATGAAACGGCAGTAAGGTGGCCCTAATTCTACCTACAATTACAAACAAATAAAGCGACTAAAACTTCGTTTAGAATTTTTAATTCAACACACAGAGCGATGGGGTCTGTGGTAATCTACGCGTTTTTGGCACGCAAGTGATATTAACGCAATGGACGTATCCTACATACTCGACGGTTTGAACGACGCACAGCGCGAAGCGGTTGCAGCCCCCAATCAAAACATGTTGGTGCTCGCAGGCGCTGGGAGCGGAAAAACACGGGTGCTCGTTCATCGAATTGCGTGGTTAATGCAATGTGAAGGCCTTAACCCCGGTTCTATTCTGGCGGTTACGTTCACCAACAAAGCGGCCAAAGAAATGCGCGGGCGTATCGAGCAGATGATTGCTCTACCTTCTCGCGGCATGTGGTTTGGTACATTTCACGGCATCGCTCACCGCTTACTCAGAACCCATTGGCAAGAAGCAAAACTACCTGAAAACTTCCAAGTGTTGGACTCTGATGACCAGCTGCGGGTCATCAAACGCATTATGAGGGAAAACTCGGTTGACGAAACGCGCTGGCCCGCCAAGCAGGTGCAGTCGTTTATCAATGGCCAGAAAGACGAAGGTCGCCGTGCACGCCACCAACAGCCTCCGAAAAGCCAATTTGAACAGGTGATGTTTCAGCTCTATCAACAATACGAAGATCAGTGCCAACGCTCAGGAATGGTCGACTTCGGTGAGCTTTTATTACGATCGCATGAAATATGGCTCAACAATCCGGCTCTGCTCGCACACTACCAAGATAGATTTCGCTACGTCTTAGTTGACGAGTTTCAAGACACGAATACTATCCAATATGCATGGTTGAGGGTGCTGGCATCTGGTCATATCCCGATCATGGTCGTCGGCGATGATGACCAATCAATCTACGGATGGCGCGGCGCTAAAATAGAAAATATTCAACAGTTTGAAAACGATTTCTCAGACGCACAAACGGTTAGGCTAGAGCAGAACTACCGCTCAACGTCCACCATCCTGTCTGCCGCGAATGCGCTCATTGCCAACAACGGTAACCGTTTAGGTAAGCAACTTTGGACGGATGGCGAAGAAGGCGAGCTCATCAATCTGTACGCTGCATTCAACGAGCAAGACGAAGCGAACTATATTGCAGATCAAATACAGTCATGGGTAAACCAAGGCCGAAACCGGTCAGAGTCCGCCATTTTGTATCGCTCCAATGCTCAGTCGCGAATTTTAGAAGAGTCGCTGATACGCCAAGCAATCCCGTACCGAATCTATGGCGGCCTTCGATTCTACGACCGACAAGAAATACGAAACGCCATTGCTTACCTGCGTCTAGTTTACTATCGCCATGATGACGCCGCCTTTGAGCGCATCGTCAACGTTCCCACCCGCGGCGTCGGCAATAAGACACTTGCTGACCTACGTGAACACGCGCGGGAGCAATCAATTTCGCTCTGGCAGGCAACGGTCGAGCGGCTACAACTAGGACTATTGAAAGGCAAGGCCGCCAATACGCTGACACACTTCTTAGACCTAATTGACGAGTTGGGCGCTCAGCAACATGACTTATCGTTGGCCGAGCTCAGCGAACGAGCAATCAAAGACAGCGGTTTGTTGGAATTCCATGCCAATGAAAAGGGCGAGAAAGGTCAGGCGCGAAAAGAAAACTTGTTGGAACTTATCAACGCTTGCAAAGACTATGAGCCAGACGAGGACGATCAATCGACGCTCGGCGAGTTTATTGCCAAAGCAGCGCTAGATGCGGGCGAGCAACAAGCCGAAGAGCATGAAGACAGTGTTCAAATGATGACGCTGCATACCGCGAAAGGTTTAGAGTTTCCGCTTGTTTTTCTTGCTGGTATGGAAGACGGCCTATTCCCCCACCAGATGTCGATGGAAGACCCGGTGCGTCTAGAGGAAGAACGGCGTTTATGCTACGTAGGAATTACTCGCGCAATGGAACAGCTGGTGATGACTTACGCTGAAGCGCGACGCTTATACGGGCAAGATAAGTTCCACCCTGTATCGCGTTTTATTCGTGAAATACCCGCACAATACCTGCAAGAAGTGCGCTTAAAGAACGCTGTATCCAGACCCGTGTCTTTCGATAGGCAAAGTACCCTCCCTAGAGGCATGCAGGAAGAAGCGCCGGCATTTCATTTGGGACAACAAGTTGTGCATGCGAAATTTGGTGAAGGCACCGTAATGAATTACGAGGGCAAAGGTGCTCATGCCAGAATTCAAGTTAATTTCCCTGAGCACGGCAACAAATGGCTAGTGCTGTCCTATGCCAAACTAACGGCTGCACACTAAACGTACCACACATGCAGACAGTGTGAATTAGTCACAGAGCGTTCGCTGACGAATCAGCTATGCTTACTGACAAAACCGTGCCCTTAAACAACTACACTATTTATGCCTTTTGGAGCGATAACGAATGTCCAGCACTGACCACCCTAACGAAACACCTAGCAATCAAGAGGGGAGCAGTTCTGTTCATCAGAGACTAGCGGGTCAGCAGCAACAAGTTGCCGACCAAGAACGCGCCAATCGGATCAAAGCTCAGGACCTTATCCAACGAGAACAGCGGCTAGAAGACGAGCGCCGCATGATATTGCAAGAACGCAAAATGCTAAACAATACGCAAATGACACTCAAAGCCTCCCGCCAGAAAACAACGGCGCTAATGCTACCGCTATTCTTGGTGGCGGCGATTGCGGCAGGCTTATTCGCATTCAACCACATAGAACAGCAAGAAAAGTACTTTAATCAGGTCGCCAATGCCTCTAAAAACATTGACGCACTGGCCAAAATTCTTAGCGTTACACAAGATGAAGTGGTCATTGCCACTAGCCAGCTCAGCACCAAACAATTTGAACTCGAACGGACAAAAGGGATGCTGAATGAGCTGAAAGACACAACAGACAATCTTCAGATGGAAATTTTTAAGCTGAAAGGTGACACGTCTTCAACCGCTGAAGAAAAGTCTGCGTTAACAATCTCCGCCGATAATTTGTCAGAAAAATTTGCGATACTGAAAGCGCAACTCGAAGATAAATACCTAAGTGACGATATCAATGAAGTTTATATTGAGTTCCAAGAAAATGATCTGAAGAAAACCCACCAACAACTAGATCAGCAAGCGGCAATGCTTGCAGAAAAAGACCGGCTCATCGAGACACTCAAAGCGTCCCAAGCAAAAGCTAGCGCAGACAGATAGCCCGCGCATTGCAAGTCGAGCCTAGCAACTAAGGCGCTAACCGCTGCTTAGACCATGCTGAACCATCTTCAGTTCTTTGATATTCGATACGATCATGAAGGCGGTTCTCTCGCCCCTGCCAGAATTCAATTCGTTGCGGAACAATTCGATAGCCTCCCCAAAACGAAGGAAGAGGGATGCTCCCCGCTTTGAACTTCTCCGTCGCTTCACGATATTTCTGTTCGAGAAAAGCCCGCGACTCAATCACGTCACTCTGATCACTACACCATGCCCCAAGCTGGCTGCCACGTGGACGCGTTGTAAAGTATTTCAGCGATGCAGCTGACGAAATCCGTTCACACGGCCCTTCAATACGAACCTGACGATTCAATCGTAACCAAGGAAACAACGCCGCCGCATGCGCATTGCCCCCTATTTGCTGTGACTTTCGGCTATTGTAATTGGTGAAAAAAACAAAGCCTTTTTCATCAAACAACTTAAGCAAAACGGTTCTAACGGAAGGATGGGCATCGGGGCCAGCCGTCGCCAATGAAAAGGCATTAGCGTCTTGAATCCCCGATTCGTCGGCTTGCTGAAACCATTGTTCAAACTGTTTTATCGGGTCATCTAACAGTGACGAGGCCTGAATCCCCTCGCTCATGTATTCTCGACGTAGGTCGCCTATATCCAAGACTCATGCCTCTAAGATCGCTGATTAAAAGTAGAGTTTGACGCCTTGGCGCGGCCAACACAAGCTCCAAAACGCCAAGGGTCTGCAACCATTATTGAATCGACTAACGAGCGAAGAAACGCTGCTGTAACCAAGCATCGACCGAGATTTTACCCGGCCCATATACGACCAGCGTCAGGAGCATTGCCGCCCAGAAGTAATGATCATTGATACCCGCGGGACTAATATCCGGATAGGCAATGGCCGCAACAACATTTAGCACAAACAAGCCTGCCGCGCTAAATCGTCCTGCTAAGCCCAAGACCAGCAATACTGGGAGTAACAGCTCTGCTCCTGTCGCCAAATAAGCCGCGATATCAAAACGTATAAGGGGCACAGCATATTCATACTCGAACAACATTAAGGTTGATTCCCATGTCTTTATCTTGGTTAAACCAGCGCTGAAAAACACGTTGGCCAAGTAAACGCGAAACCCTAGGTTCAGTAAGGGCTGAGTATGATCCACCCAACGAGTCAGCATTAGATATAAGTTCGCAAGTACCTGCACGTGTTGCTCCTATTAATGAATAGTTATTGATTAGTTGTTGATAGCACGAAAATCAGCAATCCAGGATCGCTTGATTAGTTCGGCGGTGTAGACGTTTAGCTCTAAGTCTGGGTGCTTGGACAACCATTGCGCGCAGATTGTTCCGAACGAGAGTGGTTTTTTTAATTCTTCCAATAACGCATAGAGCGGCGGAGATACTTGAGACATCTGGGTATTGAGACCGTCGCGGAAAACGACATAACACCCTCCTCCACTCGCTATATCAACTGCGTCAACCTCACTTTCTGTCATTAGGCCTAACGCCCTAAGTTCGAGCAATGGATAATCCGAACGATGCAGGTAAATAGGCTCAACTAATATGCATTGCAATTGATCGGCTTGATCCAAGGGCACGCCGGTAAGCACATCCGGGCTAATCGCGTTAGTCGAGGCTGCATGAAAGGCAAGGTGCCAAGTCCACTCCAGCGAGGCAAGATCTGGCATATAAGGCAACTCGGCTAAAGGTTCAAAGCGCTGCATAAATAAAGGAAATGTCTCGCCATAGTGATCTAAACTGGCAGACTGGGAGGGGTTGATCGCAACGTAACGCGACGCCATCGCATCGAAAAACTGTTCGCCCAATAAGCCTTTTGACGCGGGAAACAAATCTCCCAACGCCTGCACTAAACCTCCTTTGACGCTTCCTTGATAGATACCTAATTGCGCAGCCGCGCTTAACACCTTACCCGGAACAATATAGCTAGCAGCCAAAGAGGTCTCGCCATAGATCGCTTCCATCATGGTGGCATATAGCTTACTAAGCTCGCTCAAACGCGGGCCTGCTTTTTTGTCCAATAATTGAGCGCCCGGCTCTGCTCCTGCATCAACACAGAAAAATCAGGAATATTGGTGTCCCACTCTAGTAAAGTAGGTATCTCGCCGTACTCCTCAAGCGCCCTTTCGTATAAGCCCCATACAGGTTCATGCACCGCCTCGCCATGTGTATCTAGCAAGTAATCTCCCTGATCTTCATAACCCGCTAGATGCAGCTCACGAATACGCGCTTTGGGCATTGCCTTCAAATAATCTAGCGCATCAAAGCCATGATTCTTGGCACTCACATAAATATTATTGATGTCACATAGAATCAAACAGTCGGCTTGCTGAGCAACCTCCGCAAAGAACTCCGCCTCAGTGCGATCGCTCATCGTATAACTAAGGTAACTCGACACATTCTCAACAAGAATTTGCTCACCCAAACTATTCTGCACCTGATCAATTCGCTCAGACACATGTCGGACCGCATCTTGCGTATAGGGCATTGGCAATAAATCATTGCTATGCCTGCCGTCATGAGATGTCCAGCAAAGATGATCGGAAAAATGAATGGGCTGAAACTGTGAACGTAAAGCCTTAAGCCGCTTGAGATAGGTCAAATCGATTGGATCAACGCCGCCCAGCGACAAGCCAACGCCATGAAACGTTATCGGGTAGTGCGCTCTGATTTTCTCGAGATAATGAAGCGGATAGCCGCCGTCATTCATATAGTTATCAGTTAATGCCTCAAACCATGGCACATCGGGGCGATCAGCCAGAATGGTTTGATAGTGTGCGGAACGAAGGCCTATGCCAACGCCATGATAATCCTTTGGGTTTATCTTGAACGCTGACATAGAAGATTCGCTAACTTACTTCACTTTACCGTTAACGATTTTTGAACAGGTGCCTTCTGGAACATATACCCACTCTTCCGCGTCGCCATCTTTAGCCGCTTGACCCGCGCAGCTATGCTTGCTTGTGCCACAGTCATTCATACCCGCTTTGGCAATTCCCTGACACTTCTCAAAACCAGGCTTACCCGCGAATGCGTCTGTTGATGCAGCCATTACGCCTACTGCGATCATGCTAGCTAGTGCGGACTTAGTAATCATTTTTGCGTTGCTCATGGTGAAACCCTTGATTCAAGTTGAATATTTAATTAGTTCTAACGAACTGGCATTAAAGACCTGAGGTTTTCTTTTAAGTTCAAAAAAAGATCAAATTAATTCACTTGAGACGCAATATTACGGATACCACCAACAAACAAGTCCGACAAGAATTGCGCTTTCTCTTCGTAACTAATCGACTCATTTTTTGCATCCGCTGCGAGTACTTCGGCGCTGGCACCGATCATCGCAAAAACAGCTAAGCGAACTGGAAAACGAGGCAACAAACCCTGCTCAATAGCGGCCTCAATATCTGTTTCCATGTCTGAGAAAACGGTGTGGATAGTGTCACCGCCGAAAACAAAGCCCCGAAACGCTTGCGTGTTATTCACTATCAGGAGTTTCATGTCTTCGTTTTCAAACATAATCCGAGTACATGCTTTAAACGCATCGCCCATAAACGCCTCAAACGAGGTCGCATTTGCACGCGCTTCAGCCAGTACAACCCGGCATCTTGCCAATAAACCTTCTACGAGCTCAGCAAACACGGAGTCTTTATCACCGTAATAGTTGTAAAACGTGCCAACAGATAAATCACTCTGCTTAACGATGTCTGTAATCGTCGCGGCGTCGTAGCCGATCGTTGCAAAAACCCGCAGGCCTGCATTAAGAATGGACTGCCGGTTTGCCAGTTTGTTTCGCTCACGACGTCCCATTTGTTGCACTTCCGATGCTTCCAACGGTCTCTTCCTTAGCTACCAATAAGTATCGCGGAGTATACACAGTCCTGACAGCCTAAATAAAGCAGCAGCAATGGGACTAACGCACAAACGGAACAACTGTACACTATAAAGATATACACCCTATTTGCTGGGCTGATATACCTTAATATTTGAGTAGCCCATCGTGTTCAAATGTCGGGCATGTAGCTGACTCATGGAGCCATGCTCGCAATAGAGCAAGTAATTCTTATTGCGAGATAAATCCTCGAGGCGCGACATTAATTCAAAGAAGGGAATTTTATTAATCTCATTATTCGTCAGCATCAATGGCTTTTTTTCGGCCTCATCTGGAGGCCTAATATCAACCACCACATCATTGACGGCTGGCACCGCCACCACTTCAACTTCCGCGATGTTCATCTGGCTTTCGAGCACTTCGTCAATCTTGACAATGCGACACGTCGAAACAGCGCTATTCAAGACGTCGAAATTGAAGTTTTCTTCTTCCTGTAACACGCGACCCAGCTTGGCCGCCGTTGTTGGTCTGTCAGATATAACACCGCAATATTCGGGCATTGTTTTGGCAAAGTCCTCTGTGCCAATTTGCGCGGACAGCTTAATGATGTCTTGCTTATCCATCGTAATCAAAGGCCGCAACACCAAGGTATCCGTCACACGGTCTATGACACTCAAGTTAGTTAAGGTTTGACTGGAGACCTGAGCAACGCTCTCACCGGTAACTAGCGCTTCAACTCCCATTTCCTCGGCAATTTCACTAGCCGCCCGCATCATCATGCGCTTCAGGACGACACCCATTTGCGAATGATTGACCGTGCGCAAAATCTCAGCGACCACTTCTTCAAACGGCACTGTGATAAATTTAACACGGTGCGAAATGCCGTAACGTTCCCACAAATATAACGACACCTGTTTAACGCCGATTTCATGCGCTGAACCACCCAAGTTGAAAAAACAGAAATGCGTTTTAAGGCCTCGTTTCATCGTAAGGTAACTTGAAACCGTTGAGTCAAAGCCTCCTGAAATAAGCGACAAAACGGCATCTTGAGTGCCTAATGGATAGCCACCCAAGCCTTCGTATCTTTCCTCAACGACATAAAGGTCTTCATCTCTCACTTCTAGTTTTACGGTCACGTCGGCATGACGCAAATCGACGCGCGCAGCATCCGTTAGCTGCAACAAACCGCCGCCCACGTAACGCTCCAATTCATGTGAAGTGAAACTATGTTTGCCTGCCCGTTTGATGCGCACAACAAATGATTTACCTGCCAGCGACGCACCCAATGCTGCGATCGTATGCGCGACAATAGTGTCGAAGTTATTATCGATATCTTCGATATGGTATTGCTGTACGCGAAGAATATTGGCGATACCCGGAATACGCTGCAGCGCATCGGCAACCTCTAAATAGGACGACTCATCCGCAATAACTTCAATCTTGTCCCAAAAACCACGAACTTTAACCCCCTCAAACGCCTGTTTTCGTTTCAGTATGGTGTGTATATTTTGACGCAATTGCTTCACCTGACGCTGGCGTACAGGCTTGCTCTTAATCATTATTTCGGGGAACAATTTAACAATGAATTTCATGGTTTCAAACGTCGTAAAAATGGGCGCAGTAGTATACCCGAATGTCACATAAATCACTCGTAAATTAACGTATCATCGCGCTGACCTCTCCTATACTTAAGGACAATCACCTCGATCGAACATCACAAAGGAAACGCCGAATGCCCTCTTCTCAAGGCATCAATGCCAGGATTACCCCGCAAGGAAGCATGGACATCTTGTCTCGATATGAAGTTAGCCAATTAAAAAACAAACAGAACAAACATCTCCATGAAATCTTTAGACGCTGCTCCTTAGCCGTTCTCAACTGCGGCGTACTAGCGGATGACAGTGAAGCCCTGCTCGAATCATTCCCTGACTTCGATATACACGTTGTTCAGCAGCCACGGGGTATCAAATTAGAAATTCAGAACGCTCCTGAAACTGCATTTGTCGACGGTCAAATTATTCAAGGCCTTAAAAACCACTTGTTCGCCGTGTTGCGAGACATCGTGCATACCAACAATGTGGTCGCCCTTTCTAATGTGTTAGACCTAAGTCAGTCTGAGCATGTTAGTAACTTTATTTTTCAGCTTATGCGCAACGCCAACTTACTGCGCCCAGGTAACGATACCGACATCGTTGTTTGCTGGGGCGGGCACTCCATTAGCCGAAGTGAATATGATTACACCAAAGAGGTTGGCTATCAGCTAGGCCTACGAGAACTGAATATCTGCACTGGCTGCGGACCTGGGGCCATGAAGGGGCCAATGAAAGGCGCGGCGGTGGGCCATGCAAAACAACGCCACCAGCTCGGTCGTTATATCGGAATCACCGAACCGGGCATTATCGCTGCCGAGTCACCCAACCCTATCGTCAATGAACTCACCATCTTGCCTGACATTGAAAAACGACTGGAAGCATTCGTGCGCGTCGGGCATGGCATCATCGTCTTTCCCGGTGGCGTCGGTACCGCCGAAGAAATTCTTTATATCCTTGGCATACTGTTGCATCCCAAAAATGCCGAGATGCCATTCCCTCTAATATTTACGGGCGCCAAGAAAAACGAAGCCTACTTTCAAATGATCGACAAGTTCATTAGACATACGCTAGGGGAAGACGCGCGAAAACGTTATCAAATTATTATCGATGACCCAGAAAAAGTAGCGCAAACCATGCGCAAAGGGCTTGAAGAGGTCAGTGCATATCGACGAGCACATCGCGATGCCTATTATTATAATTGGCTGCTCGCCATCGACCCTATCTTCCAAACACCTTTCGAACCCACCCATGAGAACATGGCAAACCTAAAACTCAGCAAAGACCAACCTCCACATTTGCTTGCCGCTGCGCTGAGGCAGGCTTTTTCAGGCATTGTTTCTGGCAATGTAAAGGCAAATGGCGTGCGCCAAATACAGCAACACGGGCCATTCAAAATTAGCGGCGAAACAGAGATCATCAGTCAGCTGGAGCTTCTATTAGAAGCCTTTGTCGCAGAGGGAAGAATGAAGTTACCAGGCAGCAAATATGTACCTTGCTTTGAGATAGTCGGCGCCAAATAAAAAAGGCTGCATTATTGCAGCCTTTGTTTACCACTCGAGTATTACAGTTTGCTGTAATACTCCGCTAAGTTCTCAATATCTGCATCGCTCAAGCCTGCCGCTTGCGCCTGCATCACAGCGGCCATGCCACCGTTTCGTTGTTTGGCCTTGTATGCTTTCATCGAGCTCACTAAATACGCTTTATTCTGACCCGCAAGGTTAGGATAGGTCGGGATCGCTGAAACCCCAGCAGCACCATGACATGCAGCACATACTGCCGACTTAGCCTTCCCTGCAGCTGCATCACCAGCCCAAGCTGACGACGCAAATGTTAAAGCGGCACCGACAACACCCAGCGTTACTAATTTCTTAATCATAGGTCTTCCTCAATCGTTATAATCGAACATTTTGCTGCTTGTTTTCTGCAGTCTAGCGAAGCACGCAGGCAGAATTGATGAATAACTGCGCACTCCCAATCTTAGCATCTCTGATACGACCAATTATGGCAAGTCCTCTGCAAAACCTCTAGCAAGCTTTGCCGAACATTGATCAGGATCAAGAACAAACAACACTCATGCGATGGTTATACTGACGACTTCGCTATATACCCAAATATAAGCACTTTGAATTTAACATAGCGGGCTACTGTGAGCAGAAATCCGGCCTAGATTTCACTGTCATCAAGTCGCATTTTTACGACGCCCTCTTTTCGTCAGCATCTTGAATAGGTTAGGATTCAGAGATACTTCTAATAACACCGTGTGAGAATCTTAGTGAACCACCGTCTTTTTTCTTTGTCACCGCTAGCCTTCCTAGTTGCCCTTTTATTCAGTCTTCCAACGTATGCAAACTCAGGGGCGAACGCTGAAAATAGCGACCTAATTCCACTCAAAATGTGTGTTTTCGATTTTGTTGGCAAAGAAGGGCCTGTCGTCCAAGAGATGCAAGAGTTCAAACTGGAAGCGTTTCGCTGGGGTGTTAACCTATCGTTTCTTGTCTACACCGACGACCGCGTGGCCTCAGAAGAATTTAAGAACGGCGTTTGTGACATGCTTAACCTTCCAGGTATTCGTGCGCGGGAATATAACGACTTCACTGGTTCAATCAATGCCGTTGGCGCTTTGCCGACCTATGACCACCTAGGCATGGTCATCAAATCATTAAGCAGCCCAAAAGCGTCAAAGCTAATGCGTAAAGGGGACTATGAAATCATCGGCATTGGGCCAATCGGCGCCATCTTTTTGTTCGTGAATGACAAAGCAATTCAAGCCCCCTCTGATATGGCAGGCAAGCGAGTCACTGTGCTCGACAACGCGCCTGAAACAGAATATTTAGCGCAACGAATTGGAATGACACCGGTCTCTTCAAGCATCATGAATGCCCTACAGAAATTCAATAACAAAGCCGTTGATATCACCGGCGCTCCCGGCTTGGCTTACGAACCCATGGAGATGTATAAGGGTTTAGAACCTGGCGGCGGTATTATTCGCTGGCCAACTCTGCAGATAACCATGCAAATCATGGTGCGTTGGGACAAAGTGCCGAGCGATTTTGGACAGAAGTCCCGAACGCACTTTGCTAACAAATACCCGGCGCAAATCAAAAAAATAGTCGAAAGCGAAACGACAATTCCAGACAAGTACTGGATAGAAATTTCTGACGAAACGAAAAACAGCTGGAACGAAACCTTCCGGGAAAGTCGCATCGCCTTGCGAGACCAGAAGGTCTACAACGCCAAAGCGCTAACGCTATTTCGCAAGGTACGCTGTAAAGTAGACTCCAGTTTGGCGGAATGTACGTCTAAGGACAGAGAATAGAATAAAGCACGCCTTAGCCTGCTTTATTCATCCACTGTGTCGCTTTGGTAAAAAGTTTTTGATATCCGGTCGGCGCCAAACGCACGGCCATATCAAAAAATCTCGCATCGGTACCAATCAGGACTCGACGCTTATTCTTTAATACGCCAGCAAGAATTGTCTCTGCGGCTTTATCTGCCGTGTGGATAAACATCTTTTCAAATTTTGCCGCCGCCTGCTCTTTAGACATTCCCGTTACGCTGTTCATGCTTTCAGACATACGTGATGACTTAGCAATATTTGTTTTAATCCCTCCTGGATGAATACACGTGCAGGAAACGGTCGAGCCGGTTATCTCTAAATCTTGACGCAAGGCTTCAGTAAAGCCACGAACGGCGAATTTGCTAGCATTGTAGCCGCTCATGAAAGGCTGTGACGTCAGACCAAAAATACTCGAAATATTCACGATATGACCGCCACTTACCTCTAAATGAGGCAAGAATGCTTTTGTCCCATAAATAACACCCCAAAAATTGATATTCATAATCCATTCGTAATCTTCAATCGAAAGCCCGGCAACGGTCCCCGATAAAGCAACTCCCGCATTATTAAAGATCACATCGACATGCCCATGATGGTCCACGACCTCATCAGCCCAAGCAAAAACAGCATCACGATCAGACACATCGAGTTTCTTCTCACTGACCTCAACACCAATTTTCCTGGCTTTTTCGGCCGTCACACTTAAGCCTGACTCATCAACATCGGACAGCGCTAAATCGCAGCCTTGCTTAGCCAAATTAAGCGCTAACGCTCTGCCGATACCCGACCCTGCTCCGGTAATTGCTGCTACCTTGCTATTAAAGGTTTTCATTCCACATCCTTATTTTTTAGAGTGTATTGTTGTCTTGTTGCTGCGCGGTATTCAGTTACCCTGAGCGCAATCGCCATCAAATCGATGATCGGTTTGACGAAAACGCGTCGCCAAGCGACGAAACGTAAAACTAAAGCCTGGGAACATCGCAATCACCTTTCCGCTCTTGCTTTTATACCAGCTATTGCAGCCTCCGTTTTGCCAGACTGTGCGCGCCATCTCTCGATGAATTAACTGAGTGTAGCGCTCTTCCGCTTCGGGACTAACCTCAATGCTGCTATGACCGCCATCTTTAACTGCAGAGATACCACTCATAATATATTTCATTTGCGCTTCGATGATGAACAGCGCTGACGTATGACCGATGCCGGTATTAGGTCCCGTCACCACAAATAAGTTAGGAAAGCCCGGCGCAGTCGTCCCCAAGTAAGCGCGAGGGAAGTCATCCCAAAACTGAGCAAGCGTCAGTCCGCCTCGCCCTTCAACCGGGTAAGAAATCACGCCATCCGTCGCATCGTAACCCGTGGAGTAGATGATTAAATCTAACTCGTGTGAGTCACCACGTCCCGACACAATTCCGCTGGCTGTAATTTCTGCAATGCCATCTTCTTTGTCATGAACAACAACATTTTCACGCTGGTAAGCAGGATATAAGCTGTCCGACAAAATCACTCGCTTACACCCTAAGGTAAAGTCAGGCGTGACCTTGGCCCGTAATTCAGGGTCCGAAATTTGTTCAGACAATAATTTATTCGCTTTTCTAGTGCCTAAAATATCGAGAAGCTTCTTAGAATATTTGAAACCTAAGACACGAGTCTCCAAATTCCAATAGACCAAGACTCTAAGCAATTTATAGAACCATCGATTCCTGAGTAAAGCCCGTTGCCAGCCTTTAAAAACGTAGTCCCCCCGCGGCATCACCCAATGCGGACTGCGCTGAAACACATGTAGTTTCTCAACCGCTGGGGCAATCTCAGGGATAATTTGAGCCGCACTCGCGCCGCTGCCAATAATCGCCACTTTCTTGCCACGATAGTCAAACTCGTGATCCCAATCATTCGTATGAAACGACGCGCCTTTGAAGTTGTCTTTCCCTTTAAAGTCGGGAATAACTGGGGTGCTCAATGGCCCAGAAGCATTAATCACAAAACGCGCGCTAAATGACGTGGTCCCATCTAAGTCTATGTGCCAGTGCTGCGCATCTTCTTGCCACGCAATTCGAGTCACGTTGGCGTTAGTTTGCGTCTTATCACGCAGCCCATGCTTATCGATGACATAATTGGTGTAACTGCGCAGCTCACTTTGGCCTGCATATAACTGAGACCAATCATAAGGCTCAAACGAAATAGAATAGAGGGCTGACTGAACATCGACGGCGGCGCCCGGGTAGGTATTTTGGCTCCAAGTGCCACCCATGTAAGAACGGCGTTCCAAAATTTTGAAATCGTTGATACCGCGTTTTGTTAAATTGATTGCCGCAAGCTGGCCGCCAAAACCGCTGCCAATAATGATGACTTCATGGGCCTGAATCACAAACTACTCCAACGATTGTTTTTTTAATTATGTAAGCAGGCTGCCCCGCTAAGGGAGCCAAGAGAATGAGACCTTTTACAACATGATCACGGGGAAGGCTTAGGCTGTCAAATCGCAGGATTGATTATTTCGGCCATTGCTTGACGATGCGTTCATTTATTGTTCGACGCACCATGCCTCGCGAAGGCAAAATTCACTTAGATCTCCAAAACATCAAAATCTAAGTAAATAATGAGTGATGACTAACAAATAAACGCGAGAGTGCTTACTTAGAGCGAACGGGTATTTCAACTAGCACAGAACCCGCCTTTTCAAACTCTAAAATTACAGGCAATACTAGCCCTTCTTTTAGCGTTACAGACAGGCCCTTAATCATTAAGTGAAAGCCTCCGGGCGCCAGCGAGCGCAACTCTCCGGCACTGAGCTCGACGGCAGCAACCTCAGACATCGACATCAAGCCATCTTGCATTTGTGTTTGATGAATCTCTACCGCTGTCGCCGACGTGCTAGACGCGGCCAACAATCGGTCATCTTGATCGCTAACAATATCCAAATAACCGGCGGTTGTTTTAACGGTAGGTGGCAACAAACGTGCCCATGCATTACTCGTATTGACCGCTGCCAACACACCATTCGATAAAAATGCCGTGACGACAAATATTAACCAACTAATTTTTCGCATAACGCTTCCTCCATTATTTATTATATGGGTGTTTCTCAAAACGTGTCTGCCGCGGCGCAGTATTCGCTGACGCCAAGGGCCACCCCTGTACGTTCTCTTCTACCAAATCCGCCAAAGCCTCAATGTGCGCATTATCGCTATTCAAAGCCGGAATATAGGCATAGTCATCCCCCCCACTCTCGATAAAGTAATCACGGTTTTCGATCGCAATTTCTTCAATCGTCTCGAGGCAGTCTGATGCAAACCCTGGGCAGTAAACTTGTACACTCTTCACACCTTCGGCAGGAAGGCTTTTGAGTGTTTGATCCGTATAAGGCTTTAGCCATTCCGCTTTGCCAAAACGCGACTGAAAAGTAAGCATGTACTCACTTTCACCTAAGCCCAGCTGTTTAGATAGCAAACGTGCCGTCACGTGACAATGACAATGGTAAGGGTCACCCTCTGTCAAAAACTGTTTGGGCACGCCATGAAATGAAAACAATAACTTGTCGGCACAGCCGTGTTCCTGCCAATACGATCGAATTTGAGCAGCCATTGCTTCAATATAAGGCGCATAATCAAAATAGGAAGACACAAAGCGCAAATGAGGAAGCCAGCGCCTTTGGGTAAAATCTGCCGCGAGAGCGTCAAAGGTTGAGCCCGTGGTTGACCCTGAATACTGCGGATACAACGGCAATACTAATAAGCGCCTGACACCACCCTTAAGCATTTTATCTGTTGTATTCGCTATTGAAGGCTCTCCATAGCGCATCGCATAATCTACAGTGATATTCGAGCCCAAGCGCTCAGACAATAAAGCCTGCAATGCGCTTTTCTGATCTTCAGTATGGTATTTCAGCGGCGACCCACGCTCGGGGCTCCATACTTCTTTGTAGGCCTGTGCTGATTTCTTAGGCCGAATACGTAAAATAATTCCATGCAAAATTAACATCCAAAGCAATCGCGGTATCTCAACCACTCGCCGGTCAGACAGGAATTCTGCTAAATAGCGACGCAGCGCCTTTGGCGTCGGCGCTTCTGGTGTACCAAGATTGGTAATTAAAACCCCAATTTGGTCTGCCTGTGCATGAGAAAAGTCTTTTTGCCCTTTAAAGGTCATAACGCTAAACGCCTTTGCTTTCGTGTGATTGTAAGTGAGCCCATGCGCTACCTAAGTATTCGTGCCAAGCGGCTGTAACGGTATGCAGAGCATACGAATTGGGTATCCAGTTCTTCCAATACGACAAATCAGGGGCACCGGATCTAAAATTTGTCGGTGCAGGAAGAGGCGTCATACCAAATTCAGAAAATAACTGCATCGCTCTAGGTAAATGCATCGCAGATGTGACCAAGGCAACCTTCTGGCCTGCTAGTGCTTGCGACCACTTTCTCGCTTCGCCACGCGTATCTTGAGGAGACGCCTGCAAAACAATTCGATATTCAGCAACCCCCATTTGCTGAGCGACGCGAGACATCGCTTCGGCATTGCTTATCTCGTCAGTTCCGCCATAACCGGACAAGCATAAATAAGCATTTGGATTAGCTTTCAATATACGAACACCTTCACTCAGGCGAACCATGGAGGTGGAAGAAAGCAGGCTGGTAATGGGTACTCTCGAGTCGCTTCGATGATAACCACCTAGCACGATAACGGCGTCGACGGGCTGATCATTGTAGGGTGGATAGGCGTATTCAAGCGGCTTAGAAACCAAATACGCCACGGGCGCGATCGATGACAAATACAAACCGATCACCGCAACCAGGCACAGTGATCGCCCCAATACCTTCCAACCGCCCCGAAGCAGAACGAAACCCGCTATTAGCATCAATATGAATGCGGGAAGAGGCATCAGGAGCCCCCCTAGAACTTTTTTTACCGTAAAAAGCATTTGCTCGCGAAGGCCTGCTAATAATTATTGAACAGAGAAATTCGCCTCAGCATACAAATCGCCGTTACCGTCTACGATTTTAACTGTCCAATGCCCTAGCATTTGCGTATTGATAAACTTACTTGAATAGGAATCTTGATCCTTCACATTCACCGGAATTTTAACGCGCGCCATGCGCTTATCTGCACGGTACCAGTCATGAAACAAAACCGTTCCTTTCAAACCATTCATCTGAGTAAAAAGAATCACTTTAATGATGCCTTCGTCATTCATTGGAATGTTATATCCCAGTGAATCGACAGGACGGCCATCTTTTAGTTCGTAAGTTAGGGCCGCGACCGCCATTCCTTCATGATAAGTAGAAATGGGCGAAATCACTTGGGCCAAGGGCTGGGCCGCAGGTATCGCTTCCCCTGGAACACGCTCAACACTAAGGTCGGCGACAGTGGAGGCTGAATCTACTGAGACGCCTTCGGACAAGAGCTCTTGTGCAGGCGGCTCAGGCGTAGCGTTCGATGACTCGGCTGTCGCTCGGGCGGGCTCACGATACTCAGTCACTGACTTGACCTGTGGCATGGCAGGCAGCACAGGCACTGTCATCTCTACTTCTGGCGATGAGGTTAATATTTTCACACCAAACCCCAGTGCGACCACAACAATCAATGCAAACGCTAGAACACGCCCCCATAATATTTTTTCTTCTTCAAAATGGCCGTAATTCTCAGCCTGTTTTGGTAGCGGGCCAACCTTTATTTTTTGCTGCGTCATGGTCTAAATCCCCTTTTAATAATCTTTGATTAACAACACATTGCATAAAAATTCACGACAGAGCGGTTATAAACGAGCACCAGCCTGAATCAACATTAAATCTAAATCGTAATAACCCGCTCGTCTCGCTATACGCAATGCCGTGTCACCATTGCTATTGCGATAGTTTACATCGGCACCCGCACCAATCAACTGTTGAACGATGAGCGGGTTGTTGTCTGCCACCATGTGCATCAATATTGATTGGCCCTGCGGGTCAGCATTGACTGTCGCACCAGCATTAATCAATATTTTTAAGGTAGTGAGGTGGCGATTCATTGCTGCATGGGCGGCGGCGGTAAAGCCCTGAGCATCCATATGATTGACCTCGGCGCCCTTGATAATCAGCTGCTTCGTCAAGTCATTTCGGCCTTTAGCCGCTGCTAACATCAGCGCAGAGGGGTCCTCTTTCGCAAAACCATATTGATAGCTGGCCCCAACTTTGAGCAGAAACTCGGCGATTGTATAGTGTTCAGCCTTAAGCGCTAGTGAAAACGCATTCCCTGATTCGTTATGCGCATTTAACAAAGAGCCCGACAATAAAGCCTCTCGCATCGCGGGTATATCACCTTGTTCCGCGGCTCTCATTAATGCTGTTGGCGCTTCAAAATAACGAACCGTTTTATCTAAAGCATCGATATTAAAGTTATTTTGCGGCTGACTGGCGCAAGAAACTAACGCCATAATAGATAGCAATAGTATGATGTGCCGCCGAGACAGAGCGAGAAGCATGATGAAAGTCATTACGAAGTAGTGATTGAAACATCATTTTCAAGCATTAAGCCGCGTCAGTAAAGAGCGCAAGCCGATTCCTTTTCATTGTGAAGCCCTTACCGAGTTAAATGATTACACTTACTGAGCAGCAGCGGCAGATCATAGAGGCTCCCGCCGGACATTATCTGGTCACCGCTGTCGCCGGAAGTGGCAAGACCACTACCTTAGCGCATCGAATTCGCTATCTACTGGATCACGGCACTGACGCGAATCGCATGCTCGTCCTGATGTTCAACCGAGCGGCTAAACTAGACTTCGAATCAAAATTAGGCCGTGTGCTGACGGGTAGCGCACCAAAACCCGAAGTACGAACCTTTCATGCGATGGGCTATCGCTTATATCAGCGCTTCGTAAAAGAAGGCTATTTGCGCCCTTTTCAAACAAAAATTCTGAGCGACAATGAAACCTTATTCCAACTTTGGTTGTTAGCACGCCGCGTTATCCCAAAAGAGCAAGAAGCAGAGTTAAAGCGCAACAAAAAAGACCACCTTTCCCTAGCGCTGCAATTTATCGAGGCAGTTAAAGGCCAGTTATCAAGCGTAGACGACGTGTTTGAGCGCTCAGCTCTGGATCCTCAGTTTCAGTACTTCATCCCCTTATTTCATGCATTTGAACAATGGCGCAAACAACATTCACGTATCAGTTACGCCGATATGCTGTATGACCCGGTGCGCGCTCTGCTCGAAACACCGAAATTGTGCGAGTTGGTCAGTAATAAAATGGACGTTGTTTTGGTAGACGAGTACCAAGACACCAACGAAATTCAGCATACTTTATTAACGATTATTGCCGGCAAGCGCGCAGATATCACGATCGTCGGTGACCCCGACCAAACCATTTATGAGTTTCGTGGCGCTAAACCCGCTTACATGATTAGCGGTTTCGCTGAAGAGTATGAGCACGTCAGCACTCGGGACCTTAGCTATACCTTTCGCTATGGTCACCGTGTCGCGCTCTTGGCGAACCATTTGATCAGCAAAAATGATGCGCGGCGCAATATTCTCTGTCAGGCGCATCATGGCAACCCCAGCACGACCTCCCAACTTCACCACACCAGCCAAGAGCTCAGTTTGCTCACGAAAACGATCCAAACCAGCGACCATCAAAACGACAGTGCTATTTTAGTGCGCGCTTGGAGTCAGACAATTGGCATAGAGCTCAGTTTACTCGCAAGCCAAATTCCTTATCGAATGGCACAGCAAAAAGGCGTATTTGGGTCTGATGAGCTGATGGCTATTGAGGCGTTAATTCAACTTGCCAATGACGACTATCGCCACTTATCAGCCAACGCCCGCCAACAAAAGTTTCACTTGCTCCTGCGGTTCCCGCATGTCGGTTTACCCGATGGGTCCCTCGTCGAGTTGTCGAGAGAGCTCAGCGCACATGACAGTGATTGGGGACGCCACTTGTTAGCGGCGATCCCTGATAATCTGCATCGCGTTCAGTCACTAAAGCTTGAACGCCTTGCACGCGCCCTGGGCAAAGTTGGCTCAACATCTGACGTTTCGGTCATGCTTAAACACTACATCGAGGACACCTCGCTTTACGACGGTATTCGCTCGCTTAGCTTTAACGCAGAGTATGGGGAAGAGCGTGTCGAAGCGATCAAAGCGATTGTACGATTTGTGTCGCAACTAACAGGGCTTCCTAGCGATGTGCTGATGCGACTCGAAACACTTCGCCAAAGCGCCAGCAATGCCGGCGATGTCGGCATTGAGCTCACGACGATTCACCGCGCAAAAGGCCTAGAGTGGCATACCGTTTATATTCCGGGGTTCAATGCTAGGCACTACCCCTACGGTTTGCGCAAGCAAGCGCTGGAGAACAGTGAAATCGAAAGTGAGCGAAGATTATTGTACGTTGCCATGACACGCGCCAAACACGCACTGCACTTATTTGCGCCAGGGCATGGCCAAGCAGACGAGATCTCTCGCTTTCAAACAGAATTACAATGGAACGAGTGCAGCAAAACGGCAGCGCTGCTCGAAGATTCCTCCCCGAATAGCAACGGCAACACATTCTCACCGATCGCACAGCGTTACGCGAAACACTATCAACTAGACCTGACGTTAAACGCTAAAGCTGTTGGTTTATCAACAGCAGGCGATAAGGAAGTGTGGTTCGTCGAACGAATCCGACACCGGATTCTTGGCACGGGTACGGTTATAAACGAAAGCGGGCCCGCTTTTACGGTGAGGTTTGATGATAAAAAAGAGCGCGTGTTTAGCAAAGAACAAGCGCCGCGTTTCTTCGAGGCAATCTAGTTAGCCTTTGTTTCGTGCGTGTCGCTGACTTGGCTAGTCCGAAGAGGACAAACGACGAATTCCGCCGCGCTCATCGATCGCAACATAAATAAACCTAGCTTCAGTCACCTTTTGAGGTGGCGAGTTATTTGCACCGCTGGCAAACACTTCGACATTAATTTTCATCGAACTACTCCCAGTATCGAGCAATTCTGTGTAACAACTGACTACGTCGCCCACCTTAACCGGTGATAAAAACTCGATACGCTCCATCGCCACGGTGGTTGCTCTGCCACCAGATACTCTCGCTGCGATAGTCGAAGCTGCCAAGTCCATCTGCTCTACCAGCCAACCGGCGTAAATATCACCGTAAGCATTGGTATCACTAGGCATGGCAATCACCTGCAATGCCAATTGCCCAGCGGTCACTGGTTTTTTCTCATTTACTCTCATAAGTCTGTCGCTATGTCGTGCATTACTATTTCTTTGAGTATAGCTGAGCTATCAAAACGTCAAATGCCAAGGGCTTTGCTCAGTTTCCTGTCATATTAATGTCACATTCTCATTCTATAGTTCGCTCATTCTTTAAAAGGCATCGCACTTTATCGCCTTGAGGAGAGCAATTGACGAAACCTTTGGAGACAAAAATGAAACTAAAAAAATTGATCAGCGTATTCGCTATCTCAGCACTTTCAAGCGCGGGCATCGCCACAGCAGACGTAGACAAGAATCTTCCTGTCTATGAAAAAGCAAGCGGCGTATCCGGTAATCTTTCTAGCGTTGGTTCTGACACACTAGCCAACCTAATGACATTATGGGCAGAAGACTTCAAGCGCAACTACCCTAATGTGAACATCCAAATTCAAGCAGCTGGTTCTTCTACAGCGCCACCAGCGCTAACAGAAGGTACTTCAAACCTTGGTCCAATGAGCCGAAAAATGAAAGACAAAGAGCGAGAGTCTTTCGAGAAACGTTTTGGTTACGCACCAACAGCAGTGCCTGTTGCGATTGATGCCTTGGCGGTATTCGTTAACAAAGACAACCCAATCAAAGGCCTATCTATTCCTCAAATCGACGCGATTTTCTCATCAAACCGCAAATGTGGGTTTGGTAAAGATGTTGATACGTGGGGTGACTTAGGTGTGTCAGGCAACTTAGCTGAGAAGTCTTTCCAACTGTTTGGTCGTAACTCCGTTTCGGGCACCTATGGCTACTTTAAAAAGAAAGCACTTTGTAAAGGTGACTATAAAAACAACGTAAACGAACAGCCAGGATCTGCATCAGTTGTTCAAGGCGTATCGGAATCAATCAACGGCATCGGGTATTCAGGTATTGGTTACAGAACCGCTTCAGTTCGTGCACTTCCTTTGTCTAAAAAAGGCACAAAGTATGTTGAAGCGTCTTCAGCTAACGCCATTTCTGGCGAATACCCGCTATCTCGCTTCTTGTACATGTACGTTAACAAAGCACCAAATAAGGATCTAAACCCTATTACTGCTGAGTTCGTTAAATTAATCATGTCTCAGCAAGGCCAAGAAGTCGTTGTGAAAGACGGATATGTGCCACTTCCTTCAGCGGTTGCAAACAAACACCTAACTTCTCTAGGTTTGAAATAAAACTGTAACATTACTGAAATAAAGTAGTCAGCCTTCACCTACACATAGTAGCTGAAGGCTTTTTTATATTTTATCGCTATATTAGTAAATCCCTGCGTCACCATGCAGGGGCAATGAGCAACACTAACATTCGAATACCGGACTTGAGCATGAACGATTCTGCTGTTTTAAAACCGCCCGAACTCGATTTCGATAGTGCCCAGCTAAAGCGGCACCGTAAAAAACGAAATCTGACTGATCTGGCTGCTAAACATACGATTGCAATGGGCGGCATCAGTGTCATCGTGGCCATTTCGCTAATATTCTTTTATTTGCTCTATGAAGTCGCTCCACTTTTCAAACCAGCTGGCGCAGATCAAGTTAGCGAATATCAACTTCCTGCTGCTGAGCTTGGTGCCACTCTCTACATGACGGCAGAAGAGCAAGGCGAAAAAGCCTTGCGCATCACCGACCAAGGCGTTGCCGTTTTCTTTAACACTGCGGATGGCAGTGAACACAGCAGAGTGAGCCTACCTATTCCGAGTGGCGCGCGCGTCACGCAAATAGCAAATGCAGACCCATCAAGTCGAACATTAGCGGCGGCGCTCGATAACGGCCAAGTCCTAGTATTCAAGCACAGCTACCGCCTCTCTTATCCAAACGACGTTCGTGTTATCGAACCCTACATTGAGTTTCCCTTTGGTGAAGAGGTAATCACCCTAGATGAATCGGGTTCATCCATTCGGCGCGTCAGCATGAGCCTGACAGAAGAAGCGCTAATTGTTGTCGGCGTGAACACCAATAACGCTCTGTTCGCTAGCAAGTTTACAATGGAGGAGAACTTCTTAAGCGGCAATATTTCGCTTGAACCTGAAGAAGTAACATTGCCACAACTTGGTTTTAAACCAGAGTTTGTGGTGACTGAACCAGGCATGCGTTGGGTCTTTGTTGGGAACGCAGCCGGTAAAGTCCAGGTCATCGACCTTTTCTCTGACGAGGGCGCTGACATTAATAGTTCTATCAACGTAGCGCAGGGCAATCACTCCATCACAGGTATGGAATTGCTACTCGGTGGCTCATCAGTTCTTATCACCGAAAGTCAGGGTGCAGTTAGCCAATGGTTTATGGTTCGTGACGACGCCAATCATTATCGCTTTCAAGAAGTGAGGCGATTTGCCCATAAAGACGGTCAGATCAGTGCATTAAGTATCGAGCATCGACGTAAAGGCTTCGCGGTTGCTGATGTTAATGGCAATATCTCATTAATGAACAGTACAGCGCATTCTACTGCTTTAGACATGTCAGTCACTGATGAAGCCATTAAACATATTACGCTGACGCCTCGCTCAGACTACGCCTTAATAGAAACCGAGTCAGGCTCCATACTTTGGTGGCATATCGATAATGAACACCCTGAAATTTCTTTCTCCGCGTTGTGGGGAGAGGTATGGTATGAGGGTTACCAAGAGCCTGATTACATCTGGCAGTCATCCGCCGCTAATAACGACTTTGAGCCAAAATATAGTTTATCGCCGCTTGCCTTTGGCACCTTAAAAGCCGCGTTCTACGCAATGTTGGTGGCAACGCCACTAGCGATCTGTGGTGCTCTTTACACCGCATACTTTATGGCGCCAGCACTGCGCCGAAAAGTGAAGCCGTCAATCGAGCTAATGGAAGCATTGCCGACAGTCATTTTGGGGTTTCTCGCAGGGCTATTCTTCGCACCGTTCATGGAATCTAACCTCCCGGGCGTATTCGCGATCCTAATTATTGTCCCGATATCAATCTTAGTATTTGGCTACCTTTGGAACAACGCGCCTAGCGCGGTGCGCTATCTAGTTCCAGACGGCTGGGATCCAGCATTATTGATCCCCGTCGTTCTCGTCGCAGGCTGGTTTAGTTTAGAAATAAGCCCTCTACTTGAACTCGCTATGTTTGATGGAGACATGCGCAAGTGGCTCACCAATGAAGCCGGCATCGATTTTGACCAGCGAAATGCCCTTGTCGTTGGCGCGGCCATGGGCTTTGCCGTTATTCCGACCATATTTTCCATCACTGAAGATGCCGTATTCAGCGTACCCAAGCACTTAACCTATGGGTCGCTTGCCCTTGGCGCAACGCAATGGCAGACGATGGTTCGCGTTATTCTACCAACGGCTAGCCCAGGGATTTTCTCTGCCATCATGATCGGCATGGGTCGCGCCGTCGGTGAAACCATGATTGTACTGATGGCAACCGGCAATACCCCCATCATGGATATCAATATTTTTGAAGGCATGCGCACGCTATCGGCCAACATTGCGGTAGAAATGCCAGAGTCAGAAGTCGGAAGCACTCATTACCGAATACTGTTCTTGGCCGCCTTTGTCTTATTCTTGTTTACCTTTGTCGTCAACACGCTGGCCGAATTTGTCAGACAGCGACTTCGTAATCGCTACAGTGTTATTTAGGGAGCCTCATTATGCGAACACCTATTAAGAAATGGTTTAAAGACGGCGACCCATGGATATGGATAAACGCCGGCGCAGTCGCAATCAGTATGATTATGGTTTTCGGCTTATTGGCGTTGATCGCCTCTCGTGGACTCGTGCACTTTTGGGCTCACGACGTTATGCAAGCCGAGCTAGAAGGACGAAACGGCAGTCGAATGATGATTGCCGGCGAGTTAGTCGAAAAAGAAGACGTTGCTGCAGAGCAACTTCGCGATGCGGGCCATACTGTCCCGGAAGGCGTCGAATTTATGCAACGTGACCTGATGAAACTTGGCAACCGTGACGTTTATGGCGGTGACTTCAAGTGGATAATGGATGCCTCTCTGACCAACAAGACTTACCCGGAAAATATCATTGTGTTGGAACGTCGCGAATGGGGTAACTTTTATGGTTTTATCGACACCATCAAGGAAAGCGGCGAAGTTGTAGCGAGTGGAGACGATGCTTGGAACGAACTAAACGTGCGCATCGAGAGAGCACTAGCAATCTATTCAGAGATTCATGACATAGAAAAAATAGATATCGGCGGCATCAATAGCCGGATGGAAAGGTTGCGCCTTAAAGAACGACGATTGGAGTTAAACGAGCAAAATACGCCAGAAAATTTGTTATCGATTAAAGAAGAACGTGCGGCGCTAGATGCTGAATACAAAGGTATGCAGTCACAACTAACGCAGCTATACGGGCAGATTGGCCGCGACACTTTAGTCGCTAAAACCGTCGAAGGCGCTACAGTAGAAGTTGATTTCTCAAAAATCGTACGGGCCTACCAACCAAATGCTATGGGCCTTACTGAAAAGCTCGGTTTTTATGGCGAGAAAATCTACGAATTTATATCTGAAGACCCTCGCGAAGCGAATACTGAAGGAGGCATCTTCCCTGCTATTTACGGCACAGTGTTGATGGTCATCCTCATGTCGATCATCGTCACCCCCTTCGGCGTAGTTGCTGCCGTTTATTTGAGAGAATATGCACATCAAGGCGCATTAACCCGAACTATTCGTATCGCAGTGAATAACTTGGCGGGCGTCCCGTCTATTGTTTACGGTGTATTTGGCCTCGGTTTCTTTATTTACTTCTTGGGTTCAGGTATCGACCAAGCGTTTTTCCCAGAAGCATTGCCGTCGCCTACTTTCGGCACTGGCGGCTTGTTATGGGCATCCATCACGTTGGCGATTCTAACGCTACCTGTCGTGATTGTTGCGACCGAAGAAGGCTTGGCTCGAATTCCTCGATCCATACGAGAAGGCAGCTTGGCGCTCGGTGCAACCAAGGCAGAAACGCTTTGGCGTGTAGTTTTGCCTATGGCGAGCCCCGCAATGATGACGGGAGTCATTCTCGCCATCGCACGCGCCGCGGGCGAAGTCGCCCCGCTAATGCTCGTCGGTGTAGTGAAGCTCGCGCCGTCGCTGCCGCTCGATGGTAACTATCCTTATCTGCACTTGGACCAAAAGTTCATGCACTTAGGTTTTCATATATATGACGTAGGGTTTCAGAGCCCTAACGTAGAAGCCGCACGTCCGCTAGTTTACGCAACCTCGTTACTACTAGTTATCGTGATCGCCTTACTCAACTTAACCGCAGTATCCATACGTAACCGCCTGCGCGAGAAATACAAAGCGCTTGAAATGTAGCTCTATACTGATGAAACAGGTAAACGCTATGACGACAGAATTATTGAATAGAGACGATGCCATGCAAGATGACACTCAGACAACAGCAATGAACAATACACCCGAAAATGCCCCACGGACGCACGGCATTGATATCAGCGCTCTGGAGCGAGGCACCACTATGTCACGTATTGAAGACGAAGAAATCTCGCTTCGGGTTAACGATTTACGGTTGAGCTATGGTGAGAAAGAAGCCCTGCACGGCATTAACATGGTGATTCCCAAGAAGCGAGTCACCGCTTTTATTGGCCCATCAGGTTGCGGTAAATCGACCTTGCTTCGCTGTTTCAATAGGATGAATGACCTCGTTGACGGCTGCGAAATCAAAGGTGAAATTCTACTTGAAGATATGGATATCTATCAGCGCAAAGTTGAAGTGGCAGAGCTAAGGCGCCGCGTCGGCATGGTATTTCAGAAACCAAATCCGTTTCCAAAAACCATCTATGAAAATGTCGCTTATGGACTTCGTATCCAGGGCATTAACAAGAAACGCGTGCTCGACGAAACCGTGGAGTGGTCACTCCGCTCTGCCGCGTTATGGGATGAGGTAAAAGACCGACTAAACGATAGCGCGCTGGGCCTATCAGGTGGTCAACAGCAAAGGCTTGTTATTGCTAGAACCGTCGCCGTTAAACCCGAAGTCTTACTACTAGACGAGCCCGCGTCAGCGCTAGACCCATTATCGACTCTAAAAATTGAAGAGCTGATTCAACAACTTAAAAACGACTTCACCATCGTCATCGTCACACACAACATGCAACAGGCCGCGCGAGTCTCTGATTACACCGCGTTTATGTACATGGGTGATCTCATCGAATTTGGTAACACAGACGCACTGTTTACCAACCCTAGCAAGAAGCAAACCGAAGACTATATTACCGGTCGTTACGGTTAGCACTTAGCCATTTTATTAGAGGTGCCCATGAGCATTACAACAAAAGAAAGTCATACTCAGCATATATCGCAGCAATTCAACAGCGAGCTCACTGAATTACGCAACCATATCTTGTCAATGGGTGGCGTTGTTACCAAACAGCTCGCTGACTCAGTAGACGCGCTGTTAGAAGGCGATACTCAGCTTGCCGAACAGGTACGCCAGATCGAAGAAGATGTCGACGATATGGAGCGCGCCATTGACGTCGAATGCACGCAAGTCATTGCACGCCGACAACCCGCCGCGAGTGACCTAAGGCTCGTCGTATCGGTCATAAAAATGGTGGCAGATCTCGAACGTATTGGCGATGAAGCAACCAAGATTGCGCGTTTTGCCGTCGAGTTAGCCGAAGAAGGGAAATCTCCTAGAGGCTACATAGAGGTCCGCCATATTAGTGATCATGTAAAAAGAATGATGAACAACGCCCTTGATTCTTTTGCACGCTTTGATGACGAAATGGCACTGCAAATCATCAAAGAAGATGAAGAAGTCGACGTTGAATATCGTTCAGCAATACGTTCATTGATGACGTTTATGATGGAAGACCCGCGCAGCATTTCGCAGGTTCACAATGTACTTTGGGTACTGCGAGCGCTAGAAAGAATCGGTGATCACGCGGCTAATATCGCAGAGCATGTTATTTTCATGGTGCGAGGTAAAGACATTCGCCATATGAGCCTGACAGACGCAGAAAAAGCGCTAAATCGTTAATCACGCGAATTAAGAGGGCTGAGCCTGAGGCCCTCGCCACTTAGTTCGCTAAACTTGCACGGCCTCTCGTTTTAAGGTTGAGGACATTAGAAAACTCTCGCTTTTGTTCGGTACTAGCTACACTGTAGATTGAACCGTTAATTTCTATGTCCTATGCCCCCGAACGAGCAACACATCACAAACCAAATCACGAGCACTCTGCTGAATAAGAGCGTCGCGAGCGATCACCCCGAAGCAGGCCCTGCCCTGCTTTTCTTTTCGGGCGGTACAGCACTCAAAAACTTCACGCGCGTATTAACTCGCTACACTCACAACAGTATCCATATACTCTCACCGTTTGATTCAGGCGGCAGCTCTGCAGTATTGCGCAACACTTTCGGGATGCCTGCGGTTGGTGATGTTAGAAGTCGACTGATGGCCTTGGCTGACCAAAGTCTTAAGGGTAGCACCGAAGCCTATGCCCTCGCTAACTATCGTTTTGAGAACGGTCGAAGCGAAGCGCAGCACTTGAAACTGCTGGAAGATCTGATAGCAGGTACTCACTTACTAATACGTAGCGTCCCCAGCCCTCTTAGAGAAACCATCATCCGTCAGCTGGATCGTTTCAAGCTGGCAATGCCCTCACACTTCGACCTCAATGGCGCGAGCATTGGTAACCTTATATTAGCGGGCAACTTTTTAGGGGAGACACTTCAACTCAACAAGACAATCTCTCAATTCGCTGAGCTACTAGGTGTTCAAGGAGAAGTTCAATCAAGCTGCGACATGCCATATCATCTTGCAGTTGAGCTCGAAAATGGAGAAGTACTGATTGGTCAGCACCGCTTCACAGGGAAACAAACCAAATCCATCACGTCAGCAATTCAAAACATCTGGCTGACAAAATCGATTAACGATGCACAGCCAGTAGACGCGGAAGCATGCTCGGTGACAAAGGACAAAATTGCTTCCGCTGAACTCATTTGTTATCCACCGGGCAGTTTTTATTCAAGTTTGATTGCCAACTTATTACCCTCTGGCGTAGGCCAAGCGATAGCCCGCTCAAGCCGCCCGAAAGTTTATATTCCCAACCTCGGACGAGACCCAGAACAATATGGACTAGATCTCGAAAAACAGGTCGAAGTACTACTCAGATATCTAAAGAAAGACGCCTCAGCAACTAAGGCCTCTACTCATCTGCGCAAAGAAAATAACAGCACGTATCTAGACTATATCTTAGTCGACAATAAGACCGCAGCGACGCTTAACACCGCCACTATAAAACAGTGGGCTGTAACGGGTATTGAACTGATAAACGCCCCGCTAGTATGTGAAACAAACCCAGAACGTTACGATGACGAAAAGCTCTGTAAAGCCTTACTGTCTTTAGCTAAAGTCTAAACTTTAAGCGTGTCGGAATAAGGTGGCCAGCCAAGGGGTTTTCCGGCAAGCAAGTGCAAGTGAACATGATAGACAGACTGGCCACCGTGCTCATTGCAATTCATCACTACGCGATATCCATCATCAGCAAAACCCATCTCTGCCGCAATTTTTTTCGCCACAAAAAACAAATGCCCAAAAAGAGACTTATCCTCTTCGTCCATGTCGTTAATCGTGACGATAGGCTTCTTGGGAATAATCAACAAATGCACCGGCGCCTGCGGCTGAATGTCTCTAAACGCTAAGCTAATCTCATCTTCGTATACGACATCAGCTGGAATTTCTTTGTTGATTATTTTGGTAAAAATCGTGTCGCTCATGCGTGCGAGTCTCCATGACATTGAGTGGAATTGTTAGGCGGGCTTTGCAAGCCGAGGCAAGTCACCAGATACGCCCGTGGCATATTTCATTACTTTGTTCTTAGCAAAACCAAGACGCTGAGCTAAACCTAGGCCAAGGTTTCGGGCGACCCGAACCGGCAAGTGTTTATTCTCGAAGCCGTAATAAAACGCGTCCATGATGCTCATCATCGATGCGTTAGCAATACGGCGTTTCTTTTCATAACTTCGTAACAGCTCTATCGAAAAGTGGTCGCTACCACTAACCAACGCTTTACTAATTGTCTCGACTAAAACTGCCGCGTCCATCAAACCTAAATTAACACCTTGTCCAGCCAGCGGGTTGATCGTATGCGCGGCATCGCCTACTAACGCAATCCCAGGTTTAACGTATTGGTTTGCATGAGACTTGAACAAAGGAAAGCGAGCAGTTTGATGCACCTCAACCAGTGGCGGTAAGGTCGCAGGATAAGCAGCTTGTATCACTTTTCGCAGTTCAGTTGTGCTTAACCCGCTTAGTTTATCAATAGAACCCGCATAGTCGTACCACACCAACGACCCATAATGGCGGTCACGGCTATCGTCAGGCCCGCCATTTACCTTACCCGCCAAAGGCAAGAATGCTAAGGGGCCATGCTCGGTAAATGACTGCCACGTAATATCTTGGGCAGAACCTGAGTATGTCACGGTCGCGACAAACGCATGCTGCTCATATTGCTCTTTATACTGACCAATACTCGCCTCAGCCCGCACCTGCGAGCGAGCACCATCCGCGCCAATTATCAACGGCGCACTTAATACGCTGCCGTCTTCTAATGTAACCTGCTTGCTGGGGCCATCTAAGTCCATACTGGCAACACGCTGCGGGCATTGGATATCTATATTTCCATGCTCAGCCATGGCTTGGTGAAGAGAGTGCTGAATCAAGTCATTTTCTGCAATGTGCCCGAGGTGTTCTTGACCTATGTCCGACGCGCTAAAACGAGTTCTAGCCCACGTCGATATATCAGGAAGAACCGCAGCAATACCATCTTTGGCGGGCAGCTCATTCACCGCTAGATGTCGATAAGGGCAAATTCGTGTCTGCTCTAGAAACTTCCATGCACCCACGTTTCTCAGTATCTGCTCACTGGCATAGCTAAGCGCCGAAACACGAATGTGGGGCTGCTCTCCTGCCACAAAGTCCGGCGGGGCAACAGGATCAACGATAGCAACTTTTAGTTGGCTGGGTGCCAAACCACACGCAATCGTAGCTCCGACCATGCCGGCCCCGATAATAATCACGTCGTAAGCGTTCGTCATGAACAATAAACTCGCTTAAATAATTGAAATTGAAAAAGCTGCCATTACATTATGCAGTACGGCCCCAACCAATGAAACTGGCTTTACCCACTATGACTCAGCAACTACCCAATATTTTTAGTCGCGCACTAACCGTCACCGCTGCCTTTGGTATGTCCTTGTTATTACTGAGCGTTATGCCTGCTGTTACGCATGCTAAGGGCTTCCCTGAGCGCCAGATTGGCGGTCACTCACTTCCCTCTTTAGCGCCCATTATCGACCAAGCTGGACCGGCCGTTGTCAATATCGCCACCTACACCATTCAGCGGCGCTACAACCCACTAATGCAAAGCCCCTTCTTTCGACGCTTCTTCGACCTACCTGATCAAATTGAAGAGACACGTCGCGCAAATAGTGCCGGCTCCGGAGTCGTATTCGACGCAGAGCAAGGCTATATCGTCACCAACCATCATGTCATCGCTGGCTCCAATGATATTGAAGTCACCATCAAAGATGGCAGAACCCTCAAAGCAACACTGATTGGCTCTGACGAGAAAGTCGATATTGCACTACTCAAAGTTGAAGCAAGCGGGCTGACGGCAATTCCACTGGGCGACGCCAGGTCGCTAATGGTCGGCGATTTCGTCATTGCCATCGGGAACCCGTTTGGACTAAGCCAGACCGTTACCAGCGGCATCGTCAGTGCGCTGGGGAGAAATGGGCTGGGCATTCAAGGCTATGAAGATTTTATTCAAACAGATGCCTCGATTAACCCAGGCAACTCTGGTGGTGCATTGATTGACCTGAACGGCCGTTTGGTGGGAATCAATTCTGCCATTATCGCGCCAGCAGGCGGCAATGTCGGCATTGGTTTCGCTATTCCCACCGACATCACCCAAGCCATCGTTAATCAGCTCGTGCAGTATGGCGAAGTTCGCCGCGGAGGCATCGGCGCTCGTTTTCAAGACCTAACACCAGAACTCGCCGAAGCCTTTTCGCTCGATACATTCCAAGGAGCCGTCGTTTCAAAAGTGGCACAAGGCAGTTCCGCGGCAAAAGCCGGCCTCATGCTCGGAGACATTGTTATTGAGGCCGATGGCAGAGCCGTTCGTAACGCCACCGACATTCACAACCGTATTGGTTTGTCAGCGCTAGGCGACCGCTTGCAGTTATCGGTGCTGAGAAATGGAAAAACCCGCTCACTCTCGGTCGACATTGCGGCGATACCAATACCCGAAGCAGAAGGCGAAAACGTCAGCCCCCGCTTGACCGGAAGTCGGCTTAAAGACTATATCCCATCGGGGGAAGAGGAAGCCGTAGGGGTGAGTGTTCTGACACTATCCAATAATTCAAATGCCGCAAGGCTTGGACTAGAAAAGGGCGACATCATTTATGGTGTAGACCGCCAACGCGTGCGCAACCTAGAAGAGCTGAAACACAGTATGCGCCAACGGCGAATCAGCGCACTGCATATACAGCGCGGTTATCAGGACTTGATTCTATATTTGCAGTAGCTAAGCGTTTGCGCCACCCCTAACGGCGTCGCGCAAAGCTATTAGCTTGCCTTACGACGCTTAAGCCAATCAGGACGTTTAACGCCAATCTTGGCGAAGCCTTCCGTTAGCGTCATCGGATGAGCTAAGCGCACATAGTCATGCAAACTCATCTTAACCACCTCATGATGGCTGCCTGCACGAAACGCTATATCGCCCGTATCATCAAATCCTTCGTACATATATAAGGGCATATCATAGAGCGCCCCAAATGGCGGCATCGCACCCACTTCACATTCAGGAAAGCGATCTTTGAATTCGTCTTCGGAGGCTAGAGACACCAGCTCAGTCCCCATCGCTTTCATAAAGCGATCCCAGCGGATTCGACAAGAGGCTGGTAGAACGACCATCGACATGGCACCGTCTAAATTAACCATAACAGTTTTGGCCATTTGATCGCCTTTGACATTCACCCTCTCGGCAATTTCTTTGGCGGTATAGGCACCGGAATGTTCTAGAGAAACGTACTGAATTGCGTGAGAATCAAGGTATTGTTTTAATTGTTTAATCGGCATCGTAACAACCTCTAAAGAGTCATTGTCTGAGCCTTACGCAACGTATGGCTCGTCTTGAAACTGCTTCTGCTTAACACCTTTCTTTTAATACTTTACTGTCTCTTCAGCTTAGTCGCGCACCGCCACAAGTGAAAGTAAGAAAAGGTAACGTATTATTAGATTGGTTTAATCCATGTACAGTTTCAAAGACGACGAGCCCACTTTAACAATTGTTCAAAAATTAAACGCTTGCGATGTACGTCGAAGACGCCGCAAGCGTTTATCACAGCGCGCTAACTAAGACGCCACTTGATGCATATGCACATCTTGCTGAGGGAAAGGAATGCTAATACCTTGGCTATCAAACGACTTCTTAACCGCTTCATGCATGTCAAAATAAACACCCCAATAATCGGCTGTATTCACCCATAGTCGTACTTTGAAGTTCACCGAACTATCGGCTAGCTCTGCAAGCACAATCACCGACGCAGGATCTTTTAGAACACGGGAGTCATTGTCTGCCAATGTCGTCAAAATAGACTTCGCTTTATCAATATCATCGCCATAGCCAATGCCAAACACCATATCAACACGACGCGTTGATTCTTGGTTGATATTGACCAAGCTGCCATTCGACAGGCTACCATTTGGAATAATAACAATACGGTTGTCGGCAGTTTTCAATATCGTATTGAATATTTGAATTTCCTTCACCGTCGCAATGTGACCTTGTGCTTCAATCAAATCGCCAACTTTGAACGGTTTGAACATCAAGATGAGTACGCCACCCGCAAAGTTTGAAAGAGAACCTTGCAGCGCCAAACCCACTGCCAAACCTGCTGCACCGAGAACTGCTATAAATGACGTAGTCTCAATACCAATCATTGACGCGACAGCAATCAGCAATATCGCCTTAAGCAGTACCGACACAACACTGCTGATAAATTGACCCAGCGTTGCTTCTGCACGGCTGGTAAAGTGACGATTTGCCGTGTTAACCACACGCTTGATAATCCACATACCAATCACAAGCGTCAAAATAGCAAGTACGACCTTCGGGCCATAACTCATTAGCATTTCAATCGCCATGTCTGCATATTTATCGACATCATGCCCTTGTATTAAGTCTTCCATAGAAATCCCCTAGTTATTCTCTAATTATGTTCTGTTAGAAACACTAACAGGCGACATCCTATGTTATTTTTGCGTCTGTTCAAGCTATTTGCGAATAAATGTATGACTTCTTCACCAGGCTCTCTCGAAGATAAGCTAAGACAGACACTTAGCCGTGCGCGACTCTGTCTCACGCCCTTGCCTCTAACCCCAAGCATTAGCCTTCACCTCTATGACACAACGGTGCTAGAAGGGCCAATTAGTCATGACGAAGCCCAGGCCGTTGTAGCCGAGCCTGCATACTGGTCGTTCTGCTGGGCCAGCGGACAAGTATTGGCGCAATATATCTTGCGTCATCCCGAGTGCGTTAAAGGAAAGCGGGTATTGGATTTTGGCAGTGGCTCTGGCGTCGTCGCGATTGCTGCGGCCATGGCACAAGCCTCCGAAGTCATCGCCTGCGACATTGACCGCGACGCGCTGGAGGCTGTGTGTGTGAATGCCGACACAAACCACGTGAACATGACTTTGCTAAGTGACTTTCAGCGACTAAAAGAGCCTGTCGATGTCATTGTTGCGGCTGATGTGCTCTACGATAAAGACAACTACGGTTTACTTGAGGTTTTTAAAACGAAGTGTTCAGAAATGTTGTTAGCTGATTCACGCGTGAAGGAATTACCCGCAGACGGCTTTAAACTAGTCGACACGATAGAGGGCCGCACTCACCCTGATCTCAATGAATTCGAAGAGTTTAATCAAGTCCGTATTTATACTTGGCAAGAATCGCATTAACTGGGTGCTGCGCCACGACCAAATAGATGGCGATACCTAAAATATCCGCTGCCCAATCCCACATTGAAAAACTACGGTAAGGCAAGTAACCCTGTACCAGCTCTATCGCTAAGCCAAACACGATCAACCCAAAGACCGGCCACTTTCGCCACACCGTCGGGTGCGCTAAATGCGCCAATACCGTCATCACAAAAAAACCAACCGCATGCATCAGTTTGTCGTTAAAGTGATTGTGAAGGCTATTGCCTCCCGGAGAAAAAGCGAGGTAGCACCCACCCAAAATAGCGCAATAAAACACCAAGCGACTCACGACCAACAAACTAGAACGGAGCATCAGACACAAACTCCATTGATTCCTGCGTTTCTGGCTGTTTGATTGATAGCCGAGTCGCATGCAAGTGCAAGCGCTCAACCGCATCGCGAGCGACGCCCTGTGCATAGAGTTTATCACCCATAATGACATGACCGATCGATAGCATATGTACCCTCAATTGGTGAGTACGCCCTGTCACTGGCGTGAGAACAACTCGGCTAATAGGCAAACCTGAAACCTGCTCAAGCGCAACGCGCTGATAAAACGTTTGCGCCGCCTTGCCATCTTCACTGACCATTTGGCGCGGTCTATTGGGCCAATCTGTCATCAGCGGCAAGTTAACCTCACCCTCTTCCAAGCAGTGCCCATGCACGCAGGCAATATATTCTTTTGAAACTTCTCTGTCATGAAACTGCCGGCTCAGTTCACGCTGGCTCTCTAACGATTGTGCCAACACCATTAAACCACTGGTCGCACAATCCAAACGATGAACGACTTTCGCATTCGGAAACGCCACCAGCAACCTCGAGATAACACAATCTTGTTTATCAGGCCCTCGCCCGGGCACCGAAAGTAAACCGGAGGGTTTGTTGACAACAATCAGGCTGTTATCTGAATATACTACTTCAATTTCCGTCATCACATTTCTCAAGTGTCACTGCCCCAAAGTATATAGTGGTCACTTCACCAAGGTACATTATGATTCAGAATTTTTTTAGCGGTTCAGCCCATGTTATGGAAGGCTTTCGTCTGCTATTCCAACCCGGCTTTCGCCTGTTTGTGCTCATTCCTGTCACCGTCAACATCGCACTATTTGGCCTATTAATCATGTGGGCAAAAAGTATGTTTACCGGCTGGATGGGCTATTTAATGGGCTGGTTGCCAGAATGGTTAGCATTTATGGAGTGGTTCTTTTGGCTGATTTATCTGGTCGCGATTATTATGGTCATTTTCTATGGCTTTGTTTCTGCCGCCAATCTGCTAGCCGCGCCATTTTATGGCTACTTATCTGAATTGGTCGAGGAGCGACTAGGAAACCGCAGTGGTGACGGTGCATTTGAATGGGGAGAATTGGTCAAAATAATTCCCCGCACTGTCATGCGAGAATTTCAAAAAATATTATACTATTTGCCGAGAGTTATCGCGCTATTGCTACTGGGCTTGGTCCCCGGACTTAACGCCATTGTCGCGGTCGTTTGGATAATTTTTTCAGCATGGATGATGGCCATTCAATACCTAGATTATCCGGCCGACAATAACCAATTGAGTTTTCCTGACACGCTTACTTACTTGCGTAAAAACCGTTCGGCAGCGCTCGGCTTTGGCGCATTCACCTTTGGTCTAACACTGATTCCGATTGTGAATTTGATCACCTTCCCCGCTGCCGTTTGCGGAGCGACCGCATTTTGGGTCTCGCAACAACAAGGGCGCAATACGTCTAATGACATTTGCCTGCCAAACACCAATACCGCATTAACAAAAAAGTGAATACCCGCCTAAGCGCTCTGTTGACGCGGAAGGGCTGCTGCCTCTAGTGGGAAGTGGCAAATAAACTCGCTGCCTTGGTTTTCTTGGCTTTTTATTTCTAAGGTAGCGCCGTGGTTAATCAGCACATGCTTCACAATCGCAAGCCCCAAGCCAGACCCACCCGTATTGTTGTTACGGCTTGGGTCTGCACGATAAAACCGTTCCGTCAGTCGAGGAATGTGTAGCGGATCAAAGCCACAGCCATTGTCTTTAACCGAAAGGTGCAGCCCTCGTTGATCACTATACCAACGCACCTTGATGCTGCCTTTCTCTGGGGTATATTTAACCGCATTGTAAATCAAATTTGAGAAGGCACTTCGTAGCTGGTTCTGCTCCCCAAAAACCGAATCGTCCGTTTCGCACGACAAATCAATATCATGCTCACGCTCACCACTTAATAGCTGGGCATCACTACAAATCAAGGTCAGTAGGGTTTCAATATTTACCGCCTGTGATGCACCTTGTTTACCTTGGAATTCATATTTTTCAAGCAACAATAGATCGCTCACTAACAAATCGAGCCGTCTCGTCTGGTCGGCCATTGAGCGCAACGGTCGTAGCCATTTCGCAGGAGCATCAGGCGAGTCCGTTAATGTTTCTAGGTAACCGTGAATCACCGTCAGCGGTGTGCGCATTTCGTGAGAGACGTTACTCACAAAATCGCGCCGCATTTGCTCTAGCTGATGTATACGAGTGATATCTTGCGCAAACAATAAGCGGTCGTCTTTGCCAAATAAGGTAATGTAGATCCGCAGTAATACATTCGGATCTAGCGGCGACGCGATTTCAAGCGCATCATCGTAGTCTTTAGTTTCATAGTAAAATTTAAACGCAGGATCTCGGAACAAATTGGTAATTAGCTGGCCTTGGTCCTGAATCGAGCGAAAACCCAATAAACGCCCCGCAGAGTCGTTCCACCATTCCATTTGCCCATCACCATTGGTCATCACCACGGCTTCTTTTAAGGCATTGGTCGACACGCGGACACGCTCGATCAAAGACTTTAAATGCTGCTGTGTTTGAAAATTTTGCTGCTGAACTTGGTGCAAACCATCAAACAAATCACCCCACAGACCAAAACTCTCGGGGATATCTGCGCTGTCTTGACGATAAAGCCAATGGTGGAGGCGTATAGCCTGACGAACGGACCAAAACAGATAAACGCTAAGTGCAACGACCAAAGCCCATGCCAGCTCTCCGACAAGAAGGCCTACCAAGACACAAATCGCGAGAGCCCAAGCGATAAACTGGACATGGCCCGCTGCTTTTTTTTGCATTTCACTGCTCTTCAAGGCTGGATACTCAGCTTAGCTTAGCAGATTAATGTGCAATATTTGATGAAAAACGGTAGCCGGCACCGCGTACCGTTTGCACCAAATAATCATGCTCAGAACCCAGCGCTTTTCGCAGCCGACGAATATGCACATCGACCGTCCGTTCCTCGACGTAAACGTTGCCACCCCAAACCAAATCTAACAATTGCGCGCGCGCATAAACACGGTCTTGGTGGGTCATAAAAAACTGCAGTAACTTATACTCAGTCGGCCCCATCGTCAGCGCCTGCCCGTTAGAGGTAACTCGATGACAAGCCGGGTCGAGCACTAAACCGTCGATATCTATGGCGGTCTCAATACCCATGGGTGTGCTGCGGCGCAGGACCGCTTTCAAGCGCGCAACCAACTCTTTAGGAGAGAACGGTTTGGTAATATAGTCGTCAGCGCCGACTTCAAGACCTTGCACTTTATTATCTTCGTCGGACTTCGCGGTCAACATAATAATAGGGATGTCCGCAGTGTCTTCGTTACGCTTAAGCCGACGAGCTAACTCAATTCCACTAGTTTCAGGCAGCATCCAATCCAGCAATATCATGTCAGGCCGATGATCGACGATTGACATATATGCATCGCGCGCGTTCGCCGCTTCTAGGCAGTGGTAATCAGCCATCTCCAAGGCAACCGCTATCATCTCGCGTATGGCCGCCTCATCATCCACAATCAGCACCGTTTTTTCTGCCATCAGTCACACCTTCGCTCTTTAACACTTATCGTGGCTAAGCAATACAAACGTAGCCACTACTTTTGGACAGTTATTACAACGATCTATTGTTACAACTATATGACAAGCCACAGTATTCTAGAAAGACCTTTAAGCAATATCGCTATATGATGCCGACAGTTACATGTTAACCAGCATTAGGATGATCAGAATTTACAACGCTATTTTATTAAATGGGTCTACTTTTGATATGAAAACAGCTAAAGAGTCTCTAATTAAGCCCAACCCATTAAGCGACAATCATCCGTGCCGACGCTCTTGCTTTCAAGAGGCCCGCTAACATGCCTCTTCTTGAACTCATGCTTTTTGTCCTTGTCCTTTTAATCGGTTTATCCATTGTATGGAGTACATTGCGAACGGGTATGTCGCCGATGATGAGTTCCAGAAAAGCTTGCCAAACCATGCTGGCGGCAATCGAAAAACCTGCTGCAGGAACGCTTATAGACCTTGGGTCTGGTTGGGGGACACTCGTTATCGCGGTCGCCAAGCAATACCCCACGCAACAGGTTATTGGCTACGAATTGTCATGGTTACCATGGCTGGTGTCCGTCATTCGTAAACGAGCGCTAGGCCTAACTAACCTGAGCCTCTATCGTAAAGATTACAACGAGGCCAACCTCAGCAATGCTTCAACTCTGTTCTGTTATCTCTTTCCTAAGGCAATGAACTCGCTGCAAGAAAAACTACAACTCGAACTAGCGAATGGAACTCGCATTATCAGTAATACCTTCGCGCTACCGTCATCCGAGCCGACCTCAGTCATGAGGCTGAAAGATTTCTACCAAACGCCAATTTATGTTTATGATTGGAAAAACACAAAATCACCATGCGAAGAGCAACAAACGGCACCCGGTGCCAAGGTGAATTAACGAATAACTGCTGCGCTGACAAACGCTTTCGCACGGCATCATGGAGAAACCAATGAATAACGACATTCAGCAGCAAGATTGTCAGTGTCAGTGTGGCGCGACCAAGTTTACAATTACAGGAAAACCGATTGTACGGGTGTTCTGCCATTGCACGATATGCCAAGCGTTTAATCACGCAGCTTATTCTGATGTCACTATTTTTCTAGCGAAAGACGTACATCTACAGGACAAAAACCAAGTTCGTTTTAAACAATACAAGTCCCCACCGGCAGTGGATCGTGGCAAGTGCGCTAGCTGCGATAAACCCGCCTTAGAACTATTTGAACTACCGCTATTTCCCTCGTTAGCCATGGTACCCAGTGAAAACATTCCGAGCGGGGCTTTTCTGCCAGAGCCCTCGGCGCATATTTTCTATCATCGCGCCGTTGCCCCCATAGACGACCAACTCCCCAAACATAATGGTTTCATCAAAAGCCAGGCCATGCTTGGTGCTAAGCTCGTGCCCGGTTTGTTTCGAAAGCTGCTTGGCACGCAGTAAAGCTGGGCTAATCGGAGATATCGTCACTTGAAAACACACCACGCTTTGCTATTCCTTTTATTTCTTTCGTTTAACGCGATAGCCGATACCACGAAAGAAATTCAACACTTACTTAGCTACGTGAAATCAACCGAGTGCCAATATGAACGAAATGGCAATATGCACTCGGGCACCGAGGCGGTTGCCCATATTAAAAAAAAATATGATTACTATTACGATGACATCAAAACAACGGAAGACTTTATCGAATACTCAGCCACTCAGAGCAAGCTCTCGGGCAGGTCATACCAAATTCATTGTGCTAATCAGCCAACGGTCACAAGCCGTGAGTGGCTGCTTTTAGAGCTTGCCTTATTTCGCTCAACGCAGGGCTAATAGGCACGATATTTAGTCACCGTTTATCGGCCTATCCACTAAGAGCCAATATTCAGAATTTATGACCTGACCCCATTGGTTTTCTTCTTACGCTTTTGCTTTGCTTTAACGGCGGCCTCCAGCTCATCAAGCGCGTCCCCTGAAAACACAGCTAAACGTTGCATACTGGGCAACGTTTCTCGGCAGGCAATGTATCCAAAGTTAAGGGACCCGTTATAGCTCAAGCAGGTAATATTTAACGCTCCACCATTTGCAATCATGGACAGGGGATAAATAGCTTCCAACTTGCAACCCGAGTAGTACAAAGCATGCTTCGGCCCAGGGACATTAGAAATGGTGACATTAAAAGCAGGGCCGACCCTTCCAGCCAAACCCGTCAACAACTGCATTGTATACGGCGCCATCATCAGCATTGTGTACTGAATCAAGACTTTTTTTGGAAGTGTTTGCAGGTGTTCCTTGGCAGCTTTAGTCGACCTCTTGATGGTGTTTAGACGCTTCATTACATCCGCTTCCTCGGACGCTAAATTCGCCAGAATAAAACTGACTTCCGTACCGATACTCTCATCGCCAGAAAGTCGAACGTTAACCGGAATGCCCGCGGTCAGAGCTCTGTCCGGAAGGCTATCACGCTCAAGCAGGAATGCTCGCAACGAAGAACTACAAAGAAAAAGAACAATGTCGTTTAGTGAACAGTCCGTATCCGTCGCTAATTTTTTAAGCCTATCTAACGAATACTGCTGAGTCGCAAAACGTCGCGCATGGGTCACGCGAGTATTCAAAATAGAGCTAGGGCAATCGAATGGCCCCACTAAGTCATCGTGCTTGTATGCGGATGAAGCCAACAGTTTCCCTAATGCCTTTACTAGCTGAGGGGTGTTCGATGCCTGTTCATACGCGGTATCAAAGCTTTTGCGAATAAGTCCGCGCAGCTCAGGTTTAGCTTGGAGATTAGGTTTACCTCTTTTCGCTTTAGGGCCGATAGACCAGGGGCCTGGCATATTTAGTTGGTCTGCGGAATCGGATAGCGTCCTCTCAACCAAGCGAACGCCGTTCACACCATCAACCAGTGAGTGATGTATTTTGGTATAAATCGCGAAACGATTATTCTCTAAGCCTTCAATGAAATGGCATTCCCATAGCGGTCGATGAAAATCCATATGGTTGGAATGCAAACGCGAAATCAAGATACCAAGTTCTCTCTCACCACCAGGCTTTGGCAGTGCTGAGTGCCGTACATGATAATTGAGATCAATCACCTTATCTTCACTCCATGACGGAGATAAAAGGCGACCCAAAATACCTGACTTAGTTAGTTTGAGATTCCACGGGGATACCACTTCTCCCGCCTTCATACGTTCAACTTCGTCACGCAAAAATGTTTCGGAGAAATTCTCTGGTATCGAGAATATTTGTAGGGAACCCACATGCATTGGCGTGTCTTCAGAATCGATAGCCAACCAAGAAGCGTCGATCGCATTTATCGGTATCATTTTGCTTAAGACCTCTAGCATTGAGTAATGCCAACATGACGTTCGAACCCTTAAAAAACCATATTAATCAAAGGCTCTTAGCTCGTTCACAATACTCCGTAATTATTATTAGTATTTTTTCAGTATTATTATACAGCAGCAAAAAAGCTGGGGTCAGGTCTTGCATAGTGCATATTCGAAAGAAAATTAAACCCTGACGAACAACGCTCTACTTTTAGTCACTTCCGAATACAGCCGGAAAAATAGCAAAAGCCATCTCTTTTTTGTCTTTATAAACCCAATAATTTCATTAGCAATCGCCCTCGGTTATTGTTTGGCAAATAAGTCCAAAGCCAATCCAAAAAACACGATCATTCCTACCCAGTTGTTATTGAGAAATGCACTAAAGCATTCTTTCTTGTAACGCAGGCGTATTAGATGTTGCTGATACACAAACAAGCAAGACGCACCGACAACGCCCAAAAAGTAAAACTGCCCTAGGCTTGCCTGATCGCCAATCAAGCACAGCGTTAACACCGTCATCACTTGCAGAAAAGCAATAATCGCTCGGTCTGCTTTACCAAATAATATGGCGGTCGATTTAACGCCGATTTTTAAGTCGTCTTCACGGTCTATCATCGCGTAAATCGTGTCATACGCAACGGTCCACAGTACCGTTGCCAGAAAGACCAGCCAGACAATCGGAGGCAGTGATTCCGTTTCAGCAGCGTAAGCCATCGGTACAGCCCATGCGAAAGCAGCGCCGAGAAATACTTGAGGCAGGTAAGTATGGCGCTTCATATAGGGATAAATACCCGCTAACAGCAAGCCTCCCACCGACAAGTAAATCGTCATTGCATTCGTTAGCAATACTAAACACAAAGCTAGCAAACACAGCCCCCCAAAGAGCAGTAAGGCATGCTTAGGATCTAGCGCTCCGGTTGCAAGCGGGCGATCGCGCGTGCGTTCAACATGTCCGTCAATCTTGCGATCCGCATAGTCATTAATCACACACCCTGCTGAGCGCATAACAAGAGCCCCTAAGGTAAAAATAATCACATTAGCGATAGACGGACGTCCGTCGCCAGCTAACCAAAGTGCCCACAGCGTTGGCCATAGCACCAAAAATATCCCGATCGGCCGATGCAATCGCATTAAATGGATATAAGGTAACCACCGCTCTAAATTAAGTGCTCTCACCGTTAACCGAACCTCTTTGTCATTGTCCCGCTGCTTAAGGAAAGCAGCTCAGGTAAAAATATTTCGCTGACTAGCAGGGGTTTGCCGTGCAGCAAGAAGACCGAACGTCGACCATACATCATCCGTCGATGTTCGTCTCGAAAGACTGCCAGTTCTAAGGGCTCGCGTAACATGGCGCGCGAGCTAAAAAGAAAGGCCCCTAACGGTCGCGACCCGAGATGTCTCAATTGACGTTCCTCTCCGGTCAATGTCGCGGCGGGAATAACACTTCGTGCACGCACCACCACGCGATCTAGACACAGTAAATCGACTTCTCTTATCAACGCTTTTTGACGAGAACCAGTGCATAACTTTTGGCTCTCATCGGTAGTCGGGCAAGCCCATTCCAAAGACGTCACGCGCACTTTAAAAGCGCCTGAAGAGGCCTTCACAAGACGCTGTGTCAACGACCCTCTATCAAGTACCCATGGATTCCACTGCACGGGCATTACACTATGCGGCACAATTCTGAAGGACTGCCAGGTCGTTGCTCGTTGCATTGTCGTTTCTTGAATACTGTTTTCTGGATGAACTGAACCGAGCGAACTCAAACGTTTATGGCCTTGCATATTGAAGTTAGAGGCGGCCTGCGATTATAGCCAAGCGAAACCCACACAGCCAGCGTTGCTATTAAAGTTACGATGCCGTTCGATCGCATTGAGAAAGACAGTTCGAGGCCAATCGAATAATTGTATTTGTGTGCATCAGCACTATTCGTTAAATTATCGCCTCATTAAAATTCATATTAGCAATAGATAGGGTCAGTTCTATGAAAAAGTGGCAGTGTGTCGTGTGTGGTTTAATTTACGATGAAGCTGAAGGATGGCCGGATGACGGCATTGTTCCTGGTACTGCTTGGGAAGATGTGCCCGAAGATTGGGAATGCCCTGATTGTGGCGTCGGAAAAGAAGATTTTGAAATGGTTGAATTTTAATGCCTAGCGCTCCTATCGTCATTATTGGTACCGGTTTGGCAGGCTATTCGCTTGCACGAGAATTCCGCAAACTCGACAAAGAAACGCCATTGCTACTTATCAGCCGCGATGATGCAGTTTCTTACTCAAAGCCCATGCTTTCGACAGGATTCACCAAGCAGAAAACTGCTGACGAATTGGCGATGGCAGATCCGGGCAAAATGTCGACCCAGCTAAACGCCTCGATTCGAAACTTCACCGAAGTCGATAAAATTGACACCGAGTTAAAGCAACTCACGATCAAAGGCGAAGTAGTAGATTATAGCCGCCTAGTCATGGCAACAGGAGCAAACGTCAACAAGCTGAAATTTCCTGGCAGCGACCTACCTGGCGTTTTCTCAATCAACGATCTAGCAGACTATCGCGCATTTCGAGGGGCACTAACACCAAATGCTAAGGTGCTGATAATGGGCGCCGGTTTAATCGGCTGCGAATACGCCAACGACCTTCTCGCTGGTGGCTATAGCGTTACGATTGCAGACCCCGCAGGCACTGCTCTAAATGGCCTCGTGCCAACGCCTGCCGGCAATGCCTTAGTCAGTGGCTTAGAAAGTGCCGGTATTTCATTCAAATTTGGCCGTTTCGTCGCCAGCCTTGAGAAAACAAGGTCTGGTTTGAAAGCAACCCTCGACGATGGCTCCATTATTGAAACGGACATCGTTATTTCTGCCGTTGGCCTAAAACCCGACCTCACACTTGCTTCAGGTGCTGGATTGAAATGCGAACGCGGCATTGTCACGAACCGCGCAATGGAAACCAGTGCCGCAGACGTATATGCCTTAGGTGATTGTGCTCAAATCGACGGTCACGTTTTACTCTATGTTCTCCCATTGATGGCCTCGGCAAAAGCCCTCGCCAAAACATTAAGTGGCGAGCGCACAGAGGTTAGTTACGGTGTAATGCCTGTGGCGACTAAAACACCTGCATGCCCAGTGGTGGTTTCCCCGCCAATGACAGACAAGGGCGAATGGACTTTCGAACAAGATGGACAAAATATTAAAGGCCTGTTCAGAGATGGCGAACAGCTGCATGGTTTTGTATTAACGGGCGATTTTGCTGCCGAGAAGCAAGCCTTAGCTAAGATAACGTCCAAAATACATCCCTAGCCGCAAAAGATGTTTAATCTTTGGTTAGATAAGTGTCTGAATTTATATCAGTTCTGTAAACTTGCGCGCCTATCCATTTGGTACCAAGGAACGATATGGCAAATGCTTCGGCTAAGACCCTTGCCAGGGTCAAGGCGCGCCAAACAGTGCGCGAAGCAGGTTCGCAATCGAACATAAATCAGGTTCAGCCAACTCAAAAGAATAAACATAGTGGCTGGGAAATGAGCGCCAATGATGCGCTCAAGGTTAATTTTGTCGATACGGAAATTTGCACCCTCATCAACAAATAAACACGGAACGGACACGACTATGCAAGATGTTCTGCAACGACTCATCGATGTACTTCAACTGACTCAAAAAGACGAGTTTACCTTTGAGGGTGAAGGTGAAGACCTCGGTTTCAAAAATGTATTTGGTGGGCAGGTTTGTGGGCAGGCAATGATGGCCGCCTACAAAACAGTAGATGACCGAATCGCTCATTCAATGCATGGTTATTTTTTGCGCCCCGGCGACCACTCTCAGCCAATCCAGTATGACGTACAGGTGATGCGTGATGGCGGTAATTTTTCGGCGAGACGCGTCATTGCTTCCCAAAATGGCAAAGAAATCTTCACACTCAGTGCATCGTTTCAAGCACCTGAGGAAGGCTTTTCACACCAGTTTGATATGCCCGACGCTACCGACCCTGAAGTATTACTTTCAGAACTAGAAATGCGACGTCGCTTCAAACACCTGATCCCTGAAAAGCTAAGAGACCAGTTTACTCGCGATCGTCCGATTGAGATTCGCCCTGTTAATCCAGTGAATTATTCAAACCCTGATGTTCGTGCGCCATACAAGCAAAATTGGTTTAGAGCCGTGGCTGAGCTGCCAGATGATACGGCACTGCATCACTGCATTTTGGCCTATGCATCAGACTTTGGTTTGCTTGGAACCAGTATGCTTCCGCACGGCGTCAGTTTCGCTCAAAAAGGCATGCAAGTAGCAAGTATTGACCATGCGATCTGGTTCCACCGCCCGTTCAACGTTGACGACTGGTTACTGTATGACATGGATAGCCCTAGCGCATCTCATGGACGAGGATTCAATCGTGGGAATATCTACAATCAGAAGGGTGAACTGGTCGCGTCAGTATGCCAAGAAGCACTGATTAGAAAGAGAAACGACCCGTAGCTTTTTGCTCTTCAAGCCACTCAATCAAGCGGTTGAGTGGCAGCGGCGGCGTAAGCAAATAGCCTTGAACCAAGTCGCACTCTAGCTGCTCTAGATGATCGAGCATATCTTGCGTCTCAACGCCTTCAGCAACCACTTCGAAACCTAGTTCATGGCACATTTTGACAGTTGTCTTGACGACAGACTCACCTCGTTCGCTGCCTGACACAGCTTGGGCTAAGGATTTATCAATTTTGATTTCATTAGCTGGCAAGTCTTTTAGATAGGCCAGCGACGAATAACCTGCACCAAAGTCATCAACCGACACCTTTAACCCCATTTTTCGCATCGCTGACAAGGTCCGTAATGCTTCTTTAGGGTTCGCCATCATCGATGTTTCAGTCACTTCAATATAGAACTTTTCAGGATCTAACTGATGCGTCGAAAACTCCGCTTCAAAGAACGCTAATAGATCCTTCTCTTGGAGATTAATCGCTGACACATTGATCGCCATCGACAAGTCATAACCATTATCTCGCAATAGTTTTTGAATTCGCATCGACTCTTTAACCACCCAGCGCGTGAGCAGTTTAATGATCCCGGTTTGCTCAGCCATTGGAATAAACTCATCAGGCCGAATCATGCCGTATTGCTCATGCTTCCATCGTATCAATGCCTCTACGCCAATGACTTTACGTTTACTGAGGTTAAACTTTGGTTGCAAATATAGTGCTAGTTTGTTGCTTTCGATGGCCTCTTTGAGATCTGAAATCATCGTTAAGCGACGCGCATTGTATTGGTCTTGCTCCGGACAATAGAATGAAACAATGTCTTCTTTATTGTCAGAATAATCCGCTGCGACCTCTGCATGGCGCATCAAGGTTAGCGCGTTGAGCCCGTGCTCTGGATATTTGGCGACGCCAATCGCCACGCCCAAATCCAACAACATTTCTTTGTAGACCACCGGTTCGCGAAATAGCTTGAGGGATGCGGTAAGTTGATCATTATTATTCGCGACCTTGTCCCGATCAAACAACACACCAAACGCCCCGCCCTCCAAAGAGCAAACATTCGCTTCGAAACTAGGTCCAATAATGGAAATCAATCCGGAAAGGGCTGCAAATTGGCGGTTATAACGCTGTGCTAAATCACACACCATCAAATCTGCGTTTTGTTGACCGAGGGTTTTACAAATTTCGGTATAACGACGACTCTCGATCACACACACCGATAAACGCTTACTCTGGCCACGAATCGATTGCGAAATTGTCTGCTCAAAACAGACCCTATTCGGCATCATCGTGACCGGATGGGTCATTGAGCTATCCAGCAATTTCAATTCAGCTTCGCGTCTTTCAGCGCTCTCTTGAATACTCACAGACTGGGCTTCAATACGACTTTTGTGCTCTAAGTAAAAACGATATACCAAGGCTGCCGTCAGAATAAAAATCTCTATCGCAGAGCCAATCTGCATACCGTACTCCGTTGCGAAGTTAACCGGTATATAACCGCCCTTACTCATTGCTGTGACCGTAGCGCCCGACATTAAGGTGCCCCAAGCCAAGGTGTATACCCACGCGATTCGGTTACCCATCCAGCTCAGCACCGGACCATAAATCAACAACAAAAACGTGCCCGGTATGGCGGCAAGCACTGACACCTGTAGCGAAAGCTGGCGGTCTAAAACGAAGATACCAACCATGCAGAGTAAAGAAACAAGAACGATTAAATCAATAATACGATTCAAGAAGCGGCTGTAGTCTTTTACATTCAAGAAGTGCCGTGTAAAAAGTGCCGAAAACAGCAAGCACAAAGGCGGTAAAAACAGCAACAACAAGTGATGAAAGCCTGGACTACTGGGCAGTACATAGGGGTATAACTTCCCTCGTAACACGGCGAAGAGCAGCATAAAAAAGAAGGTCGAGGCCGCATAATACAAATACATTTTTTCGCGCAGCGCAAAGAATATTAAGGTATTCAGAAATACAATTACGACGACAATACCGAAGTAAACGGCATGTAATTCGTCTTGATCTGATAAGTTGGAGAACAACTCGATGTTATCCCACAGGCGAAGTGGGACAAACTGTGACCCTGCAGTCTTAACGCGCAACAAGATACTTTGTACTTCGCCGGGCGCTAACTCTAAGGGATAAAGAAAATTAGGGTGATCAACGCGTCTAGCGCTGTAAGGGATTCTGTCCCCCGCTTGGATATGTTCCAGGAGTTCGCCAGCGGCATCAAAACGATAAAAGTCGACTTCGTCCAGCAAGGGGTAGCTTAGCTCAATAATTCGGCTCAAACCTTGCGGCGAAGGGTTAGATATTTCAAAGCGATACCAATAAGGATACGCTTTGTAGCCAAAATTGGCGTAGTCCTCTAACACTACTTCCCAAGGCAAATCTGCACGGTTCTCACGAACCATTTCTAGCGTAAATTGTGAGCGTTTGTCTTCAAAGTATTCCGCTTTGATGACAATAGAGCGTTCACCTTTGGGTAAAAAAGTTTCAATATTACCCGCCGCTTGATCAGCAAAGACCAGAAACAACAACACTCTAAAAATGAAGCCTAGCGTAAGCAATTGAAATCCCTAAAAAATTAATCGAGACCCCGCGATAAAAAAACTGGCGGTGGACGCTATTTCTTTTTTGTCCAAGAATAGAAATAAGGTCATTTAAGCGTAGCAGCTAATCATAGTTTTTCCCTTTTAAAACAAGGTTCGACGTATGTTCATCATCCGATAACATAGCTTTATCAAAACGGCTGACGTAGAATTTAACGCAGCCTTTGACCCTTTGCGACTCAGTAGTCACTGAACTGCTAGGTTTGATTATTTGTTCGAAAGAGGATGTAGCATGAGTAGTGCAGAAGAAAGCCGTCAGGCCAAAGTGATTGATGAACTATGTGTATTCATTCGTAAAGTATTGAGCGACCCAACGGTAGCACCTAACTGTATGGAAGTGGCACGAAAACACCAAGGCCAGCCCGATGCACGAAAACTAATGGCCGAAGAGATCAGCTCAACGACGATCGTTAGAATACGCGAAGAACACAGTACGGCAGACGAGCTATTTTTAGACGCTGTCGAACAGGTTCTCGATGATGAAGCAGCGTTATACTAGAGGCACTTCTCTAGCGCCCCCTTACTGACGACGCCGTTTATTCATACATTAACGGCGTTACAAAACCCTTCCAGCTGCTTTGTCGCGTTGTTAATTTCAGCGCTTGTTTCCGCAATTTGTGCTTGCTCAATCAAAATTTCTTGCAAGATATCAATGGTAGTCAAAGGGTTGGCAAGCACCGTCCGAAACACAATGCACGAACGTGAATGGTAGCGTTTAGGCTCTAAACGAGTCCGCGAAACGAACGATAATCCTTTTTCACGCTGGACCTTTTGTATGTGCTTGGTAATTCTATCGAGTACACCATTAATTCTATCCATTTGAACTTTGTCAGCACGAGCCAGCGCGACTTTAGCCGATTGCGGACAATACCGGTACGTCACGATATTGAGCTCAGGGTCACTGATAAGTTCAAAGTTATCATCCTGCTTGATCAGGGCAGCAAAGGCTTGTGCCTTATTAATTCCCTGCTCAATTAAAATTTCATAGCCTTCACGAGCAATAATCTTCAAACCCGAATGCACGAGCATCGCCATACCGGGTCGAGAGCCTTCCAAAGTATTTGAACCAAGGTCCCGAGACCCTTGGCGAATCACATAATTAGCATGATGCTCTATCGCTTTAAGTTTCGCTGGGTCTTTAAATACAACTAAGCCACAACCCATAGGAACATAAAGCTGCTTATGCGCATCGAGAGTAACCGAGTCTGCGCGCTCAATACCTTTCAAAAGAGATTTATAACGATGCGAAAAAAGTGTCGGCCCACCCCACGCTGCATCGACGTGATAGTGCGCTTTAAATTCCTTCGCGACATCGCTTAGAGAGTCTAGCGGGTCAACACTACCGGTTTCAGTCGTGCCTGCGATGCCAACAATCGCCATGATACGAACCTTACGCGCTTTCAGCTCTCTGCAACGCTCACGTAATTTATCGACATCAATTCTGTCACGGTCATCAGTATCAATCGCAATTAAGCTGTCTTGGCCAATACCAAGAACATCGGCAGACTTACGCAGTGAATAATGGCCACGCTTGGATACGAGAATAACGGCACCTTCATAACCGTAGTATTTAAGCGCTCTAAACAAGCCTTCTTTTGCCACCCCTTTAAACGTGCCCTCGGGCGGGAAAGATAAGTTTCGCGCCGCCCACAAAGCAGTAATGTTAGCAATCGTCCCTCCAGAACACATAGAGCCCAGAGCAAACTCAGGATTGTGCATCCACTTGGCATAGAACTCTTCGTCTTGCTCGTAAACCAAACGATGCAACATACCAAGGACTTGACGTTCGAGAGGGGTAAAAGCTTTTGATGTCTCCGTTTTAACCAAATTTTGATTGAGCGCAATCATTATTTTGGACAACGGAAGCATGAAGTAAGGCAAGGCTGAGGTCATATGTCCGACAAAACTGGGGGAAGCAGTATGCACCGAGCGCGCAACCAACTTATCTAACAAGAACTGAGTATGTTCCGAGACAAAAATGGGCTTTTCAGGCACACGGGAGTCGGAAAAGTCTTTCTCTATTTCCTGCAAGTCATGCTCTACCGCAACAATATGATCTTGTAGAAAACCTGCCAGATTTGTAGACACGTCTTGGTCAATACGTCCTAGCGTCGAGTCGGGCGCCTCTGGCACCGTGAACACTCGATACATGCTTTCAATACTCGCCAGAGCATGCTTCTTCTTTTTATAAAAACTTTCCGACATAAGAAGTGCTAAAACCAAATGTTTGATGAGGCGGCTTCAGAAACCCTTTTTCTGCACTGCGCCAACCGTACGTAGAGCCAACCCTAGCCCTTTGGAATGGGCGGTAGTATAGTCGCTAGCTTAACGGATAACCAGACACAAAAAAGGCGGCACACGTAGGCCTGCGCCGCCTTTTAACATTTAAACAAATTTGCTTACCAATTCACCGGAGCATCACTAGACCCTGGCGTTTCGCGCACTTCTTTGTTTTTATAAACATCTTCTTTTTCTTCCTGAACAAGACGCACAATATCACCTTTTTTAATTTTATCGGCTAAGCCTTCCGTCACCTCAGCAACGCTATACTTTGCCTGAACCGAAACAATGCTTAGCTTGGCAATTTGCTTGCCGTCAATTTTTATCTCGATGCCTGTGTCCGGATCTTTCAAGGTACGACCCTCGCTAAACAACGCGTAAATATCTCCGTCCTTAACACGCGCTTGGCCTTGGTTTAAATACACTTCTTGCGGGCCAGAAATATCCAACACTTTCACTGGGAACAAGACATCCATTACACCAGCCACAACTAAGTGAGAGACCTGATCAATTGTCTCAAGCGTTCCTTCGTCTTTCTTACGCTCAATTTTGGTGCTCAAAGTGTCTGCCCAAAGTAACTTTTGCGTCGCTACTTCAATGACTTGATAGGACAGGTCAACTCGGTCAACTGAACTTGTTTTGCTTGCACCATAGAAGCTCTTTGTCTCAACCTTTGTCGACAAATCATGGATATTCCCGACCACCATAAAATCTGCGCCCGCGACATTACCTATTCGACTTGCCTCAGAAGGGGAAACGTTATCTGAAGACAGCAGCGCTTTTTCCGACGCAAACTCCGAACCATGGTCACGGTTAAGCACGACCAACTGTTGGCTTTGCGTAAGCGAACTCAAAATACGGTCTCTAATTCGGTTCGATATTTGAAAAGCACTACTTGGCTTACCAACATCATCAATCGCAAAAGTTGCGTGGGTAAAACGAAACGGCATCACAGCGATACTCTGTCTGTTCTGATCTTTAATAATTGACTTATGCATTGGGATTTTTGCATCAATCGTAACTTCCCACTGACCATCCTTAGCCTTAGGTTGCTTAGTAGACTTAACCGAATAAGAATCTACCCAGCCTTTGGATAGGGTAAATACCTTTTCTTCTACGCCGATTTTAGCGCTGACATGCGTGCTTTCTTTGTCATATATCTTGAATAAGTCCGCTCTAAGCTGTTTTTCACTATGCACCGTTGCGCCGCGCACTTGAGTAACGGCTTCAAACAGTGCTCTTGACACCGCTTCCTGATAACTTGCCCCATAGCCCGTCGCCGTCTTTTCAACTAACTCTGTTTTCGCTACCGCGAACGTCGACAGCACTAACAACAGGACCCCAACTACTCGTTGAATTTTCATCCTTAAATCTCCTGTGAGGTTAAAGAAAAAAAGCGCAGCAGACTTGCCTGCTACGCTTCCGATTTTATTTTGCGCTTAAAGAGAAAAGAACGATTTTTCGCCACTTTTACGAATTTCTTTCTCACCAGCCCATTCCATAATACCGCTTTCCAAGTTCACTAATTTCATTGTGAACTTGTAGTAAACGTCTTTGGTGCTGTCATTACGCTTAACAATGCTCGACATATTTCCATAAAGCATAAATTCAGCACCTGTTTGCTTACCAAATGCAGCCGCTTTACTTGGGTCAACCATGCCTGAGTCCATTTGAAACTGCATTTGCTCTTGCACCGCGCGCACAGCAGTCATATCAACAAAACGAAACTTTCCTGACTTTAACAACTTGGTTTGAACGGTATCAGTAATCGACTCAGTATCGATGTGCTCTGTAGTTTTGTTCTTGATTTTGTCGACGAAAACAACCGGACGACGCGCTGCAGTCATCTGAACAATCGGCGGAAATGACACGAGATCATCTACCAATGTTGCTGCAATACTTTGCAAGTCGGTAGACCCAAATCCTGTGGTAGTTGTTTCAACTGCCGTCGCATCACCGTAAGAAATTTTCGGCCCGTTGGCACACGCCGTCAATAATAGTGCTGCCATAACCACTGCAAATAACTTAGTAACTTTCATCCTATTCTCCTTGTTAACACCTGTTTAATTAATCTTGAACCAATATTTTGAACGCTTTTGCTGTTGGGTTTGGCGCGATGGCTTGCACAGACTTACTTTCGTAAGCCGTTATGGAAAGCGGTGTCCACGGACGACCATCAATCGCTATTTCGAACCCATCATTGTCTAACCATTTAAATTTATAACGGAAGTTTAAATCTGATCGAGACTGATTCTGAATCGTCGCCTGAACTTTCATTAGATCGCCCGCGGAACCTACTTTGCTATCAGCAATACTAAGGCTTGCCGCAAGAAAACCACTATTTGACTCAATAATTTTCGTGGTTCCGTCTTCTCCGACTTGCACTGTTGCTGTTTCATTAACAGCACAAGCGCTTAGTAAACCAAGTAACATCGCACCGCTAACCACTCTCACTAAATTACGTCGCATTGAATTTCTCCTTGTCAGCTATAGTTTAAAAATCTGTGGAATCAGTTGGTTGTTAACATGTACGACTCTCACAAAGGTTGTTTTCTTTGACTCAATCTCCAGCGGCAATTTTGCTTGCGCAATACCCGCGGTTAGGCTCAATTCTCTTGCTCCCTGCGGCAAGTTGATGCGCAGTACTTGCGCGCTATTCGGCAAGGTTAACCAACTGCGCCGGTCTGCGCTCTCTGAAATAATATTATAGATATTCGCCACTAACGCCCCTGCGAGGCCCAATTGGTCTCCCGATTGCTTTTGTAGCTCATACTTCGCAAAGGCCCGCAGGGCTTGGCGAACCGCAATCGCCGGAATCTGCTCTTTAAGGTCTTTAACTGCCAGCGCGCCAACATCAACAACGGGATGCGTTAAGCCATAATCAGTAAAGTTATCGTCCAACACCTTCAAAGAAATAGAACGTGGCCATAGTTCAGTATCGTAGGTAGGGAACGCGACGGAAACAATACCGCCATCAAACGTCGGCAAACTTATTTTAGTCTCTGTTTTCGACGGAACGAAACCGTCTTCAAACAGTATTACCACTGTGCCTTCATCATCTTTTGCAAGATTTAGGTCTGTGCTGGAGACAGATGAACCCAATCTCTTAGACACTCGGGCAATATCTTTTTTGATCATCTCAACAGAAGGGTTAATTTCATAGGCTTTCTTGTAGTCAATAAGCGCCGTATTAAACTCTCCAACCGCTTCCCAAAAAGCCGCTGAGGTGTAAAAAGTATAGGCATTCTGGAACGAACTCTTCACCTGACCTGCCACCGTATCAAGGCCGGCAAACTCTGAGGAAACCGTAGAGATATCGAAGTCGTTTTCTTCGGCCTCTTCCTGCGCCTCAGCAATTTCAGTCTCGTACTTTTCCAGCAGAACCTGTTGCTCTAAAGCAACTTTTCTAAATTCAATTGATGCGCCTTCAGTATCGCCTAAGCCCCAGTAATTAAATGCCTGGTGGTGATGCGTAAAGATCCTTTCATAGCCCGCACCGGAATAAGGTATGGCGTTGTCATTAGTCAACATTGCGGCGCCTTTCGACGCAACATCTGACGACTCGATCGTTGAGGCCAAATCTTGTTGTTCAAACTTATCAATCACGAGCTGAAAGTCTTGCTTGCTCTCTTCAAACTTAGAATGGAGCTGCGTAATGCGGCCACTCTCCATCATATAAAGCATGCCGTCAGCACTTTCTCTTTCTTCTGATAAATCTAGTAATATCGCATCCGTCATCACGGACCGATTAGGAACAGAGTCTGCAACGATAGCTGACTGATAGGTTTGAGCTTGATTGGGGTAAGGATTGAATACCGAGGTAATTGCACATCCTGATACGACTGTTGTTATTCCAGCTGCGAAAAAACAGCGACCTAACAACCCAGTGTTAAATTCCATTTTCTTTCCTTTCGCTTCATATTCAAGCCCAGCATCATAGCCCCATTTAAGAGCGGAATCACCCTTATGCGAGGAGTTTTCAAAATTAATTTAGGCGCGTTGTACGCTATCTTATGTAAAAAATAAGGTCCCCTTTTTCAATTAACGTCGCTAGGGTTTCCGCTCTTAACTCTTTCGCTTGTTGAGTATTCAAGTGCTCAACAATAGAACGCTTAACCGCGAAATAAGGCTGCTGAATGGTATTTTCATTGCTCTGATAAAAGTCCGCAACCGCTTGCTCCGCTGGCGGCGTCAGTGGAAATAGTTTTCGAGCAGCTTCGTCTAACGATACCGAATGCGTTTGTGCGTAGTCGTGCACATAAAATCGCAAACCCGCTTCTTCCAATAGATTGGTTTTGTTTTCCAGAAACTCCTCTTCTAACTTGATTAACTTTGCCGCCAGCAGAGTAGGTAGTTCTTCAATCGTTTTATCACTTCCCCGATAAGCCAGCACATAGTCATTCCGAGGCTCTGCCCCTTCGCGGCTTTGGCCAATCAAATTGGAAAGTATCATCCCAAAACTAAATGCAAAGAATAACGTAATATAGTGATTGCGATTGGCTTGAACTTTTTCCATGCGCGATGCTCCAAAGGATTCAAACAAAGTTTGCCGCTAAGTGTTTTTCAAAAATTTGTGCGACATAAATGCGCAATTAACAATAACGATAACCAGTGTGAATGACATGTCCAACCTACTCAAATCTTTTTATATTTCTCTCTACGTCAGCGCACTAGTCGCCGCTAGCTTACATATCGGCACGGAGCTATATAGCAACGCCTCTATTTTTTGGGCCGGCGCCGCGATTAGCATTTGGCCCGCGTGCTTTTTCTTTGTTCGGCTATTTGTGTCGCCTGTTGCCCGCACTAGCGCAAACCTTAACGGTTTAACGGCCTATGCCGGCCTTGGCTTGATGGTTGGTTTACTGACCTATACTAAAAACGCCGATGCGGTATGGTTTTTCTTATACCACTGTGGCCTTGGGGTCTCAGGGTTATTGCTCTATGTTCATTGGTATTCTCATTTGGGAAGAGCGCCCAGCGAGGCCCTGCAAGACGGTTCTTCACTACCTGAGTTTGAGTTAAAAAAGTCAGACGGATCCACCTGGCGTTCTTCAGACAGCAACAACTATCCTGCTTTAATGCTATTTTTTCGAGGCAATTGGTGTCCATTGTGCATGGCCCAGATCAAAGAAATTGCCGGTTTATATCAACAGCTAGAACAGATGGGCGTTAGTGTTTTACTCGTCAGCCCACAACCTGAAAAACATACACAAGCATTGGCAGCGAAGTTTGATGTTAATTTTTCCTTTCTAATCGACCAAAAAGGAGCGGTCGCCGCGCAACTCGGTATAGACGCTAAACAAGGCACGCCAAAAGGAATGGAAGCGCTAGGTTACGAATCAGACACGGTGCTTCCAACCGCTATTGCAATCGATGCACAAGGGAAAATTATCTGGACGGATCAAACGGATAACTATAGGGTACGGCCCGAACCCCAGATGTTTATTGATGTGTTTAGAGACCATGCCCTATCCTCCTCATAGCACGCTAATCGCACAAGATATTCTTGCGCTGCAGCGCTCCCTTCAAACATCGAGAGAACGGCGGCTCGTCGTTCTTTCTGGCTCCCTAAATTGGGCACAAGACTGCCTACAACACTATGTGAAGCTCAGCGCGTCTCACAACATACTAGTGGTATCCGATCAATCGCTTCAAATAGACGCACCATGCTTAAATAGTCGCGACGTTAAACAAAAACTCGGCCAAGAAACGCAACATTTAATCTGGAACGGGCAAACAGGCATCAATCCCAACGCCCTCGGCGCTGCCAGCGGCCTAGTAAAAGGGGGCGGATTGTTAATTCTGCTACTTCCTCCGCTAAATTCACTTATCTTGCAGCCCGATCCTGACTATTTAAGAATGGTTAGTTTCGAGTCAGACCTACCACGATGCCACACTTACTTTTTAAAACGGATTGCTGGCTTTATCAAACAGCATCAGGCGAGTGTATTATTCGAAGAGCGGGCGGATAGCGAGCACTACCTAAGCCCACTACCCAAACAGGACATGCTCTCTTCACCCGCTGTTTTCGACCCTTATCAAGATCAAGAGCTCGCATTTTCAGCGATAGCAACCGTGGCAAACGGACACCGTAATCGCCCATTGGTGATCACCGCCAATAGAGGCAGAGGAAAATCTAGCCTACTCGGCATCGCCGCCGCGCGTCTTGACCGCAAAGTCATTATTACAGCCCCATCAAAAGCCGCAACCGCTCTGGCGTTCCAACATTTTGAGCTCACTACAAAGGCTGGCCCACAAAGCTCATTAACGTTCGTTCCTCCTGAGGAGTTAGCCGCCTCAACAGAACTGAACGCCGATCTTATATTTGTCGACGAAGCGGCTGCACTGCCGGTGCCCATTCTGAGTAAAATATTAGTGGCGCACTCGCGTACCGTGTTTGCCACCACTGTGCATGGCTATGAAGGTAGCGGCCAAGGTTTCTCGATCCGATTTGGGAAAATACTGTCGCAACAACGACCCGAGTGGAAACAGATACACCTAGAACACGCAATTCGTTGGGCGGAAAATGACCCTCTCGAACAATTTATGTTCGAGCTACTATGCCTCAATACCGATTTGAACATGCCTGATCGCTCGCAGGCGCAAGACGTTCGAACTAAGCTTCCGCACGTTACGCTGCGCCCTGTAACCCAAACAGAACTAACGACGAATGAGCAGCTTTTGCGGCAAGTAATGAGCCTATTAGTAATTGCTCACTATCAAACTTCTCCTTCTGATTTAAGAATGTTGCTTGACCATCCGGATATGAGTTTGCTGCTCGCGTATGACGGTGAAACGGTCATTGGCCTGCTACTTTACATGCACGAAAGTCTTAGCGATCACCCCGACCTTCATGCTGACATCGTCGCGGGAAGCCGCCGTTTGAAAGGTCAGATGATCCCGCAGTCTCTCGCCTACTTTTTAGGCACTACGAGTTCATTACAACGCCGCTATCAACGAGTCGTTCGGATCGCGGTTCACCCAAAATATTTTGGCCAAGGCCTTGGTACTCGACTCATTAAACATTTGAGTCGACAAACATCGGAAACTAGCGACGCCACGGTTGGCGTCAGCTACGGCTTTACACCAGAACTGCATGCCTTTTGGCTGAAAAACGGCTTCACGACCCGCCGTATTGGCTACCAAGCAGATAGCGCGAGTGGCAGTCCATCGCTAATTGCCCTCAAATCATATGGCGTACAAGACAGCAATATTGAGGCAAGCCAAGACAGCTTTTTTATCGATCATTTTCGTTTCGGTTTAAGTCGATACTATCGAACACTCGATTGGCGCTTAATCGAATCGATATTAAGAGAAGGTCGTTTTCAAGACTTAACGAATAGTTTGAATGACCAGAATAACCTCCGGCAATTCTGTGCGGGCAAGCGTGCTGAGTTTGATTGCTTAGAAAGTCTAGAGAAAATCATGTTAGCGCGCTATCAACACCTACTGCACTTAGATGAAAGTGCTCGCGTACTACTAATCATGAGGCTTTTACAGCATCGAGCGTGGGAGGAGTGCGTTAAAGAATCGGGCTATAGCGGAAAAAAAGAAGCATTGCGCATTCTTCGGTCTTCGTTAGAGTTCGTCATCAAATAGAGAAACTTGAACCACAGCCACACGTTGTTTCAGCATTTGGGTTTGTTACCACAAATTGTGAGCCTTTGAGCCCCTCGGTATAGTCAACTGTCGCGCCGACTAAGTATTGATAGCTCATCGGATCGACAATCATATCAACGCCATTATTCGTAATAACCGTGTCATCTTCGGCCAACTCTTCGTCGAAAGAAAAGCCGTATTGAAAGCCGGAACAGCCGCCGCCCGTAACATAAACACGTAACTTCAGCGCCGTATTGCCTTCTTCCTCGATCAGCCCTTTTACTTTCGCTGCTGCATTGTCACTAAAGACCATGGCAACAGGATTGTAAGACTCGACAACACTCATATAAAACTTCCTAAACAAACAGGCGGACTGGCCGAGCATTATCCAATTAACCAAGCAATTTAGTCAACTATTACTCGTGCGCACCCGAACTACCTGCCACGGCTTTAAGCGCAACCTGCTCTGCGGCTTCATTTGGGACTTCATGTTGCGCTATCGACACGGGCTCTTTGTGATGAACTAAACTGCCGTTAACCTCTGCGCCCATGGCCATCTCAATCAAATGATAGTAAACATTGCCTTTGATTGACGCGTTCTCAGCAAGCTCAATATGTTTCGACGCATACACATCGCCATGAACGGTGCCGTTCACAATAATATGTGGAGCAATCACGTCGCCGTCAATTTCACCAATATCACTAATTCGTACCACGGCGTCACTGTCTTCCTCAGCCCTCACCGCACCTTTAATTAAGCCATCGATATGCAAACCACCTGAAAACTGCAAATCTCCTTCTATTTGAGTTTTGTTTGAAATCAAGGTATCGAAGTGCGCCGTTCGCACTGTTTGCTGCAATTTCTTACGCTTGTTCTTTCCCCACATAAGGACTCCTCAATTATTACCGTCCTTCGCTAATTAACCGTCCATTAGCGAGACACTTTCATTCGGGTTAGCTAGGAGTGCCTAGCACTTAACTGCTTTTAACAAGAACAGTAGACCATTCATATGATTGTTCAATTCTAGACGCTTTCTTACCTTTAGACTGCGCAACAACCTGAAGCGCTGACGGCTCAAACCCTTCGGGCAACACGAGCTCTCCTTCTATGTTCTGAAAGTAGCGAAACTTAAATTTAATCCCTAACTCTTTTCTATCTGATATATCACGCAAGGCGATAACTTCCTGAGCGCCCTCTTTTTTTCCGATCAAATTAACCGCCACCACACCATTTACATATGACTTATTGTCAGCCACTTGAGCCAATACAATTTTGTACGTTAGGCGTCGATCATCCGCTCCTTCTCTTAGCTCGCTGCTTTGAACCTGCAAACCTTTCGCGTTATCCGAGGGGGCCATAATATTTTTATAGAAACTGACATCCTTTTCGAGAGACGAAACATTTTCACGCAGCGCTCCTATGGTGTCTTGTATCTGCGTCTTGGCAAGCTCATCAATCGTACGACCGCTCTCTAGATTTGCGACAACTTGCTCTAATCGCTCCGCTTTAACCGTTAGTTCGGCATGTTCAGCCGATAATGCTGACAAACTATTGACCGCTTGATTCCGCTGCGCACCCGAAACGGAATAACCAAACGAGTACGCGAACACGGCCACAATCAGCATCGCCATCACAAAAAACAGCCGGCGTTTGCGAGATGCACCCGGCGTATGTTTAACAACTATTAACTTATCATGTGCTTGAAAACGAGCCATCGACGGCTAACACCCCTTCCCTAAAAAAACAGTCCATGGTGACGAAAAAGTCACCCTCAAATTTGCGCGCAAATTGTAACACGCGATATTCATCTACGTGCGCTTTAGTAAACTACGGTATAACGATAGAATAATATCCACGGCTTCGCTAACCCAGAACAAAAGGAAGGTATGTCTTTCAAGCAATCCCTTGACTCCTTTAAGAGCTTTTTTAGAGAGCGACTTTCCGGTACCGACGCCTTGCCACAGTTGTCTTTACTGGGCCTTTTAGTCGGTTTATTAACCGCGGCCGTCATACTGGTTTTCCGACTGGCCATTGAGTGGCCACTCGCACAATTCCTTCCGAACGGCGACCCCGAAAATTTCGAAGGCCTTAGTCAAGGCATCAGGCTGCTGCTGCCGCTGTGTGGTGCCGTGTTGATCGGGGCGATTTGGTATCGCCTGCGCATAAGCCAACGTAAAGTCGGCATAGTCTTCGTAATCGAACGGTTGAACTACCATCAAGGCTATATCACGTTTAAAAGTCTAGTAACGCAATTTGTTGGTGGCGTGCTGACAATTTTATCTGGGCAGTCTTCCGGCCGAGAAGGACCTGCCGTCCACTTGGGCGCTGCCGTTTCTAGTCTACTGGGCCAAAAGTTTAAGCTGCCAAATAATAGCATTCGTACACTCGTTGGTTGTGGCACGGCAGCGGCCATCTCAGCCTCGTTCAACACGCCCATTGCAGGCGTTATTTTCGCCATGGAAGTGGTGATGATGGAATATACGGTCGCCGGCTTTACACCCGTGATTTTGGCATCGGTTACCGCCGCAATTCTATCGCAGGTTTTTTACGGTACGGACCCTGCTTTTTTTGTCCCTCAGTTAGAAATGAACTCACTCTTTGAGGTTCCGTTTATTATTGTTTGCGGCATCGTAACGGGCCTAGCGTCGGTATTCTTTGTACGACTATTGAAAGTGTCTATCAATATCACACAAATCAATATTTTCTACCGCATCACCATTGCCGGGATCATTACCGCTGTCGTCGCTTATTTTTTCCCCGAAGTCATGGGAGTTGGCTACGACACTGTTAACACTAGCTTGCTTGGGGGATATAGCTTTGGCTTATTATGCGCCATTGCCTTTGCAAAAATAGTCGTGACCGCCGTGAGTGTTGGGCTTGGCATGCCTAGTGGCCTAATAGGCCCCACCCTTTTTATTGGTGCAACGGTAGGTGGTGCGCTTGGGTTAATCGCAAATTTGATTTTCCCCGAAGTCGCCTCATCACCTGGGTTTTACGCCATGCTAGGTATGGGCGCAATGATGGGCTCAGTACTACAAGCTCCACTATCTGCATTAATGGCCTTGTTAGAGCTTACTCAAAACCCCAATATAATCCTCCCTGGCATGTTAGTTATTGTTGTTTCCAGCATGTTCGCCAGCGAAGTGTTTAAGCAAAAGTCGGTGTTCATGACCATTCTTGAAGCGCAAGGGCTCAATATCAATAATGGGCCAATGACCCAAGCGTTAAGGCGCGTAAGTGTCGGCGCTATCATGGAACGAAAGTTCGTTCGATCAAACAGCAAACTCAGCTTGGCCGATGCAAAAGAGCTACTAAGGCAAGAGCCAAAATGGATTCTCATCAACAACTCACAGGGTATGCCTTTTTCGCTTCTTCCAGTTGTGGACCTTGCTAACTATCTTGCCGATGCAGATAATTTTTCGAGCGACGATAACGACGATGCTCCAGACGACACCAGCATATCTCTACTTGAAATTCCCGCTCAACGTCAGGAAATATGCACTGTTAGCTATCAAGCCACATTGCAAGAGGCGCTCGATCAACTCGCCGACAGAAAAACTGATTATCTGTATGTCGAGCGTCTGAGCGCCCCCACTGTGTCGCGAGTGATAGGGATCGTGGCCCGAACTGACGTAGAGAATTACTACCGCTACAAGAGGAATTAAGATGCTTTGGGTAAAAGCGTTTCACATTATCGCTATGGTTTGTTGGTTTGCCGGATTGTTCTATTTACCAAGGCTGTTTGTCTATCACGCGATGAGTGAGGATAAGGCGAGCATCGAGCGCTTTAAAATCATGGAGCGAAAGCTTTATCGTGGCATTTCCACGCCTTCAATGTTGATTACAATTGTCCTCGGTATTTGGCTGCTGTCATTCAACATGGCTGGCTATATGGCGGCTGGTTGGATGCATGCGAAACTAACGCTGGTTGCCATATTGGTGGTTTATCACTTTTATTGCGGGCACTTGTTAAAACGCTTTGCGAATGACCAAAATACTCGCGGTCATGTCTTTTACCGCTGGTTTAACGAGGCGCCAGTTCTCGCTCTACTCGCGATTGTCATTCTTGTCGTTGTCCGACCCTTTTAAGGCTCTTTAATTGTTACACCATGACCTATCAGGGCTATATGCCATTACTGACCCTCAATTACTCCCAGGAAAGAAAGTATTCTCGGGTGTTCGTGCAGCCGTCTCCGGCGGTGCACGCATTATTCAGTATCGAAACAAACTAAACAGTCGCAGCGAGCAGCTAAAAGAAGTGGCTGAGCTTCGCAAAATCACCCACGACTACGGCGCTTTACTGCTCGTCAATGATGACCTACAGCTTTGTATAGACGCGGACGCGGACGGCGTTCACCTAGGCCGTTCAGACGGCGATATTGCGGTAGCACGAGTTGCGCTGGGCGCGGAGAAGATCCTTGGCGTGACGTGTCATAGCGACCTTCACTACGCAAATGAATGCAGTATACTAGGCGCCAATTACTGCGCCTTTGGTCGCGTCTTTACCTCAAAAACTAAGGCTAGCGCCCCTCCCTGTAAGCTATCAACTCTAAAAGAGGCAGCTCAGGCCAATTACCCAAGTGTCGCCATTGGAGGAATAGACCATAGCAATGCAGCCAAGGTAATTGCATGTGGAGTCGATATGGTCGCCGTCATTCATGGCCTATTTGGCCAAGACGACGTTCGCCAAGCCGCAACTCAAATTTCAAGATTATTTATCCAGGAGTAAACAATGACCCGTTCCGAAACGCTGTTCGCCCAAGCGCAAGCCATTATTCCAGGCGGTGTTAATTCGCCAGTTCGTGCATTCAAAGGCGTCGGTGGCAGCCCTTTATTTTTCGAAAAAGGAGAAGGGGCATATCTCGTCGATGCCGACGATAAACGCTACATTGACTATGTCGGCTCATGGGGGCCAATGATCTTGGGCCACGCCAATCAGAACGTGATTAAAGCGGTAGAGACGCAACTACAGCAGGGTCTTGGTTATGGAGCCCCCACCGAGATCGAAACTCGCATGGCGCAAAAAGTCTGCGACCTTGTGCCTTCAATAGAAAAAGTCAGAATGGTGAGTTCAGGAACCGAAGCAACGATGTCAGCAATACGCCTGGCTAGAGGTTTCACTGGTCGCGATAAAATTTTGAAATTTGAAGGCTGTTATCACGGGCATGCAGATTCATTACTGGTCAAAGCTGGGTCCGGCGCACTGACGCTGGGAGTACCAAACTCACCGGGCGTACCCGCTAGCGTCGCCGAGCACACAATCACGCTGAGCTACAACCGCCCTGAAGAAGTTCGGGCGCTATTCGAAAAGATGGGGGGAGAGATCGCTGCGATCATTGTTGAACCTGTCGCAGGCAATATGAATTGTATACCGCCACTGCCAGGATTTCTTGAAACCCTTAGAGAGTGTTGCGATAGCTATGAAAGTGTCTTGATTTTTGATGAGGTCATGACGGGCTTCCGTGTTGCTTTGGGCGGAGCGCAGTCCGTTTATGGGGTAACACCAGACCTAACAACGCTCGGAAAAGTCATTGGCGGCGGCTTGCCAGTCGGTGCCTTTGGCGGAAAAGCAAACATCATGGATGCAATAGCACCCACCGGCCCTGTATATCAAGCAGGAACGCTTTCCGGCAATCCGCTCGCGATGGCCGCTGGGTTAGCAATGCTGAACGCAGTATCGCAGCCTGAGTTTTATACCAAGCTTAGTGCGACAACCGCATCTTTAGTCGCTGGCATAAAAGAAGTCTCCGAGAAACATAAGATTCCGATGTGCTTTAGTCAGGTTGGCAGTATGTTTGGAATGTTTTTTAGTAACGATCAAACGGTGAGTTATTTTGACCAGGTCGTTCAATGCGACCTCGAGCGATTCAAACAGTTCTATCACGGCATGCTTGAGGAAGGAGTCTATCTTGCGCCATCCGCCTTTGAAGCGGGTTTTGTCTCAAGCGCTCACGGGCCTAAAGAAATCCAAAGCACTGTTGATGCCGCCGATAGAGTACTCGCAAAACTAAACTAGAGATCGAACTCTGTCATCACAATGACGTACCTTTGCTGTTTTAGGGTTAAGGGTGCGTCTTAAACGGGGCACTTTAATCCTCGTCTACAAACTCAGCCAACACGTCATTCAAAAAGAGAAAGCCTTTATCTGTCAGTTTTAGCTGATGCGGATCCATCAAGCCCTTTGTGATAAGTTGATCCAGTTGCGGCTGTAATGCTGATAGAGGTAAACCCGTTCGCAGCGTAAAATGCTCCCGAGACTGGCCTCGTTTGAGCCGCAGAACATTCATCAAGTATTCGAACGGAAGGGCGTCGTCAACGATAGCTTCTTCACCAACTCGATAAAGCGGCCTAGGCTTTAAATAATCTTTTGGCAATCTAGATTTCCTGTATCGAAGTGAGCGCCCACTATCGGCATTAAATACCTTACTGTGCGCGCCTGCTCCAATTCCGATGTAATCACCGAACTGCCAATAGTTTATGTTGTGGCGCGCAAAACGGCCATTCTTCGCATACGCAGAGACCTCGTACTGCTCATACCCATGTGCCGCTAACAATGCAATTCCCTGTTCTTGAATTTGCCATAAGCGCTCATCATCCGGCAGAGCGGGAGGGCTTGAATAAAACGCGGTGTTTTGCTCGATTGTCAGTTGATACCATGAGAGATGAGAAGGTTGAAGTTCAAACGCTTGAGAAAGGTCATCTGCCGCCTCACTCACGCTCTGTCCAGGTAAACCAAACATCAAGTCAATATTAAAATTATCGAAACCTGCTAACCGCGCTTGTTGAACCGCAAGTTTTGCCTGCCCAGCACTATGAATTCGTCCTAGATTACTTAGTTGCCGATCATCGAAACTCTGGACGCCTAACGACAACCTATTGATTCCAGCCTTACGATAGCCATCAAACCGCTCAGCTTCAGTTGTCCCTGGATTTGCCTCCAAGGTAATTTCAATGTCACGACTAAACGCTATTTGAGTTTGAATGCTCGACAACAATTGCTGATAAAAACCGCCAGACATTAAACTTGGCGTGCCCCCGCCAATAAAAATACTATCCAGTGTACGACCTTGCGCATATGGCAGATCAAGAGCAAAGTCTTTGAGCAAAGCATTAAGGTAGGCGTCTTCGGGTATTTCTGTCGAAGAAGATTCGTGGGAGTTAAAGTCGCAATAAGGACATTTCTTAACGCACCAAGGGACATGAATATAAAGACTAAGCGGCGGAAGTTGCACGGCTTTACGCTGGTTTTTGAATGAGGCCCAGCGCTTCAAGCTGCGGCATTAATGATGCGATTGCTACGCCACGATGACTGATTGCATTTTTCTGAGATTTATCCATTTCAGCAGCACTGCATTGTTCAGATGCCACATAAAATACGGGGTCATAACCAAACCCCTTCATTCCGGACGGTGCCGAAAGAATTTCACCTTCCCACTGACCTTGCGCAATCACAGGAACAGGGTCATCCGCATGTCTAACAAAAGCCAAAACACAGTGAAAGCGAGCTTGTCGTTTGACACCAACCAACTCAGATAACTCAGCTAATAGCTTTTGGACATTATCTTGATCCGTTGCCCCCTCTCCCGCATAACGAGCAGAGTAAATCCCTGGCGCACCTTTCAATGCATCCACTGCTAAGCCGGAATCATCAGCCAGCGCAGGTAAGCCGGACTGTCGAGAAGCATAGCGAGCTTTTAATAGTGCATTTTCAATAAACGATAGGCCGGTCTCTTCTGGCGACTCAATACCAAGAGAGCTTTGTGTGACGAGCTCAATGTTACTGCCAGCAAAGAGCTGTTGAAACTCTGCCAGTTTTCCTTTGTTTCCACTCGCTAATACGACTTTCATTGATCCACTCAATCGTTAAAAAACGCATGACTAAAGCGAAGCAATAGAGGGTCACTTACACCAGGGGCAAATATCTGTATATCAAAACGAAGAGGCTTTGCCTCAGCATACTGTGCCTGCGCCAAGTAATAGGTCGCAGGACCCTCGATAACCTGCTTAAAACTGAGAGCATTTTGCTGTTGAATTTCATTGGTTACAAGGCCTTGAACAACGGCTTTTGTCGCTTTGCGAGTGCCGTCGGCCATCACCTGTATCAGGCTAATATTAACGAGTCCCATCGCTTTGCTTCTGATCAAGCCGTACTGCTTCGCAATATCGGGTTCCAAAAATGTACTATTAAGCGCGATATAATGCAGCTCGTATTCAGATCCTTCAGGCCCATCAAACACTTTCTTTTGTTCTGCAAATGCACCAAAGGAAAGTGCTGATAGGATAAAAACAGAGAATAAACGCAAGCATTTCTTATACATTTTGGCTCTCTCCGTTATTCACAATTCGATAAATAGCCATTTCCGCAAACAAATTAGGCCAGCGTAACGCCATTTGACTTGTTTCATACGCAAAGTTAACGACCGTTCGATTAACTATACGAATGTTCTTTTGCTCGCATAATGCTTCAAAGTCTTTAAACGTGCAGAGGTGGATGTTCGGCGTGTTATACCAGTAGTAAGGTAAGGTTTTAGACACCGGCATGCGGCCTTTAAATAACAAGTACTGACGACAACTCCAGTGTCCAAAATTTGGAAACGTGACTATACCCTGACGCCCGAGGCGCAACATATCATCCAAGAGCTGATCCGGGCGGCGAACGGCTTGCAAAGCTTGAGTCATGATGACCGTATCAAACTGCTTATCTGCAAATCGCGTTAAGTCCTGTTCATCTAGGTCGTGTTCAATAACGTTGACGCCTTTGCGCACGCACTCGTTGATCTCTTCTTCGCCAATCTCTAAGCCATAACCCTGAACTGATTTTTTCTTCTGCAAATACGCGAGCAATGTGCCATCGCCACAGCCTAAGTCGAGCACATTGGTGTCGCGCTCTATCCATGGCTCGATCAATCCTAGGTCAGCTCTCACTCTTTTCTACCTCATTCGCAATGCGGTCCATGTACGAAGAAAAAATTGCCATGTACCGAGGCGTCGGAATCAAAAATGCGTCATGCCCATGCGGGGCATCAATCTCGGCATAAGCGACGTTTTTCTTTGCTTTCACCATGGCCTCAACTAGCAATTCCGACCTTTCAGGCGAGAAACGCCAGTCAGTACTAAATGACACAACTAAAAAAGAACACTTAGCATGTGCGAGTGCGTCTTCGAGAGAGCCTCCAAAATCAGCCGCTGGATCAAAGTAATCTAGCGCTCGCGTCATTAAGAGGTAAGTATTCGCGTCGAACGTTTGAGAAAAACGCTTGCCCTGGTAATTGAGATAACTTTCAACTTCAAACTCAACGCCATAGCCAAAGTTGAATGCTTGGCTTTTCGTGTCACGGCCAAACTTTTCACCCATTGATTCGTCTGACAAATAAGTAATATGACCAATCATGCGCGCCAACATCAACCCTTTGGTTGGGACAGTTTGATGTCGATAATAATGGCCTTCGTAAAACTCAGGGTCTGACGTAATCGCTTTACGGGCAATTTCATTAAATGCGATATTCTGAGCGGTTAACTTAGGCGTCGAAGCAATCATGACAGCATGACCAACTCGGTCAGGATAATCCAGTGACCAGCGCAGTGCCTGCATTCCACCAAGGCTCCCGCCGACTACCGCTGCCCACTTTTTAATATTTAGCGCATCCGCTAAACGAGACTGGCTTTCAACCCAGTCTTGTACAGTAACAATGGGAAAATCCGGGCCATACAATTCACCCGTATCAGGATTTAAGTGATTCGGCCCTGTGCTGCCATTACACCCTCCCAAATTATTGAGGCTAACAACAAAAAAACGATTGGTGTCTATCGGTTTACCTGGACCAATACAACTATCCCACCAGCCGGGCTTTTTATCATCCGGTTGATGGAAACCGGCAGCATGGTGGTCCCCACTAAGCGCATGGCATATCAGAACTGCATTCGATTGCGTGGCATTTAAGTCTCCATATGTCTCGTAAACCAGTTCATACTTTTCGAGAACTTTCCCGCACACGAGCGCCAAAGCTTTATCAAACTTTAATGATTGGGGTTCAACTAAACCCACAGAGTCGTTAGGAAACGAGGAGGACATTTGTTGCTTTCGTATTGGGGATTGGAAATGAGGGTCGAGTGTAAACGCAGCCATGGCGATTAGCAATATTAAGCACTGCTCAGCAGCTAACGCTTAGCAGGCCTAAAGTTGACGGCTACGAAAGTTTGCCGTTAGATCGCTGCTCTCTCAGTGCTAATCGGCGCTTCGCACAAACGTTGCTCTATCTGCCGAGCTTCATCAATTGTTCGCTCAACTCTAGCGATCATTTCTTTCAATACATCTTGTTGCTCTCGCGCACTGCGGGAGTGGCTAGCTAACGCCTTGAACTCAGCAACCTGACTTTCGAGTAGTTTCTTCTGCTCCAAACTAAACTGCAATAAAGGAAGCAAAGCTTCATCAGGCCAGCGCCGCGCCTCGTCCAACACTTGTAAATGAATCAGTCTAGCCTCTTGGACAAAGGAGTTAAAAAAGCGCTTAACCAGCACCGTTTGCTCCGTAACAACGACTTTAGGATTGCGTCGGAACTGCTTTGCCTTCAGCTTTAATTCTCTTAAAGACTGGCGTGGGCGTTTCACACTGAATGGCTTTGGATGGAGATGCGCCATCGCTGGGTCTCGCTGAAACCGCTGGTAAATCGAGTCCACCATCTTGTCTGCTAGTTGGGCTTCAATACAAACGGCATCGACCAACTTATCGAATGAAACAAAAAACTGCTCCATAGCCCGTTTCATGCCCATCGTACTCCAGCTCTCCTGTAAATTGATTCGCGTCTGGCTAACAAGGGCGTTAAAGTTTTCCTCACTTGCAAGCTGCTGAAGAATTTCACCTTGAGAGTGCATCAAACGTCGGCTAGATTTTAGCGTCAGCAGTTTACGATAGTGCTCGTCATGCTGCTCATGCGTCACATCAGCAAACGACCTTAAATCATCATGACTGACCTCAGAGTCTAGCTGTTCTTGATACTGCGCTTTAAGAACGTTTAGGCGCCCAGACAAAATGGACTGGCTGCTATGCAGCATCTCACCAATATCTTTGACTAGCGCTTCATGAAGCAAGGCCTCTTTCTGCGCCAAGATACGTTTGGATATAAGTTTTTCTAACTTTGCGATAGCGCTTTTTTGCAACAGAATATCGTCACCGCGAATGCGAGCAATCAAACCCTGCTTCGCCGATAACGGAATAACATCATTAGACTCCATTCCCAGCTTTAGTGCCGTGTCCTCGCGCACGCGTTCTATTGACTGAGCAGTATGTTTTTCGCCTTGCAAGTCATCCCACAGAACGTCAATTTTATTGAGTACAGCAAACCGACCCGCCCGGTGATCAGAATGGTCCACATTGATGTAATCATTCCAAATCGCCATATCACTGGCAGTAACGCCAGAATCTGCACTCAATAGAAAGATCACAGCCTGCGCTTTGGGAATCATATTAATCGTCAATTCAGGCTCAGAACCCAGTGCATTTAGGCCTGGGGTGTCCAGAATATTCAGACCCTTCTTTAGCAGTGGGTTATCAAGGCTGACCAAAGCATGACGCCAAAGGGGAATAATAACTTTACCTTTATCAGTGATATCGGCTTCAAGCATCGATTCGTCGAAGCCAAGTGAACGCGCCTCAGAAACAGTCGTCGACCTTGTTGATGCGACCTGGAAAAGGCTTTCACTTAAGCGTTGCGGGCTAGAGGTATCAAGTTCAAACTCCTCCCAAACGGCATCATCTTGCTTAAGGTCATTAATAGACCGGTTAAGCAGCCGAGTTTCGATCGGCAGCAATTTCAAATAACAGCGGTTTTGGTCTCGATCATAAAAGAGCTCTGTCGGGCACATGGTAGTTCGACCCGCCTGCGACGGAAGCATACGCTGACCATATTCTGAGAATATCAGAGCGTTAATCAGCTCAGTTTTCCCACGCGAATATTCACCCACAAAAGCAATCGTCAGATGGTCATCTTTCAGAACATCCATGCCTCGCTTCAAACGGTGAATAACATCATCTGACGCAAGGTTGTTTGTCCCTAGCCAAGACTTGTAGTTCCCTATTTCGTCACGTAGTCGATTTTTCCATTCGTTGTAAACATCAACTTGATACGATAAGCCGCTATTTGCCATACTTTTAAACCGTCACAGATAAACGCATGCCTCACAGTTACGACAGGTGAGGCTACCTAAATCTGATTATAGGCAGCAAAAACAGCTAAGAATGTGAACTAAAATAAAGCGCCCAGAACAGGCGCTGATCGGAAGCACTTTGTAACGATAGGAAATCTTATTTTCTCTTTAAAAACATGAGATTAAACGTAAATCCAGCAGAACTTTGTGCGATGTTTATTTATGTAATATGTTGTTATTCCTGTACTTTTTAGGCCGCTATCACATCAAAGAAAAGCCAATTCCGAAAGGTTGAGATAGATGTGCAACAACAACCGATAACACCTGCAACACCATAAACACAATAATCGGAGAAATATCTAAACCTCCCATCGGAGGCAAAATACGTCTAAATGGTTTCATCAACGGCTCAGTGATTTGATTCACCAACGCAAGTGCGGGGTGAGCACTCCCTGGCGCAATCCAACTCGCAATAATCATTATTAGCAGTGACCAAAAATAAATCTTTAACATCATCCCAAGAATGCTAATACCCGCAATAGCAAACAAGCTAAGAACATTCGCCATGACGAAACCAGCGAGCAAAGCCTTAAGAAATATGGCCGCCACCTGAAACAAAAATGCGAGAACAAGGGCTGCAATATCTAAACCGCCATACCCTGGGATCACTTTTCTTAGCGGCATCAATAAGGGGTTCGTTGCTTTAGCAATAAATTGAGAAATTGGGTTATAAAAATCGGCGCGCGAATACTGAAGAATAAAACGAAGCAAGATAATCATTAGATACAGCGAAGCTACGGTATCAATTATCAAGGTAAAAATGTCTTGGATCATGGCAACAGCCTAATAACGTAAGTTGAATAGTTAAGTGTTAGGGGGTTAACCTTGAAAATTACAGACCTACGACTTCGAAATCAATCAATAGCCACCACTAAGTTTGTGATTCATAAAAAGCGAGTACTTTTTGCTCTGTTATCGGTTTACTAATAAACACTAACCCTTGCTTTAGCGCCTGCGCCTTAACACGTTCTTGAAGGTTACCCGTTAACAACGCAATCCGAGCGTTTGGACATTCTGTCATTAGGTCAGGAGCAATCATCAATCCATCTCGGCCCGGCATATTCATATCAAGTGAAATAAAATCGTAATCATTTTCTCGTGCCATTCTAAGCGCTGTGTCGCCATCGCTGGCTTCAGCAATGTTCCACTCGGGAAACTTACTTTCAATGATTGCTTTAATCATTAAACGAGAAACATGACTATCGTCGACCACCAAAACAGTTTTAGTCATAATTTTGCCATCTAGATTTTGTAACAATCTCCAGTATAGCTTATGGTTACCCTCTGAATATTGATTACCGGAAAGCCATGTTCATAAAAGTATGTGCGTTGGACGAAATAGCAAACGATGAGTGCCGGTCGTTGTCCTTTAAAGGGGCTGACTACTTTGTAGTACGCAAAGAGCAGGGCATATTTGGATTTGAGAACCGGTGCCCGCACTTGGGAACGAGCCTAGAGTTCGTTCCCAATCAGTTTTTAAATATCGACAAAAGCTTGGTCCAGTGTTCAATGCATGGCGCACTATTCACTATCGACGACGGGCTTTGTATTAGCGGCCCTTGTGAAGGACAGCAATTAACCCTAAAGCCAGTTAAAATTGAGGCCGGCCATGTTTGGCTTGAACATCAAAACGACTAAGCCTTCTCGTTCTGCTGTTCAATCGCATATTTTTGTGGCTTATTAAAAAATATTCTGCTAATTTCCGCTGCCTATGGCGGGCCTGAGTGCCGCCCACTCTCCCCGTCTCGTAGTGTAAACTCGTGCTGTCCCGGCTTGGCAGTAACAATAAATTTAGTAAAAAAGTGAGACTTTTCATATGCCGGAAACACAAAAACCTGTTTCTTCGTTTACGCCGTACGAACTAAAAGACGGCGAAGAGTACATGAATGATGCTCAGCTAAAGCATTTCAAACAGATTCTGCTTAATTGGAAGCAAGAATTGATGGAAGAAGTAGATCGCACCGTTCATCACATGAAAGAAGATGCGTCCAACTTTGCTGATCCTAGCGATCGCGCAACGCAAGAAGAAGAGTTTAGCCTTGAACTCAGAACCCGAGATCGCGAACGGAAACTCATCAAAAAGATTGGCAAAACCGTTGATCGAATTGAAGATGATGATTACGGCTTTTGTGACTCTTGTGGTGTTGAAATCGGCATTCGTCGTCTTGAAGCGCGACCAACCGCAACGCTTTGCATCGACTGTAAAACTCTTGCTGAAATCAAAGAGCGTCAAACAGGTATCTAAGTGCTTGTTCCTAGAGCTGACTCTGTTTGTTCTGCGAGCAGCTCAACGAAAAGTGGGTATAGAGGGCGCTTTGCACCCTCTCCAACAGGCCCCCTGCACTACGGCTCACTACTAGCGGCCGTCGTTAGTTATCTTGATGCAAAATCAGTCAATGGACAGTGGCTGATCCGTATCGAAGATATCGATGGCCCTCGCACGCAGAATGGCGCAATCACAAGCATTCTTGAGTGCCTAGAATCGCACGGTCTCGTCAGCGACCAACCAATCGTTTATCAATCACAACGGCACGATCAATACACGTCCCTTCTTCAGCAGCTTGAAACTGCTGGCTTTACTTACCGTTGCCCCTGTAGTCGAAAACAATTACTTGTATCTGGCCAGCATACCGCACAGTGCCGAAACGAGGACCTAGATGGATTGGAAACTGCAATAAAGTTTCGCTCTCCAAATCGGAAAATTTCATGGCTCGATGGAATCGCTGGCGACGTAACACTCGCGATTGAAGATGACTTTGTCCTAAAGCGTAAAGACGGTATCTACGCATATCAACTCGCCGTCGTTGCAGACGATATCGCACAGAAAATCACACATGTTGTGAGAGGCTCAGACCTCATTGACAGCACGCCTATACAGCTCGCAATATATAACGCACTTGATATTCGGCCGCCGTTTTTTTCCCACTTTCCCGTAATGACTAGCTTACAGGGTCAAAAACTAAGTAAACAAAACCATGCACCCGCCGTCGATAACGAATGTGCGTTTGCCAATTTAACTAAAATTATTGCGCTGCTCGGCGTCAAAGGCTCTGCAAACGTAAGCAGCTGCGATGAAATTCTTAGGTATGCCGCAACCCAATGGCCGTCTGTACAATTAAATGCGATTAGTCACTTTGATGAACTTAAGCATTAATCTCGTGCGCTAAGCTATAGAAATATGACGCGAGTCTCCGTTATCATCACTCAAACTGTCACAGGCCGATATTAAGTACCATGAGCAGAATTCTGATCATTGAAGATGAGTCCGCTAATCGAAGCAACCTTCAGGAAATACTTGAACGAAACGGCCACTCCACTAATATTGCAACGTCAATTCAGCATGCAATTGACGACTATCCCCTTCCCTCTTTTGAATTAATCGTCACAGACCTAAGACTACCTGGGCAACCCGGCACCGACATTATTAAGCTTGCACAGGGAGTTCCTGTGCTTGTTATGACAAACTATGCCAGCCTGAGGTCAGCAGTTGATGCTATGAAGATGGGCGCCGTTGACTATATTGCAAAGCCTTTTGACGAAGCCGACATCCTCCAAATTGTGTCGAGCATTTTAGCCAAACAATCACCTGAGCCAAATGACGCTCCGTTGGAATCCGACAGTAGTAAGCAAAGTCTTTATGGCCGTTGCCAAGCGATGCGCCGCGTATTTAAACTCATGGAAAAAGTGGCGCCAACGGAAGCAACCGTATTGATTCAAGGAGAAACCGGAACCGGTAAAGAGCTTGCTGCCCGCTCGTTGCATCAACTTAGCCGACGAAGCTCTCGAGAATATGTGTGCGTCAACTGCGCCGCGATACCGGAGTCATTGATCGAGTCAGAACTTTTCGGGCATGAGAAAGGTGCGTTTACAGGAGCCGTCAGTGCTCGAAACGGACTAATAGAAGCCGCGGATGGCGGAACTCTTTTTCTCGATGAAATTGGCGAATTACCACTCGAAGCGCAAGCGCGTCTGCTGCGAGTACTGCAAGAGGGAGAAATCCGTAGAGTCGGGTCAACACAGTCACGTAAAGTAGATGTTCGCCTCATCGCTGCAACACATCGAAATCTAAAAGCGCTTGCTCGAACCGGCCAGTTTCGCGAAGACCTATTTTATCGCCTCAATGTTATCCAGCTAAAACTCCCTCCTTTACGAGACCGAGGCAATGATATTGTTGGCTTAACAGATACGCTACTAACAAAAATTTCCGCAAAACTAGGAAACCCAAAAGCTCAAATCACTGAAGACGCACTCAAAGCGATTCGAAGTTATAACTGGCCCGGTAATGTGCGAGAACTGGAAAACGCAATCGAACGCGGCGCAATACTTTGCGACGACAATATTATTACTGCCGACCTTCTAGATATCGACAGTGAAGTAGATGATATCAATATCCCTCAAGGCTTAATCACCCCGAGTGCCGCGCAAACCCAACCATCTTCTCACCGGACCCTGTCCATCGAAGGGTATTTTCAGCAGTTTGTTTTAGAGAATCAGAACCAAATGAGCGAAACAGCACTCGCTCAAAAACTCGGCATCAGCCGAAAAAGTTTATGGGAAAAGCGGCATAAGCTCGGCATACCACGAAAAAAGAGCAGCTAGGTACAATCCAAAAAACGCTTCTCACTAAGCCCTATCACTTTAAAAGGAGCACCTCTAAGCCCCCCTTATAACTTTCGACCGTTACCTACTGTTACGTTTGGAAACACAAGTGTGCAATTAAATGAGACCCAGTTCAAACTATTGTAGATCGCTAATCCTTTTGATCTAAGCATATTTATTAACACATTGTTTTATATGTGTTTTTAATAGTTGGTATGGTCACTGCTTTATAAGTCAACAAACAATAAGAATAAATAGCTGCAAATATAAAAATAAGAATAAAATTGATGTTGCTTGCAGCCTGTTACCGCGAAAATAAAAATAACAAAGCGGAGCGAACTGATTATTTTGAATGCGCTGCTTTTTAGCTGCATAAAACTCAGTTCAAGTGTTGTTTAATGCTGAAAAGAACTACAAAACGTAGCCCCAGCATTGGATAGATAACTTGATTTGAATTTGCGCTCTGAGTGTTCAAAGTAAGCCGTTTGCCAGCACTTTTTAAAAAGTGCATTAGGTATAGACATGGATTAACAATAACAAAAAATCAACGTCTGCTGCTTTTAGGCATGAAAGGAACGAGGATGGGATACCCGGTCTTTTCATGCAAAGTCATTGCACAACATAGTTTTCAACGCTCGAAGTCGGTACACTCCCTCCTGTTATTAATTAAATCTTGCTCACCTCTTTCACTCAACAGTTCTATAAAACGTCGGTAACTATGTCAGTCACAGTGATTGCGCGCGATCAACATAATGTTTCTCGCAAATTAATGAGTCCCAATGCACTCAAAGTCATTAGCCGCCTAAATAATAGCGGGTTCGAAGCTTATCTAGTTGGTGGCGGCGTAAGGGATATTTTGCTGGGAGGAGAACCAAAAGATTTTGACATAGCGACCGACGCACACCCTGAACAAGTCCACGAGCTATTTAGAAACTCTCGGCTCATAGGAAGACGCTTTAAACTTGTACATATTTTATTTGGTCGGGAAGTAATCGAAGTTGCTACATTCCGCGGCGCCGCACCTGTAGCAGATGGCAAGTCTCACAAACAGTCCGACCAAGGCATGCTTCTCAGAGACAACGTTTATGGTTCGATGGAAGATGACGCCTTACGCAGGGACTTTACCGCTAACGCACTCTACTATAGCTCGAAAGACTTTGCCGTTTATGACTACGTCGGCGCCATGGCAGATATTAAATCCAAGACACTTCGTTTAATTGGCGACCCTGAAACCCGTTACCGTGAAGACCCCGTGCGAATGCTACGAGCGATACGCTTTAAAGCAAAGCTGGGCTTCACCATTGAGGAGCAAGCGTCACAGGCCATCTACAAACAAGCTTCGCTGATCGAGAGCGTTGCTGCCGCGAGACTGTTTGATGAAATAATTAAGCTCTTTGTGTGCGGAAAAGGCGAGGCGGCTTACTACTTGTTGCGAGAGTATGAGTTATTTAGATATATGTTTCCCGCCGTCACGCATACCCTTGATAGACATAATGATCGTGCCTACTATGAAAAGTTCATTGTGGCTGGGTTAAGAAATACAGATGTTAGAATACAAGCAGATAAGCCTATCACCCCCGCCTTCTTATACGCAGTTATACTTTGGCCGGAGGTAGACCGCCTTTGGCAAAAAAATGTGCAGAGTGGTCTGCCTGAATTTCCGGCGTTACAGCAAGCCTCTCAACAAGCGGTTCAGGACCAGCTGCCCTTTATCACCATACCCAAGCGCTTTACATTAATGATGAAGGAGATTTGGGAGCTTCAGATTCGCTTGAAGAAAACTAGTGGTAAATGGCCTCATCAATTAATCGAACACAAACGCTTTCGCGCAGCGTATGACTTCCTGTTACTTAGAGAGCTTGCAGGAAAAGATTTGAACAACCTAGGCAATTGGTGGACTGACTTTCAGAAAAAAAATCCGGTTCCTGCAAGAACCAGCGAGCATAGGTCAGGGCCACGACCAAACCGCAAACGCAATAACCGAAACCGAGGTCCAAAACCTGCGTAATGACTACAGACGCTATTGTTGGAATTGGCAGTAACCTGTGTGGACCAATTGAGCAAGTGCAAAACGCGATCGCTAGGCTATCACGTCTTGCGAGCACCAAAGTACTCGCCCAATCCTCTCTCTATATGAGCAGCCCTCAAGGCCCGCAAGATCAGCAAGATTTTTGCAATGCCGTGGTATTAATTCGTACACAGCTATCGGCAGTTGAATTACTGTTCTCACTGCAGGCAATTGAAGATGAGTTTGGGAGAGTAAAGACCCGACATTGGGGCGAACGTATTATTGACTTAGATATCATTTTCTTTGGACAAGACAAGATAACCCAAGACACTCCTCATCTCGTGGTCCCCCACCCTTATGCATTAGAAAGAGATTTTGTTGTTATTCCTGTGCTCGAAGTCACACCCAACTGGGTTTTACCCTGTGGAACACACCTCGCTGAAACGGTGAATGAGTTTGACTCACATAATCTTCAAAAACTGGCATCACCATAACACTTGTTTAGGCTTACTTAAGCCGCTAACCTAAGCCTGCTTTCTACGTTTACAAAGGATTCGGGCATGAGTTTTACCACCCCCCAAACTTTAAAAACCCTTAAACAACAAGGGCAAAAATTTTCGTGTGTCACAAGCTACGATGCAACGTTTTCGGCCTTAGTGAACGACGCTAATATTGACGTAATTCTGGTGGGCGACTCGCTTGGTATGGTACTGCAGGGGCAAAGCAGTACTCTCCCCGTTTCAATGGAAGAGATGATTTATCATACAGTCTGTGTCGCACGAGGAAACCAAAGCGCATTATTAATGGCTGATATGCCGTTCATGTCTAATAACACCTTAGAGGATACTCTCCACAACGCTGGACAATTAATGCAAGCAGGCGCGCATATCGTCAAGCTAGAAGGTGAAGAGTGGCTAAGCGACGCGATAGTTGAATTGGGGCGAAGAGGCATTCCTGTTTGTGCTCACCTTGGTCTAACACCCCAAAGTGTCAACAAGCTCGGTGGCTACAAGGTGCAAGGAAAAGTTGACGAAGATGCTGAGCGTATTGTAAACGCGGCGATAGAGCTGGAAGCCGCAGGTGCCGATATGCTTTTACTAGAGTGCGTGCCGACAGCGTTAGCTCGTCGCGTGACTAACGCGGTTAACGTTCCCGTAGTCGGTATTGGAGCCGGCAATGTCACCGATGGGCAGGTGCTGGTAATGCACGACCTACTGGGCATTACAAAAGGCCATAAGCCTAAGTTCGTGAAGAATTTTATGGCTGAGTCCAGCAGTATTTTAGCGGCATTCGAAACTTATGATCGCCAAGTAAAAGATGGCTCCTTCCCCGCCCCAGAGCACAGCTTCGGAGAATAACAGTGCTACAAACAGTCCACACAATAGAGGCACTAAGAAACGCGGTTTCACTCGCAAAAACTAGCGGTAAACGCATCGTATTCGTTCCAACCATGGGCAACTTACATGAGGGCCATTTCTCTCTGATTCAGGAAGCGAAGGCTCATGGTGATTTTATTGTTGCGAGTATTTTCGTGAACCCAATGCAGTTTGGCGAGAACGAAGATTTAGATGCCTATCCGAGAACGCTAGACGCCGACTCTCAAGGCCTAGAGAAATTCGGCTGCCAACTATTGTTTGCGCCTGCAGCAAACGAAATCTACCCAAATGGAACGCAATCAGAAACCTGCGTTAATGTTCCTGGACTCAGCGAGCTGCATTGTGGAAGTAGTCGCCCCGGTCACTTTACCGGCGTGGCAACAGTCGTCTGCAAGTTATTTAATATGGTTCAACCCGACTGTGCGATATTCGGCCAGAAAGACTTCCAACAATTGGCAGTTATTCGCAAGATGGTTAGTGACTTATGCATGCCTATCGACGTAATAGGCGTCCCCACGTCTCGCGAAGCCAATGGTTTAGCACGCAGCTCTCGCAATGGGTATTTAAATGCTGACCAAAAAGCACTAGCAGCACAAATTTATGCCACCTTAACATTCTGCAAAAATTCCCTCGTTGATGATGTTCATTCCCTCGCTGAGCTTAAAATTGAAGCGCAGCAGCAACTGGAGTCTCAGGGTTTTAAGGTCGATTATCTTAACTTTGCGTGCCCTACCACTCTGGCTATCTCTCAAGAAGGAGACCGAAATATAGTGATTCTTCTTGCTGCTTGGATGGGAACAACGCGCCTGATCGATAATATCGTCGTGACGCGTTGAAAGCCCTATAATGAAACGGATTAGTGCGATTAAGGATATCCATGACCTTAGATAAACTTGTTAACCATCAGGCCCTCCAGCAACATCGAACGCGACTCAAAGGCGTTCATATGCGAGAGCTCTTTAAATCAGACCCCGTTCGTTTTGATCATTTTTCTTTGCAAGCGCCAGAAATATTTCTAGATTATTCGAAAAACTGTATCGATCAGCCCTTACTCAAATCTTTGGTCCAGCTAGCCGAAGAAGCTGAACTAGAAACAGCAATAAGTGCAATGTTCGGCGGAGAAGAGATCAACAATACTGAAAATAGAGCGGTGCTACATACGGCGCTTCGCAGCCAGGAGACCTCTCCGCTAGTCGTCGATGGCGTCGACATCCGAAAAGAAATAGTCGCGGCACGACAAAAGGTTTACGACTTTGTTTCAAAAATACATGATGGAACCCTAAAAGGGTTTACAGGTAAACCCATTAAGTCATTGGTCAGCATTGGGATTGGTGGGTCATATTTAGGCCCGGTGTTGGCAAATGAAGCACTTTCGCCTTATAAGCTTGACGGCTTTAATGCCTACTTTGTTGCGAACATAGATAGCTCTGATCTGCACGACACCTTATCAATCGTCGACCCTGAAACAACGCTATTCTTAATCCAATCAAAATCTTTCGGCACGCAAGAGACCCGTGAAAATGCGCTCGCGGCACGCGACTGGCTCTTGAGAAAAGGGGCAAAGCAGTCTGACATTGCGCTTCATTTTGCAGCCGTTAGCAGTAATGTCGATGCCGCCGTCAAATTTGGCATCAAAAACGACAGAGTCTTCCCCATGTGGGACTGGGTAGGTGGTCGTTACTCGTTATGGTCAGCCATCGGATTACCCATCATATTCCAACTGGGTCAACAATGTTTTGATGCATTGCTGCAGGGCGCTTATGAAATGGATACGCACTTTCGATCAGCGCCGTTTAATGAAAACATGCCGGTAGTAATGGCTTTAATTGGCATTTGGAATAATAACTACCTAGGAACCGAGACTCAGGCCGTTATCCCTTATTCTCAGCATCTAAGCCAGTTACCTTCCTATTTGCAGCAACTCGATATGGAAAGTAATGGCAAACGAGTTAGCTATACTGGCGAAACGCTTAGCGAGGGCACCGGCCCTGTCATTTGGGGCGGTATTGGTTGTAACGGGCAACACGCTTATCACCAGCTGCTCCATCAAGGGTCGAAGGTCATTCCGGTTGATTTTATTATCGCACGACGCAGTCTCCATAATGTTAGCCAACATCATCAGTACCTGTTCGCGAACTGTCTGGCTCAATCCCAAGCATTAATGGCCGGTAAAACAAAGGATGAAGCCTTCAATGAATTGGTCGGACAGGGTCTCGAACTAAACGAAGCAGAGGCGCTCGCGCCTCATAAGGTAATTCCCGGAAATAAGCCAAGCAATCTGCTATTAATCGATGCGCTAACACCTCAAGCGCTTGGCTCGCTTATTTCCCTTTATGAGCACAAAGTGTTTGTTCAAGGCGTTATTTGGGGCGTAAATTCTTTCGATCAATGGGGCGTAGAGCTCGGAAAGTCACTCGCCAATGGAATATTTGACGCGCTTTCGTCAGACGCAGACGAGGCAAAAAGTCAGCATGACTGTTCAACTCAAGGTCTAATTAATCAATTCAAACGAAGTGCTAAAAACTAAAAGGGACCTGCCATAAGCGCTGGTCAGTGGCGAGCTGTTCATTCAGTTCAGCGAATGACTTCCCAGTTTTCGGTTCAATTTCATGCGGACGAATGTCCGCCATCGGTTTTAGCACGAATGCGTTATAGAACAGCTCAGGCCTCGGCAGCTCTATCTCTGCGTAACAACCTACCAACTCATCGAAGAGTACAATATCGATATCCATAGTACGAGAAGCAAAGCGCTGTGCTGTGCGGTCTCGACCTAGTTCATTTTCTAAGTTTTTTAGGCTGGCGGATAAGTCCGACAATGATAATTTCGTTTCTATTCTAGCAATGAGATTAAAGAAGCTATCTCCCTCAAAACCAACCGCTTCGCTTTCATAAACTGGCGATAATTCAAGTTTAGAAAACTGCTTTCGTAACGCTCGAATGCCGGCACGTATATTATGCTCGCGATCAATGTTACTACCGAGGCTAAGGTAAACAATACTCGTCATTTTCTTCTCTTAACTTTAATGCCAACGCTGCCCGCTTGCAGCACAGCTCCCGGTTTCGCGATAGATAGTTCGAGAGATGAAATTGCATACTTATCAAATAGGGCATCGCAAATCCGCGCGCTCATATGCTCAAGCAACTTATGATGTTTTGCGGTACAAACATCAATAATCGTCTCACTAAGGTCTGCATAACTGATTGCGTCATCAATATCATCACTGACTTCTGCCTTAGAGAAGTCGCATTCGGCTTCTACATCAATCACTATTCGTTGCAAAACCTCGTGCTCCCAGTCAAAAACGCCTACCGAAACGTCGACACTCAGCTGTTTTATAAGCAAGCAATCTAAACTCGTATCTGTCTTGCTCAAAAAGAAATGCCCTCTAACTTACTTAACTCACTAATTGGCCACTTCGGTCTAACTTGAATAGATAAACCTGACCTCTCTCCAGCCAGCAAACGCTGACAACCCGCATAAGCGATCATGGCACCATTGTCGGTACAAAATTCTGGCCTTGCATAAAAAACTTCAGTACCAAGCGGTTTTACCATTGCCTCTAATATCTCTCGTAAGTGAACGTTAGCGCTCACCCCACCCGCAATAACTAACGTTTTAAAACCTGTTTGTTTTAACGCTCTTTGGCACTTTATACGCAACGTATCCACCACAGCATTTTCGAAAGCTAACGCAATAGAGGCGCGGATATCTTCAGCCAGTGCGCCATCCACTTTATGCTTTTGAACCGTATTCAAGGTATATGTTTTGAGGCCACTAAAGCTAAAGTCTAAACCTGGACGGTCTGTCATGGGTCTTGGAAAACGAACTGGTTCAGCAATTCCCGAGGTACGAGCGTTGTTCGCTAGTTTTGCAATATGGGGACCTCCCGGATAGTCCAAGCCTAGCATCTTAGCGGCCTTATCAAACGCTTCGCCCGCCGCATCATCTACTGACTCACCCAAAATCTCGTAGTCTCCATAACCTTTCACAGACACTAACTGCGTGTGGCCACCAGACACTAAAAGACCAACAAAAGGGAATTCCGGTGGCGTTGACTCCAACATCGGTGCCAACAAATGGCCTTCCATATGGTGTACGCCAATAATTGGCAAATCTAGTGAAAAAGCCAACGATTGTGCAATTGATGCACCCACCATCAACGCACCGACCAAGCCCGGACCTGCGGTATAGGCAATTGCCTCCACCTCAGCCATTAATGTGGAGGCATCTAATAAGACTTCATCAATCAGCGGTAATGTTTTGAGAATATGGTCACGGGAAGCGAGCTCAGGCACAACACCTCCATAGTCTACGTGAAGATCAATCTGCGAAAACAAACGATGAGATAGCAGACCCTTTTTGCTGTCATACAGAGCGATTCCTGTTTCATCACATGAAGTTTCAATACCGAGGACTAACATCGTCTAATACACCACATTACACTTGATCTGGGCGTGCAAGCGTAACAAATTCGGTCGAAGGCGCCCAACGCTATTTCGTTGGTACTTACTTAATCTCAAGTGTGAATTCACAACCGGAAAGTGTCGCTTGCTCCGCTTTTAAACTTGCAAAAGTAAGTGGGTGCTTACTTATCCAGCTGTCTCCGATATCCAGAAGTATACTTCTTTCATCCAACACTGATAACGTAAAGAGCGTTTGCTGCGTGACTCGATTAGCAGTCAAAATGACGGCCAATCTAAACAGTACTACGAGCTTAAGAACAGTTTGCACCTCTTCAGTTTCCAACTCAGCGAGCACGTCATTGGCAATTCTGCGGCGGTGCAATCGGACAAGCACCGCTAAGCGTTTCTTTGCCCAGTCGGTAAAACCTGGCAAATCAGAATGCTGAATTAGATACGCACCGTGCTTATGATGTTGAGTATGGGAAATGGCATTGCCTAGCTCATAAATTCCACTAGCCCAACGCAACATCGCCTCATTTTCTTCGCTTTCAATGCTCCAGAGCTTTGCAACCTGAGAGTAAGCCCACAAGCATGTCGCCTCTACCCTCTGACTTTGATCAGTATCAATATGATAACGCCGCTGTAATGACGATATGGTTCTATGCCTGACATCTTCGTGTTGGATGCGACCAACGATATCGTAGAGTAACCCTTCTCTAAGCGCCCCTGAGTTGAATGCCATTTTCTTGATTTTCAACACTTTGAACGCCGCATAAAGAATGGCGAGTCCAGGTGCGAACGTAGAAAGGCGGTCTTGCTTAACACCAAACTGTTTCAGCGAACTGATTGACTCAGCCGCTAGCACTTTTTCGCGCAGCAACTTTAATCCATCAAGCGTAATTTCTTCATCTACGCAACAATCAATCGCCTTTAACGCGGCAATCACTGCTTTAATTGAACCCGAGGATCCAACACAGCTTTGCCAGCCCGCCCCTTTATAATTAGAGCGTATATGCAATAACTCTCGCGAAGCTTCCAAAACAGCTCGATCAAACTCTTGCGATTGCACCTTTTCAGTATCGAAAAAATATCTGTCTCGATAGGAGACACAACCCATATGGAGGCTTTCGAGCAACTCGGTTTCAAATCGCTCACCAATGACAAACTCAGTACTGCCACCGCCGATATCAATGACTAATCGCTTGCCTTCATCGTCGGCCATACTATGCGCGACGCCTAGATAAATAAGACGCGCCTCTTCTCGGCCAGAGATCACTTCAATTGGAAAGCCCAGTACTTTTTGGGCCTTGTATGTAAACGCTTTCCTATTCTTCGCTACACGCAAAGCATTCGTACCTACAACTTGAACATCAGACGCCTTGAAATAACGGATTCGTTCACCAAAGCGCTCTAGGCATTGAAGAGCTCGCTGCTCCGCTTGCTCAGTAATTTTGCCCTCAAGGCTCATACCTGCAGCAAGTTGAACCTTTTCGCCCAATGTTTCCACAATTTTCAACTCACCGTGGCGCTGTTTTGCAATCACCATATGAAAGCTGTTGGAACCTAAATCCAAAGCCGCTATCGCACGCTCTTCAGCCGGATCTTCAATTTGATCAGTAGTCTCAGATAACACGTCCTTGAAATCCTCTTACAAGCCTATATATTAGCGGGTAGAGATTTATTCTAAGCCAACAACTGTAACTTTTATATGGTTACACAAGGCTTACCTAGTTAATTTTAAATTTGGATACTTACCATGAGCGATAACATTATCAATGTAACTGATGCGTCTTTTGAAGAAGTCGTATTAAATTCAGATATCCCCGTGTTAGTGGATTACTGGGCTGAATGGTGTGGTCCATGTAAAATGATCGCGCCAGTACTAGAAGAAATTGCAGACGATTACGCAGGGAAAATCAAAATCTGTAAGCTAAACATCGACGAAAATGACCAGACTCCACCAAAGTTCAACATTCGTGGCATTCCGACTTTAATGCTGTTTAAAAATGGCAACGTAGACGCAACTAAAGTCGGTGCGTTATCTAAATCCCAGCTAACAGCGTTTGTTGACAGCAACTTATAGATCGCACCGTTGACAATTACGAGGCATCGAAAGGCGAGTTCAGTACTCGCCTTTTTTAATGGTCAACCCGACTACACTTATGACGTTAAAAATTGATGGTGGCATCTTGGCCGGTGGATTAGCCCGCCGAATGGGTGGGAAAAACAAAGGGTTAGCACTCTATCGCGGCCAACCAATGATCCAATCCATAGCATTCGCGATGCGCCCTTATGTGCAACAGCTGCTCATTAACTGTAATCGTGACAGCGACGCGATTGCTCAATACTGCGATATTACAGTAACAGACGCGATTGCCGGTTTTCACGGCCCTCTCGCAGGTATTCATGCCTTGCTGTGTGCTTCCAACGCTGACTACGTTCTAATCTCAAGCTGCGATACACCCCTTCTAAACGAACATTATGCGCAAACGATGCTCAAGGCATTAGCTCAAGACACTAATGAGACCTCACAAGCGCCAGCCGCCTACTACGCGAACTGCAACGGAGTGAGCCAACCAACTCACTTGCTCATATCAACGGCACTATCCCGCTCCCTGGGTAAACGCGTCCAACAGAACAAATTAAGAGCCCTAGAGTGGCTCCAAGATATTGAAGCAGTCGCTGTGTCTTTTGATGACGAAACACTATTCTACAACGTTAACAGTACTGCGGAACTCTCAATGTCACCTTCTCGCTCACATTAGAGCGGCAAACCTCTCCAATATTTTGCATTCTGTGACGAATTATCCCCTTTTCTAGATTGTGCTTACTAATCTTAATCTGTATTCTTCGCCCAAAATTTAAACACTCGTTTGAAAGGCTTATAAAACATGATCTTAGATGTACATGTAGCGTTTTTAGTCGCCAGCTTAGCCGTCATGCTTGGCTTAACATATTCGATCGGTAGATTCTTAGATATTAAGATAGAAGAACTACGTGAGCGCAAGGCCGGTAACACACCTACGTCAACGAAAATTGAAGTTTTAGTCTCTTAAAATGAGACCATTGCGCTGCAACGATTTGCAGCGCAATTTTTCTTTCTCAGAACCAGAGCAGCTTAATGCTCTAAGATTTGGCTGAGGAATAACTGGAGACGGTCTGTTTCTGGATTATCAAAGAATTCATGCGGCGTATTCTGCTCAACAATCTCTCCCCCATCCATAAAAATAACACGATCGGCAACTTTCTTTGCAAACCCCATTTCATGGGTCACACATAACATTGTCATCCCTTCGTCAGCTAGTTCGACCATTACATCGAGCACTTCTTTAATCATTTCAGGGTCAAGCGCTGAGGTCGGCTCATCAAACAGCATAATTTGAGGAGACATACATAAAGAACGCGCAATCGCGACCCGTTGTTGCTGACCACCTGATAGCTGGCCCGGAAATTTATTCGCTTGGTCAGGTATTTTAACCCGCTCCAAGTATTTCATTGCCGTCGCTTCCGCTTCTTCTTTAGGCTTCTTCTGGACCCAAATCGGTCCTAAGGTTAGGTTTTCTAGAATCGTCAGGTGCGGGAAAAGGTTGAAGTGCTGAAACACCATACCGACTTCTCGCCGAATCGCTTCGATGTTCTTAACGTCTTCGATCATCTCAACACCGTTTACAATCAAAGAACCGCGCTGAAACTCTTCCAAACGATTAATACAACGAATCATTGTCGACTTACCCGAGCCCGAAGGACCACAAATAACAATTTTTTCGCCACGTTTAACGTTGAGGTTGATATCCTTGAGTACATGAAAACTACCGTACCACTTGTTCAACTCTTTGATAATAATGACATCATCTTCGGCCGATAAAGGTTGACCTTGTTGTTCTACGCTCATCTCTTCGCTCCTATCGACTAACTGCGGTGACTGGTATCAAGTTTCTTTTCAATGTTAGAGCTAATCATGGACATACCAAAACAGCAGCACCAAAAAACCAACCCGACAAATATATAACCTTCTGCTGCGTGCCCTTCTAACCAATTTGAATTGGTTAGCGCCGTCTGCGTGGTATTCAATATTTCGAATATTCCAATAATCAACAAGAAGGTAGTGTTCTTAAACAACATAACAAAGGTCGCTAAGATATTAGGCATCGAGACCTTGATCACTTGAGGAAAGATAATCAGTAATGTCTTTTGCCAATAACTTAGTCCGAGCGAATCTGCGGCTTCATATTGCCCTTGAGGTATGGCCTGAAAACCACCACGAAAAACTTCGGCCATATATCCGGACATAAACAAAATTAAAACGATCCAAACCCTTAATAACTTATCGATCGTTACCCCTTCTGGAAAGAACAAAGGTAGCATCACCGATCCCATAAAGAATAAAGCCAGTACTGGGACGCCTCGGAAAAACTCGATCAGGATTACACAAACGCTTCTCACAAATGGCATGTCTGAACGGCGCCCCAATGCCCATAAAAAGCTCAGAGGGAAGGCAATAATAATACTGGCCGCCGCTAAAAATATATTGAGCGAGAATCCGCCCCAAAAATCGGTACTCACATACTCAAGCCCAAAAATCCTACCATCCAAAAAGGCGGCGCCGATAAAGGGAAACAACAAAAATAATGGGACTCCAACCGTATTTCGAAAATGCTTGGGTAGCAAATAAGGCGCGGCAATCACCAGCCCTAAGGCAACAAGTGCCGCATTGACTCTCCAGAGCTCCGGATCAGGATAACTACCGTAGATAAACTGCTGCATCCATGCTGAAACGAATACCCAGCAAGCGCCATCTCCAGCACCTTCTGCGCTGCAAACATCTTGCGTTGAACCCACCCAGTTTGCCGAGAAAAACAGCCAATCGATGGTATCCGGTAAGACATAAACCAAGAAAGCAAAAATAGAAATACTGACCACAGCGTTAATAGGCGTTGAAAACAAATTCGTCTTCATCCAGCCAATAGGTCCGACCGTATCTACCGGTGCGGGCTGAGCGGGTAATGCTTGAAATTCTCTCATAATGATTCCTTAGTCTACTTTCGCTCTGCTAACGCAACGCTGTCGTTAACACGGTTCATTAAGAATGAAATAGTCATATTAATGACAAAATATACCGCCATCGTCATGAACACGATCTCTATGGCTTGCCCTGTTTGGTTCAACGATGTTCCAACGAACACTGTAAATAAGTCTGGGTAACCTATCGCGGTAGCAAGTGTCGAGTTCTTTACAAGACTTTGATATTCACTATTCAACAGCGGGACAATAACTCTCATCGCTTGCGGAACGACGATAAGCGACATAATACGGCTCTCTTTTAGTCCAATGCTGCGCGCAGCTTCTGTTTGACCATGCGGTACTGATTGAACCCCTGCTCTTACCGCCTCAGCAATAAATGCTCCTGTGTAGACGGTCAACGCTAATGTTAGCGCCATCAATTCGGGTATCACCGAAATACCGCCTCGGATATTGAACCGGCTTGCTTCCGGGTACTCTAAGTGGAAAGGGTTACCTGAAACAATAAGTGCCAGTAAAGGCAAGCCAATAAGAATGCCAATGCTTGTTAAAAAAACTGGAAACTGATCACCTGTCTCATCTTGCCGCTTATGTGCCCACTTGCGCAGAACAATAATGGCGACAATTGCAGCGGCCAACGCCGCATAGACAAAGCCTGAACCGGCCTCGTCAATAATCTCTGGGAAAAATAAACCCCGGACGTTTAGAAATACGGACTCACCAAAACTGATGCTATCCCTAACGTCAGGTAGCGCGGCAAGGACCGCGAAATACCAAAAAAAGACTTGAAGTAGCAAAGGAATATTACGGAAGGTTTCGACGTAAACGATTGATAAACGCTTGATTAACCAATTCGGAGAAAAATAAGCAACACCCATCAAAAAACCAACAATGGTTGCTAAGAAAATCCCGATGATAGACACAAGAATCGTATTCAGTAGGCCAACTAGAAACGTTCTGCCATAAGTATCTGTCGCACTGTAATCGACTAAAGACATCAGAATATCGAAGCCTGACGTCGTAAACAAAAATCCGAAGCCGCTCTTTATTCCTCGAGCTTCCATATTGGATAAGGCATTGGACACGATTGTGTAGAAAAAGAACCCTAGCCCAAAAAGAAGAATCGCTTGATAAATCAGCGCACGATTTCGCGGGTTATTGAAAAAAGACCCCGACTTTACTGGCCGCACTTCCGGCATATGTTCTTTCGACATATTCTGATCCGTTGCTTGTTATAAGAAGAAGGGATTGGAGCTCCCTGAAGTGGGAGCTCCGCACTAATTACCGTTAAATAGAATTATCTAACTGGTGGAGAATACAAAATGCCGCCCTGATTCCACTGAGCGTTTAAACCACGAGCAATTTTCAAAGGAGAACCCATTCCAACGTTGCGTTCGAACGACTCACCATAGTTACCAACTTGCTTAACAATGTTATACGCCCAATCAGCTGATAGACCTAGCTTCTCACCAGCGTCACCTTCAGTGCCGAGCAAACGTTTTTGTCCTGGCTTACCTTCGGCTTTCATTTTGTCTACGTTAGCGCTGTTAACACCCAAAAATTCTGCTTCGATTAGAGCAAACATTGACCAACGAACAATGTTGAACCATGCATCGTCACCTTGACTAACAACAGGGCCTAAAGGCTCTTTAGAAATAACTTCTGGCAATACCATTGCAGATGATGGGTCTTTCAAACCGATACGAATCGCATACAACTGAGATTGGTCTGAAGTCAAAACGTCACAACGGCCACTTTCGAAACCCTGACGCGTTAGGTCAGAAGTATCAAACGTTACTGCGGTGTATTTCATGCCATTAGCACGGAAATAGTCCGCCATGTTCAACTCAGTCGTGGTACCGGCTTGGATACATGCAGACGCGCCATCCAATTCCATCGCACTTTTAACGCCGAGCTTTTTAGACACCATAAAACCTTGGCCGTCGTAGTAGTTAACGCCAGCAAAGTTTAAACCTAGAGAAGTATCACGAGTATGAGTCCACGTCGTGTTTCGCGAAAGCAAATCCACTTCGCCTGACTGAAGCGCTGTAAATCTCTCTTTAGCCGTCAGAGGCTTATATTGAACTTTAGATTCGTCACCCAGAACTGCTGCGGCAACCGCTCTACAAACGTCTACATCAAGTCCGCTCCATGCGCCTTTCTCATCTTTCTGAGAAAAACCAGCAAGACCACTACTGACACCACAAGACAACATTCCCCGTTTTTTAACATCTTCTAGAGTGCCTGCAGTCGCGGAAAAGGAAAGACCAACGGCCAAACCTGCTGCAATGATGGAAGATAGCTTCAACATATTCATTCTCCTGATTCATCTTTTTAGTTTAATTTAGAATTCAAGGTTTCTATTGGCGCCTTCTAGCATCGTAAACCTTTATCTACAGCGCTAGCTCTATACAAGTTTGGTGCCAAAAATTCCGTTATAGTATTGATAGCTAAGCGATTACTATTATTAATACGCAACGAAGCCGTCAGTGTGTTCCATTTTTTTTTCTTTTACAACAGCTCAAGTTGCCAGAAAGAACTTAAACAAACCGCAGTCGTAAGCCTCTTCTGAATACCCGAAATATAACGAATACCTTAGCTATCCAAAAAGCGTAAACACAGGTTATTAAAGACAACCGGTTTTTGAGCATGAAGCCAATGCCCAACCCCCTGCATTCGTTTACTAACGACGTTTGGAAACAAGCTCATGATGCGCGCACGATGCTCAGCTAAAACATAGTCAGATTGGTCGCCAGAGATAAAAAGAACCGGCCCACTAAAACTTGAAGACCCTGAATCATCATCGATAATATGTTGATAGCTTTCTCGAATAACGCGCAAGTTAAAGCGCCATTCAAAGCCTTCATCCGACTTTTTATCCAAGCTTTTTATTAGGAACTGACTCACCGAAGGCTCATCGATATGCTCTGAAAAAATCTTGAGCGCTTCGCTTCTAGACACTACTTTGCCCAAATCAAGTGCGTCAAATGCACGAAAAATAGACACATGATGCGAAGAATAAGCCACTGGAGCGATATCTGCGACGATCAATCGGTTTACAGAATTAGGGTAGGTTAGGGAATATTTCATCGCAATCTTGCCGCCCATCGAATGGCCGATAAGACTTATATAAGGTAACGAATGCCTTAAACGATACTCCTGCACGTCATTAACCATACTTTCATAGGTCATACAGTCACTGTGTGGAGACTTTCCGTGATTCCTAACATCAAGGATGTGAACGCTATATTTTTCAGCAAGCGCTTTACCCAAAGCCATCAGGTTTTCAGATGCTCCAAATAAACCATGAATGATAACAACAGGTTCAGCATCCGCCGGGCCAATAATTCTTGAATACAATTCCATAATCGCCACGATGTCAGAGTTTTACGAAGTATGGACTCCTTTTGCTATTTCGAACACCGCTTTTAAAACGAAAAAAGGCAGCCCAATGGCTGCCTTTGAATCATTTAAACCTGCTTATTAACAGAAAAACATTCCATCAAGATAACTTCTCAACGCTTGAAAATTCGCTTCTTCTAATTCTGAGTGCGGTACACAAATCTCAATTTCCATTCTCTTCTCCATTGTGATGACTCAAGTTAGCAGCCATTTGCTGAAGTCATACCTTAACCCGCCACTGCGTTTCGCGCTTGACTCTGTGTTTCACCTTGTTGACTCTTTGTTTCAATGTCATGCTGGCGCAACTATAATTAATACACCCTACTCGACTTCCTATCAAAAAGCCTATGAGTAACGCGGTATACGTAAGTTCTTCTAGCCCCCGTGTAGTGTGCCACTATCTGATAGAGAGAGGCGTACCCGCTGAAAAACTTGAAGATATTATCCACGCTCCAATCGAATCGCTAGAGTCAGAAGACTTTCGCCTAGCCATTCAATATTACAATCAACTTTGGGAGTATGCGCTCAAAAGTAGCCAAAAACCTAACCTAGGCTTACTCCTTGGCTGCCGAAAAAATGATGATGAAATCGGATTGCTAAGCCATATATTCTTTAGCAACGCGACAATCGAAAAAGCACTCCTACAGTATCAACGCTATTTTTGCATCACCAATGAAAATATCTCTATTAACCTTAAAACCGAGGACTCAACTGTCAAAGTGCAGTTTATCTGCGCCCGCCAAGAGCTCTACTCTGTTTATGATATGGAACGTACCCTAGCGGCAGGTGTCACACGAACCAGAGAGCGTCTTACAAAAAGTTTTCCCTTAATCGAGGTCGGCTTCCAACATGCTACACCCAAGCACAGCGACAGCTATAAAAAGGTGTTCGGCTCTAACGTCAAATTTTCACAAGCAAATTGCTATTTAGCCTTCGACGAGAAATATTTATCCTATCGATTACCTAATCGAAGCTCCTATCTGCAAAAAGTGCTCAGTAAACACTTAGACACTTTGCTGAGCGCGATTAGTAAAAAAAGAAGCTTTACAGACAAAGTAGAGTCACTAATTGAGAAACGATTATCTACCGATTCAATCGATGCCACCCAAATATCAAAGCAACTCAATATGAGTCGGAACACCCTATATCGTAAATTACAGAGCGAAGATTTAGCATTTCACGAACTAGTCGACAAAGTACGAAAACGCAAAGCATTAGAACTCCTCGAGGAAAAAAACCACTCAATTAGTCAAATTGCTTTTCTACTTGGCTTTTCAGAACTTAGCGCTTTTAGTCGCGCGTTCAAACGATGGACAGGCTTATCCCCAGCGAAATACTTAGAAAAGAAATCTTAGTTGCCTTCAAAGATCGATCGACATAGTACGCCGACAGGTAGGCTGCGAAACAATAAAAATTAGATCGTGAGAGGCGCCAGCTAGAAACTTAGGAGTTCAATTCTAGAAACTTCGCACCATCTATTTCATGCAAAGAATAATTGAAACAGAACTACTTCTTAAACTTGGGGTTAAAGAAACCAAAACACGCCTTAACAAGCGTGAGCATCAAATCAACATTCCCAGATAAGCCTGAAATCTTAGTCGGTACATCGCCTACTGGATAGATTCTTGTCGTGGGCAGCTCGATACACTTAAAACCAAGTTTTGGCCCTCGATACGATAAATACGCTAGTAACTCATACTGCATAAAAACATCTCGAAAAGGTGCCACCCGCTCATCCAATAAAAATTTCCGACTATATGCCCTAAAACCCTGTGTAGTATCAGTCCACTTAAAACCCGAAAACAAACTCAGCATTGGCGCGTGAATCAATCGAATTGCTATCTCACGAATGAATGGCGTATTTTTCCCAACGCCTTGGGCAATAAAACGAGAGGCTTGTGCAAAGTCCAACCCATTTTCCAAGGCTGAAACAAAACCAGCAATATCTGCAGGATCATCCTTATCATTACCATCAATCGTTACAATGCCATCGTAGCCCTTTTCTAAAGCAAAGGCATAAGCGCACCTTAACTGCGCGCTAAGTTTTCCTTCGCTGGTCTTTGTTAGTAGCGCAGCAACTCCACAGTCATTAAGCCGATCCAAAGCGAGTGAACCGTCTGTACTTCCACCATCAATGATGATGATATCCGTGACACTAGGAACACCTATTTCATGCATCTTGGTGAGCATCCGTTTAATTCGCTCACCTTCATTGATCACCGGAATCACAACACACCATCGGCTCGTTTTACGCGCCCACAAGTCAACTCGAAAGCCTGGTACTTCCCAGCCCTTAGTGCTCAAAAAGTCCTCTCTACTTAGGTTTGTCATGATTTAGAAGACTGCGAAGTGATTAATAAAACACCAATGATAACAAACCCAATTCCTAACAGGGAAACCCAGGGCATGGGCTCCTTAAAAATCACGACCGACAAAACAGCCACCGTCGCAACCGCTCCACACGTCAGTATCGGGTGTGCAACATTCAAGGGAAGCCTTGCTAAGGCAGCGGCATAAAGAACAAACGCCGCGCCATACAATAAGAGCCCTAGCCACAAAGGCCAGTTTTCCAATGCTGTTCGTGGCGAGTCAAGCGATGGAAAACTAAACGGTGGTGTCATCGCGACTTTAATCAAAACGCTAGCGGAGGCATTCGATAACACCCCCAACAATAATATAAGCCACTTCACGCTGACGCTCCAGCGATGCCGTAAACGCCCTTTACGAACTTTAAAGTGTCATCGATATCTATTAGGCCATTGTCAGGAGCCTTCATTTCAATCGCAACAATAACGTCTGGCAACCACTTGGTTAATAAAGCCGCTGTCCTTTCATGAACTTGGTTGTCAGGCCTCAAAAGTGATAGTAAGGGCTCACTAGCGTGAACATGCCCCACTTGCTGAAAACAAGCTTCAATGATGGTTTCTGGGTCTTCGTTATTCATTACCAAAGCACCTGTGTCCAATTGCATCTTAATATTTGAATGACTCAATTCAAGAACAACCCGTTTAGTTTCCAAGCTAGACACCATGAAATTAGCACCGTATTCCTTAGGATTAGGCTCCAAACAGACCGTCACGCCATAGCTATTAGCGATGTCACCCAGCTTAGTAAAAAAATCGAGATATAAATCTCGACATTGCTCATCCGCTAAACCACTTCTATCCCTATTTTTAGGAGAGCCAAAAACCAAATGACCTACTCCCAAGCCTCCACCAATTCGACAGACAGACTCAAGATGCGCAAGCATTCGAGACCTAATCTCACTAGAGCCGAAAACATTGAACCCGGTTGTTCCGAACAGCAAGGCCTGCATACCGACAATATCGACCCCCCTACTCTTCCACCACTGCCTGACATTCTCTACATCTTGATCAGTCGCCTTATCTGGATTTGGGAAATACTTACTGTGTGCTATATCAATCGCATCTAGGCCTAACTGACCTAATGACGAAGCTACCGCCTCATCATGCTGAGGATCCCAGGCAATGTTGGATATCGAAACTCGCATAATTTGAAATGCCTAGGTAAGTTGAGCGTTGGGTTCACTTTGGGCATACGCCCTAATAGCCTGCAGAGACGCAACAGCACTATAAGTATAGTTTCCTGTCCCGCCAAAAAGTTCGGCATGACATGTTCGAAAATCATAACGCAAAGACTGCTCTGAAATCCGATTGATAAACGTCTTTCCAAAACCATCCATTGCAACTTTCTCAACAGCAATGGGAGCAGCCGTCAGATGCAGCAAAGAAAGACCGGCGCTAAGGGCTTTTTGAATGTCATACCAAAGGTTGACCATTGGATAAAACTGAAATACTGCTGCGCTATCTATTTTTTCTACTTGGTTATTGTTGTGAAGGTCAAACACGATATTTTTCTTCAAACCAGGGCCAACCAAGCCAGGTAAGCGAACAATGAGGCTACGCTTAAAACGTTGCTTTACAAACTCTTCCAGTTCATAGCGATGTAAGCCATAGGCTTGAAGCTTACTAGCATCAATAGGAGAGCTTTCAGAAACGTCTATCGGGGTATTAAACACATCGACAGTGCTGATAAGAACGAACGTTTGGCAATCGATCTTATCCAAGTGACTAATTAACAGATCAATGGTCGCTTTGTCTTCTTCCGGGTTTTGATTTGCTAACCATTTTTTGGCCGGCGCCGCGCAAC